>WBZU01000122.1_pt1 | contig 79662 bp, 83 predicted proteins | sample 5204311 | NCBI WGS metagenome assembly WBZU01 (sample SAMN12344359, study PRJNA552823) | activated sludge metagenome | biome: Activated sludge suspended growth; feature: Nitrification reactor; material: Wastewater; isolation source: activated sludge from nitrification reactor of wastewater...
CTCATGGACGCCAACCCGAAGGCGGCACCGACTCTACGAGCCAGACACCAGGTGATCAGGATCCAACCACCGCAAGAAGCGGCGACCTCACCTTGACACTGACACGGACTGTAACGACGGCCACCACGACGACGGGTGCATTCGGGCTCATGGCGCGGGGGGCCACGACCGGCCGCCGCGCCGCCGGCTGAGGCCGATGCCCGCCGATCGCTACTGTGGTGGGCATGCGTGGGCAGGGTCGGGTGATCACCGCCGTCGGCGTGGGTACCGTGGCCATGACGTTGCTCACCGGCTGCGCGCCGTGGCTGGCGGCCAATCCGCAGTTCGCCACCGATGCCGCCCGCAATACCGGATCCGGTCCCGTCACCAGCACCGAGCCGGGTGGCCCTCAGGCCATCGCGGTGCCCAAGAACGACCTGGTGTGGAAGGACTGCACCGCCAAGGGTTTCGGGGACGCCGGTGCCCCGCCGACCCCCGGTGTCCAGCTGGAGTGCGCCGACTACGACGCCGACCTCGACCCGATCGCCGGGGCCACCGGAACGGTGACCATCGGGGTGATGCGGGCCCGGTCGGTCAAAACGCCGCCGGACGCCGGGCCGGTCGTCTTCACCACCGGTTCTGACCTGCCCTCGTCCCTGCAACTTCCGGTGTGGCTGTCCCGGTCGGGCGTCGACATCCTGGCGCACAACCCCGTCGTCGCGGTGGACCGCCGCGGCATGGGGATGTCCAGCCCGATCGAGTGCCGCGACGACTACGACCGCCAGCAGATGCGGGAACAGGCCCAGTTCCAGCCGGGCGACGACCCGGTGGCCACGCTGGGCACCATCACCCAGACGGCGACCACCGGATGCACCGACGCCATAGCCCCGGGCGACTCGGCCTACGACAGCGCCCGGGCCGCCGAGGACCTGGAACGATTGCGCAGCACCTGGGACGTGCCCGCGCTGGCGCTGATCGGCGTGGGCAACGGCGCCCAGGTGGCCCTGGCGTACGCCGGATCCCACCCGGAGAAGGTGGCGCGGCTGGTGCTGGACTCCCCCGTGGCGCCCGGTGTCTCCGCCGAGGCCGCGGCCGAGGATCAGGTCAAGGGACAGGAAGCCGCACTGGACGCCTTCGCCGCCCAATGCGTGGCGGTCAACTGCCCGCTGGCACCGGACCCCAAGGGGGCGGTGAACGCCCTGCTGACCGCCGCCCGCGCCGGCAAGGGCCCCGGCGGGATGTCGGTGGCGGTGCTGGCCAACGCCATCGTGACCGCGCTCGGCTATCCCACCGGGGATCGGATCGCGAACGCCGACAAGCTGGCCAAAGCACTGGCGTCGGCGCGGACCGGTGACACCAATCAGCTCAACAGCCTGGTGAACCAGGCCGACGCTTTGCGCGGCACCGACGGGCAGTTCGTCAACACCTGCAGCGACTCGCTGAACCGGCCCACCCCCGACCGGGTCCGTGAACTCGTCGTCGCCTGGGGCAAGACCTATCCGGACTTCGGCACGGTGGGCGCCCTCAACCTGGTGAAGTGCCTCAACTGGCCCAGCGGAACGGCGCCGAAAGATCCCAAGGATCTCAAGCTGAAGGTGCTGCTGCTCGGCGTCCAGAACGACCCGATCGTCGGCAGCCAGGGCGTGGCCACGCTGGCCGCGACCATCATCAACGCCGGCGCCACCAGCAAGCGGGTGATGTGGCAGGGCACCGGACACGGCGCCGGCATCTACTCGGCGTGCGCGCTGCCGCCCATCGTCGGCTACCTGGAGACCGGCACCCTGCCGCCGACGGATACTTTCTGCCCTGCCTGACGGGCTGCGGGCCGCAACCGGTGTAGGTTGCCGACGTGGCAGTCGCTTCGCTCCTGCGCAACGCATTTCGCCCCCGCACCAGTCCCCCCAGCACTCAGGACGTGGTGCGAACGGCCCTGTGGCCGATCGCGATCATGTCGATCATCCACCGCAGCTACGTGCTGACGTCCAACGGCTACATCACCGACGACTGGGCCCCGGTCTACTGGGCGCTGCGCCGCTTCCGCCACCACGAGCCGGTCTACATCGACGTCTTCAAGGAGGTTGACCCGCACTACCTGTACCCGCCGGGCGGCACCCTGCTGATGTCGCCGTTCGGCTACATCGAAAGCATCTTCGCCGCCCGCAACTGGTTCATCCTGCTCAACACCGTCGCGATCATCCTGGCCTGCGTACTGCTGGTGCGGCTGTTCAAGTTCTCGTGGTCCTCCCCCGCCCTGCCCGCCCTGCTGGCGGCGGCCTTCGTCACCGAGTCGGTGACCAACACCCTGGTGTTCACCAACATCAACGGCTGCATCCTGCTGTGCGAGGTGCTGTTCCTGAAGTGGCTGCTCGACGGCCGGCACAGCCGGGAGTGGCTCTCCGGCCTTGCAATCGGCTTGTCACTGACGGTCAAACCCGTACTCGGCGTGCTGCTGCTGATCCCGTTGCTCAACCGGCAGTGGCGGGTGCTGGCCATGGCGATCGGTGTGCCGCTGGCGCTCAACGTCGTTGCCTGGCGGATGGTCATCGACCGGCGCGCGTTCCTGCAGGGCACGATCCCCTACATCTTCTCCACGCGCGACTACTTCAATTCCTCGGTGTTGGGCAACGGCATCTACTACGGCCTGCCGATGTGGTTGATCACCGCACTGCGCCTGCTGTTCGTCGCCCTGGCGGCCGGCAGCCTGTGGCTGCTTTACCGCTACTACCACGACCGGGACACGTTCTTCTGGGCGCTGACCTCGTCGGGGGTGCTGCTGATCGCATCCTGGTTGGTGCTGTCGCTGGCACAGGGCTATTACTCGATGATGCTCTTCCCGTTCCTGATGACGGTGGTGCTGCCGAACTCGGTGCTACGCAACTGGCCGGCCTGGCTGGCCACCTACGGCTTCCTGACGCTGGACCGCTGGCTGATGTGGCGATGGCCCACCACCGGCCGCTTCCTGGAGTACATGAAGATCACCTACGGCTGGTCGCTGATGCTGGTGGTGGTGTTCTGCGTGCTGTACTTCCGTTACCTGGACGCCAAGGCCGACGGAAGGCTCGCCGACGGCATCGATCCGCCGTGGATGGCCAAGGCCGCCCGGGACCGGCAGCTGGCGCCTCCGGCGCGCTAACTTGGTGGGATGGAACGTCCCGCACTGCAACTCAGCGACGCCGAGTGGCGTCAACGGCTGACTCCCGCCGAGTACCACGTGCTGCGGCAGGCCGGCACCGAACGTCCCTTCACCGGTGAGTACACCGACACCAAGACCGAGGGAATCTACGAATGCCGGGCCTGCGGAGCCGAATTGTTCCGCAGCACAGAGAAATTCGAGTCGCACTGCGGCTGGCCGTCGTTCTTCGACCCGGCACGCTCCGAGGCGGTGATCCTGCGCCCCGACGACTCGCTGGGGATGCGGCGGGTCGAGGTGCTCTGCGCCAACTGCCACAGCCATCTGGGGCACGTGTTCTCCGGCGAGGGCTACCCGACGCCCACCGACCAGCGCTACTGCATCAACTCGATTTCGCTGCGGCTGGTGCCGGGAGACTGAGCAGCTCCGCTCAAGGTGCCCTCACGGCAGTCTGCTGACAAGCTCCTCGACGCTGATGCGCGGACCGGTGAAGAAGGGAATCTCCTCACGCACGTGGCGGCGGGCCTCAGTAGCCCGCAGATCTCGCATCAGGTCGACGATCCGGTACAACTCGGGTGCCTCGAACGCCAGAATCCATTCGTAGTCGCCGAGGGCGAAGGCCGGCACGGTGTTGGCGCGAACGTCCTTGTAGCCGCGGGCAGCCATACCGTGGTCGGCCAGCATCTTGCGGCGCTCGTCGTCGGGCAGCAGATACCAGTCCAGCGACCGCACGAACGGGTACACACAGACGTAATTGCCGGGCTCCTCGCCGGCGAGGAACGCCGGGACGTGGCTCTTGTTGAACTCTGCCGGACGGTGCAGCGCGACGCTGCTCCACACCGGTCTGCTGGCCCGTCCCAGCGTGGTGGTGCGACGGAAGTCGCTGTAGAGGGCCTGCAGGGATTCCAGGCGCTCGGCGTGGGTCCAGATCATGAAATCGGCGTCGGCCCGCATGCCCGCGACGTCGTAGATTCCGCGGACCACCACGCCGTTGTCCTCGTGCTGCTTGAGGAAGGTCGCGGTCTCGTCGGTCACCCTGGCGCGCGTTTCCTCGTCGTAGCCCAGCGCCCCGGGCTCTGCCGCGAAGGACGAGAACATGACGTATCGGATGGTGGCGTTGAGTGCGTCGTAGTCCAGTCGCGCCATGCCCCTATGGTGCCACGCGGCCTCCGGTCACGATGTGGCGGTGACCGGTCACGAGAGCGGTTGCCGTCCCAGTCCCCGCTCGCCCGTCAGGATGCCGCAGAAACCGCCGCGATCGCCGCCCGACCGGCTGCCACCAGACAGCCCGGGACCCCGACTCCGTCGAGGAAATTGCCCGCCACCGCCAGCGTGGGCGGTAGCCCCGCCCGCAGCTCGGCGACCAGGGCTCCGTGGCCGGGGCCGTACTGGGGCATGGCGTCGATCCAGCGATGGACCTTGAACTCGAGCGGGTCGGCGGCGATACCGAAGACTGTGTGGAGATCGTCGACCGCCCACGCCAGCAGGTCCTCCTCGGCCGTGGCGGTGGCGATGTCGTCACCGAACCGACCGAAGGACAGCCGCACCAGTTCCGCCTCGCCGCGTCCACCCCATTTACGACTGGACAGCGTTATCGCCTTGGCGTGCAACGACTCTCCGGTCGCCACCAGCACCCCGGACTGGGGCGGAAACGGCGTGGCCGCGGGCAGGCCCATCGCGAGAACCGCCGCCGAGGCCACCGGGATCCGGGCGGCAGCCGCGGCCGCCTGGGGTGCGACGGCGGTCAATAGTTCGGCGGCGCGGGGGGCGGGCAACGCGACGACGACGGCGTCGGCGCGCCAGTACGTCCCGCCGGCGTCGCGCAATTGCCAGCCGCGACCGTCCGCCTCGAGCCGGGTGATCGCCGTCCGTTCCCAGCGCGGGCGGACACGGTCCACGAGCTCGTCGATCAGCACGCGGTAGCCGCCGTCGATGGCCGCGAACACCGGGCCGGCGGCGCCGGGCGGGAGTGCCTTGCGGACGGCTTCCGTCAGGTTCGGCGCTCCGGCATCCAGCGCGGCCGCCAGCGTGGGCGCCGCCGCCCGGATACCGATGGTGGCCGCCGAGCCCGCGTACACCCCGGACAGCATCGGGTCCAGCGAGCGAGCGACCACCTGCTCGCCGAAGCGCGGGGCCACGACGTCACCCACGGCGGCGTCCGATCCGGGAGCCCACTGCATCGGCCGGTGTGGTTCCGCGGCGATGCGGACGACGGTCGCCGCGTCCACCAGGCCGGCCATCGACTCGGCCGAACCCGGAATGCCGTTGAGCGTGCCGCTCGGCAACGGATGCAACCGGCCCTGGCTGTAGATCGTGGTCTTCACCCCGGTCGGGACGATCTGCCGGTCGGCCAGGCCGAGTTCGGCCAGCAGGGCGGGCACCTCGGGGCGACGGACGATGAAGGCTTCGGCGCCGATGTCGAACGGCTGTCCGTACACCGTCTCGGTCCGCAGCACACCGCCGAGCCGGTCAGCGGGGTCGAAGAGCAGGATCTCCGGCTGCGGGCCGACGGCCGTGCGGATACGGTAGGCCGCCGTCAGACCCGAAACACCGCCGCCGACAACGGCATAGGTCCGCGCGGCGCCGGTCACAACGAGTGCACCAGGCCGACCAGGTCGGTGAGCAACTCCGGTTCGGTCCTGGGCAACACCCCGTGGCCCAGATTGAAGATGTGGCCGACCGCCCCCGCGTCGACGGCCAACCGGCCGTCGTCGACGACGCCGCGGGCCGCCTTCTCGATCACCGGCCAGCCGGCCAGCAGCACCACCGGGTCCAAATTGCCCTGCAGCGCCTTGCCCGGCTCGATCCGCACGGCCGCGTCGGCCAGCGACGTCCGCCAGTCCACGCCGACCACGGTCGCCCCGGCCTCCCCCATGGCTCCGAGCAGCTCACCGGTGTTGACGCCGAAATGGGTCATCGGGACGCCGTAGCCGGCGAGCGCGGCGAACACCCGAGCGCTGTGCGGCAGCACGTAGGTCCGGTAGTCGGCCAGCGACAGCGTGCCCGCCCACGAGTCGAACAGCTGGATGGCGTCCACCCCGGCGTCGAGCTGCACGCGCAGGAAGTCGATCGTCAGGTCGGCCAGCAGCCCCATCAGGGCGTTCCACGTCGGCGGGTCACCGAACATCATGGTCTTGGTGCGCTCATGCAGTTTGCTGGGTCCACCCTCGATCAGATACGACGCCAACGTGAACGGCGCTCCGGCGAAGCCGATCAGCGGCACCTCGCCGAGCGCGTCGACGAGCAGTCCCACCGCGTCCTGCACGGCGCTGACCCGCTGCAGCTCGAGGCCTTTCATCGCCGCCACATCAGCTTCGGTGCGCACCGGGTTGGCGATCACCGGGCCGACGTCGGGCACGATGTCCAGGTCGATGCCGGCGCCGCGCAGCGGGACGACGATGTCGGAGAACAGGATCGCCGCGTCCACCCCGTGGCGGCGCACCGGCTGCAGCGTGATCTCGCAGATCAGTTCGGGGTCGAAGCAGGCCTCCATCATGGTGTTCCTGGCGCGCAGCACCCGGTATTCGGGCAGTGAGCGACCGGCCTGGCGCATGAACCAGACCGGGATCCGGCTGGGTTTGCGGCCGGTCGCGGCGGCCAGGTAGGGCGCCTCGGGCAGCTGGCGGCGGGTACTCATCGGCACCATGGTGCCACGGTCGGCCGCAGCGCCCCGCTCCCGCGGCGCGCCTGACAGCGCGGCGTGCGGGATGGGGCTACCGTCGGTTGAGTGACCGATTCGGATCCGGCGGCGTTTCGTGAGGCCGTGGCAGCGATGAACGCCGCCAAGGTCCGAGCCGAGATCGAGCTCGGCCCGATCCGCCCGCCACAGCGCCTCGCGCCGTACAGCTATGCGCTGGGCGCCGAGGTGCGCCGGGCGGAATCCGACGTCGTCCCGGAGAGTTCGGAGGGTGACGCCTTCGGCCGGCTCATCCTGCTGCACGACCCCGAGGGCGCTGAAGCCTGGGACGGGACCATGCGGCTGGTGGCCTACCTTCAGGCCGACCTCGATCCGCACGAAGCGGTGGACCCGCTGCTCCCCGAGGTCGCCTGGAGCTGGCTGGTGGACGCCCTGGCCGACCGCTCCGAGCACGTCACCGCCCTGGGCGGCACCGTCACCGCGACCACGTCGGTGCGCTACGGCGACATCTCCGGGCCGCCGCGTGCCCACCAGCTCGAGCTGCGGGCCTCGTGGACGGCCACCACCCCGGCTCTCGGCCTGCACGTGCAGGCGTTCTGCGAGGTTCTCGAGCATGCGGCCGGGCTGCCCCCGGTGGGCGTCACCGACCTCAGTTCACGTTCACGCGCCTGATATGCCGGAAGCCGACACCGACACACCCGACAACCCCGCCGGCGGACCACCACCGGTCCCGCTGGCCTGCCCATCCGAAGGCGTTCCGGACCTGTCCGTCACGGCCGACGAGATCGCAAGGGCCGCAGACCTATTGGCGCGCGGCAGCGGCCCGTTCGCGGTCGACGCCGAGCGCGCCTCAGGCTTCCGGTACTCCAACCGCGCCTACCTGATCCAGATCCGACGCAGCGGCGCCGGGACGGTGCTGATCGACCCGGTCAACCACGGCGGCAGCCCACTGGACGTGCTCAAGCCGGTGGCCGACGTGCTCTCGCAGGATGAGTGGATCCTGCACGCCGCCGACCAGGACCTGCCCTGCCTGGCCGAGGTCGGCCTGGCCCCGCCGTCGCTGTATGACACGGAACTGGCCGGGCGGCTGGCCGGTTTCGAGCGGGTGAACCTCGCCGCCATGGTGGAGCGGCTGCTCGGCCTGGGCCTCGCCAAGGGCCACGGGGCGGCCGACTGGTCCCAGCGCCCACTGCCCGAAGCCTGGCTGAACTACGCAGCCCTCGACGTCGAGGTGCTCATCGAACTGCGGTCGGCGATCTCCGGCGTGCTGGCCGACCAGGACAAGCACACCTGGGCTGCGGAGGAATTCGAATACCTGCGCTGCGCGGAAAGCTCCCCGACCCGCCGTGACCGCTGGCGCCGGACCTCGGGCATCCACAAGATCCGCACCCATGAAGGGCTGGCGGCGGTGCGCGAGTTGTGGACGGTGCGAGACCGCATCGCCCGCAGCCGCGACATCGCGCCCGGGCGCATCCTGCCCGATTCGGCGATCGTCGCCGCGGCGGCGGCCGACCCGAAGACAGTCGAGGAGTTGCTGGCCCTGCCGGTGTTCGGCGGGAGCAAACAGCGCCGCAGCGCGAAGGTGTGGCTCGATGCCCTGGCGGCGGCCCGTAGCGGCGACCTTCCGCCGGACGCCTCCGAGCCGACCGACGGGCCTCCGCCGCCGGTGCGTTGGGCCAAACGCAAGCCGGAGGCCGCTGCGCGGCTGGACGCGGCCCGGGCCGCGCTGGCCGAGGTGTCGCAGGCCGTGAACGTGCCCACCGAGAACCTGGTGTCGCCGGACCTGGTGCGACGGCTGTGCTGGGACTGGCAGCCGACCGGTGACGCCGAGGTGGCGGTGGAGGCGTTCCTGAGCCAGGGCGGCGCGCGACAATGGCAGCGCAACCTGGTGGTCCCGGCTCTGGCGAAAGCACTGGGCCCGCAGGGCTGAGCCCGGCGTCAGTCGATCTGCTGGGCGACCGACTCGTCGAGCGCCCCGAGGGCGGCCACCCAGCCGGTGACCTGCCGGGCGACGTTTTGATCGGTGAGTCCGATCTCGTCGAGTACCTCACCGCGCGACGCATGATCCAGGAATCGTTGCGGTACACCGAGATCGCGGCACGGAACGTCGATGTCGGCCGCACGCAGGGCCGCGGAGACCGCCGACCCCACCCCGCCGCGCACGCCGCTGTCCTCGATGGTGACCACCAGCTTGTGGGAGCGCGCCAGCGGCCCGAGGGCGTCGGGCACCGGCAGCACCCAGCGCGGGTCCACCACCGTCACCCCGATGCCCTGTCTGCGCAGCCGGTCGGCGACCTTGACGGCCATCGGCGCGAACGATCCCACCGACACCAGCAGTACGTCCGCGGCCAGACCCGGCGCCGGACGCACCAGCACGTCGATCCCCGAGACCCGCTCGAGTGCGGGAATGTCTTCGCCCACTTCACCTTTGGGGAACCGAAGCACGGTCGGTCCATCGTCGACGACGAGCGCCTCGCCGAGTTCCTCACGCAACCGCGCACCGTCGCGCGGCGCTGCCACCCGGATGCCCGGCACGATGCCCAGCACCGAGAGGTCCCACATGCCGTTGTGGCTGGCGCCGTCGTTGCCGGTGATACCGGCCCGGTCGAGCACCAGGGTGACCGGAAGCTTGTGCAGCGCGACGTCCATCAGCAGCTGGTCGAAGGCACGGTTGAGGAATGTGGAGTAGATGGCGACCACCGGGTGCAAACCGCCCATCGCCATCCCGGCCGCCGATGTCACGGCATGCTGCTCGGCGATGCCGACGTCGAAGAGGCGATCCGGGTAGCGCTCGCCGAACGCCGCGAGGCCGGTGGGCCCGGGCATGGCGGCGGTGATCGCGACGATGTCGCGGCGCGCACCGGCATAGGCGATCAGCGCGTCGGAGAACACCGCCGTCCAGCCCGGCGCGGCGACCTTGGTGGCCTGGCCGGTCTCCGGGTCGATGATGCCGCAGGCGTGCATCTGCTCGGCCTCGTCGTTCTCGGCAGGCGCATAGCCCATGCCCTTGCGGGTCACGACGTGCACGATCACCGGCCGGTTGTAGCCGCGGGCATGCCGCAGCGCGGTCTCCACGGCGTGCTCGTCGTGACCGTCGATGGGGCCGACGTACTTCAGGCCGAGGTCGGTGAACATCGCCTGCGGGGACACCGCGTCCTTGATGCCGGCCTTGACGCTGTGCATGGCCTGGAAGCACACCTCGCCGACGACCGGGATGGCCCGCACCGCGCTGCGGCCGCGCTCCAGCATCCGCTCGTAGGCCGGCTGCAGGCGCAGGCCGGCGAGATGTTCGGCGAGCCCGCCGATGGTCGGCGCGTAACTGCGGCCGTTGTCGTTGACGACGATCACCAACGGCCGTTTGGCCGCGGCGATGTTGTTCAGCGCCTCCCAGCACATGCCGCCGGTCAGCGCGCCGTCGCCCACGACCGCCACCACATGCCGGTTGCGCTGACCCTGGAGTTCGAAGGCCTTCGCCAGACCGTCGGCGTAGGACAGCGCGGCCGAGGCGTGGCTTGACTCGACCCAGTCGTGCTCGCTCTCGTCGCGCGACGGGTAACCCGAAAGCCCGCCCTTGCTGCGCAACCTGTCGAATCCCGCACTGCGGCCGGTGAGCATCTTGTGGACGTAGGCCTGATGCCCGGTGTCGAAGATGATCGGGTCACGCGGGGAGTCGAACACCCGGTGCAGGGCCAGCGTGAGTTCCACCACGCCGAGGTTCGGCCCGAGGTGACCGCCGGTGGCGGCCACCTTGTGGACGAGGAATCGGCGGATCTCCCCCGCCAGTTCGGTCAGCTGATCTTGGGAAAGACGCTGCAGATCAGCAGGGCCGCGGATCTGATCGAGCATTCGCCCAGTCTACGCACCGTGGCCTGGAGTCTCCCGGTACACATCGGGCACGCCGTCGTGGTCGGCATCGGCCGTTTCCAGTTCGAAAACGGCCCGGTAGTGCCGATTGCGCGCACGCAACACCACCGCGGCGAGCAGCGCCGCCAGCACCGAACCGGTGAGCACCGCCACCTTGACGACGTCCTGACGCGGGGACTCCGCGCCGTACGCCAAGTCCCCGATCAGCAGGGATACCGTGAATCCGATCCCGGCCAGCATCGACACTCCGAAAACATCGATCCAGCGCAGCGACGCGTCGAGGCTCGCGTGGGTGAACGCCCCCAGCAGCCGGGTGGTGCCGAACACCCCGATGGTCTTGCCCACGACCAGTCCGGCGACGATGCCCAGCGCGATCGGGTTGCTCAGCGCTGTCACCAAACCGTCATAGCCGCCGAAGGTCACCCCGGCGGCGAAGAAGGCGAACACCGGGATCGCGAAACCGGCCGACACCGGCCGCACCAGATGCTCGAAATACTCGGCCAGACCGGGCCCGGAGTCGGGGCCGCGGTCCCGGTCGTTGCGCAGCACCGGAACCGTGAAGCCCAGCAGCACGCCGGCGACGGTGGCGTGAATTCCTGACTCGTGGACGAACATCCACGTCAGCACCGCCAGCGGAATGAGCAGCCATAAACTGCGCACCCGCCGTTGAACCGCAAATGCGTACAGCGCCAACGGAATCAGCGCCAGCAGCAGAGCGGTCAGGTTGATCTTGGAGGTGTAGAAGACCGCGATCACGGTGATGGCGAGCAGGTCGTCGACGACGGCGAGGGTGAGCAGGAAGGTCCGGAGTGCGGCGGGCAGATGTGTGGAGATGACCGCCAGCACCGCCACCGCGAACGCGATGTCGGTGGCGGTGGGAATCGCCCAGCCCCGCACTGCGCCGTCACCGGCGTTCCAGGTGAAGGCCGCGAAGATGAGCGCGGGCACCACCATGCCGCCCACCGCCGCAGCGATCGGAAGCACCGCGCGGCCCGGATCGCGCAGGTCCCCGGCGACGAACTCCCGCTTGAGCTCCAGGCCGACGACGAAGAAGAAGATCGCCAACAGCCCGTCGGCAGCCCATGCTCCGAGCGACAGGTCCAGGTGCAGGCCGAAGATCTCCTTGCCGAGGTGCAGCTGGGTGAGTGTCTTGTAGGAGTCAGCCCAGGGGGAGTTGGCCCAGATCAATGCCAAAGCGGCGGCGGCCAGCAGGATCGCGCCGCCGACGGTCTCCTCGCGCAGGATCTCGATCACCCGGCGGGTTTCCGACCACGACCCGCGGGTGAACAGCGGCTCGTGCGCTGCTGCGGAATCCTGCTGTGCCATTTCATTCACCTCACGGGTCGCTGCGGCCGCTGCCGACCAGACTTCCCGGCACACCGGGAGTTGAGTTTACGTGCGCATCAGCAGCGCGAAGCACTCCACGTGATGGGTCAGCGGGAACGCGTCGAACACCGTGATTTCGGCTACCCGGAAACCCTGCGCGCGGTAGAGGCCGATATCGCGGGCGAATGCCGCAGCCTCACAACCGATGTGGACGACCTGTGGCACCCCCGAAGCGGCCAACAGGGCGATGATCTCCCGGCCCGCCCCGGCCCGCGGCGGGTCCAGCACGGCGACATCGGCGCCCCGGGTCTGGGCGGCCAGGAACCGCCGCACCGACTCGCTCACCACCCGCACCGGCAGGTCGGCCAGTGCCGCACGCGCGGCTCCCGACGCGCTGCGCGCGGTGTCGACGGTGATCACCTGGCCGGTGGGTCCGACCACCTCCGCCAGCGCCGCCGCGAACAGCCCGGCACCGCCGTAGAGATCCCAGGCCCGTCGCGCCCCGCAGCCGCCGAGCCACTCTCCGACCACAGCGCTGTAGCGGGCCGCGGCGTCCCGGTGGGATTGCCAGAACGCGGTCACGGGCAACCGCCAGATGCGGTCGCCCACCCGTTGCACGGTGGTCGCGCCGCCCTCGACGGTGACACTCTGCCGATTGGCGGCGGAGCCGCCCTGCCGATTGGCGGCGGAGCCGCCCTGCCGCCGGTCGGCGGCGGTCACACGGACGTGACGACGGCCGTCGTCGTCGAGCACGACGTGCAACCGGCCGCCGGGCAGCCACCGCGGGCCCCCCAGGCCGTCGAGCATGCCTTCGGGCAGTTGGGCACAGCGCAGGTCCGTCACCAGTTCGGTGCTGTGGTAGCGGTGCAGGCCGGCGCGGCCGTCAGGGCCCACGTCGAGTTGCACCCGGGTCCGCCAGCCCACCGCCGCGCCGAACCCCACCGGTTGCGCGTCGCCCTCCCACGGAAAATCACCTAGGCGCGCAAGCTGATTGGCCACCACCGCACCCTTCAGACGGCGGGCCGCCTCGGGAGCGGCGAAGGCCAGATCGCAACAGCCGGCGCCGTCCACACCGGCGACCGGGCACAGCGGCTCGATCCGGTCCGGAGACGGTTCGAGGACCTCGACGGCCTCGGCATGCCAGTAGGAACCGCTCTCGCCGGTGACCCGCGCCCGGACCCGCTCCCCCGGCAACGCGTACCGCACGAACACCACCCGGCCGTCGTGGCGGGCGACGCAGCTGCCGCCGTTGGCCGGCGCCCCAACGTCCAGCACCAGCTCGGCCGGTGCGGCCAGGGTCACTCCGCGAAGCCCCGGCGGACGTCACCGGGCGCGCTCTGCTCCTCGAGCTGCCGCACCCGGATCGACGAATTCAGTTGCCAGGGAACCGAAGTCATCATCACGTTCGGGATGAACAGCAGCCTGGTCTTCAGGCGCAGCGCACTCTGGTTGTGCAGCAACTGCTCCCACCAGTGGCCCACGACGTATTCGGGGATGAACACGGTGACCACCGTGCGGGGCGACTCCTTGCTGATCCGCTTGATGTAGTCGACGACGGGCCCGGTGATCTCCCGGTAGGGCGAGGCGACGGTCTTGAGCGGCACGCTGACGTCGCTCTCCTCCCACTCGGCGTTGAGCTTGCGGGTCTCCTCGTCGTCGACGTCGACGGTCAGCGCCTCAAGAACGTCGGGCCGGGTGGCCCGCGCGTAGGCCAGCGCCCGCAAGGTCGGCAGGTGCATGTTCGACACCAGCACCACCGCGTGGTTGCGGCTGGGAAGCACGATCTCGCCGCGCTCCTCCTCCTCGGGAGTCAGTTCCCGCGACACCGTGCTGTAGTGCCGGTTGATCGCCTTCATCAGGACGAACAGGCTGCCCATCGCGAGGATGGCGATCCAGGCGCCGGCCAGGAATTTGGTCACCAGCACGATCAGCAGAACGGTGCCGGTGGCGATGAAACCGATGGTGTTGATGATCCGGGCCCGCTTCATCTTGCCCCGCTCGGCAGGGTCCTCTTCGGTCTGCAGCAGCCGGTTCCAATGCCGGACCATGCCGATCTGACTGAGGGTGAACGACACGAACACACCGACGATGTAGAGCTGGATCAGGTGGGTCACCTCGCCGCCGAAGGCGACGAACAACGCGATGGCGGCGAGGGCCAGGAACACGATGCCGTTGGAGAACGCCAGCCGGTCCCCGCGGGTGTGCAGCTGGCGGGGCAGGTAGCGGTCTTGGGCCAGGATCGAGCCCAGCACCGGGAAGCCGTTGAACGCGGTGTTCGCGGCCAGCACCAGGATCAGGGCCGTCACGCCGGTGATCAGGTACAGCCCGAGTGGGAAGTCGTGGAACACGCTGTCGGCGAGCTGGGCGACCAGGGTCTTCTGGTGGTAGTTCGGCGGGGCTCCGACCAACTGCTCCTCAGGCCGCTCGGCCATCTTCACGCCGGTGTCGTTGGCCAGGACGATCATGCCCATGAACATGGCTACCGCCAGGCCGCCGAGCATGGCCAGGGTGGTGGCGGCATTGCGCGACTTCGGTTTGCGGAAGGCTGGAACGCCGTTGCTGATGGCCTCGACACCGGTCAGCGCCGCACACCCCGACGAGAACGCCCGGGCTACCAGGAACACCATGGCGAATCCCATGATGTCGCCGTGCTCGGAGTGCAGTTCGAAACCGGCCGACTCCGCCCGCAGGTCGTGGCCCAGGACGTGGATCTGCACGAACCCCCAGATGATCATCAGGAACATCCCGATGATGAAGGCGTAGGTCGGAATGGCGAACGCGGTGCCCGATTCCCGGATGCCGCGCAGGTTGACCGCCGTCAGCAGCACGATCGCGACGACTCCGAAGAGCACCTTGTGCTGGGCGATGAACGGTATCGCCGAACCGATGTTGGCCATGGCCGACGCCGTCGACACCGCGACGGTGAGCACGTAGTCCACCAGCAGGGCGCTGGCCACCGTGAGGCCGGCGGTGGGGCCCAGGTTGGTGGTGACCACCTCGTAGTCGCCGCCGCCGGACGGGTAGGCGTGCACATTCTGCCGATAGGACGCGACGACGACGAGCATCACGAACGCGACCGCGATACCGATCCACGGCGCCATCGCGTAGGCCGACAGGCCCGCGACGGAGAGCACTAGGAAGATCTCTTCGGGCGCGTAGGCGACCGACGACATGGCGTCGGAGGCGAACACCGGCAGGGCGATGCGCTTGGGCAGCAGCGTGTGGGCCAGCTTGTCGCTGCGGAACGGCTGCCCGATGAGCACCCGACGCAAACCGGTGGAAAGCTTGGACACGAGTGCCAAGGGTAAGCCTTCCCGCGAATCGCGGTAGCGTTCGCATACCGCGAGAGCCGGTGGAAGAACTCCGAAAGGACGTCAGGTGCGGGTTGTGGTGATGGGATGCGGCCGGGTCGGCGCATCACTTGCCGAGGCGCTGTCCCGGCTGGGACACGAGGTGGCGATCATCGATCGGGACCCCAACGCGTTCCACCGGCTCTCCCCCGAGTTCACCGGAGAGCGCGTGCAGGGCATGGGTTTCGACCGGGAAGTGTTGCTGCGGGCCGGAATCGAGCACGCCGATGCCTTCGCCGCGGTGTCCTCCGGCGACAACTCCAACATCATCTCGGCGCGGGTCGCCCGCGAGATGTTCAGTGTGCGACGGGTGGTGGCGCGTATCTATGACGCCAAGCGGGCGGCGGTCTATGAGCGGCTGGGCATCCCGACCATCGCCACCGTGCCGTGGACCACAGACCGGCTGCTGAACACGCTGACCCATGAGGCCGAGACCGCCCGCTGGCGGGACCCCACCGGCACCGTGGCGGTCGCCGAGGCCCCCCTGCACGAGTCGTGGGTGGGCCTGCGTGTCACCGACCTCGAGGAGGCCACCGGCGCGCGGGTGGCCTTCCTGATCCGCTTCGGGACCGGGGTGCTACCGGAGCCCAAGACCGTCATCCAGGCCGGAGATCAGGTGTATCTCGCGGCGGTGTCCGGGCAGGTCGGTGAGGCGCTGGCTATCGCCCAACAGCCACCTGCGGAAGGGGTCGGGGAATGAAGGTCGCGATCGCCGGGGCCGGTGCGGTCGGGCGGTCCATCGCCCGCGAACTGGTGGGGAACCAGCACGAGGTCGCCCTTATCGAACGCAATCCGGGCCATTTCAACACCGAGGCCATTCCCGCCGCACACTGGCTGTTCGGGGACGCGTGCGAGTTGAGCCTGCTGGAGTCGATGCACCTCGAACAGTACGACGTGGTGATCGCGGCGACCGGCGATGACAAGGCCAACGTGGTGCTGTCCCTGCTCGCCAAGACGGAATTCGCGGTCCCGCGGGTGGTCGCCCGGGTCAACGACCCGCGCAATGAATGGCTCTTCGACAGCGCCTGGGGCGTCGACGTCGCGGTCTCCACACCACGCATGCTGGCCTCGCTGGTCGAGGAGGCCTTCGCGATCGGTGACGTGGTGCGACTCATGGAGTTCCGCAAGGGCAACGCGAACCTGGTGGAAGTGACGTTGCCCGACGACACCCCGTGGGGCGGCCGGCCCGTGCGCAAGCTGGAACTGCCGCGCGACGTTGCGCTGGTGACGATCCTGCGCGGCCAGCGGGTCATCGTCCCCGAACCGGACCAACCGCTGGAGGGCGGTGACGAACTGCTCTTCGTCGCGGCGCCGGACGTCGAGGTGGACCTGCGGAGGCTGCTGACCGAGGGCCGTTAGATCGGTCGGCGGGCTTTCAGTCCGCGGCCGGCGCGCCCGGCCAGCAATCGGTGCGGTGCGCGACGTGTTCGGCGTGCACGGCGCGTTGCGCCGTGCGGATCGCCAGGTAGGTGACCAGCGCTCCGACGGCCGCCAGCGGCCAGCCCATCGCGATCCGCGCGACCCCGAGCCAGCCGGTCTTGTCGGCGTCGTAGAGGTGGTGCTGGACCAGGAACCGGGCTCCGAACACCGCCACCCAGACCAGCGTCGCGACGTCGAAGGCGAGCACCGCCTTGCGTGCCTGGCGCCAGGCGCGGTCGTGGCCGTTGACCCAACTCCAGATGTAGCCCACGATCGGCCGGCGCACGAGCACCGAGACCGCGAAGACCACCGCCCAGATCAGCGAGGTCCAGATGCCCAGCAGGAAGTAGCCCTTCGAGGCGCCCACCAGCCAGGCGATCAGTGCGCTGATACCGACGCCGATGAATCCGGCGACGGCCGGCTGCACGGAATCGTGCCGGATCAGACGCCAGACCAGGACGGCGAACGCAACCCCTACGGCGGCCAGGATGGCGGGCACCAGACCGAAGGCGGTGTTGACCGGGACCAGGACGGCCACCGGAAGGGCCGAGTAGATCAGGCCGCTGACGCCGCCCATCTGGGCGAGCATCGCCTGGGCCGGAGTGGGTTTGGCCGCAGTGGTGGCCGCAGAATCGGCGCTCGAGTCGGCCGCGTCGCTGTCCACCGAGCCACGGTCGGCGGGGCTCAACGCTGAATCTCGTAGTGCGGGTTGTACATCGCTTTGCTGCCGTTGTCGAGCATGCCGAGCCGGCCGCGCACCCGGAGGGTCCGTCCGCACTCGATACCGGGGATGCGCCGCTGGCCCATCCACACCAGGGTGACCGAGTCGGTGCCGTCGAAGAACTCGGCCCGGACTCCCCCCGCGCAGCCCTTGGCGTTGGTCTCCACACTGCGCAGCCGGCCCACCATGGTGACCTCCTGGCCGCGGCAACAGTCGATCGCCCGCTGCGCGCCGGTGTTGGTGGCCTCGTCGGTCAGTTCCTCGGCGTCGCGCACCTCGGGGCTCTCCGTCAGCTTCCGGGTGAGTCTCCGCACAAAACCTTCGGCCGTGGCCATGGTCTCTCCTGAGTTTCGATCACAGTGCCACCGTCACGGTAGACCTCTTGCCTCTGTGACGCCATCAGGCATACCCCTAATTCGCGCGCCCATCCCCGGGGGGCACGATCGTGCGGTGGCGATCAGCATGCGGGGTGTCGTGACCGTTCTGCTGCCCGGAACGGGATCCGACGACGACTACCTCAACCGCGCGCTCGCCGGACCACTGAAGCGGGCCGGCGCGCTGGTGACCAGCGTCGCCCCCGACCCGCAGCGAGTGGTGCAGAGCTACCTGGAGGCCCTCGACTGCGCGCTGGATCAGACGTCGGCGCAGTCCGGGGATTCCGGGTGCATCGCGGTCGGCGGTGTGTCGCTGGGCGCAGCGGTGGCAGCCCGGTGGGCGTCGTCACACCAGCAGCACACGGCCGCGGTACTGGCGGTGCTACCGCCTTGGACCGGCGAACCCAAGGGCGCACCCGCAGCCGTCTCGGCCCGGCACACGGCCGAGACCCTGCGCCGCGACGGCCTGGATGCCACCACCGCCGTGATGCGCGCCTCGAGCCCGCGGTGGCTGGCCGACGAACTCGCGCGCTCGTGGCGGCGGCAATGGCCCGGGCTGCCCGACGCGATGGACGAGGCCGCGGCCTATCCGGCACCGACCGCCGAGGATCTGCGCCGGCTCGATGTTCCGCTGGCCGTGGTGGCGGCGTCCGACGACGCCGTCCACCCCGCGCAGGTAGCCGCCGACTGGGCGTCGTGGGCGCCCCGCGCGGCGCTGCGCACGGTCCGACTCGAGGAATTCGGGCCCGATCCGGAACTGCTCGGCCAGGCCTGCATTGACGCCCTGCGGGCGATCGGCGAGGGCCGGCCCGATTCGCCGGATTAGCCGCCGGTGCTGGTGCTGCGCAGCTGTTGCATGGCCGAGCCCGACGGGTTGAGACCCTCCGGGGGCTGCTGTTGCTGCTGGAGTTGCTGCTGCTGGGCCAGGTAGGCCTGCTGCGCGGCCAGCATCGCCTGCTGCTGTTGGGCGGCCTGCTGCGCTGCAGCGGCACGCATCTGCGCGGCCAGCTCCTCGGGAAGCTCGACGGGCAGCGGGGTGCGCACCGGCAGCGGCGTCTCACCCCGGCGAACAACGGTGTCCGCCAAGGCTTCTCGAGCCTCCTGCACCAGCGCGGGCATCAGGTGCGGCATACCGTTGACCACGCAGCGGATCATCCACCGGAAGCCGTCGACGCCGATGAACCGGACAACGCCGGCGCCGGCGCCCACCACTTCGCGGCCCCACGGGCCGTCCTCGATGGACACCACGGCGTTGTCGTTGCGCAGCGCCTCGGCCAACTCGCCGGCCACCTCACGCCACAGCCCCGGCGACTTCGGGGCGGCATAGGCGGCGATGGTGAACCGCCCGTTGGGCGTCACCACCCAGATCGCCGTGGGGACGCCGGTCTGGTTGAACTCCACCTGGATCTGACCGCCGGGAGGCATCGGGATGAGCACCGACCCGAGGTCCAACCGGGCCAGGGCCGCCTGCTCGGGGCTGTCGAAGTCCTCGATGTCGAACGGGCCCTCGGTGTCCTCGTAGACGGTCACCGTCTCCTCGGTGTACTCCTCGACCACCGGATCAGGGGTCTGCGCGGCGTCCGCCGCGTGAGCGCCGTGCCTGCCCTGCTTACGTCTTCCGAATGCCATCACAAACTCGCATGTCCGCCTGAAGAACCGTGACCGCCCTGGCCACGGGTGGTGTCGGCCAGGCCGGCCTCGTCGAACGAGGCCACCTCGACCAGTTCCGGCAGTTCCACCTGCTGAACCACCAGTTGAGCTATGCGATCACCCCGATGAATGACGATCGGGGTCTCGGGATCCAGGTTGATCAGCGACACCTTGATCTCGCCGCGGTAGCCGGCGTCGATGGTGCCGGGGCTGTTGACGATCGACAACCCGGCCCGCGCAGCCAGGCCCGACCGCGGATGCACCAGGCCCACCATGCCCTCCGGGATTGCCACCGCGATACCGGTGGAAACCAGGGCACGGCGTCCGGGCGCCAGTTCGACGTCCTCGGCGCTGTACAGGTCGACGCCCGCGTCGCCGTCGTGGGCGCGCGCGGGCATGGGGAGATCGCGGTCCAGACGAACCACCGCGAGACTGCTGGGCACGAGCGCAAAGACTACCCTTGGCCGCGTGTCTGGTTCGCAGGTCGCCACGCAAACCGTGCGCTACTCCGAACGGCTGTGGGTGCCGCTGTGGTGGTGGCCGATCGGTATCGGCCTGGCAGCCCTGCTGGCCAAAGAGGTCACCATGGGCGTGCGCAACATCCCGGGGTGGATGCCCTACGCGCTGCTCACGCCGGTCGCCGTCGGTGTGTTGCTGTGGCTGGGCCGCATCGAGGTCCAGGTCATCAGCACCGGCGCCGACGTCGAACTGTGGGCCGGGCAAGCCCACCTGCCGGCCTCGGTGGTAACGCGTTCCGCCGTGGTCCCGCGCAGCGCCAAGTCGGCCGCACTGGGCCGCCAGCTCGATCCCGCCGCATTCGTGCTGCACCGCAACTGGGTGGGCCCAATGGTGCTGGTGGTACTCGACGACCCCGACGACCCGACGCCGTACTGGCTGATCAGCACCCGCCACCCGGACCGCGTGCTCTCGGCACTGAGAAGCTGAACCGCGCGGCCCGTGCCGCGCTCGGCGAAGCTGAACCGCGCGGCCCGTGCCGCGCTCGGCGAAGCTGAACGCGCGAAGCTGAGCGGCTCAGCCTCAGGCTGCGCAGTCCGTGCAGATCATCTCGCCGTCCTTCTCGCTGGCGAGGCGGCTGCGGTGGTGCACCAGAAAACAACTGGAGCAGGTGAACTCGTCGGCCTGCTTCGGCACCACGCGCACCGAGAGCTCCTCGCCGGACAGGTCGGCGCCGGGCAGCTCGAAGTTTTCGGCCGACTCCGATTCATCGACATCGACAACGGCTGACTGCGCCTCGTTGCGGCGCGCGGTCAGCTCCTCCAGTGAGTCCTCGGAGACCTCGTCGGTCTCAGTACGCCGCGGGGCGTCGTAGTCAGTAGCCATCGCTCCATCACTTCCCCTCTGCGAACCTCAGCATGGCTTTGTATCAGCGTGGAACGCCGGCGCCAAACGATTCGTGCCTCGTTCATCCAGTGTTCGGCTGTGACTTACGTCACCCTGCCTGCGACGTCGGTGGACGCGTGTCCCACCGCACCGAGGGCGCCAGGATAGCGGATGGCTCTACAGTGCACACGTGGTCGCTGACATCACCCAGGGTTCGTCCCTGGACAAGAACGGGCAGCCCTTCCGTCGGCGCAATTACCGCCCCGGCATCATCGCGGTGGCTGTGCTGGCGGTTCTGACCGCGCTGTCGTGGGCGTTCGTGCTGACGCGGCCGGTGAATGTCGACGAGGCGACGACGTGCAACGCCCCGCCCAGCCCCACCGACGCGGCCGCACCGAAACTGGGCCAGCTGGTCAGCGGCTCGTCGCTGGTCGAGGTGGCGCCCGCCAAACTGGCGGACACCAAGATCCGGGTGATGAACGCCAGCGGCCAGGGCGGCCAGGCCGGCGAGGTGGCCGGGGCCCTGCGAGACCTGGGCTTCGCGGCACCCACGGCAGCCAACGACCCCATCTATGCGGGGACCCGGCTGACCTGCCAGGGCCAGATCCGTTTCGGTCAGGCGGGCCGGGCCGGGGCCGCCTCGGCCTGGCTGGTGGCACCCTGCGTCGAGCTGTATCAGGATGACCGCAAGGACGACTCGGTCGATCTGGTGATCGGCACGGATTTCACCTCGCTGTCCAACAGCGACGACATCGCGGCGGTGCTGTCGAGCCTGCGGCCGGGCGCCACCGAACCCGCCGACCAGGCGCTGATTACCAAGATCCACAGCGCCAGCTGCTGATCACTGCCGCGGGCGGAGCCCGCCGATCACTCCAGCGGGCGGAGCCCGCCGTAGCGATCCAGCGTCGCGGTGAGCTGAGCGGCGATGCCCGGAGCCGCCGCCAGCGTCAGCGGTGCTCCGCCACCGTCGTCTCCGGGCAGCACCACCACCGCCCCGGCCTCAGCGGCGATCAAGGCACCGGCCGCCCAGTCCCACACATGGAGGCCGTGCTCGTAGTGGGCGTCCAGGCGCCCGGCGGCGACCATGCAGAGATCCAGTGCCGCCGAGCCGATCCGGCGCACATCGCGGACCATGGGCAGCACCTTGGCCAGCAGGCCGGCCTGCAGGGCCCGGCGCTGCGGCTCGTAGCCGAACCCGGTGCCCACCAACGCCATGGTCAGATCGTCAATCCCGTTGCAGCGCAGCCGTTGTCGCGCCCCCACGGTGGTCAGCTCGGCACCCCGCCCCAGCGCCGCGGAGTAGACCTCCCCGCGCACCACGTCGGCGACGGCGCCCGCGACGGAGACGCCGTCGACCTGTGCGGCGACCGACACGGCGTAGGCCGGCACGCCGTAGATGAAGTTGACGGTGCCGTCGATGGGATCGACCACCCAGCGCACACCGCCGGGCGCCGCCCCCGCACCGCCGCCCTCCTCGCCCAGAATCGGTTCCCCGGGCCGCAGCCGTGCCAGGCTCGCGCGCAGCAACCGCTCAGTTTCGGTGTCGGCCACGGTGACCGGGTCGGTCTGGCTGCTCTTGGTGCGCACCCAGCTTCCGGCGGACCGCTCGAACAGTTCGGGCCGACGGCGCCGCACGAAGTCCGCGGCCTCGGTGGCCAACTGTTCGGCCACGTTCCGCAGGACTTCGGGTGCGTCGTCATTCACGCTGCCATCGCAGCACAGCAGGCTCGGCATTCCACCGTCATATCGGTACTTGGCGGCCGACCGGCCACTAAAGTCTGTGGTTCAACCGCCCCAACGCAGGGAGGACAGCCATGACCTCGACCGGACGCCAGGCTCTCGGGATCGACGTCGGCGGCAGCGGGATCAAGGGTGCCATCGTCGATCTCGACACCGGGCAGCTCGTCGGCGACCGGTTCCGGGTGGAAACACCGCAGCCGGCCACACCGGACGCGGTGGCCGGCAAGGTCGCCGAGGTCGTCCGGCACTTCAGGTGGACCGGCCCGCTGGGCGTCTGTTACCCGGGCGTGGTGGTGGACGGCGTCGTGCACACCGCGGCCAACGTCGACCGCGCCTGGATCGGATGCAACGCCGCGGAGACCTACAGCAAAGCCCTCGGCGGCCAGCGAGTCACGGTGCTCAACGACGCCGACGCGGCCGGCCTGGCCGAGCAGCGCTACGGCGCCGGACGTAATCGGGACGGCGTCGTGCTGCTGCTGACTTTCGGCACAGGCATCGGCTCGGCCGTCATTCATCACGGAATGTTGTTGCCGAACACCGAATTCGGCCACATCGAGGTCGAGGGCAAGGAAGCCGAGCACCGCGCCGCGTCGTCGGTCATGGAGCGGAAAGGCTGGAGCTACCGCAAATGGACCAAGCAGGTCACCAAGGTGCTGGTCGCGATCGAGAACGCCATCTGGCCCGACCTGATCATCGCCGGCGGGGGCATCAGCAAGAAGGCCGACAAGTGGATTCCCTTGCTGAAGAACAGAACCCCGGTCGTCGCCGCCCAGTTGCTCAACACGGCCGGGATCGTCGGCGCCGCGATGGCAGCCGCCGAGGAGCAGACGGCGGGCTGATGCGCCCATGGTGGCGGGTGCCGCAGCACCGAACGGCCGTGGGACGGTGCCCTGCGGATATCCCGTTACAATGGAACGCGGCGGCCGCTACCCGAGCGGCGAGGATCCACCCAGATCGCGCCGATATCTCCTAATAGCTGATGCTTTCCGATGGCGCGCGTCTGCGCTCGGCGAAGCCCCGCAGGACTGAAAGGGTGTACGTGGCAGCGACCAAGGCAAGCCAGGCAACCGTGAAGCCGGCCAAACGTGCCGCGACCGCCAAGGACGCCAACGGCTCGACCGCCGCGAAGACCGCGCCCGCCAAGGCCGAGAAGTCCACACCTGCCCGAGCGGCCCGCAGCGTGCTCGCCCGCGTCGCCGCCAAGGCGACCGGCAAGTCCGCCCCTGCGGAGCCCGCACCTGCCAAGGCAGCGGCGAAGGCGCCCGCCAAGACGCCCGCCACCAAATCCCCCGCCACGAAGGCCCCGGCGAAAGCCGCTGCCAAGTCCGCCCCCGCCAAAGCCGCAGCCAAGGCTGCCCCCGCCAAGGCCGCCCCCGCCAAGGTCAAGCCGGCCAAGGCGGCAACAGAGAAGGCCGCACCGGCCAAGACCGCCAAAGCCGCTCCAGCCAAGGCGGTGAAGACCGCTGCCAAGGCCGCGCCGGCCAAAGCAGCGGCGGAGGCGAAGCCGACCCGCAGCCGTGCCAAGAAAGCCACTGCCGCCGCTGAGCCCGTCACCGCGGTCGCCGAGGCCGACACCGATGGACTGATCGACGAGGTCGACGTCGACCCGGCCGTCGAGGAGCTCGACGTTTCGGCCGACCTCGAACTCGACGAGGATCTGGAAAGCGTCGACGAGGAGGACGGCGCGCAGGCCGCCGAGGGCGGCGATGCCGTCGCGCCGGCCACCGAAGGCGCCGAGGACGAGGACATCAGCGAGCCCTCCGACAAGGACAAGGCGTCCGGGGACTTCGTCTGGGACGAAGAGGAGTCCGAGGCACTGCGCCAGGCCCGCAAGGACGCCGAACTCACCGCCTCGGCCGACTCGGTGCGGGCCTACCTCAAGCAGATCGGCAAGGTGGCGCTGCTCAACGCCGAGGAAGAAGTCGAACTGGCCAAGCGGATCGAAGCGGGCCTGTACGCCACCCAGAAGCTGGCGGAGATGGCCGACCAGGGTGTGAAGCTGCCGGTGCAGCAGCGCCGGGACATGCAGTGGATCTGCCGCGACGGCGAACGCGCGAAAAACCATCTGCTCGAAGCCAACCTGCGCCTGGTGGTCTCGCTGGCCAAGCGCTACACCGGCCGCGGGATGGCGTTCCTGGACCTGATCCAGGAGGGCAACCTCGGCTTGATCCGCGCGGTGGAGAAGTTCGACTACACCAAGGGCTACAAGTTCTCCACCTACGCCACCTGGTGGATCCGCCAGGCCATCACCCGCGCCATGGCCGACCAGGCCCGCACCATCCGCATCCCGGTCCACATGGTCGAGGTCATCAACAAGCTCGGCCGCATCCAGCGCGAGTTGCTCCAGGACCTGGGCCGCGAGGCAACCCCGGAGGAACTGGCCAAGGAAATGGACATCACCCCGGAGAAGGTGCTGGAAATCCAGCAGTACGCCCGCGAGCCGATCTCCCTGGACCAGACCATCGGCGACGAAGGCGACAGCCAGCTCGGCGACTTCATCGAGGACTCCGAGGCCGTCGTGGCCGTCGACGCGGTCAGCTTCACGCTGCTGCAGGACCAGCTGCAGTCGGTACTGGAAACCCTGTCCGAACGCGAGGCCGGCGTCGTCCGGCTGCGCTTCGGGCTGACCGACGGCCAGCCCCGCACCCTGGATGAGATCGGCCAGGTGTACGGCGTCACCCGCGAACGGATCCGCCAGATCGAGTCCAAGACCATGTCGAAGCTGCGCCACCCGAGCCGCTCGCAGGTCCTCCGCGACTACCTGGACTGACGGTTCGGGCTGAAGAGGCCGCGAGAACTCGGTCCGATCGCCCCCGCCGATTGGCCCGACGTCAGGGCCGGCCGCATCGTAGCAACCACCTCGTCGCAAGTCTCTCTGCCCGTTCTCAGGCACGTCTCAGTAACTCTGCCTGCGGCAATGGGGTATTAAGTCCTTGAATGGGGGGCCGATGGCCCTCAAACTAGGTGCGATCGCAACAACTGGGCAAATTAGGCCCGAGCTGCGCTAACCACTCGGCCATCCCGCCGGGTCGCCATCTTTCCACGTCACAGACCATGACGGCAGCCCGCCGGGATCGACCCCGTCCCATTGAGGCAAAGAGCCCGACCCGCACGAATCACTACATCCGGCAGCCCTGACGGGTTTAGGATCAAACTCAAGATCCAGAAAAGATCTAGATCTGTCGAGAGGGATGGTGTTTGCGGTGGGCAAGTTGGCAAGTTCCTTTGGGATCGCCCTCGTATCTGCCGGCACAGCCGTCGGTGTCGCGCTCAGTTCGGCAATGCCGGCGATCGCCCAGAATCAGGCGCTGATGATCAACGGCATCGGTGGCCTCGGGTTGGCGGGCACCACTGGTGGCGTCCCACTGCCGAAATCCGTCATGTACAACGTGCTGGGCGGAGACCCGGCTGACATTTTGATGCTCGGGCCTGGCGGCGAATTCGCCACCTACAACCTCATCAACGTCCCGTGGCCGATGCAGGCAGCCCCGGTGACCGGCAAGGACGACCTCACCCTGACCCAGTCCGTCGCCGACGGGGTTACCAACCTCGACGCCCTCATCGCGACAGCGCTGACCAAGATCGGCCCGGGTGAGCACGTGACCGTGGTCGGCCTGTCGGCCGGCTCGCTTGTGGCCGACGAGGAATTGCGCAAACTGGCCACCGATCCGCACGCGCCGGACAAGAGCAAGCTCACCTTCGTGGTCGTCGCCGACTCCGGCCGTTCCACGTTCAACGCCAACCGGTTCGACAAGACTTTGGGCTACCAGTACCAGACAGCGCCGGAGACCAAATACAACACGGTCGTGGTCACCGCGGAGTACGACGGGTTCGCCGACTTCCCGGACCGGGTGTGGAATATCCTCGCCGTGGCCAACGCGTATGTCGGTGAAATTCTGAACCATGTCCCCAGCGTGTTCACCGACCTCTCCACGGTGGACCCATCCAATATCACCGTCACCACCAACTCCCTCGGCGGCGTGACGACGAACTATTTCATCCCATCGGCGCACCTGCCCCTGGTGGAGTTGCTGCCCTTCCTGGCTCCGCAGGAGCAAGCCCTGAAGGCGATCATCGACACCGCGTACAAGCGGAACGACGGCAAGAGCGCGGCCTCGACTCCGGCCGTGGCTGCCGCAGCGGTGGCCGGCGACACCGCGAATACGCCTGAAGCGTCGCCCCAGGCGAACGCCACCGCAAGCGCCGTCGCAGACCAGACCCCGGTTACCAATGCGCCCGCCGAAACCAAGGCGAGCACGCCGGTCAAAGCAGTCGCTTCGGTCTCCGCCGAGGCGCCGGCCGCCGATCCGGTCACCACGCCGGCCCCAACCGCGGCAGCCGCGAGCGCCGACTCACCGCGGCCGACGGCCCGCCGGGCGGCAGCCCGCTCGGCGGCCGCCTCGGCCGGGGGCCACCGGGCGAGCGCTCCGCCAGCCAGATCGGCAGCGGCCTCCCGCGCCGCAAAGTAGTAGTCGTCCGCAGCGGCGGTTTCGTGGCTGCGGGAGCCAGAGAGGGGAACCAGAATGCGCACCATCACCCGCACGCTCGGCGTCGCCGTGGTTACCACCGGCATGGCGTTGTCGGCGGCGACGGCAGCCGACGCCGCCAACAAGGTTCTGATGGTCAACGGCCTGGGTGCCGGCGACCTCGGCCCGCTGGCCATGTCCGCCATCCTCGGCGGCGCCTACAGCGGCAGTAACTATGTGCGCGAGAACGTTTCGTGGCCCGCGCAGTCCAAGCCGATCGTCGGCCAGGACTACACCCTGACCCAGTCGGTGAACATCGGGGCGAGCAATCTCGACGCGGCGATCGCAAAGTCGCTGGCCGCAGGCGACACCGTCACGGTGGTGGGTCTGTCCGCCGGCGCCCTGGTGGTGGATCAGGAGATCGGAAAGCTTGACGCACAGGCGAACTCACCGGACAAGAGCAACGTGAGCTTCGTGGTGATCGCCGACTCGGCGCGCTGCAACTTCAACAAGAACCGCTATGACGCCACCATCGGCTACCAGTACACGGTCCCCGCTGAATCGAAGTACAACGTCACTGTGGTCACCGGTCAGTACGACGGCTACTCCGACTTCCCCGATCGCCCGAACCCGACCGCCATCGCCAACGCGATTGCCGGCTCCCAGCTGGTTCACATCCCGTCGATGCTGACCCCGCTCAGTTCCGTCCCGGCGTCGAACGTCACGGTGCGGACCAATGCGAAGGGCGGCGTGACGACCAGCTACCTGGTCCCGACCAAGACGCTTCCCCTGGTGACGCTGAACCCGAACCTGGCATCGCAGGAGGCGACCCTCCGTCAGACGGTCGACTCCGCGTACACCCGCAACGACACGAAGCCGGCCCCGACGCCGACACCGACACCGACACCAGCCCCGACGCCGACACCGACGCCGGCACCGACGCCGACGCCGACGCCGAAACCGGCCCCCCAAATCCCGCCAGCCCTCAAGGCTGCGCTGTCCAAGCTGTTGAACAGTGCGCTGAAGGCCGCGGTGAGTGGCGCGAAGCCCGCGGCGGCCTCGCGGAGTGCCTCGACCGGACGGTAGAGCGGCAGGCCGTCAGTCCAGCGGCAGCTGCTCCAGGCGTAGCAGATTGCGCTTGGGCGCCTTGGTGTCCAACCCGACGAGCACGGTGCCGTCGGGCAGGATGACCAGTCCCTCGGGGTTCTGCGGACTTCCGGCGATCCGCCATACCGCGACGGGTTCGATCGTGCCGCCCCGCGGGTCGAGCAGGTCGGGCAGCCGGGCCAGGGCACAGCCTTGGTCGGACAGCATATACAGCCGGCCGTCGGGCCCTACGGTGGCGTCGCTGATGTCGGGAAGCTGCTTGTGCATCGTCTCCCCCAGCCACCAGGTGGCGAGCACGGTGTACGCGGCGTCGCCGGGCGCCGGAGGGGTCGGTCGGCTGCCGCGGCGCCACCCGGCCGGAGCGTCGCCCGGTGGGCCGAACTCGAGGATCGCCGGCGGATCCTTCTCCTTGACCACCAGCAGGTGTCCGCCTTCGGTCACGACCATCGACTCGCCGCGTGAGGATCGGTCCCCCAGCCACGCCTCCCGGAGCCGATGCCCTTCCGGCACGTCGAGGACCAGCGTGCCCACCAAGGCGGGCGTCGCCAGATCGATCTGCAACACGCGGGCCGGCTGTTCCTGCAGCAGCAGAACGGTGTCCTCGCCGGCGGACTGCACCGCTTCGAACTGGACGCCGCCCCCGGGAAGGTCCAGTCCGGCCAGGTCGGTCCCGTGCCACCCCAGTGGCCATGGTTCAACCGCCGCCGAGAAGACGACGGGGTCGTGGTCGCCGACAGCCAGGAGACGACCACCGACAACGGCCAGTCCCGACACCTCCCGCAGGGGGATGTCGGCGACGTCGAGCACTTTCAGCTTTGGCGCCTTGGCCACCAGGTAAGCCTAGATAGCCGCTACCGCGACGGGCTGTGAATGAGTGGCTCGAACAGGTCATCCGGGCCCGGCCGGTAGGACTCGACCGCCACCACCGCGGCAACCGGCAGGGGGCCGTACAGATGTGGGAAGAGCATCGATTCAGGATCCCCGGGCACCCCCGGCTCCCAACGCAGCGGGGCCTGCAGTTCGTCCGGGTCCACCCACAGTGCACACAGATCGGAGCGGCCGACGAACAGCCGATTGGCGGGCAGGTGGACCTGCCCCGGCGTGGACAGGTGCACGAAACCCACGAGTGTCAGCGACTCCGGGCGAATCTCTCCACGCTGCCGGGCATCCTCCCATTCCGCCCTGCCGCAGAGATGGACCAGCAGGCCGGTGCGGCCGCGGTTCTGCACGCGCTCGGGAGACATACCGTTCAGCCTGCCCGAGCGGGCTCATAATCCGCCCAACGTGAGACACGACACATCATTACGTGGAGGGAACAAGGCGCCGCACCGAAGCGTCTGAGACAGTAGACGGACGGCGGTTGCCGCCGGATCAATGAGCACCTTTGGAGGAGCCCATGAACGCAACGCTGACCAGTCCCGAACTCACCCGGGCTGATCGCTGCGACCGCTGTGGCGCTGCAGCGCGCGTCCGTGCGAAACTCCCCTCGGGTGCGGAGTTGCTGTTCTGCCAGCATCACGCCAACGAACACCAGGCCAAGCTGATCGAACTCGACGCGGTCATCGAAGTCAGCACGGCAGGCGCCTAGCCTCACCGGGCCGGACGGGACGCACCGGCCCCACGGGGTATCACCCAGAAGGTCATGACCGACCGCCCGCAGCCCACGCCCTCGCGCCACCACGTATGGCGCCTTCTCAAACGCACCCTGTCCAAAAGTTGGGACGACTCGATCTTCTCCGAGTCCGCCCAGGCAGGGTTCTGGTCGGTGCTTTCGCTGCCGCCGCTGCTGCTCGGGCTGCTGGGCAGCCTGGCCTACGTCGCCCCGCTGTTCGGCCCGGACACGATGGCCGCCATCCAGCGTCAATTGATCAGCACGTCGAACAGTCTGTTCTCGAAGAACATCGTCGCCGAGATCATCGAGCCGACAATGCGCGACATCGCCTCGGGGGCGCGCGGCGAGGTGGTGTCCCTCGGCTTCGTCATCAGCCTGTGGGCCGGCTCGTCGGCGATCTCGGCATTCGTCGACTCCGTGGTCGAGGCCCACGGCCAGACAGCGCTGCGGCATCCCGTGCGCCAGCGGTTCTTCGCGCTGGGGCTGTACGTCGTCATGCTGCTGTGCGTCATCGCGGCCTCGCCACTGCTGGCGCTGGGCCCGCGCACCATCGGCGCCCACATCCCCCAAAGTTGGGACGACGTCCTGCGATTCGGCTACTACCCGATGTTGATCGTCGGCCTCGTGCTGGCGGTGACGGTCCTCTACCGCGTCTCGCTGCCCGCCCCGCTGCCCACCCACCGGCTGGTGTGGGGTGCGCTGCTGGCGACGGCGGTGTTCGTGGTGACCACCGCCGGCCTCCGGATCTACCTGCAGTACATCACCCGCACCGGCTACACCTACGGCGCGCTGGCCACACCCATCGCGTTCCTGCTCTTCGCGTTCTTCCTCGGCTTCGCCATCATGATCGGCGCAGAACTCAACGCGGCGATCGAGGAGGAATGGCCCGCCCCCGAGCCGCATTGGCACCAATGGCGAGCCCGGCTGCGCGGCGAATCCGCCACGGGCAGCGGATCGGAGAACGCCGAAACCACTGCGGAGACGGCCGAATTGGATCGCCCGCCGGCGACCGTCAGCCCGTCGTGAGCATCAGCTCTTTTTGAGCGTCGCGTAGATGCGCTTGCAGTCCGGGCAGACGGGCGAGCCGGGCTTGGCCGCGCGGGTCACCGGAAACACCTCGCCGCACAGCGCGACCACGTGCGTACCCATGACCGCACTCTCGGCGATCTTGTCTTTCTTGACGTAATGGAAGTGCTTGGGCCGGTCGCTGTCGGACCCGTCGTCGACGCGTTCGTCGCTCTCGGTGCGTTCGATCGTATCGGTCTGCATGAACGCCATTCTGCCCCGCCGACTCCGCGTGCGGTAAGACGGCCGTAAGAAAAGTCCCCTCGTTTGGGCAGGCCCCCGTGTGGAACAGTGGATACATGGAGCGCGATCTGGGTTTCGACGACGACGGGCGACCCGTACTCATCACGCGCGCTGAGTACTCCTACGAGGAGCAGCACCGGGCCCGGGTGCGCAAGTATCTCAAGATCATGTTCTGGCGGATCCCGGCGTTCATCGCCGCGGCCGTCGCCTACGGCATCTGGCACAACGGCCTGCTCTCGCTGGCGATCCTTGCCGCCTCCATTCCGCTGCCGTGGATGGCCGTGCTGATCGCCAATGACCGTCCGCCGCGGCGGGCCGAGGAACCTCGGCGCTATCCAGACGCCCCGCTGCGCACCGCGCTCTTCCCGCACGCCGAACATCGCGCCCTGGAACCAGGCTTCACGCACGCGCAACAACGCGCCACCCAGCCGGGTGAAGAACGCGCCTGCTGACCACGATCAACGGCTTTCTCAGTACATTCTTAAAACGCCATCGCGTTTACCCAGTTCAGAGGGTGTGAGATCGCGGAAGCGTGGGAACTCTTACCTCCAGTCGAGCGTTGGAAAGTTCGATAGTCGGCAGCCGATCAGGAGGCACCCATGGCAAACGCCACCACTACCCGGACTGACAGCGATCTGGACGCCCAGAGCCCCGCCGCCGACCTTGTGCGCGTGTATCTCAACGGGATCGGAAAGACCGCGCTGCTGTCCGCCGAGGACGAGGTGGAGCTGGCCAAGCGCATCGAGGCCGGCCTGTATGCCCAGCACCTGCTGGACACCCGCAAGCGCCTCAGCGACAGCCGCAAGCGTGATCTGTCCGTCGTGGTGCGCGACGGCCAGGCCGCGCGACGCCACCTGTTGGAGGCGAACCTGCGTCTGGTGGTCTCGCTGGCCAAGCGCTACACCGGGCGCGGCATGCCGCTGCTGGACCTCATCCAGGAGGGCAACCTCGGCCTGATCCGCGCGATGGAGAAGTTCGACTACACCAAGGGATTCAAGTTCTCCACCTACGCCACCTGGTGGATCCGTCAGGCGATCACCCGCGGCATGGCCGACCAGAGCCGCACCATCCGCCTGCCGGTCCATCTGGTCGAGCAGGTCAACAAGCTCGCGCGGATCAAGCGCGAACTGCACCAGAGCCTGGGGCGCGAGGCCACCGACGAGGAACTGGCCGAGGAGTCGGGCATTCCGGTGGACAAGATCAACGACCTTCTCGAGCACAGCCGCGATCCGGTCAGCCTCGACATGCCGGTCGGCAGCGACGAAGAGGCGCCGCTGGGTGACTTCATCGAGGACGCCGAAGCGATGTCGGCGGAGAACGCGGTGATCGCCGAGCTGCTGCACACCGACATCCGGCACGTCCTGGCCACCCTCGACGAGCGGGAACAGCAGGTGATCCGGCTGCGGTTCGGCCTCGACGACGGCCAGCCCCGCACCCTGGACCAGATCGGCAAGCTATTCGGCCTGTCCCGCGAGCGGGTCCGGCAGATCGAGCGCGAAGTGATGACCAAGCTGCGCAACGGCGAGCGGGCCGACAAGCTCCGCTCCTACGCCAGCTAGACCGGGACCATCTCGAGTGTGCCCGCCGGTTGATCCGGCGGGCACACGTCTTTCTGGGGGCATCGCACCTCGGGGCAGCCGTTGTGAGCAGCCAGGCAAGTAGACTCGCCCTGCAACGAAGGGTGCCCTAATGAACGATCTGGTCGATACCACGGAGATGTACCTGCGCACCATCTACGACCTCGAGGAGGAGGGCGTAGTCCCGCTTCGGGCGCGGATCGCCGAGCGGCTGGAGCAGAGCGGACCCACCGTGAGCCAGACGGTGTCCCGGATGGAGCGCGACGGACTGCTGCGGGTGGCCGGTGACCGGCATCTGGAACTCACCGAGAAGGGCCGCCGGCTCGCGGTGTCGGTGATGCGCAAGCACCGCCTCGCCGAACGTCTTCTGGTCGATGTGATCGGCCTGCCATGGGAGGAGGTCCACGCCGAGGCATGCCGGTGGGAGCACGTCATGAGCGAGGACGTGGAGCGTCGACTGGTACAGGTTCTGGACAACCCGACGGTGTCCCCGTTCGGCAACCCCATCCCCGGTCTGGCCCAGCTCGGCCTGGACGACCCCGGCAGTGAACCCGACCGCGCCGAGTTGGTGAGACTCACCGAGCTGCCGGTCGGCGACTCGGTGGCCGTGGTGGTTCGTCAGCTGACCGAGCACGTGCAGGGCGATGTCGCGCTCATCGGGCGCCTCAAGGAGGCCGGCGTCGTGCCCAACGCCCGGGTACTGGTTCAGACCGGCCTGGATGGCGACGTGACGATCATGGTCGGCGGCCACGAGAACGTTGAACTTCCCCACGAGATGGCGCACGCCGTGAAGGTCGAGAAGGTCTGAGGCGCTAACCCGCCCGGCCGAACAATCGCCGCGGCGGCAGGCGCACCCCGAGACGCTTGGCCAGCCGGAAACCTGTACCGGTCAGCTCACGAATCTGTTCCGGCCGCATCCCCGATTGCAGGGCGGTGTCCAGCATGCCCGCCATCCGATGTTCGGGATCGCTGCGCAGCGCCGCCTCCAGGGAGATGCCCGCCAGCGGCCCGTCGCCGCGGGCATAGGCGGAAAAGGCAAGCAGCACAAGTGCTTCCACCCGCCACGGGTCCGGAAGCGTGCGGGCCAGTAACGCCCACAGCGCCTCGGCGGCTGCCGCCTCCTCGCCCACCGCGAGGGCGTACAGGGTGTCACGGACAGCGACGTCGGTGAGCCCGCACGCCAGTGCGGCGAGCTCTGCGTCGCTGGGCGTGGCGCCGTCGAACACCCGCGAGGCCAGCTCGATAGCCGTCTCGACGTCGCAGCGACCACGTTCGTCGGGATCGGCGTGCCACTGGGCGCCCCGCGCCGCCGCAAGTTCCCGAATGGGCTCGACGAGCAATCCCGAACGTGATGTGTCTACCGGTGCGATGACGGCGTGCAGATCCGAGCGCCGCGGGTAGAGCCGACGTCCGTCGAGCACCGCCGCGGCGGCCAGCGGTGAGGCCGACGGATCCTCCACGGGGCCGCCGGTCCCGCATCCGTCGGCGCAGTGCCATTGCCCCCCGGCCTCGACGCGGTCGACCACATGGGTGCCGTACAGCCCGACCCCGCGGTCGTCGAGAACCGACTTCAGCGCGTCGCACATCTGCCGATGATCGGCGGCGCACATCGGGCACAGGGCACCCTCTTCGTCGACGATGACCGCGACCACCGCGTCGGCACCGGAGGTGGCGGCGAGTTCGGCGAGCCGGTCCAGATTGCCCATGAGGTCGGCAGCTAGGTCAGCCCGCATGACCGCCCCCATGCGACCCTCCTCGAGGGCGACGAGAACCAGCGATTTCTCCGGGACGAAGCCCAGCACGGCGGGCAATGCGGCGATCAGCGCGCCGGGGCGGGTGAAACGGAACTCAGGATGTTGTGTCGGCATGCGGGCGACGCTGTCAGCGCAGTCCGTCAGAGCGTGGCCTCGGAGGGAGGGGCCGCTGCACTGCTGTGGATGGAGGCGGCTCTGTGGATGGCCAGCCGCTGGGAGGACCCGGTTCGGTGCCCCGGGGTGGCGCGGGCTCCGGCAGCGGCGTGGTAAACGACACAGGTGCCGGCGGGAACGAGTGGGACCGCCGGGTCGTTATGCATCCTGGATGGAGTCCGACGTGGATGCGGCGAGGAGGCGCTATGGCTGACGAGCAAGGCCACAATCATTCCGATGGCCGGATGTATGAACTGGAGTTCCCAGGCCCGCAGCTGACGTCTCGGGACGGGCAGGGTCCGGTGCTGATTCATGCCCTGGAGGGGTTCTCCGACGCCGGCCACGCGGTGCGCCTGGCCGCCGACCACCTGAAGAACTCGCTGGACGCCGAACTCGTCGCCTCCTTCGCGATCGACGACCTGCTCGACTACCGGTCACGGCGACCGATGATGACGTTCAAGGTCGACCACTTCACCGACTACGACGATCCCCAACTCAATCTCTATGCGCTGCGAGACAGCCTCGGCACCCCGTTTCTGCTGCTGGCCGGCATGGAGCCGGATTTGCAGTGGGAACGGTTCGTCACCGCGGTGCGACTGCTGGCCGAGCGCCTGGGGGTCCGCCGGACCGTCGGCCTCGGCGCCATCCCGATGGCGGTTCCGCACACCCGTCCGGTCACGATGACGCCCCACTCGAACAACCGTGAGCTGATCGCCGGTCATCAGCCCTGGGTCGGCGAAGTGCAGGTGCCCAGCAGCGCATCGAACCTGCTCGAGTTCCGAATGGCTCAGCACGGCCACGAGTCGGTCGGCTTCACCGTGCACGTGCCGCACTACCTGTCGCAGACCGACTACCCGGCCGCCGCCGAGGCGCTGCTGCAGCAGGTCGCCGAATCGGCCTCGCTGCGGCTTCCGGTGCAGGCTCTGACCGAGGCGGCCGCCGCCGTGCGCGCCAAAATCGACGAACAGGTCGAGGCCTCCCCCGAGATCGCCCAGGTGGTCCAGGCACTGGAGCACCAGTACGACGCTTTCGTTGCGGCACAGGAGAACCGGTCACTGCTGGCGCGCGACGAGGATTTGCCCAGCGGCGAGGAACTGGGCGCCGAGTTCGAACGCTTCCTCGCCGAACACGCCGACGAGTACAAGGGCGAACCCCCGGGGGAACCCGAGGCCTGACGCCGGCCGCCGGCAGGCCCCGCGGCGTAGTGTCGATTCATGGGCATCGACGTCACCGTCGTCCGGGTGTTCACCGACGAATCGGGCCAGTTCGGCAATCCGCTCGGGATCGTCGAGGCCAATGCGGTGCCGGTCGGGCGACGGCAGGCCGTTGCGACGGAGTTGGGGTACAGCGAAACGGTCTTCGTGGACCTTCCCGCCGACGGCTCCACCACCGCGCGGGCGCGGATCTACACCCCGGCTACCGAATTGCCGTTCGCCGGACACCCCACCGTGGGAGCGGCTTGGTGGCTGAGTCAGCGCGGCACCCCTATTCACACGCTGCAGGTTCCGGCGGGCATCGTCCAGGTGCGTTACCCCGAGGGCCTGACCGCCGTGGTCGCGCGTGCCGACTGGGGCCCGGAGTTCGCCATTCAGCACATCGGATCACTGGCCGAACTGGAGGCCGCGGAGCCCTCGGACTTTCCCGACGACATCGAGCACTACCTGTGGACCTGGGTCGACGAGGAAGCGGGCCATTTGCGGTCCAGGATGTTCGCGGCGAATCTCGGTGTGCCCGAGGATGAGGCCACCGGCTCGGCGGCGGTGCGCATCACCGACTTCCTCAGCCGCGACCTGACCATCACGCAGGGCAAAGGGTCACAGATCTTCACGACGTGGAACCCCGAGGGATGGGTGGTGGTGTCGGGACGCGTGGTCAGCGACGGAACTCGCCGCCTGTCCTGATCGCGATCAGCCGGCCGTGCCGACCTTCCGGTGGGCACGCATCGCTTCGATCTCACGCTCGAAGTCCTCGGCGGACGAGAACGAGCGATACACCGACGCGAATCGGAGATAGGCGACTTCGTCCAACTCGCGCAGCGGACCCAGTATCGCCAGCCCGACCTCGTTACTGGGAATCTCCGCGGAACCCCCGGCGCGGATGGTGTCTTCGACCTGCTGAGCAAGCAAGTTCAGGGCGTCGTCGTCCACCTGGCGGCCCTGGCAGGCGCGTCGCACCCCGCTGATGACCTTCTCCCGGCTGAACGGCTCGGTAACGCCGCTACGTTTCACGACGGCCAGCACGGCGGTCTCCACGGTGGTGAATCGGCGCCCGCACTCCGGACAGGACCGGCGGCGACGGATGGCCTGGCCCTCATCGGTCTCCCGGGAGTCGACGACACGCGAATCCGGGTGACGGCAGAAAGGACAGTGCATTGCTGCTCCTTGCCCCCCGTAGCCCACAGCTCGGGACGAGAAAGAGCGTACCTGCGGGTTGACCGGCAGTGCCATCACGGCGGAGGCCGTCAAGAGGCGCGCGATCGGACACCGCGGACACCTGCGTCAGCCGATCGGGGCGACGAGGGTCTGGCCGGCGTCGACCATCGCCGACTCGAGGTGGTTGAGGTCGCGGATGCGGTCCACGACCTGTCCGACGGGTGCGTCCGGGGCCACCCGGCCCGCGAGTTGCTGAAGTGTCTCGCCGGCCTGCACCTGAACCACGGCCAACCGGTCCGGGAGCTGGGCGGGAGCAGCCGACTCATGGCCGCTGAGGTGCGCCAATGACCCGAGCCACAGGGTGATGAGGGCGGCGGCACCGGCCAGTGCGGCCGTCACCCCGGTGCTGACCGGGCGCCGGCGGTGCACGGCCTGCGACACCGCGACGCCGCTCCCCCGGTAGTGCAGCGGAGCGACACCGGGTCGCACCGGCCCTGGGCGGTAGGCGACAGAACGCCCACGGCCCCGAACCGGGGTGCGCGACGAGCTGACCGCCATCGCATACCACTCGGCCAACTCCCGATCGTCCAGAACCGTCATGTCCATCCCTTCCCGCGGCGTTCGCTTCTGTGTTCGAAAGATTACTCGCCCATGTGTTCGAACTAGAACATTTGATCGAGCGTGTCCGACCATAACTCAGGGCACCGACGACTTCGCGGGGCGCGGAATCCGCGGAGAACCCGTCGCGACACGTCGAACACATGTTTGATAATCGGGGTGAAGCGGGATACATTCGCACCCATGAGCGAAAGCACGCAGACCAATGTCGGCGGGTCGGGGCTGACCGAACGACAGCGGACCATCCTCGACGTGATCCGTGCCTCGGTGACCACGCGGGGCTATCCCCCGAGCATCCGGGAGATCGGTGACGCAGTCGGTCTCACCTCGACGTCATCAGTCGCCCATCAGCTACGCACCCTGGAACGCAAGGGCTATCTGCGCCGTGACCCCAACCGGCCGCGCGCGGTCGACGTGCGCGGAGCCGACGACGCCGCAGCAGCGGTGGTCACCGAGGTGGCCGGCTCCGATGCCCTGCCCGAGCCGACGTTCGTCCCCGTGCTGGGACGCATCGCCGCCGGCGGCCCGATCCTGGCCGAGGAGGCCGTCGAGGACGTCTTCCCCCTGCCGCGCGAACTCGTCGGCGAGGGCGCGCTCTTCCTGCTGAGGGTCATCGGTGAATCGATGGTCGACGCCGCGATCTGCGACGGCGACTGGGTGGTCGTGCGTCAGCAGAACGTCGCCGACAACGGTGACATCGTCGCCGCGATGATCGACGGCGAAGCCACCGTCAAGACCTTCAAGCGGACCGCCGGCCAGGTGTGGCTGATGCCTCACAACCCGGCATTCGATCCGATCCCGGGCAACGACGCCGTGATCCTGGGCAAGGTCGTCACCGTGATCCGCAAGATCTGACGGCGGAGCCGAACAGCCGGGCGGTCCCGCGCGACCGTTACTCCCGGCGATCTTTACTCAGGGGCCTTCACGAATCCGTTGGACTGAGCCAGTTCCTCACTGGCGAACCACACCTCGGGAATGGTGTTCTCATACAGGGCCGAATCCGGGGTGTAATACAGCCCGGAGTGGGTGTTGCCCTTGATCACATACCCGTCGGGGGCCTGATACGGGTCAGCCAGCGGCAGATGGATGGCGGGACGCCACGGCTCCTCGGCGGCCTCCTCCGGCACTTCCTCGACGGTGATTTCCTCGTGGACGTCCTCGACCACCTCGGCGACAATTACGTCGTCGTCGACCTCCGGCTCGTCGGCGGCATGACGGCGCCGCGACGGGGTGTACTCGTCGAGATCCAGGCGCCACATCGCCGGCGATACCGCCGCGCTTGCGGAGTGCCGGCCCCCACCCGAGCCGGCTTCGGCCTGCCAGTCGCCAGTGTCGAATCCCGCTGTCGCGCCACGGAAATCATGAACATCGGTCATCTCGACATCGGGAATGCGCGTCGGTGCGGTGTCGATCGCGTCCTCATCGGAGACGAAGTCGGACCTGTCGGCATCCTCGTCGGCCGCGCGCGGCGACCACACGCCGAAGTCGCCGGACGTGCCGGGTTCGTAACGCTGCTCGTCGTGGCGGATCCGCGTGCCGGGCCAGAAGTCGTCGTCGGCCTCGAGATCGCGCTCCCGCCCGACCGGCTCGCGGCGGGTACCGCCGCGGCGCTGGGCGGCCACGGCCAGCAGACCCAGCAACGCCAGCAGCGGCAGGATGATCGCCAGCCACCACCAACGGAAGCCGCCGCCCTTCTCCGATCCGCCCGTGCTCGGAGCGGCCGGTGTCTGGGCCACGGCGTCGGGCATCTCCAGACCCGACAGCGAGGCCGCCAGGTCCGCCGGCTTGGAGCTGAACTCCTTGGTGGCGTTGTTCCAGGAAAGCTCACCGCCGCTGAAAATCTGGGTGACGGTGTCCCCCTTGACGGTCTGCTCGGCGGTGGGCACACCGAGCGATCCCGTCGCGCCGCCGAGCTTGGCCCAGGCGGCGTTGATGGGTCCGCGCACCACGATGGCGCCGGTGTCGGGAGTCCAGAAGATCACCGGCTTGTCGGTGGCGCTGAACGAACTCATACGGCTGTTGGGCACACCGCCGTCGACCTCGGTGCCGACCGGGAACCCCAGATCCCCCGTCGGGCCGCCCACGGACTCGTATTTCGACAGGATCGCACCGGTCACCGCGTGGGCACCGGTCTGCGCCGAATAGAAGATCTTGCCGCCCGCGTAGCCCTGAGCCGCGCCATCGGCGCCCACAGGGGTCTGTTCACCCTGGCGGGCGCCGAGCGGGCCACCCAGCCCACCGGTGGTCCGCCATGCCAGGTTGATCATCGTGGTGGGGTCCGTCGGGACCTCGAGTCCGGCGAGCTTGTCGGCCAGCCCGGCCGGATCGGTGGTGAAGGTGTTGGACACGCGGTTCCACGACACCGAGCCGCCGGTGAACTTCTGGCTCACCACGTCGCCGTCGTAGCGTTCGTCCTCGGCCGGAACGCCCAGCGGCCCAGCCGAACCGCCGAGCTTGTCCCAGGCGGCGTTGATCGCTCCGCGCACCGCCCAGGCCCCGGTGTCGGGAGTCCAGAAGATGGCGGGCTTGTCGCTGGCGTTGAAGGTGATTCCGCGGCTCTTGGGGCCGATCCTGCCGGCGCTCTCGTCGCTGTTGGGAAAGCCCAGGTCACTATCGGCTGCTCCGCCGAGCGACTCGTACTTGTCCAGGACGGGGCCGTAGATCAAGTGCGCACCGGCGGTCGGGGTGAAGAAGATCTTGCCGTCGCTGAACTTCTGCCCGTAGCCTCCGCCGACCTCGAAGACGTCGCCGTCCTTGTTGCCCACCGGGGAATCCGCCCCCCCGGCGGCCTGCCAGGCCTGGTTGATGGCATCGGCCGCGTCGCTCTCCGGGCTGGCGACGGCGGTGGGCACGACCAGCGCCGTTGCCGCGGCAGTGGCCGCGATGCCGAGGGCAAACCGCCTTATGTTCCGGCTCAGACGATTACCCACTCGCGCCATGCGTCGCCCTTCCACGTTCAGACCCCACGCCCATTTCGCTCGTGATACTGGGCCTAAAGTCCCACACATCGGGCAAAGTTTGACACGACACGCGGGTATTTGCGGAATCCGGTTTTCAAATCGAGATTGAATCCGGACACGAATGAAATCGCGAGCCGGGATTATTCTCCGGCTCAGATGCCCAGACTACGGCCGATGATTTCCTTCATGATTTCGGTGGTGCCGCCGTAAATGGTCTGCACGCGCGCATCGAGGAAGGCCCGCGCGACGTTGTATTCGCGCATGTAACCGTATCCGCCGTGCAATTGCACGCAGCGGTCGATCAGCCGGACCTGGGCCTCGGTGGTCCACCACTTGGCCATGGCCGCCTGGTCTGCGGTGAGCTTCTCATCCAGATGCAACCGGATGAATTCGTCGGTCATGATGCGCACCGCGGTCGCTTCAGTGGCCAATTCGGCCAGCAGGAAACGGCTGTTCTGGAACGACCCGATCGGTTTGCCGAAGGCCTTGCGCTCCTTGACGTATTGCAGGGTTTCCTCCAGGACCGCCTCCATGGCGGCAGCCGCCATGATGGCGATGGAGAGCCGCTCCTGGGGCAGGTTCTGCATCAGGTAGATGAAGCCCATGCCCTCCTCGCCGATGAGGTTCTCCACCGGCACCTTCACATCGGTGAAGGACAGTTCGGCGGTATCCTGGGCGTCCAGGCCGACCTTGTCGAGGTGACGTCCGCGTTCGAAGCCGGGCATCCCCCGCTCGACGCCGAGCAGCGAGAAGCCCTGCGCACCCTTCTCCGGATTGGTCTGGGCCACCACGATCACCAGGTCGGCATTGATGCCGTTGGTGATGAAGGTCTTCGATCCGTTGAGGATGTAGTGGTCGCCCTCGCGGACCGCGCGGGTCTTTATGCCCTGCAGGTCGCTGCCGGTGCCGGGCTCGGTCATGGCGATGGCCGTGATCATCTCGCCGGTGCAGAACTGTGGCAACCAGCGCTGCTTCTGCTCCTCGTTGGTCTGGTGCAGCAGATACGGGGCGACGACGTCGTTGTGCAGCGAGAAGCCCAGGCCGCTGTAGCGCCCGGCGACGGTCTCCTCGACGACGATGGTGTTGTACCGGAAGTCCGGGTTGCCGCCGCCGCCGTACTCCTCGGGCACTGCCATGCCGAGGTAGCCCTGCTTGCCGGCCTCCAGCCAGACGCCGCGGTCGACGATCTTGTCCTTCTCCCACTGGTCGTGGTACGGCGCCACGTGCTTGTCGAGGAAGGCCCGGTAGGACTGGCGGAACAGCTCATGCTCGGGCTCGAACAGGGTGCGGGTGTACTTGACGGCATTGCCCATGGCGGTGACCTCCGGCGGACGGCGAATGGGGGTGGGATCCTTCACCGAGGATAACCAACCGGATGGTTGGTTGCCTAACCGCCGCCCCGGTCTACCGAGTGGCGTACTGGCGGATCGCCGCGGCGAGCGCGGCGGGCACCCGCGCCTTGACCCGGGTTCCGTCCTCGGTGTGCTCGGTGGCATCGACGCGGCCCTCGTCGTGCAACCGGGCGACCAGATCGCCGCGGGTGTAGGGAACGGTGACGTCGACGACGACCTCACGCGGTTCGACCAGCTCCCCCAGCCGGGCGCGCAGACGGTCCAGCCCCTCACCGGTGTGCGCTGAGACGAACACCGCCCCGGGCAGCGCACGGCGCAACTGGGCGAGCATCAACTCCGTGGCCGCGTCAATCTTGTTGACCACCAACAACTCAGGGGCCGGTGGGGTATGGTGGTCGGCCTGCACTTCACCGATCACCTGTCGCACCGCCTCGATCTGGGCCAGCGGGTTGACATCGGAGCCGTCGACGACGTGGATCAACAGATCCGCGTCGACGACCTCCTCGAGCGTCGACCGGAACGCCTCCACCAACTGGGTGGGCAGGTGGCGGACGAACCCGACGGTGTCGGTGAGGACGAACGGGCGGCCCCGCTCACCGGGGGAACCGAATTCGCCGCGCCGGGTCGTCGGCTCCAGCGTCGCGAACAGCGCGTTCTGCACCAGCACACCCGCCCCGGTCAGCGCGTTGAGCAGGCTCGACTTGCCGGCGTTGGTGTAGCCGACGATGGCGATCGACGGCACCTCGCTGCCACGGCGCTGGCTGCGCTGGGTGTCGCGGACCTGCTTCATGTCCTTGATCTCCCGGCGCAGCCGTGACATCCGGTCCCGGATGCGGCGGCGGTCGGTCTCGATCTTGGTCTCGCCGGGTCCGCGTGTGCCGACACCACCGCCGCTGCCGCCGGCGCGACCACCGGCCTGCCGCGACATCGACTCACCCCAGCCTCGCAGCCTGGGCAGCATGTACTGCATCTGGGCCAGTTCCACCTGCGCCTTGCCCTCCCGGCTGGTGGCGTGCTGGGCGAAGATGTCGAGGATCAGCGCGGTGCGGTCGATGACCTTGACCTTGACGACCTTCTCGAGGGCGTTCAGTTGGGCCGGACTGAGTTCGCCGTCGCAGATGACGGTGTCGGCGCCGGTGGCCAGAACGATCTGGCGCAGTTCGGCGGCCTTGCCCGAGCCGATGTAGGTGGCCGGGTCGGGTTTGTCCCGCCGCTGGATCATGCCCTCGAGAACCTCCGAACCCGCGGTCTCGGCCAGCGCGGCAAGCTCGGCCAGGCTGGCGTCGGCATCGGCGGCGGTCCCCTCCGTCCACACCCCCACCAGCACAACGCGTTCCAGCCGCAACTGCCGGTACTCGACCTCGGAGACGTCGGCGAGTTCGGTCGACAAACCGGCCACGCGGCGCAGCGCGGCCCGGTCTTCAAGGGCCAGTTCGCCGAGGCTGGGCTCGGCTCCGGGTGGAGTCAGGTCAGAGTCGGTCATAGCGGAGCTTCGATCGTGTCACGCCGGTACAACGTCGCGCACCTCAATTAACGTCCCGGTCGCAGCGCTCAGCGACGGCCGGACCATTCCGCCCACCAGCGTTCGGCGAGGTCACCGCGAGCGACCAGGATCGACGGTCCGCGCAGAAAGCTGGTGGTGTCGGTGATCTCGACGCTGACCTCCCCGCCGGGAACCCGCACGCGCAGTGATCCGGTGGACGCGTCCTGATCGGCCAGGGCGGCGACGGTGGCGGCCACCGTCCCGGTGCCGCAGGACCGGGTTTCTCCCACACCCCGCTCGTGTACCCGCATCGACAGCGATCCACCGGCGGCGGGGGTCAGCACCTCCACGTTGACTCCGTCGGGGAACTGCTCGGTGTCGAACTCCACCGGTGCGCCCACATCCAGCGCGGCCAGACCGTCTGCGGTCAGGTCGGGCACCACGCAGGCCAGATGCGGGTTGCCGACGTCGACTCCCAGACCGGTGAGCCGGCGGCCGCCGACGGTGGCGGCGCCGGGGCCGAGCAGGTTGACCTTGCCCATCTCCACGGTCACATCGGCCCGGTAGTCGTCGGCGTCGTGGACGATGACCGGCCTGGGTCCGGCCAGCGTTGCGACCACGAACTCGGCACCGCCCTCCAGACCGATCGCGCGCACGTAGTGCGCGAAGACCCGAACACCGTTGCCGCACATCTCGGCCACCGAGCCGTCGGCGTTGCGATAGTCCATGTACCAGTCGGCGGCTGCCACCCCCTCGGGCAGGCGGCTGAGAACACCCGCGTCCACGGCGGTTCCGGCGGACAGGACGCGCAACACGCCATCGGCGCCCAGACCTCGCTGCCGGTCGCACAGCGCGCTGACCACCGACGCCGACAGGTCCAGGCGCGCGTCGGTGTCCGGAAGCAGCACAAAGTCGTTCTCGGTGCCGTGCCCCTTGGCGAAAATCATCGGCGCCTCATGTGGTGAAGGATACGTCGCGCCAGTGCGCGATGACCTGGCCGGCGAGGCCGTCACCCGCGCCGTCGAGCCAGCGGATGCGGTGGTCGCGACGGAACCACGACCGCTGACGGCGCACGTAGCGCCGGGTCCCGATGAACGTCAGCTCCCGCGCCCGGTCGATGTCGGCGTCACTTCCCCCCGCGTCGAGTGCCTCGAGCACATGCGCGTAACCCAACGCGCGAGAAGCGGTGACACCGTCCCGCAGTCCGCGGTCGAGCAGATGGCGGACCTCGTCGACCAGGCCGGCGTCGAACATGATGTCGGTCCGCACGGCCAGGCGTTGATCGAGAACCGTTGTTTCCCAATCCAATCCGACGATCGCGGTGTTCCAGCGCGGCTCTCCGATACTCGGCGCCGATGCCGCGAACGGCATGCCGGTCAATTCGATGACTTCCAGGGCCCGCACCACGCGACGGCCGTCGGTGGGCAGGATCGCCGCGGCGGCGGCAGGGTCCCGGCGGCCCAGTTCGGCGTGCAGGGACGTCGTGCCCACCTCGGCCAGGCGTTCTTCCCAGCGGGCGCGGACCGCCGGATCGGTGGCCGGAAACGCCCAATCGTCGAGCAGGGACTGGATGTACAGCATCGAGCCACCGACGATGATCGGCAGCGCACCGCGCCCGGCGACGGCCTCCACATCGGCGACCGCTCCTTGCTGGTAGCGGGCGACGGTTGCCGTGGCGGTGACGTCGAGGACGTCGAGTTGGTGATGCGGGACGCCGCGGCGTTGCGCCAGAGGCAGTTTCGCTGTCCCGATGTCCATTCCGCGGTACTGCTGCATGGCGTCGGCATTGATCACCTCGGCGGAGATCTCGTCGCCGAGTTTCTCGGCGACCGCCAACGCGAGTTCGGACTTCCCGGTCCCGGTAGGGCCGATGATCGCGATCGGCCGGATCACGGATGCGACCTCACCGGGGTGGTCCGGGGTTCCAGGTGCCGACGAAGTATCCGACGCCGTAGGGCGCGCCGGCGGCCAGCGCCATCGCCCCGTCCGGGTGCGGCGCCAGACCCGCCAGCACCTGGTAGGCCACCCGGCCCACGGGGCCGTCCGGCAATCGGGTCAGCGCGGTCGCGTCGCCGGTGGCCAGCGCGTGGTCGAGGGCGGCCTGAACCGCCTCGGACTGCGGATCATGACCCCCGGGCGCCGACGCTGTCAGGGCGTTCGCCCCGTCGGCGACGATCAGCACGCCGACCGCTTCGGCGGCCGCGTCGATCGCCCCGCGCAGGTCCCGGCCGTGCGCCACCGCGGCGTCGACGCCGAGGCCGGAGGGGTAGACCCGCACCTCGACGGCCGCGCGCGGGTTGGCCTGTCCGCGCAGCCAACCGGCCATCAACGCACACAGCGGCAGGGCGGTGACCTCACCGGTTGGCTGGGCGGATAGAGTCACCGGAACCTCGACGCCGTAGCCGCCGAAGGTACCGACGGTGTCCGCCCCGATCACCTGCTCGGAAGAACCCACGCCGACGGCCACCCAGCGGTCCGGCAGCGTAGCCGCGGCCCTGCGCGCGGCGGCGACGTATTCGGCCACTTCGGCGGCCGCGCCCCCGGCAAGCTCGGGAACGAGCACCGGAGCAGAGGGAGTCACTGCGATGGCCGCCAACACGGCACCCACGCTAGCCGCCGGAGGAGACCGGCTGCGTGTTACCGGCCGGGGAACCGGCGCCGGCCTCGCTGCGGGCCAACGCCACGGTGGCGACCACCATGGACGTCACCGCCAGGATCAGCAGGACCCAGCCGTCCCGTCCCGGGCGGAGGGCCTCGCCGAGGACCAGGATGCCCAGCGTGGAAGCGACGAGCGGTTCGGCGACGGTCATCGTCGGCACAGCAGGGCGGCGATGTCGGCCTTGGCCACCGACAACTCCTCTCGGGTCTCTGTCGGGCCCACCTTGCCCGCCGTCCGGGCGGGCGGCAAGCGCGCAGGCCATCCCGGACGCATCCGATCCGGCGAACTGGTTCAATACCTCAGGTAGCCGCCCCTATGGGGGTGGCACGCGAACGCAACGGCGCCGCTTTGCGCGGCAGACACGCGGGAACACCGCGCAGAGGGTAGGTGAGGTCCATGACGAGCGACGAAACCCAGACCGCCGGGGAACCGCAGGCCGCCGCGGCACCGATCAGCGCGTCGCCGCGGCCCGGCCCCCGACCGGGACCGCCGCGCCCGGTTCCCCGTCCGCCCACTGCCCCGCAAGCGCCGGTCGTCCCCGCGAGTGACCCTCACCGGTTCGGCCGCGTGGCCGAGGACGGAACGGTCTATCTGGTGACCCCGGCCGGTGAGCGTGTCATCGGCTCATGGCAGGCCGGTGAGCCCGAGGCGGCGTTCGAGCATTTCGGCCGCCGGTTCGATGACCTCGCCACCGAGGTCACGCTGATGGAGACCCGGCTCACTTCCGGGACCGGCGATGCCCGCAAGATCAAGTCGGCGGCCGCCGCGTTGGCCGAATCGCTCTCCACCGCAGCCGTTCTCGGTGATGTCGACGCACTGGCGGCCCGCCTGGCCGCGATCGCCGAACACGCCGGGGAGACGGTTGCGGCCGACCGCGCCCGCCGCGAGGAGCAGCGCGCCGCGCAGACGGCCCGCAAGGAGGCACTGGCCATGGAGGCAGAGGACCTCGCCGCCAACGCCACCCAGTGGAAGCTGGCCGGCGACAGGATGCGCGCCATCCTCGATGAGTGGCGCACCATCACCGGGCTGGACCGCAAGACCGACGACGCGCTGTGGAAGCGGTATTCCGCGGCGCGTGACGCGTTCAACCGCCGGCGCGGAGCGCATTTCGCCGAGCTCGATCGCGAACGTGCCGGGGTCCGGGAGGCCAAGGAGCGGCTCTGTGTGCGAGCCGAGGCGCTGGCGGACTCCACCGACTGGGTCGCCACCGCCAACGCGTTCCGGGAGCTGCTGGCCGAATGGAAGGCGGCCGGACGGGCCGCCAAGGACACCGACGACACGTTGTGGCACCGGTTCAAGGCCGCCCAGGACCGGTTCTTCGCCGCCCGCAATGCGGTGAACGCCGAGCGCGACGCGGAGTTCCACGCCAACGGCGAGGCCAAAGAGAAGCTGCTGGCCGAGGCCGAGAAGATCGACGTCTCCAACCTCAAGGCGGCCCAGGCCGCGCTGCGCGCCATCACCGACAAGTGGGATGCGATCGGCAAGACCCCCCGGGACACCTCGGCGGAGCTTGAGCGCCGGCTGCGGGCGGTCGAGAAGAAGATCCGCGATGCCGCCGACGCGGGCCGGATAGACCCGGAGGCGCAGGCCCGTGCGGAGCAGTTCCGTTCGCGTGCCGAACAATTCGAGCGCCAGGCGGAGAAGGCCGCGGCAGCGGGCCGGGACAAGGAGGCCAACGAGGCGCGGGCCAGCGCGGCGCAGTGGCACGAGTGGGCGGCCGCGGCGGCACAGGCCGTCGCGAAAAGGCGGTAGCGGCGGCACAGGCCGTCGCGACAAGGCGGTAGCGGCGGCACAGGCCGTCGCGAAGAAGCGCTAAAGCTCCTCGGGGTGCTGCTTGGGATCGGCGGGCCCGTCGAGCCCGTCCAGCAGCGAGCGGTTCTCCCGTTCGACGGCTTCCTGGCGACGCTGGGACTCAGCCGCCAGCTGCAGCGCGGTGCGGGTCCACACCACGCGCGCCCAGTGAAACGTCAGCAGTATCACGATGATCCAGCCCATGATCAGACCGATGCCCGGACCCGGATGTCCTCCCGTGGCGGTCTGCCGCGACCAGACCGCGAGCAACCCGATCGCACTGGCCACCGCGCTGCCCGCCAGGGCGATCCAGGCGATGGCCCACCGCCGCGTCAGCAGCGCCAGCATCGAGAACCCGACACCGAAAACCAGTGCCAGCCAACAGAACACCCGGTGCGGCAGAGCCACCCCGGCCGCGATCGCCTTGTCGTCACCCATCAGGACGTCGACACCGCGGGCGGCACCGGCGTGCGGCAGGATGAACGACACCACCAGGAGGAAGACCAGGATGGCGACGACCAGAGCCCTGGCCCCCGGCTCGATCTCCCCGGCGACGCGACGTTCGGCGGCTTCCAGGTCGGCCCGATAGGACTCGAAATCGTCGGAGTTCATCGGGCACATCCTGTCTTGGTGTTCTCGGGTTGCGACGGTGGAATACCCAACTGCGGAAGGCCCAGACCAACGGTCCGCGCACGACGGCCCGCGGCATGGGCGTCACCTGCGCGGGTTCGCCGGTAGGACAGCAACGGCGCATCGGCGATGAGGTGGTGCGGCGCCGCCCCGGTGATCGTCGTGCGCAGCACGTCGCCGGGGCGAACCTCGGAGTCTCCCGGGGTGAAGTGCACCAGGCGGCCGTCACGGGCACGTCCGGTCATCCGGGCGGTCGCGGCATCCTTGCGCCCCTCACCGGTGGCCACCAGCACCTCCACCTCGGTGCCGACCAGGGCCCCGTTCTCCTCGAACGAGATGCTCTCCTGCAGGTCGATCAGTCGTTGATAACGCTCCTGGACAACATCTTTCGGGAGCTGGCCGTCGAGGTCGGCTGCGGGGGTCCCCGGCCGGCGGGAGTACTGGAAGGTGAAGGCCGCCGAGAAACGCGCCTGGCGCACCACGTCGAGGGTGGCGGCGAAGTCCTCTTCGGTCTCGCCCGGGAAGCCCACGATAATGTCGGTGGTGATGGCGGCGTGCGGCATCGCCGTCCGCACTCGGTCCAGGATGCCGAGGTACTTCTCAGCCCGGTAGGAGCGGCGCATCTCGCGCAGGATGCGGTCGGAACCGGACTGCAGGGGCATATGCAGGTTCGGGCAGACGTTGGGTGTCTGGGCCATGGCCTCGATGACGTCGTCGGTGAACTCGGCCGGGTGCGGGGAGGTGAATCGAACCCGCTCCAGTCCGTCGACACGGCCGCACTCCCGCAGCAGGGACGCGAAAGCCCCACGGTCGCGGGCGATGTCGCGGTCGGCGAACGACACCCCGTAGGCGTTCACGTTCTGGCCGAGCAGGGTGACCTCGAGCACGCCCTGGTCCGCCAGTGAGCGCACCTCAGCCAGGATGTCGGTGGGGCTGCGGTCTACTTCCCGGCCGCGCAACGACGGCACGATGCAGAACGTGCAGGTGTTGTTGCAGCCGACGGAGATGGAAACCCATGCGGCGTAGGCGGATTCACGAGCGGCGGGCAGCGCCGACGGGAACTCCCGTAGCGACTCGGCGATCTCGACCTGGGCCTTGCGGTTGTGCCGTGCGCGCTCGAGCAGCACCGGAAGCGAGCCGATGTTGTGAGTGCCGAACACCACGTCGACCCAGGGGGCCTTGGCCAGGAGACTCTCGCGGTCCTTCTGCGCCAGGCAGCCGCCGACGGCGATCTGCATGTCGGGGTCGGCCTGCTTGCGGGGGGCCAGATGGCTGATGTTGCCGTAAAGCTTGTTGTCGGCGTTCTCCCGCACGGCGCACGTGTTGAACACCACCACGTCGGCGTCGGTCCCGTCGGGCGCCCGCCGGTAGCCGGCGGCTTCGAGCAGGCCCGCGAGCCGTTCGGAATCGTGGACGTTCATCTGACAGCCGTAGGTTCGGACCTGGTAGGTCCGACCTTGATCAAGCGTCGATGTCACGATCTCATGGTACGGAGGGCCCCAAAACCGGATAATGTCCGTTCATGGCTCAGGGCGGGGCGGTTCCCATGATCTCGATCAACGGGGTCAACAAGCACTTCGGCTCCCTTCACGTGCTCAAGGACATCAACCTCGACGTGGACCGCGGCCAGGTGGTCGTGGTGCTCGGCCCGTCGGGATCGGGCAAGTCGACGCTGTGCCGCACCATCAACCGGCTGGAGACCATCGACTCGGGGACCATCGCGATCGACGGTGAGGTGCTGCCGTCGGAGGGCCGCAAGCTGGCGCAACTGCGGTCCGACGTCGGCATGGTGTTCCAGTCGTTCAACCTCTTCGCCCACAAGACGATCCTCGAGAACGTGATGCTGGCGCCGGTGAAGGTGCGCAAGATCGCTCCCGAGCAGGCCCGTGAACGGGCGATGTCGCTGCTCGAGCGGGTCGGTGTGGCCACCCAGGCCGAGAAGTATCCGGCGCAGCTGTCCGGCGGGCAGCAGCAACGGGTGGCTATCGCCCGGTCGCTGGCAATGCAGCCGAAGGTGATGCTGTTCGACGAGCCCACCAGTGCGCTGGACCCGGAGATGGTCAACGAGGTCCTCGCCGTGATGACATCGCTGGCCGGCGAGGGCATGACGATGGTGGTTGTTACCCATGAGATGGGCTTCGCCCGCCGGGCCGCGAACCGGGTGGTGTTCATGGCCGACGGCTCCGTGGTCGAGGATGCCGCCCCGGAGGACTTCTTCTCCAGCCCGAAATCTTCGCGTGCCCGGGACTTCCTCGGCAAGATCCTGAGCCACTGATTCGCATGGCCGGATTCCTCCTCGGGACTGACGTCCCGCATCGTCATCCGACGAAGCGTATGGCCTACCTCCGGCGCCTGTTCGCGATCGTCCTGGTGGCGGCCGCTTCGATCGCCGCCCTGGCCGGCTGCGGGGGCTCGGACCACAGAATCACCATCGGCACGAAGTTCGACCAGCCCGGCCTGGCGGTGAAGAAGCCGGACGGGTCGATGGCCGGATTCGACGTCGACGTCGCCACCTACGTCGCGGGCAAGCTGGGTTACCGGCCCGATGAGATCGAGTGGAAGGAGGCCCCGTCCGGCCAGCGCGAGACGCTGATCCAGAACGGCCAGGTCGACTACATCGTCGCGACGTACTCGATCACCGATGCACGCAAGAAGAAGGTGGCCTTCGCCGGGCCGTACCTCGATACCGGCCAGAGCCTGCTGGTACGTGCCGACAACACCGACATCACCGGCCAGGAGTCGCTGGCCAACAGCAAGCGGCTGTGCTCGGTGTCGGGATCCACTCCTGCCCAACGCATCAAGGACAAGTACCCGGGCGTGCAGTTGCAGCAGTACGACACCTACTCGGCGTGTGTGGAGGCATTGCGCAACGGCGCGATCGACGCCGTCAGCACCGATGAGGTGATCCTGGCCGGCTTCGCCGCTCAGTACCCCGGCGCCTTCAAGATCATCGGCAAGCCGTTCTCGGTCGAGCACTACGGCATCGGCCTGCGCCGCGAGAACCTCGAACTGCGTAAGAAGATCAACGACGCCATCGTCGAGATGCAGCGCGACGGCAGCTGGAAAGCGGCCTTCGACCGCAATCTCGGACCGGCCGGCATCACCGCTCCACCTCCCCCGCCGCTGGACACCGACACCACGGGCGCCGCGTCGGAGAACGTCGACATCCTCGGCAAGTACGGCGGCCTGATCGTCAAGGCGTTCTGGACCACGATCAAGCTCACGGCGCTCTCGGCGATCGGGGCGCTGATCCTCGGGACTGTGCTGGCCGCGATGCGGCTCTCCCCGGTGCCGATGCTGAACTGGCTGGGGGCCGCCTACGTCAACATCGTCCGGAACACGCCGCTGACACTGATCATCCTGTTCTGTTCCTTCGGCCTGGCGCAGACGCTCGGCATCACACTGGCCGACCCGAAGTCGCCGACGTCGATCGCGGACAGCAATTTCCGGCTGGCGGTACTGGGCTTGTCGGTCTACACCGCCGCCTTCGTCTGCGAGACGGTGCGCGCCGGGGTCAACACCGTGCCGATGGGCCAAGCCGAGGCGGCCCGTTCGCTGGGCTTGAGTTTCGGTCAGAACCTGCGAATGATCCTGCTGCCGCAGGCCTTTCGTGCGGTGGTGATCCCGCTGGGTTCGGTGCTGATCGCGCTGACCAAGAACACGACCATCGCCTCGGCGATCGGCGTGGCGGAGGCGGCGCTGCTGATGAAGGAGATGATCGAGAACACCGCGGCGCTGCTGATCGTCGGCGGGATCTTCGCCCTCGGGTTCATGCTGTTGACATTGCCACTGGGCCTGCTGTTCGGCTGGCTGGGCAAGCGATGGGCGGTGGTTCGGTGAGTTCCTCCGTCCTCTTCGACGCACCGGGACCGCGCGCCCGGGTCCGCAACCGCATCATCTCCGCCGTGACGATCGTCGGGCTGGCGCTGATCGGCTGGGCGCTGGTGTCACGACTGGCTGAAAAGGGTCAGCTGACCGCGGCGAAGTGGCGGCCGTTCACCACCGGTGACCTCTGGAAAACCTATGTGCTGCCCGGGATTGTCGGCACCCTGACCGCCGCGGTGCTGTCCATCGTGCTGGCGCTGATTCTCGGCTTCCTGCTGGGGGTGGGCAGGCTCTCGCCGGTGGGTGCGATCCGCTGGCCGTGCGCGGTGGTCGTGGAGATCTTCCGGGCCGTGCCGGTGCTGATCATGATGATCTTCGCCTACTTCCTGTTCGCGCTGTACGGCGTGTTCCCCTCCAAACAACTGGCGCTGGCCGGCGTCGTCACCGGCCTGACGCTCTACAACGGCGCGGTCATCGCCGAGATCGTGCGCTCCGGCGTCGGCTCCCTGCCGCGGGGTCAGAGTGAGGCAGCCTCCGCGTTGGGGCTCAGCTGGGGCCAGACCATGCGCTCGATCCTGCTGCCCCAGGCGATCGCCTCAATGCTGCCGGTCCTGATCTCGCAGTTGGTGGTCGTGCTGAAGGACACCGCGATCGGCTACCAGATCACGTTCCTGGAGATGGTCCGCCAGGGCACGGTGATCGGTTCCACCTACGGCAACTACGTCCCGGCGTTGATCGTGATCGCCGTGCTGATGATCGCGGTGAACTTCGCGCTGTCGGCGGCGGCGACCCGCGTCGAACGCCGATTGCGGCGATCCAAGCGCGCACCCGAACCATTGGAGGCTTCGGTCATGGAGCAGACCGGGGCGCCGAGCGCGCTCATCGAGCCCGGGGATTGACGCCGCCCTACAAGGCAGCGCAACGCTCCAGCAGCGACAGATCCGGCGGCTGGTAGAACGAAAGCACCGCGTGCTCGCAGCCCAGTTCCCGGTACTGCGGCAGCAGGTCCAATTGCTCGTCCACCTGCCCGGGTTTGCGGGGGTGCAGGAACAATTGCGCCGACCGCCGGACCTGCCGGGGATCTCGACCGACCCCCGCGCAGGCCGCATCGAGGCGCGCATTCGCCTCACCCCACTCGTCGGGGCCATTGTGGCTGGGCATGTTCCACTCGTCGGCGTGGCGGGCGATCACCCGCAGCATCTTTGGCTTGGAACCGCCGATGACGATCGGCGGATGCGGACGCTGAATCGGTTTGGGTTCGCAGAGCGCGTCGGCGAGCTTGAAGAACCGGCCGGTGAAGCTGACTGAATCCTCGGTCCACAGTCGCCGGATCACCGTCAGCGCCTCGTCGAGCATCTCCACCCTGGCGCCGGGGCCGGGAAATTCGATCCCGTATGCGCGGTGCTCGTCTTCGTGCCAGCCGGCGCCGATCCCGAAATCCATTCGCCCGCCGGTGATGTGGTCCACGGTGACGGCCATCTTGGCCAGGATGGCCGGATTCCGGTACGTCACACCGGTCACCATGCAGCCGATGCGCGCGCGGTGCACCACGACGCCCATGGCGGCCAGGGTGGTCCAGCCCTCAAGCGTCGGTGTCTCGTTCTTGACGAGGCCGTAGAAGTGGTCGTAGTTCCAGACGGCTTCGAAGCCGAGCCGGTCGGCCGCGCGCCAGAACTTCTCGAGTTCGGGATAGGGGAACGTCGGCGCGAGCTTGACCGAGATCCGCATCAACCGAGCCTAATGGGTTCTGATCACGAGGCGGTTCTGCGCGCCAGATAGAGCGCCAGAACGTCCTCTGCTCGTTGGTCGCGCAGGGCCTCCGCCGATCGGCCGCCGAAACTCCCGCGAACGGGACTAACGCCGACATCAACGTCGGTGTCCGCCGGGGCAGGCAAATCCAACACGGTTGCAGAAAGACTCGAACCGCGTTCGGCGATCACCACCCAGGTGTCCGGCGAGACATCGAAGTCACGGCCGGGACGCCAGTAGGTGACACTGTGCCGCTTCAATTCCTGCAGAGGTATCAGGTGGAAGTACATGGCCGGCCTCCCTAGTGTCCGTCGTCCGACAATGGTGGCAGGGACCGCCTTCAGTTTGGAATGGACAGCCGTGCCAACAACGGCTTTCCTCGCACGATCCATAGAATCCCGGGCTGCACCCCGGCACGACCTGGCAATCCTCGGACCCACGCTGATCGTGAACCGCTCAGACCCGTCGGTGCTCCCGTTCGGCGGCGAGTGCTTCGGTGACCACCGCGACCGCCATGCTCTGGCTGTAGCCGCGACGGGCCAGCATCCCGACCAGCCGGCGCATCACCTTTGCGTCATCGCCATCGCCGAGCGACTCCCGCCGGAGCCGGCGCTCCACGAGTTGTTCGGCACGAACCCGCTCGGCCCCGGCGTCGATATCGGCGAGCGCGGTGGCAATCACCTCGTCGTCGACGCCTTTGGTGCGTAGCTCAGCGGCCAACGCCCGCTTGCCTTTTCCGCCGTGGGCCTGACGCGAGCGCACCCATTGGCCGGCGAAGTCCTCGTCGTCGATCAGGCCGACCGATTCGAGCCGGCCAAGGACAGTCGTCGTGACGTCGTCGGGATAGCCGCGCTTGGTCAGCAGGCCGGCTAGCTCGGCACGGGTGCGGGCCCGCACGGTGAGCAGGCGCAAACACACGGCATGCGCCTGCTCCTCGCGGGTCTCAGAAGTCGACGGGGGCGGGCAGGACGTCATCGATGAGCTCATCGGTCATCACGGCCCCGATGCCGAGCTTCTCTTTGATCTTCTTCTCGATCTCGTTGGCGACGTCGGGGTTCTCCATCATGAAGTTGCGGGCGTTCTCCTTGCCCTGCCCCAGCTGCTCACCGTCATAGGTGAACCACGACCCGGACTTGCGGATGAAGCCCTGTTCGACACCCATGTCGATGAGCGAACCCTCGCGGCTGATGCCCTTGCCGTAGAGGATGTCGAACTCGGCTTGCTTGAACGGCGGCGACACCTTGTTCTTGACCACCTTGACGCGGGTGCGGTTGCCTACCGCATCGGTGCCGTCCTTAAGTGTTTCGATGCGCCGGACGTCGAGGCGCACCGAGGCGTAGAACTTCAGCGCCTTTCCGCCAGTGGTGGTTTCGGGACTTCCGAACATCACTCCGATTTTTTCGCGCAGCTGGTTGATGAAGATCGCAGTGGTGCCCGAATTGTTCAGCGCGCCCGTCATTTTGCGCAGCGCCTGGCTCATCAGGCGGGCCTGCAGACCGACATGGCTGTCGCCCATCTCGCCCTCGATCTCGGCGCGGGGAACCAGGGCGGCCACCGAGTCGATGACCAGGATGTCGATCGCTCCGGAGCGGACCAGCATGTCGGCGATCTCGAGTGCCTGCTCACCGGTGTCGGGCTGGCTGACCAACAGCGAGTCGGTGTCCACCCCCAGGTTCTTGGCGTACTCCGGGTCAAGCGCGTGCTCGGCGTCGATGAACGCAGCGATGCCGCCGGCTGCCTGGGCGTTGGCCACCGCGTGCAGGGCGACGGTGGTCTTGCCGGAGGACTCCGGACCGTAGATCTCGACGACACGACCACGGGGCAGGCCGCCGATACCCAACGCCACATCCAGGGCGATCGACCCCGTCGGGATGACGGCGATGGGTTGGCGCACCTCCTCGCCGAGGCGCATCACCGCGCCCTTGCCGTGGTTCTTCTCGATCTGCGCGATCGCGAGTTCGAGGGCTTTCTCGCGGTCGGGGGCCTGCTGGGCCATGGATGTCTCCGTTCGTGTGTGTTCGGTTGACCGGGTTCGGTCGGTTAGCCGCGACGTTAGAGAGGGGCACCGACAAAAACGCGTTGGCCGAACTGTGCTGGTCGAACTGAGCACCAGATTAACGAACATGTGTTCGATGGCAAGCAGGCGCGCCCGCGTGTCGCTTTTCGACTACCACTGATCGCGGGGCACGTCGAAGTCGGCGCACAGCGCCCGCCAGACATCGCGGGGTTCGACGCCGTCCTCGATGGCCTGGGCGGCGGTGCGCCCGTTCATCCGGGTCAGGACGTGATCGACAAGAAGCGACGCCCCGCGCACGGGGCCGAACTGGCCCTCGACGAGTTCGTGGAATTCGGTCAGCCGCACGACACCAACTTATCCAGCCGCGGCATGGCACACCCGTACCGGATCATCCACCTCGGCAATCCCCCGCGCCGCGGCGCACGCCGCCTCGCGGTAACCCGGCACAGACAGCACCTCACCGACCGCCGCCGCCAGCGCATCGCCGGTCAGCGGGCGAACGAGCCGCCCACTTCCCTGTCGCACAACACGATTCGCCAACTCCCACTGATCGCCCCCGCCGGGAACAACGACCATCGGCACACCGGCGAGCAGGGTCTTGGACAGCATTCCGTGACCACCCCCACACACCACCACGTCGGCTTGCCGGAGCAGTTCGTCCTGACGGACCCGGGCCACCGTCGCCCACGGCGGCACCGCCACGTCGAGGCCGTCGAGCCGCGACACCACCAGGCGCGCACCGGCCGGCAGGGTGCGACCGGGGACCAGGTGCGACAGCGCCACCTCGGCCAGTCCGGCCGTGCCGGTGACGGCGGTCGATGGCGCCACCACCACCACCGGACCGTCGCCGGGCGGGACGTCGAGGACCTCGGTGGTCGGCTCGAAGTGCAGGGGGCCGACGAGCACAGCCTCGGCCGGCCAGTCCGGCCGAGGCACCTCCAGCGCGGGCAGGGTGGCGATCAGGCGGCGAAGCGGTCCAGGGTCGCGGGCCGGAAGGCCGATACCGGCGCGGGCGGCTTCACGCTGGCCCTCCCCCACCCGTATCGACCGCGCCGTCAGGGCACGCATGACGGCGTCGCGCAGCCGCCCGGTGACGCCGGCGCCCGGAGCCAGCCCGCTGCCGATCGGCGGCAGGCCCCTTGAGGGCAGGTACAGCGGATGCGGACAGAGTTCGGCCCACGGCAGCCCCAGGAGTTCGGCGGCCATGCCGCCGCACGCGGTGATCACATCCGAAACCACCAGATCGAGCCGAAGTTCCTGCAGCGCAGCCTGATTCAGGAGCGCCATGCGGGCAGCCCGGTGGTGGATCTTCGCGCCCGCGTCGTCATCGTCGTCGGAGGCCTCCGGATCCAGACCAGCGAGTTCACGCACTTCGATCCCGGCCGCGCGGGCGGTCCCAAGCCATTCGCGGCCGGTCATCAGCACCGGAGAGTCGCCAGCGGCCTTCAGTCGCAAGCAGAGTGCGATCGCGGGAAATGCATGCCCGGCTTCCGGCCCGGCGACCACGGCGACGCGCATCGGCCTCACCCTGCCACAACCGCGCCGATGGCCCCATGGCGGTCTCGTGTCCTGATTTCGTAGGACACCGATTCGTCAACGCAACGGTGTCATCGGCCGACACCCGAAGAGCGTGCGCTCGGAGAGGCTTGACCCACACAAAGAGCCGCTCCGAGGCGGACCGACAACAGGAGAGATCATGAAGAAAGCGCTACTCCGATTGCTGGACCGCTGCGCAACGGTGGATCCGGCTGTGGCCCTTGGGCTTTTCGGCACCGGTGTCGGAATGGCGCTGCCGGTGCCCATCAGTGAGGTGGAAGTCGCCCGCACACCGGCCAATCGGGTGTTCGCGGCTCAGGGTGCGCTGCAGTGTGGGATGTGAGCAAAGCCCTGGTGCGCGGGCTGGCCGGTATCGCGCTTCCAGCGTAGAAGCCGACACTCTGAGCCTGGTTCATACCCGGCGGGCCGGACCCAATTCCTCGAACGCCTGGGCCCAGCCCAGCAGCCGGTCGGTGGCGCCGGTGAGTTCATGGCGGTAACGCTGTTCGACCATCGGAGCTCCCGCATTGGCCGACGAGACGACGGCTGCTGCTGCGGTGACCATCTCGTTGTACTGCCGCACCCCACTGTTGAGCTGGGCGGTCAGGGCGTTGATCGTCGGCGCCAGATAGGACCGGGCGTGGGGATCCTGAGCCGACGCGCTTTCCAACGAGACCACCTGTGAGGCGGTGGCCGCCATGGTGGCCGCCGAACGCCCGGCAGCGGCGGTCAGATCCCGGATCTCCTCGGCCGGCAACATCTTTCCGCGGTCCAGGACTCCCAGCAACGAATGCAACCCGCGCTCGGAGGCGCCCAGCGCAGACATCGCCGAGCGGGCCGCCGAACCCAGTGGCGGCAGCCGCCGGCCGCTGACCTCACGCTGTGGCGGCAGCGGCTCTCCGCGCAACCACCGGTAGCGCAGCAGCCACAGGGTTGCCGGAACCGCCGCCCCCGCAGCGACGAGCCCGGTGATCAGCAGCGCCCACACCGGAGTGCTCCACGTGGCGAGCAGCCCGGTGACGAGCGTCCAGAACACCGAGGCGAAACCGAAGAACAGGCCCAACCGCAGCGCCCAGCGGCGCTTGCGCAGCAACCTGGCGCGCGGATCGGACACCGCACTGAGCTTCTGCGCGGCCACGTCGGCGTACTCGCTGGCGGTGTCGAGGCCGCGCTGCAGCGCCGAACGCCAGTAACGGGAGCCTTGCTGGACCTTCACCGTCATCGAGTAACGCCTCCTGACAACGCCTTACTGGCCGAGCGGCTGCTCGGGCTCAGGGGTGATCGCCGATGTGGACGGGGTGGCCGGGGCCGCCGCGCCCCCGGACGGCAAGGCCTCTCCGCGCATGGACGCCCGGATCTGCTCGAGGCGGGAATGGCCCGCCATCTGCACGCCCGCCTGCTGAACTTCCATCATCCGGCCCTGCACCGAATTCTGCGCCAGCTCGGCTGAGCCCATGGCGTTGGCGTAGCGCTGCTCGATCTTGTCGCGGATCTCATCGAGGTTCGGCGTGGTGCCGGGTGCGCCGATCTCGCTCATCGATCGCAGCGAATCGGCCACCTTCTCCTGCATCTTGGCTTGCTCGAGCTGGCTGAGCAGCTTTGTGCGCTCGCCGATCTTCTGCTGGAGCACCATCGCGTTCTGCTCGACGGCCTTCTTGGCCTGCTGCGCCGCACCCAGGGCCTGGTCGTGCAGCACCTTCAGGTCCTCGACGCTCTGCTCTGCGGTGACCAGCTGAGCGGCGAAGGCCTCGGCTGCATTGGTGTACTCGGTGGCCTTGGCGGTGTCGCCGGCGGCGGTGGCCTGGTCGGCCAGCGTCAGGGCCTGGCGAACGTTGGCCTGCAGCTTCTCGATGTCGGCGAGCTGGCGGTTGAGCCGCATCTCCAACTGTCGTTGGTTGCCGATCACCTGAGCGGCCTGCTGGCTGAGGGCCTGGTGCTGGCGCTGGGCGTCCTCGATGGCCTGCTGGATCTGCACCTTGGGATCGGCGTACTCGTCCACCTTCGCGCCGAACAGCGCCATCAGGTACTTCCACGCCTTCACGAACGGATTGGCCATTTAATTGCCCGCCTTCAAAGTCGAATACCGCACACGGGAGTCATGCCGGTCTTGTCGGTGCCCAATTTATCCGTTCCCGGCCTTGCACCACAGCCCGTTCCGGTCGGGTGACGCAAATTCCGGCAAATCCCCGGCTCAGGCGACCGCCATCGCGACGGGATGCGGGATCACGGTGGCGGCAATGGGTGGCTCGGGGAGGCGACCTACGCCTTCCTGGCAGGCCAGCTCAGCCCCGGCGTCGCAGAGCACCCGCGACATCGGAACATCCAGGGCGGTGCAGATCGCGCTGAGCAACTCGCTGGAAGCCTCTTTGCGACCGCGTTCGACCTCGGACAGGTATCCCAGGCTGACCCGGGCGGAATCGGAGACCTCGCGCAAGGTGCGACCCTGCGACGTGCGGGCCCGCCGCAGCACGTCACCGATCACTTCACGCAGCAGTACCGCCATCGCGCTGTCCTCCTTGATTCGTTGCAGCACTACGTGCAACGCAATGACGCGCGGGTTGGTTCCCGATCGGGGAATCAGCCGTCGGGATTGTTTCCGCGGAGCGCGGAGACGATGTAGTCCACGCCCGTGACCACGGTCAACACGATCGCCACCCACATCACCGCCCACGCCACCGTCGTCCAGACCGGGGGCCAGTTGTGCAGCGGCAGGATGAACAGGCCGATCGCGATCGCCTGCACCAGGGTCTTGAGTTTGCCGCCGCGGCTGGCGGGGATCACCCCGCGCTTGATGACGGCGAACCGCAGCACAGTGATGCCGATTTCCCGGATCAGGATGATCACGGTGACCCACCAGGGAAGGTCCCCGAGCATCGACAGCCCGATCAGCGCGGCGCCCACGAGCATCTTGTCGGCGATCGGGTCGGCCAGTTTGCCGAATTCGCTGGTGACCCCGTAGCTGCGGGCCAGCGAACCGTCGAGCCGGTCGGTGATGACGGCGACCGCGAAGACGACGAACGCGGTTATCCGGCTTGTTGTGTCATGCCCGTCACCGGCGAAGAGAAACAGCAGGAAAACCGGAACCAGAACCAGTCGCAGGCCGGTCAGCAGGTTGGGTACGTTGGCCATCCATTCACGCCGGACAGTCGGCGGAGTCTCGGGTTGGCCCGTCACGGCAAACAGAATATCGGTTCAGCAGGCCGAAATGTGGCTGCTGAGGGTTTCGCCGCCGCAATGGAGCGCACGGGTCCGGACGATAAAGTTGCGCCGTGACCGACTTCTCGCCGGGAGCCCCGTCGGTCGACGGCCGCACACGCGGCGTCGTCGTCCGCCGGGCCCGCACCTCCGACGTCCCGGAGATCAAGCGTCTCGTCGACACCTACGCCGGACGCATCCTGCTGGAGAAGAACCTCGTCACGCTCTACGAGGCGGTCCAGGAGTTCTGGGTTGCCGAGCTCGACGGCGACATCGTGGGCTGCGGGGCCCTGCATGTGCTGTGGTCGGACCTCGGCGAGGTGCGCACCGTGGCGGTGGACCCGAAGGTCAAGGGCAAAGGCATCGGTCACGCCATCGTCGACCGGCTGCTCGACGTCGCCCGCGAATTGCAGCTGCAGCGGCTTTTCGTACTGACCTTCGAAACCGAGTTCTTCGGCCGGCACGGGTTCGCCGAGATCGAGGGCACGCCGGTGACCGCCGAGGTGTACGAGGAGATGTGCCGCTCCTACGACGTCGGTGTGGCGGAGTTCCTGGACCTGAGCTACGTCAAACCGAACATCCTGGGCAACACCCGGATGCTGCTGGTCCTGTAGACACGTGGCGGCCTAAAAGTCCTCCGGCACCCCGCCGTCGTCGCTGTCCTCGTCGTCCTCGTCGTCGACGGATCCGCCGCCCCGGACCATCGCCAGCGTGCCGGCGAGCTCGTCGGGCTTGACCAGAACCTCGCGCGCCTTGGATCCCTCCGAGGGGCCCACGATGCCGCGGGTCTCCATCAGGTCCATCAGCCGGCCGGCCTTGGCGAAGCCCACGCGCAGCTTGCGCTGCAGCATCGAGGTGGAGCCGAACTGACTGGAGACCACGAGTTCGATGGCCTGCAGCAGCACGTCCATGTCGTCGCCGATGTCGGGGTCCACCTCGGCCCGCTCGCCGGTGGGCTTGGCGTTGGTGACGCCCTCGGTGTACTCCGGCTCGGCCTGGTCCTTACAGGCCTGGACGACGGCGTGGATCTCCTCATCGCTGATGTAGGCGCCCTGCAGTCGGATCGGCTTGCTGGCGCCCATCGGCAGGAACAGGCCGTCGCCCATGCCGATCAGCTTCTCCGCACCCGGCTGGTCGAGGATGACCCGGCTGTCGGTCAGCGATGAGGTGGCGAAGGCCAGCCGGGAGGGCACGTTGGTCTTGATCAGACCGGTGACGACGTCCACCGACGGGCGCTGGGTGGCCAGCACCAGGTGGATACCGGCCGCGCGGGCCTTCTGGGTGATCCGCACGATGGCCTCTTCGACGTCGCGCGGCGCGGTCATCATCAGGTCGGCCAACTCGTCGACGATGGCGACGATGTAGGGATACGGCCTGTACTCCCGCTGGCTGCCCAGCGGAGTGGTGATCTCCCCCGAGCGGACCTTGGCGTTGAAATCGTCGATGTGACGGACGCGGGACGCCTGCATGTCCTGGTACCGCTGTTCCATCTCCTCGACCAGCCAGGCCAGCGCGGCGGCCGCCTTCTTCGGCTGGGTGATGATCGGGGTGATCAGGTGCGGAATGCCTTCATACGGCGTGAGTTCCACCATCTTGGGGTCGATGAGGATCATCCGCACCTCGTCCGGGGTCGCCCGGGCGAGCAGCGACACCAGCATGGAGTTGACGAAACTCGACTTACCCGAACCGGTGGAACCGGCCACCAGAAGGTGCGGCATCTTGGCCAGATTCGCGGAGATGAAGTCGCCCTCGATGTCCTTGCCGAGCCCGATCACCAGCGGATGGTGATCGCGACGGGTCGACGGTGCGGTGAGGACGTCGGCGAGGCGGACCATCTCCCGGTCGGTGTTGGGCACCTCGATGCCGACCGCGGACTTACCCGGGATGGGAGCCAGCAGCCGCACGCTCTCAGTGGCCACCGCGTAGGCGATATTGCGTTGCAGCGCAGTGATTTTCTCGACCTTGACGCCGGGTCCGAGTTCCACCTCGTAACGGGTGACGGTCGGGCCGCGGGTGCAGCCGGTGACGGCGGCGTCGACCTTGAACTGGTCGAGCACCGACGAAATGGCTTCCACCATCTGGTCATTGGAGGTGCTGCGCCGCTTCGGCGGATCGCCCGGGGTCAGCAGTTCCAGCGACGGCAGCGTGTAGGAGCCCTCGACCACGCGGTCGAGGGCCGCGGTGTCCTTGACCGCGGCCTTGGGCTGCGCCGGCTTGCGGCGCCGCGGCTTGATCGGCTGGGTCAGGTTGGCTGCCGGAGCGTCCTCGTCGAGCGGGTAGTTGTCATACGGCGTTCCGATCGGCCCCGAGGCGTTGGCCAGCGCGGCGAGATCAGCTGCGGCGGATGGAATCTCATCGGAATAGGCGGCCGAGGAGGCCCGCAGCCGTCCGGTCCGGCGCTCGACGGGACGCCCCGGCAGCGGGTAGCCGTCGACTTCGTCGGCGAAGTCCTCGCCGTAGCCATAACCGTCGTCGTACTCGTCGTCATAGCCGTCCGCGTAGCGACCGCGGGTGCCGAACATCGCCGCGAGGGTGCCGGGAACCTCCCGGATGGTGGTTCCGGTGATCAGCAGCACTCCGAACAGCACCGCGCCGATCAGCAGCGGGGTGGCGATCCAGGCGGTCAGGCCGTCGGAGAGCGGGCCGCCGATCGCAAAACCGATGAAGCCGCCGGCCCGCTGGCGCGCGGCGGGCTCGGTGGGCGACCCGGTCCACAGGTGCCACAGGCCGAGCACCGGCAGCGCGATCATCAGGGTCCCCAGCACCAGGCGGGGGCGGTCCTCGGAGTTGGGCTCGGTGCGCATGAGCAGCAGCGCGACGGCGGCAATCAGCAGGGGCAGCAGGATGACGGCGCCACCGACGAAGGTCCGCAGACCGGAGTCGATCCACGCTCCCACCGGCCGGGCGGCGTCGAACCACGACGCCGCGGCGATGACCACGGCCAGCGCCAGCAGGCCCAGCGCGATGCCGTCCCTGCGGTGCCCGGGCTCGATGTCGCGGGCCCGGCCGACCGACCGTGCCGTGGACCCCGCGCCGCGGGCCACCAGGAGCCAGGTTGCCCGTGCTGCGCGGCCGCCCGCCGATGCGGCGACGGCCAGCGGCGACGGCCCCTTCTTGACCGGCGGCTTGCGGCGCGGGGCCGCCGGCCTAGCAGGCCGGGCAGGGGCTTGCGACCTGGTCGTTTGCGGCCTGGTCGTGCGCGCGCCGGAGCGGGCGGCGGTCTTGTTCGCCATGCGGGCAAGAGTAGTCCCAGCGGCCACACCGGCACCATAGGACACAGGGGTCACACGACGGTCCGTTGCCAGACCGAAATCTAATCGGCGAAAGCGGTCCTCAGGGCGGCCCGGCGGGCCACCGCGGCCTCGTACCAGTTGCGCTCCCGGTCGGTGGCCGGAACCAGGGGCGGGACGGGCACCGGGGTGCCGGTGTCGTCGACCGCGACCATGGTGAAGTAGCAGCTGTTGGTGTGCCGCCGGGTCCCGTTGCGGATGTTCTCCGTCTCGACGCGGATGCCGACTTCCAGAGAGGTGCGACCGGTGTGGTTCACCGATGCCGAGAACGACACCAGCTCGCCGACTTTGATGGCGTCGCGGAACAGCACCCGGTCGACCGACAGCGTCACTACATAGGTGCCGGCGTAGCGGCTCGCACACGAGTAGGCCACCTGGTCGAGGAGCTTGAGCAGCGTGCCGCCATGGACGTTGCCGGAGAAGTTCGCCATGTCCGGTGTCATCAGGACGGTCATGTAGAGCGACTTGCGGTCCCCCGGGCGCTCGCCCGTCTCGTTCATCCTGTCAGCCTCCGTTCGTGAGCCGGTCGAGTGCGCGGATCAGACCGTCGAGACCTCGGTCCACCTTGCTGCGCGGGGCACCGACGTTGAGCCGGAGGTGCCCGGTCGAGCCGTACGTGGTGCCCGGCATGATCGCGAGTTTCTCGTTGCCGATCAGGTCGGCCTGCAGCGCGGCGTCGTCGATGCCGAGCGCCGATACGTCGATCCAGGCGAGATAGCCGGCCTGCGGGGGCCTCCAGCCGAGTTGCGGGAAGGCCTCGCCGAGACGCCGCTGCACCAGCAGCAGGTTGTCCCAGAGGTAGCCGCGCAGCGCATCGAGCCACGCTTCGCCCTCCCGGTAGGCGGCGATGGTGGCGACCAAGGCCAGGACGGCCGGCGAACTCAGTCCGTCACCGGAGAGGGTCCGGAGATACTCCTGCCGGGCGGCGTCGTCGGCGATGAGCCCGTAGCTTCCGGTGAGCGCCGGGATGTTGAAGGACTTCGAGGCCGAGGTGACGACCGCCCAGGTGAGTGGCCGGGACAGGCCGGCCGCGATGCGGGCGAATACCAGATGCCTGTTCGGTGGGTGCGTGAGGTCGGAGTGGATCTCGTCGCTGATCACCGCGACGTTCTGGCGGGCGCACGTCTCCCCCATCCGGATCAGTTCGTCCTGGGTCCAGACGTGCCCGGTGGGGTTGTGCGGCGAGCACAGCAGCAGCACGGAATTCTCCGGGCGGGCCAGTTCAGCTTCCAGCCCGGTCCAGTCCCCCATCGCCACCCGGCGCAACTGCCGTCCGGTGGCCGTGACGGTCTTCGGGAAGGCGTCGTAGCAGGGCGAGTGGACGACGACGCCGTCCCCGGGTTGCGACCACATCCCGATCAGCCGGGCCACTTGATAGATGACCGAGGGCGCGTAGGTGATCCATGCCGCCTCGACGGCCGTGTCGTAGCGCTGCCGGTACCAGTGCTGCACCGCCGACAAGAAGTCTTCGTTGCGCCATCGGGAGTAGCCCAGCACGGGATGGTCCAGCCGGGCCCGCAGCGCAGCGATCACCTCCGGGGCGGTCGGCAGGTCCATGTCGGAGATGGTGAACGGCAGCAGGTCCGACACCCCGAAGCGGTCGGCGATGTAGTCCCACTGGGTGCACCAGGTACCGCGGCGGTCGATGACCGTGTCGAAGTCGTACTCGGCTTCAGCCATCGGAGTGAGCCATCAGACCGACGGAATCAGTTCTGCCAAGGCGTCTTTGACGGACTGGACCTGCGGACCGATGACGACCTGAACGTTGTGGTCGTCGAGTTTGATGACGCCCACCGCACCCAGCTTCTTCAGCCGGGCCTCGTCGAGCAGGCCGGCGTCCCCCACCACCATCCGCAGGCGGGTGATGCAGTTGTCCAGCGACTCGACGTTGCCCGGTCCGCCCAGCGCGTCGAGGATGGCGGCCGGATCATATTTGCCCGCAACCAGTTTCGCGGGACCGCTGCGCGCCGGTGCAGAGGTCTGGGAGGGGCTCGCCTGTCCCTCCGGGAGCGTCGCATCGTCACGTCCCGGTGTGGCGAGGTCGAACCGGGTGATCGCCCACCGGAAGAGGAAGTAGTACGCGACGAACCAGATGGCCGCGAGGACCACGATCATGTACCACTTGGTCTGGGTCCCCTGCATCACGCCGAAGACCACGAAGTCGATGATGTTGCCGTCGGTGTTGCCGATGAACACCCCCAGCACGGCGGCAGCCAGGAAGCCCAGGCCGATCAGCACCGCATGGATGGCGTAGAGCCATGGCGCGATGAACAGGAACAGGAACTCCAACGGTTCGGTGATGCCGCCGACGACGCAGGCCACCACACCGGACAGCAAGAGCGCCTTGATCTCCGGGCGCATCCCGGGCTTGGCGGTGTGGTACATCGCCAACGCGGCCCCCGGCAGCCCACCGAGGTACACCGGCATCTTGCCCTGCGACAGGAAAGTGGTGGCGTGCCGCACCGGTTCGCTGATCGGTTGGTCCAGGCCACATTTGAGTTGGGCGTAGAAGATGTTGAGTGCGCCCTGGACGTCAGCGCCGCAGACATCGGCGGAGCCGCCCGCCGGGGTGAAGCGAAACATCGCCACCAGGATGTGATGCAGGCCGATCGGGCGCAGCAGGGCCTCGCCGGTGCCGAAGAAGAACGGACCGAATACCCCCGCGGAGGCGATCAGGCGACCCAGGTCGCCGATCCAGGCGTTGATGGTCGGCCAGATGAACGGAATGACCACGCCGACGACGCTCATCACCAGAGCGGAGATGATCGGGACGAACCGGGTACCGCCGAAAAACGCCAGGGCGTCCGGCATTTGGATGGTGCGGAACCGGTTGTGCAGGTAGGTCACGATGATGCCAACCGCGATGGCCCCCAGCAGGCCGGTGTCCATCGACGGGATGCCGAGCACGTCGCGGATGGCGTAGTGGGAGATCTGCTCCTTGTCGGTGACGTCGATGTTGCGGGCGTCGAGGAAGAAGTTGATCGCCAGGTTCATCGATGCGTAGCCGACGAACCCGGCGAAGGCGGCCACGCCCTTGTCCTGGCGGGCCAGGCCCAGCGGGATGGCCATCGCAAAGAGCACCGGCAGGAATGTGAACGCCACCAGGCCGGTGTTGGTCATCCAGTGCCAGAGCACCGGCAGCGGCCCCCATGCGAGGAACGGCAGCTGCTTCTGCACCGTGGCGCTGCCGAAGGAGGAGCCGACGCCGAGCATGATGCCGCAGAAGGCCAGCAGCGCGACCGGCAGCATGAACGTCTTGCCGAGCCCCTGCAGGAACTCCCACCGGCTGCCGGACTTCTTCGCCGGCACGGCGACTGGGGTTGCCGTCATTGCTCCGCTCCCGTCGTTTTCGGAGCATCAGTTAACCGCTCTGCGAGCCTGCCGGGGTCCGGTTCGCGAAACGGGCGCTACCGTGAAGGCTCGACACCGTCCCTTCAGATCGGAGCCCGCCCGATGCCCGTCGTCATCGTCGCCTCGTTCACCGCCAAGCCGGAATCCGTCGACGCCGTGCGTGCGGCCTGCACCAAGGCCATCGAGGCGGTGCATGACGAGCCGGGCTGCGAGCTCTACGCGCTGCACCAGACCGGTGACACCTTCGTCTTCATCGAGCAGTGGGCCGACGCGGCGGCGCTGCAGACGCACAGCACCGCACCGGCGGTCGGGACGCTGTTCGCCGAGATCGGCGACCATCTCGCCGGTGCGCCGGATCTGAAGATGCTCGAACCCATCCCGGCCGGTGACCCGGCCAAGGGCCAGCTGCGCGCCTGAGGTGGGAGCGCCCGGGGGAAGCCTGTCCGGCAAGGTCGCTTTCATCACCGGGGCGGCCCGGGGACAGGGGCGTGCACACGCAGTCAAGCTGGCCGCCGAGGGGGCGGACGTCATCGCGGTCGATCTGTGCGAGCAGATCGCCGGGGTGCCCTACCCGCTGGCCACGCCGGACGACCTGGCCCACACCGTGAAGTTGGTGGAGGACAACGGGTCTCGCATCGTCGCCCGGCAGGCCGACGTCCGGGATCGGGCCGCGCTGAAAACCGCTCTGGCGGAAGGGATTGCCGATCTGGGACGGCTGGACATCGTGATCGCCAACGCCGGCATCGCGCCGATGATGGGTGAGAGCGCCTGGCAGGACGTGATCGACGTCAACCTCACCGGGGTCTACCACACTGTCGACGTGGCGATGCGGCCGCTGATCAAGCAGGGTGACGGCGGGTCTGTGGTGCTGACCAGTTCGGTGGCCGGTCTGGTGGGGATAGGCGCACCGATCGCCGGTTCACTGGGCTACACCGCCGCCAAACACGGCATCGTCGGACTGATGCGGGCCTACGCCAATTTCCTTGCGCCCTACAGCATCCGGGTCAACTCGGTCCATCCGGCCGGTGTAGACACGCCGATGATCGACAACGACTTCACCCGGTCCTGGCTGGAGGGCGTCGCCGCGCAGCAACAACTCGGCGGGCCGGACATGTCCAATGCGCTGCCGGTGGAGGTTCTGCAGGCCGAGGACATCGCCAATGCCGTGTTCTGGCTGGTCTCGGATGCCGCCCGCTACGTGACCGGGGTGGCGCTGCCGGTGGACGCGGGGTTCGTCAACAAGCGTTAGATCACGCGGGCGGGATCGCCGCGACTAGCTGTGGCTGTCGGGGTCGTCATCGGGGCGTAGCACCTCTTCGGGGTGGTGGTAGGTGTTGATGCGGCTTTGGCCTCGGTCGAGGTGCGGTGGGGGTATCCATTCGGTTCGGTTGTCGCTCTTACGCTTTCGGGTAGTCCAGCCAGTCGAGGTGTCGTCGACGAGGCGGTTGTCACGGGGGCAGGCCAGGGTGAGGTCGGTGATGTCGGTGGTACCGCCGTGTTGCCAGTCGCGTTCGGCGTGGTGGACCTGGGTGCGATTGGGCGGGGCATCGCAGCCGGGTTTGGTGCAGCCCCGTTCGAGGGCGGCCAGGGCTAAGCGCTGGCCGGGGCTGGCGGTGCGTCGGGTACGGCCGTGATACAGCCGGATCTCGCGGGGTTTCTCTCCGAGCAGCAGCAGGTAAGGATGGGTGGTCGCAGCCTGGCGGATCAGCGTGGGAATCGGCACCTGGCTGCCCCCGCCGGTATAGGCGCGGCCCGCCCCCGCCGTGAGCTCAGCCAGGGTGGTGGTGGCCACGACGGTGACCGGTAGCCCGTTGTGTTGGCCCAACGTCCCGGAGGCCAGCATCGCCGTGCAGACGGTGTGCACGGCGTCGTGGGTGCGTTGGGCCGCGCTGCGCGAATCGTTGGTGATCTGCTCCTGAGACGGAACGCCCTCCACACACGGGTGCTCGTCATCGGGATTGCAGTAGCCGGGTGCGGCCAATTTGACCAAGATCGCATCCAGGGCCGCCCGCAGCTCGGGATCGATCCACCCGCTCAACCGGCTCATGCCGTCGAGCTCCTGACGCCCAAGAGTCAGCCCGCGTTTGCGGGCGTGTTCGCGTTCGTCCTCCAGGGTGCCGTCCTGGTCCAGATAGCCCATCAGCTGGCGGGCGACCTTACGCAACCCGTCGGGGGTCAAAATGCCCGCGAGTCCGGACAATTGGGCTTCGGCAGCCTCCCGGGTCGCGACGTCGACATCGGCGGGCAAGTGGTCGAAGAAATCCCGGATCACCGTGACGTGCTCGGTACCGATCTCACCGCGCGCCTGCGCCGCCGCCGTCCCGGGGAGATGCGGGTCAAGTGGCTCACCGGTGACGGTGCGCCGCGGCCCCAGTTGGGCGGCCTCGTTCAAACGGCGGCTGGAGTCCGCGCCGCTGATTCCGAGTCGTTGGGAGAGCACCGCACGCCACGATTTAGCCCCCATCGTCTTGGCCTCACACTGGGCTTGCAGGTGGATCAGCAGGTCGTTCTCCATCGCGGGCTGGCGGCGCCGATGGGTTTCCAGCCGGTTCAGCGCATCCAATGTCGCCCCAGGACCCAACGTATGCACCGGCAGGCAGGCCAGCTTGTCCCACGCCGCGTCCAGCTCATCCAGGGCGGCCATCATCGCCTCGCCCTCGGGGGTGAACAACTCCATACATCGAACACTAGTTCGAACCACCGACAGTTTTCGTCGACAACAGGAGGCGTCTAGATTTCCAGGACCGTGGGCACAATCATCGGCTGACGGCGGTAGGTCTCGCCCACCCATTTGCCGACCGTGCGGCGCACCGCCTGAGCGATCCGGATCGGGTCGGTGATCCGTTCAGCCGCAAGGGATTCCAATTCCTGCTCCACCTTTCGCGCCACCGGTTCCAAGGCCTTGGGATCCTCCGAGAAGCCGCGGGAGGACAGATGTGGCGGGGCGGCGATCTGGCCGGTGCCGCGCCGAACCACCACCGTCACCGCGACAAAGCCGGAACTGAGTATGAGCCGCTCCCCCAGCGTGGTCTCCCCGACATCACCGCTGACCAGTCCGTCGATGAGCATCTTGCCGACCGGAACTGCCCCGGCGATGCCGGCCTTGCCGGCCGCCAAATCGACGCTGACGCCGTTCTCGGCCAGCATGATCGACTCCTCGGGCACCCCGGACAGGGCGGCCAGCTTGGCGTTGGCCCGCAGGTGGCGCCAGGTGCCGTGCACCGGCATCACGTTGCGCGGCCGAACGCCGTTGTAGAGGAACAGCAACTCGCCGGCATAGGCGTGGCCCGAGACATGCACGCGCGCTTGCTGATTGGTGACCACCCGGGCGCCGATCTTCGACAGGGCGTCGATGACGCCGAACACCGCCTCCTCGTTGCCCGGGATCAACGACGAGGACAGGATGATCAGGTCGTCGGCGGTGATGGAGATGCTGCGGTGCTCGCCGCGGGACATGCGCGACAACGCCGACAGCGGTTCGCCCTGAGTTCCGGTGGTGATGAGGACCAGACTGTCGGGTGCCATCGTCTCGGCGGCGGAGATGTCGACGACGTCGCGATCCTCCACCTTGAGGAATCCGAGGTCCCGGGCGATGGCCATGTTGCGGACCATCGAGCGGCCGACGAAGGAGACCCGCCGTCCCAATGCGACCGCGGCGGCGACGATCTGCTGAACCCGGTCGACGTTTGAGGCGAAGCAGGCCACGATCACCCGCTGCCCGTCGGCACCCCTGATCAACCGGTGCAGCGTCGGGCCGACCTCGCTCTCCGAAGGTCCCACGCCGGGGATCTCCGAGTTGGTCGAGTCGCACAAGAACAGGTCCACGCCGGCGTCACCGAGGCGCGACATCCCCGGGAGGTCGGTGGGACGGCCGTCGAGCGGCAGCTGGTCGAGTTTGATGTCGCCGGTGTGCAGCACCGTGCCGGCCCCGGTGTGAATGGCGACGGCCAGGGCGTCGGGGATCGAGTGGTTGACGGCGAAGTACTGGCACTCGAACACGCCGTGCGTACTGCGTTGTCCCTCAGTCACTTCCACGAAGCGCGGATTAATCCGGTGCTCGCGGCACTTGGCGGACACCAGGGCGAGGGTGAACTTTGAGCCGACGACGGGGATGTCGTCGCGCAGCTTGAGCAGGAAGGGAATCGCCCCGATGTGGTCCTCGTGGGCGTGGGTCAGCACCAGGGCCTCGATGTCGTCGAGACGATCCTCGATGTGACGCAGGTCGGGCAGGATCAGGTCGACGCCGGGTTCGTCATGGCCGGGGAACAGCACCCCGCAGTCGACGATGAGCAGACGCCCGAGATGCTCGAAAACCGTCATGTTGCGGCCGATTTCACCGATACCGCCCAGGGCGGTCACCCGCAACGCACCCGGCGCCAGCGGGCCTGGAGGCTGAAGGTCGGTGTTCATCAACGCTGGAGCCGACCGGCCGGCGACCTCGCCGGAAGCACTGCCGCCGCCCGCATGTCGGCTGCCAGTCGGTCGAGTTGTTCGGGGGTGGCCGGCATCTGCGGAAGCCGCGGGTCGCCGACCTCGAAGCCCTGTAGGCGCAGTCCCTCCTTGGACATGGTCACCCCGCCCAGTCGGGACTGGGCGTCGTTGAGCGGTCCGAGGGTGACGCCGATCTTGCGGGCCGTGGCAAGGTCACCGGAATTGAACGCCGTCAGCATGTCGCGCAACTGCCCGGCGACGAAATGCCCCCAGACGCTGATGAATCCGGTCGCCCCGACGGCGAGCCAGGGCAGGTTGAGGGCGTCATCGCCGGAGTAGTAGGCCAGTCCGGTCTCGGCCATGATCTGCGCAGCTCCGTGCAGGTCGGCCTTGGCGTCCTTGACGGCAACGATGTTGGGGTGTTGCGCCACGGCGCGCATGGTGTCCCATTCGATCGGGACGACGGAACGCGGCGGGATGTCGTACAGGATCACCGGCAGGTCGGTGGCGTCGGCGACCGTGGTGAAGTGCGCGATCAGGCCGGACTGCGGCGGGCGCGAGTAGTAGGGCGTGACGACCAGCAGACCGTGCGCGCCCTCGGCGGCGGCGGCCTTGGCCAGGTGCACGCTGTGCGCGGTGTCGTAGGTGCCGACACCGGCGATGACGCGGGCCCGGTCCCCCACCGCCTCGACCACGGTGCGCAGCAGCAGAGTCTTCTCGGCGTCGGTGGTGGTGGGTGACTCGCCGGTGGTCCCGGAGACCACGAGGCCGTCACAGCCGGCGTCCACCAGGCGGGCGGCCAGTCGGGCGGCGGTGTCGGTGTCGAGCGTGCCGTCCGGCGTGAACGGCGTCACCATCGCGGTCAGAACCGTGCCCAGCCGGGCGCTGGCGTCGAATCCGGTGGTGCTCACGGGGCTTTAGGTTACCTGCCGGGGCTGGGGCTAGACATCCGTGGCCAGCGGGCTGGTGGCGACCTCCGTGCCGTCGGCCAGCGCCGTGATGTCGAAATCGGCGAACACCGCCGGCGCCACGGCGGCCAGCTCGCGCAGACAGGCGATGGCCAGCCGCCGGATCTCGACGTCGGCGTGCTCGCTGGCCCGCATCGCGATGAAGTGCCGCCACGCCCGGTAGTTGCCGGTCACGACGATGCGGGTCTCGGTGTCGTTGGGCAGCACCGCCCGGGCGGCCTGCCGGGCCTGCTTGCGGCGCAGCACGGCGTTCGGCTGGTCGTCGAGCTTGGCCTCGAGTTTGGCCAGCACGTCGAGGTAGGCCGCGCGGCTGGCGTCGGCGGCCGCCAGCACGATCTCCTGGAGTTCGGGGTCATCCTCCAGACTCGGCGGGATCACCACCGAGGCGTCGTCCTCGGGGACGTAGCGCTGGGAGAGCTGGGAGAAGGAGAAGTGCCGGTGTCGGACCAGTTCGTGGACGCACGAGCGGGAGACGCCGGTGATGTAGAAGCTCACCGACGCGTGCTCGAGGACCGCGAAGTGGCCGACGTCGATGATGTGCTTGATGTAGGAGGCGTTGGTGGCGGTGCGCGGGTTGGGTTTGGACCAGCTCTGGTAGCAGGCTCGCCCGGCGAACTCCACGAGAGCCTGACCGCCCTCGGCGTCGGTTTCCCATGGGACATCGGGAGGCGCCAGGAACTCCGTCCGGGCGATCAGCTGCACGCGCAGCGGCGCGGTCTCGGCCACGCGATCACCCTAACGGCCGTCCGCATTCTGCACCCCCGACGGCCGTCCAGGGGGACGGTACGTGCTGCTGCGTGGCAACCCCTTCACCGGCGGAATGGGTGACCAAGATACCGTGCTGACAAGCGCCGTCCACAGGGCCCTGCGCTGAGGCATCATGGCGGGATGCATGCGGCGCGTCTGATCGCGGCGGCCTTGCTAGCCGCCGGAGTGTTGTTCACCGGTCCCGGCGGGTCGGCCGGTGCCTGCGCCTGCGGTGGAATCGTGAGTCCCGACCTCGACGCCCGGGTCACCGGCGAACAGGCTCTGGTCGCCCTCGACGCCGGCAAAGAGACGGTCGTCATCCGCCTCGACGTGCAGTCGGTGGCGGACAACGCCGCACTGATCGTTCCCACACGCACGCCCGCGACGGCGACCGCGGCCGACCCGGGTCTCTTCGGTGAACTCGAGCGGCTGACCGCCCCGCGGGTCGAGCGCACCGGGACGGCGCGGACGGATCTCGAGGAGGTGGGCGCCGCACCCGGCGGCGCCCCGACCGTCGTCGCCCAGGTGCAGCTCGGTCCGTTGGAGGCCACCACCCTCACCGGGGGTGATCTCGGTGGCGTGCGGCAGTGGCTCGATTCGCACGGCTATACGATGCGCCCGGAAGTGACCGCCCAACTTGCGCCCTATCTTCAGCAGGGCTGGTCTTTCGTGGCGATGCGGTTGACCGGGGCGGAGCCGCTCATCGGTCAGCTCGACCCCGTACGACTGGACTTCACCTCCGATCAACTGGTGTATCCGATGCGAATGTCAGCCGCCGCCAAGGACATCCAGCACGTCGTGGTGTACGCACTGGGTACGCACCGAATGCAGCGCTCCGATGTAGACGGGTCCAAGCAGGATGTCACCGTCGACTATGCGGGTTCCATCGCCGGGCGCACCGCCGACGAGACGCTCACCGAACTGAGCACCAAAAACCCGTATCTGACCCGCATCTCGACCACCATCAACGATCCGACTTCGATCACGACCGATTTCACCTTCAGCCAGGCGCCCACCGACGATCCGTATCAGCGGGTGATCGGCCACGACCAGTCGGCCGATGCCACCACGCTGCCACTGGCCGTCGCCGCGTCGGTGCGCGCCGCGCTGGTGGCCGCTATCGTCGGGACGTTGCTGATCCTTCGTCACCGCCGATCGGCGGGGTGGTAGGTGGAGGTCGACGGCCTGCATCCTCTGTGAGTGAAACTGCGGACTCGCACTGCTGGTCCGGTCACTGGGAGCCACCACCAGCGAGATCAAGGAACCGTTGATCAAAGCGCCCGAACGCGAGCGCGCAGTTCTCGAGACAGGTCGCCTCGCTCTTCGATCGCGACATCGCCCAGCCCGAGCCAGTTCGCCATCGTCTGTAACTCCCCCGCCAGCGCACCGGCGACCCGCGCCGGCTCCCGCCCGGGTTCGACGAATGCGCCCGGGACCCGAAGCACCCCGGCCGCCCGGTCGGCCTTGAGGTCCACCCGCCCGACGAGTTCACCGTCGAGCAGGAACGGCCACACGTAGTACCCGAACTTCCGCTTGGCGGCCGGCGTGTAGATCTCGATGCGGTACTCGAACCCGAAAAGCCGCTCCACCCGTGGCCGGAAGAAGATGAGTGGGTCGAACGGGCACAGCAGCGCGGTTCCCCGGTCGGTGCGCGGAACCGACCGGCCCGCAACCAGATACGCCTGCGCGTCCCAGCCCTCGACCTCGACCGGCTCAAGGAGGCGGTCCCCCACCAGATCGGCCAGGGCGGGCCTGACCTCCGCGGGCCGCATCCGAAAGTAGTCGCGGATGTCGGCCTCGGTGGCCACGCCGAGCGCCGTGGCGGCCCGCAGCGTCAACTCCCGCAGCGCGTCGGCGTCATCGACCTGCCGGGCCAGCGCCTCAGCCGGCAGTACCCGCTCGACCAGGTCGTAATGTCGCGCGAACCCCACCCGGTGAGCAGTGGTCAGCACGCCGGAGGCGAACAGCGCCTCGGCCACCCACTTGGTTTCGCTGCGGTTCCACCAGGCGCCCTTGCCGCGGCGGGTCGCCGTCTCCAGGTGTGCCTCGATCTGGCCCGCCGTGCTGGGACCGAGTTCGCCGACCGCGGCCACCACCTCGTCGACCAGCCGCGGATTGCTCTTCACGATGTCCACGCCCCAACGGCCGTGGACGTATTCCCGCATCCGCCAGCGCATCAGCGGCCAGTCCTCGACGGCCATCAGCGCCGCTTCGTGCGCCCAGTACTCCACCAGCAACCGGGGCCCCCGGGCCGTGTGGCTCCACGCCGCGGCATCGAGCATGCCGCGGTCATAGGGGCCTAGTCTGCTGAACACCGGCGCGTAGTGGGCACGAACCGCGACCGACACCGAATCCAGTTGCAGCACTTGAATTCTGCGGATCAGGCGGCGGAGGTCGGCCCGCTTGACCGAGCGCGCGGGCTGTTGACCGAATCCCTGCGCGGCGACCGCTATCCGTCGGGCTTGGACGGCGGTCAGTCGAGTCATGGGCGCAAGAACGTGTGGAACCGGTAGCGCAGACCCGAGGAACTGTCATGCCAGGGCGTGGAAGTGCCGACCCACGACTCGTCCAGGACGGGCGCCAGGGCATCCTCGTCCTCGGGGCGCAGGTCGATCTCCACCTCGGTGATCTCACAACGATCGGCTTCCGGCAGGGCCAGGTGATAGATCTCCGAGCCCCCGATCACCCAGGTCCGTTTGTCGGTCAGCGCGTCGGCCATGGCGCAGAACACCTCGGCGCCGTCAGCCCGGTAGTCCGGGTCGCGGCTGACGACGACGTTGCGCCGGCCGGGCAGCGGCCGCATCCGCGGCGGCAGCGACTCCCAGGTCCGGCGCCCCATCACGACGGTGTGCCCCATGGTGAGGTCCTTGAAGCGAGCCAGATCCTCCGGGACGCGCCACGGAATGCCGCCGTCACGGCCGATGACACCGGAGGTGGACTGCGCCCAGATGAGTGCGACGGACACGGCGCCTAGACCGCCACCGGCGCCTTGATCGCCGGATGCGGGTCGTAGTTGCGGATCTCGACGTCGTCGTAGGTGTAGTCGAAGATCGAATCCCGCGGGCGCAGGACGAGTTCCGGATAAGGGCGGGGGTCGCGGCTGAGCTGTTCGGTGACCTGTTCGACGTGGTTGTCGTAGATGTGGCAGTCCCCGCCGGTCCAGACGAAGTCCCCCACCTGCAAGCCGGCCTGGGCGGCCATCATGTGGGTCAGCAGCGCGTAGCTGGCGATGTTGAACGGCACGCCGAGGAACATGTCGGCGCTGCGCTGGTAGAGCTGGCAGCTGAGCTTGTCGTCCGCCACGTAGAACTGGAAGAACGCGTGGCAGGGGGCCAGCGCCATCCGGGGAATGTCGGCGACGTTCCAGGCCGACACGATGATCCGCCGCGAATCCGGGTCGGTGCGCAGCAGGTCGACCGCCGCGCTGATCTGGTCGACGTGCTCACCGGACGGCGTGGGCCACGACCGCCATTGCACGCCGTATACCGGACCGAGATCGCCTGTCTCGCTTGCCCATTCATCCCAGATGGTCACGCCGTGCCGTTGCAGCCACTCGACGTTGGAGTCGCCGCGCAGGAACCACAACAGCTCGTAGATCACCGACTTGGTGTGCACCTTCTTGGTGGTGATCAGCGGGAAGCCGGCCGAGAGGTCATAGCGCAGCTGATGTCCGAACAGGCTGCGGGTTCCGGTGCCGGTGCGGTCGGACTTCGGCGTCCCCTGCTCCAGCACCAGGCGCAAGAGGTCCTCGTAGGGGGTCGCGATCGGCACGCTGGTCAGCTTACGTCCGCGACGCCGGGGTAGAAACGACACATGCCGACGATCAGCGACTCGATCACCGCGCCCGACGGAACCTGCCCGGTCGCGCTGGCGATCCCGGACGGGGAGGGCCCCTGGCCGGGGATCGTGATGTACCCCGACGCCGGCGGCGCCCGCCCGGCGTTCCGAGCGATGGCCCAGCGTCTGGCGGACCTGGGGTACGCCGTGCTGCTACCCGATGTCTACTACCGCCAGGGCCAATGGGCGCCGTTCGACATGAAAGGCGCGTTTGGCGACGTCGCGGAGCGCAACCGGCTGTTCGCGATGATGAAGGCGATCACCCCCGACGTGATGGCCGCCGACGCGCAGGCATTTTTCGACTACTTGGCTTCCCGGCCGGAGGTCTCCGGCAAGCGGTTCGGCACCACCGGGTACTGCATGGGCGGGCGGACGTCACTGGTCGTCGCGGGGCGCGTGCCCGATCGGGTGGCCGCGGCCATGTCGTTCCACGGTGGCGGTCTTGCCGCCGACGGCGACCCCGGCAGCCCGCATCTGCTGGCCGACCGCATTCGTGCGGCGGTCTATGTGGGCGGCGCGGAGAACGATCCGTCCTACACCCCCGCGCAGTCCGAGACGCTCGACGCGGCACTGACGTCGGCGGGTGTGGAGCACGTCATCGAGTGGTACCCGGCCGCGCACGGATTCGCCGTCACCGACAACGGACCTTACGACCCGGACGCCGCCGAAAGACATTGGCGGGCAATGGAACAGTTCTTCGGAACGCACCTCAGCCGGAACGGCTGAACACTCGACGGACGGCCGCGATCACGCCGCGGGCGGCATAGAGACCGATGACGACGGAGGCGATGACCAGGACGACGAAGGTGATCAGCCAGTTGCTCCGGCTGTGCGGGACGTTCCACCAGACCACGGTGAACAGCAGCGCGCACACGAACAGAACGACGTCGCGCCAATTGCCCCGGTAGCTGCCAGCGGTCTGGCGCAGTTCGTGATTGCGGTCCAGGAAGGCGACCAGTTCATAGACCCGCACGTCGACGGTGCGCTGCAGTTCCGCGCGGAGTTCGACGTTCTCTTCCGGGAGGCTCTTGAGCAGCTCGATGTCGGACTTCAGCGCCGTGCGCAGGTCGGGTCCCTTGAACGTCCCGACCAGCGTCCCCAGCATCGCCCCGCCGGCGATGGGTGCCGCCCCCAGCGCAATGTCTCCGAGTCTGGTCATCACACCTCACTTCTCGTTGCCGTGCACAGAGAATGTCAGGGTCATCGGTCCCACTGTGTCGAGTTGGCCCAGTAAATCGTGTTTCCCTCGACCTCGCCGTACACGTACGTGCCGTTGTAAACGAGAGTCGGGACCTGCAGAGCGAGCAGGAGCACGACGGTCGACGGGCCGACGGTGATGACCCGGAACGGACCGCGTCCGTCGATCACAGCCTCGACGACGTTGTCGGCACCTCGTCGAATCACCACCGAGCCACCACCGGCGCTGGCATGCCATTCCCCTTCGATTGCGGTCAGGCAGGGATGGTCGTAGGCGAGGAGCAGGTTGCCGGCCGGGTAGTCGAGCGGCACCACCGGGCCGTAGCCGATTTCGGCGGCGAATTCCTCCACGGAGAATCCGGCCACCTCGTCGGGAATTCCGAGCGTTGATTGAACCTCCGGATCCATGAACTTCCAGTTGCGCTCGAACAATATGACGGGGCGTGAAGCGCGAATGAGATCACGCGCACCGTAGAAAACGCAGGGTTCAAAGCCCTCGACGTCGACCTTGAGTAATGCGACATCCTCGAGAGCCGGCAGGGCCAACTGTGGAACGCTCTCGCCATCGGTTCCGAGCTGGACTCCCCCGTAGTTGCGCGGGACGCCGTCGTTATACGAAACCGGCTGGTCGGTGTTCAATCCATCGGTGATGCGCGTAGAGAGGTGCGCCTGACCGCTCTGGTAGGAGATCGCCGCGCACGTCGGCACAACGTTGTAGACGTCGTTATCCAGACAATTCAGCAATAGGAGGCGGTACAGAACGCGCTGCGGTTCGTACGCGTAGACGAATTTGGCGCGCTTGGCGTAGACCATTGTGTGTGAGCCGACATGTGCTCCCACGTCCACGACGTTTTTCGTCCCGTCGAGCATGTGCTGGAGAAATTCCAGGAGGTCTTCTTCCCAGTGCTGCCCGCGGTTGTAGAACTCCGCGATGAAATGGTCGTTGACCAAATAGTTCATCGTGGCCATTGACGTGACCACCCGCCGAACATCGGCAAGGCGAACAATGTCATCGAAACTCAACTCGACAGTGCCCCGTGGGGTGGTGGACTTCGGATCGGCGTGGAGTCACGCGCAGTGATCAACGAGTCGTGCTGAAGGTTAGGCGATTTGGAGTTGTTCGGCTACCGGTTTCTCGGCTGTCTG
>WBZU01000101.1_pt2 | contig 79300 bp, 89 predicted proteins | sample 5204311 | NCBI WGS metagenome assembly WBZU01 (sample SAMN12344359, study PRJNA552823) | activated sludge metagenome | biome: Activated sludge suspended growth; feature: Nitrification reactor; material: Wastewater; isolation source: activated sludge from nitrification reactor of wastewater...
GTGGTGCCTTGGCGGACCCGCCGAAGCCGGATTCGACTTCGCCGACGGACGGCCCGCCGAGCGTTGGGGTTGTCAGAACATCATCGCCGGGTCCGAAACGTTGGCTCGACGGAGTGCCATCGGGCTTCTCGCATGACGAAGACGGAGCACAGGCGGCAGCCGTCACCTTCTCCTCGCTGGCCGGCTCGCTCGTCAACGCGAACCCGGCATCGGTCGACTCCATTGTCAGCGCCATCAGCACGAAGGCTTCCGCGGCGCAGCGCGTGGCCGCCACCGTCGCAGCTCTCGATGCCCTCCGGTCCCGACTCGCTGGAGGCACAGGACCCATCGTTCTCGTGCAGGCGCCGGTCTTGATACGGACCGACGACTACTCGGACGCTAAGGCATCGATCACGATGTGGACGACGACAGTCGTCGCCCGGCGAGGCGTCGCCGACCCACAATCAACCTGGTCGACGATCACGCTCGAACTCCTGTGGGAGCGAGGCGACTGGCGGCTCGACCAGGAGACCACGCTGAGCGGGCCGACACCGGATCAGTCCACCGACGCTGCCCCACCTTCGTTCGACGCGTTTGAGGCCGCGCTCCATGGCAGTCGGCCGGTCGGGAGCGCGAGGTGATCCCTCTCGGCATCCCCAATCCGGTCGACATCATCACGAACGCTGCGGGCGGTTGGGCATGGGACAAGGTCACGGCCGGCATCGCGCAATGGATCTTGGACGCCGTCTCGACTGTGCTCGGCGGCATCGCCGGATTCTTCGGATCAGCGGCAAGGGCGGACGTCACCGATGCATGGTTCTCCGGCGCCGGCTCGCCCTATGCAACGGTGCGCAATCTCGCTGGTGTGCTCATGGTCGGATTCCTACTGGCCGGGATCGTCCAGGGACTTGCCGCCAACGACGTCTCAGGCATGATCCGGCGCGTCGCCGTTGACGCTCCAGCAGCCGTACTCGGCATGGCCGCAACCACCGTGATCGTCGACACGATGCTCGACCTGACCGACTCTCTCTCGATCACGATCGTCGGCGGGTCGAGCGGCCAAGCAATGCGCTTCCTCGGCGGCTTCGGAGCGGCAGCGAACACAGCGACCTCGGGGTTCGCAGGAGCCGTTGTCGGCATCGTGATCGTGGTCGCCGGCGGATTGATCTGGATCGAGTTGCTGGTGAGATCCTCACTCACCTATCTGCTCGTGGCGCTGTCGCCCTTGGCGTTCGCAACGATCGTCTGGCCAGCCCTCCGTGCGACATTGAAGCGACTCCTCGAACTCCTGGTCGCAGTCGTTCTCTCGAAGCTCGTGATCGCCATCGCCCTTGCTGTCGGAGTGAGCGCGCTGGGCGGCGCTGGCGCTGCTGCCGCTCCAGGGGCCGGTCTCGGCGAACAAGGCGGAGAAGGCCTGGGCACGCTGATGATCGGCGCCGGGATCATCGCGCTCGCAGCCTGCTCGCCGTTCGTGCTCCTTCGCCTCTTCCCGCTCGCCGAAGGGGCCATGGCCGCACAGGGCATTTCGAGGTCACCACTGCGCGGTGCCAATTCGACCATGGGCACCGTGTATTACGCGTCGTCGCTCAAACGGCTTGGCGGTGGCGGATCGGGCGGAGGAGCCGGTGGTCCAACTCCCGAAGGTCCGCCGCCATCGGGCGGCCCAAGCCCGACCGGTGCCGCAACCTCAACTGCCGGATCGGCCAGCGCTGGTGCCGGCGCGGCCGGTGGTTCGGCCGCGGCGGCCGGCGCCGCCACCGGCCCCGCAGCCCCGGTCGCGATTCCCGTGCTCGCCGGCGCTGCGGCAGCGAAGTCCGCCGCGTCGACCGCAAAGGACACCGCTACGTCGGCCGCTGGCTCGGCCAGCAGTCTCGGTGGCGCGTCCTCCGATCCTGGTCCGGGCGGCGGTCGCACAAGCAACGAGCCACCCCCGCGCGACCCAACCGAACCGTTCCCTGGAGGTGCGACATGACAATGACCGACGATGGCCGGCTCTACCGCTTCGGTATCGACGACCGAGCCGGATGGCTGCTCGGACTGCAGGGCCCCCAATGCGTAGCGATCGCAGTCGGTCTGTTCGTCGCAGGCGTTGCCCTGAACCTCGGCGCACCACCGCTCGCAACGCTGGTCCCGCTAGCCCTCTCGCTCGCCGTCGCCTTCGCACCCGTTGCAGGGAGGCCGGTCTGGGCATGGCTGCCGATCGTGACGTCGTGGCAGATACGTCGGTCTGAACGTTCGTGGCGATCCCCGCTCCCCCGCTTCGGTCCGGACGGAACACGAGCCGCTTCGCCGGCACTCCCGAGGACCCTCGAAGGACTCGCGATCGTGCAGCGTCAGATCGGATGGTCCCCGCGGGGACGGTCTGGCGGAACCGTCGGCGTCGTTCGCGACGACAACGACGGTGCTCTCACGATGACGGTCCGCGTGACCGGCCAGGGATTCGCCCTGCTCGAACGGGGGGACCAAGACCGGCTTCTCGGCGGATGGGGCGACGCTCTCGCCGGGTGCTGCCGCGAGCGCTCCCCGGTTCGATCAGTCCGCTGGGTCGAGTGGGCTGCTCCAGCGGGGGTCGCCGAGCAACTCGACTACCTCGACCGTCACCGTGCTCCCGGCGCGAGCGAGGCATCGGTCGCGTCATATCGCGAACTACTAGCTCGTTCAGGGCCGGTGGCAACCAGGCATGAGACGCTCGTCTGCGTCACGGTTGATCCCCGCAAGGTTCGTGCCGGTCGAAGCCGCCGAGCCGAAAGTCCGGCAGCAGCCCGGCCGGAACGAAATCGGAGGGATCGTGATGGAGGTGCGTTCGACGCTCTCGCCGAAGAGATCCGGCTCCTGATCGCGAGGTTGGAAGCGGCGGGTCTCGTCGTCGAAGGTCCGCTCGGGCCAGACGAGCTCGCTGCGGTGACCCGGTCGCGACTCGACCCATTCAGCGCGCAAGGCAGGTCGGCCGCCCGGCCTTCGCTCTCGCAGCGCGTTGGCGAGGAGGCGGATTCGACGGTCCGGCCGATGGATGGTCCGATGGCCACGGAGACGTTCTGGGATCACGTCCGTGTCGACCGCGCGTTCCACACCTCACTGGCGATCACCGAATGGCCGCGCCTCGACGTGCCGGCGAATTGGATCGAGCCGCTACTCCTGGGAGGCGCCGCGATCCGGTCGGTCACCGTAGTTCTCGAACCGATCCCACCGTCTCGCGCACAGCGCCGAGTCGACAGGGACTCAACTCGCCTCACCGCCGATGCCGAGCAGCGAGACCGGTCGGGATTCAGGATCGGCGCACGGCACCGACGCGCCGTCAGCGAGGTCGCGGAACGGGAAGCCGAGCTCGTTGCCGGCTATGCGGAGTTCGAGTTCTCGGGCGTCATCACCGTCACGGCACCTGATCTCGCTGCGCTCGATCGCCACGCGGCCGAATCGGAACAGCTCGCCGCACAGGCGGGGCTGAACGTTCGCCGTCTCGATGGACAGCACGACGTCGCGCTCCCCCTCTGCCTGCCACTCAGCCGAGGAATTGCGACACGGCGGATGACCTGGTGACGGCCCAACTTCGCTTGGCGCGCAGTCGGGCCACCACGGCGCACCTGTGTTCCGCGTACCCATTCCTCGCCGAGGAGGGTCTCGGACCCAACGGTGTGTGGATGGGCACCAATCTGCTGACGGGAGGCGGCGGCTTCGCCTTCGACCCATTCACTGCGTACACCGCAGGAGTGCTGACCAATCCGAACATGCTGTTCGCAGGGGAACCAGGGGTCGGCAAATCCGCCACCGCCAAGGTGTTCATCGCCCGATCCGTTGGCGTGTTCGGTCGGTGGGTCGCGATCGCCGACCCGAAGGGTGAGTACGGACCACTGGCTGAGGCCCTCGGTCTGTCCGTGATCCGACTGCGACCGGGCGGCGAAACGCGCATCAACCCGCTCGATCCTGGTCCGGCAGGCGCCAACGAGGCGCCCGATGAGATCGTGCGACGACAGACCGAGATGGTCGCTGCACTGGTCGGCACGGTATTGGGCCGGGACCTCACCCCGGTCGAGGACGCAGTCATCGGATGGGCGATCGCCGAGCTGCACACCGACGAACGCGACGAACCGACGCTCGGCGACGTAGCTGCCCGCATGGCCGACCCCTCCGAGACGATGTGCGAGCTCGCCCGAACCGACGCCGCCGACCTCCGCCGATCGGTGGAAGCAGCGATCTACGCCATCGGCAAGATGTTGGACCGGTCGCTGCGCGGCATGTTCGACGGTCCCACCAACGTCGCCGTCGACTGGGACGGCCCGGGAATCGTGATCGACCTTTCGGCCGTTCATCACGACACCGAAGCGCTCACCCTCGTCATGGTCGCGACGACCGCCTGGCTCCAGACGTTGATGGCCCGCCCCAACGGACCCCGGCGCATTCAAGTGCTCGACGAGGCATGGGCACTTCTGGGAAGCGAGCGAACCTCCCGCTACCTCCAGGCCTGTTGGAAGCTGTCCCGTTCGTACGGGGTCGCCAACATCGCGATCGTCCACCGACTCTCCGACCTGCGCTCACAGTCTGACGACGGGACGACCGCCTCCAAGGTCTCGATGGGCCTGCTCGCAGATACCCAGACCCGAGTGTTGTTCCGGCAGGCGACTGATCAGATCCCCGAAGCCCGATCGCTGCTCGGCCTCACCAACACCGAGGCGGCGTTGCTTCCTCGGCTCGCCAGGGGGCGAGCGCTGTGGAAGATCGGTGGGCGAACGGCGGTCGTTGCACACACCATCGGACCGGACGAGCTCGGGTTCTGTGACACCGACTCCGCAATGACCGACCGACCTCGCGTCGAGCAACGATGAGACCGGCCGGTGGTCACGGAGGTGGCGCCCATGCGCCGGGCGGCGCTCTCACCCTCGAGGACATGCTCGGTTGGGTGCTCGCCGTCGCCGCTTGCGTCTCCCTCGCTCTCGGTGCAGCGGTGTGGATCGGTGCCTTCGCTGCGGCCCACCTATTCGGCGCCGGTCACTTCGAAGGTGGAATCATCGATGCCGTGCGTGCCATCGGCGGGCTCACCTCCCGGCCTGGTGATCCTGCAGCGGCCTGGGGACGCAACGGAGCTGGTCTGCCTGGTCCGATCGCGTACTGGTCCGCGACGATCATGGCCTGGCTTTTGTTGGCCGGCGCGCTCGGGTTCGCCGCTCGGCGCGTGTGGTCGCGTCGCAACCTCGGGCCGCTCGGTGTCCGACGCGACAGTGGACTCGCGAGGCCGAAGGATCTCGCCGGCCTAGTGGTGAGCGAACCGACAAAGGGACGCCTGACGCTCGGCACCGTGGGCCGTCGGATGATCGCCGCCGAGCCTCAGACTTCGCTCGCCGTGGTCGGGCCAACCGGCTGCGGGAAGACGATCGGGTTCGCAATCCCGAACCTTTTGGAGTGGAACGGACCAGTCATTGCGACGTCGGTGAAGGGCGACCTTCTCGACGCCACCATCGCCGCACGGGCGAAGCGCGGGAAGGTGTGGATCTACGACCCGACCGCCATCACCGGACACCCAGTCGACGGCTGGTCACCTCTCGCGGTCTGCCGCGGGTGGTCCGGAGCGATGCGTGTCGCCGCATGGCTCTGCGAGGCAGCGCAGCCACGCGTCGACAGCGTCAACGACGGCGACTACTGGTACACCCAGGCACGCAAGGCACTCGCTCCTCACCTCCACGCCGCAGCGATCGGCAACAGGACCGTCTCCGACGTCGTTCGATGGATCGATACCCAGGAGCGGGAACAGGTGCGCGAGCTGCTCGAACGGGGCGCCGGCGTCGAGGACACGATCGAGTCGATGCTCGCCGGTCCCGGGGCGGACGGCTGGCGAGCCCAACTCCGGGACGAGGTCGAGGAAGCAGAGATCGCCTCCTACGCCGCGTCGGTCAACGCGTCGAGATCCCGGGTCCGGGATCAGCTGCCGGACAACGTGTCGGACTGGCCGATCGAGCACGTTGACCGCCTGCAGGATCGCGTTGACGCCGCGCTGGATGCGCTCATCGGCGCACAGCTTCGCGAGACGATCGTCCGAGATACGCGAGCGTCGGGGCTGCTCGATCCGCTGATCGCGGTCGAAGCGCTCTGGGGAAAGGAATCGAAGCTTCGCTCCAGCGTCTACGCGACCGTCGAGAACGTCCTTGCCGGCTACGCGGATCCCGGGGTTGCAGCAAGCGCCGTCAACAACGACATCGACCTCCACGAGTGGCTCAGTGGTCCGAACACGATCTACGTCTGCGCCTCCAGCCACGAACAAGCACGGCTGCGACCGGTGCTCACCGTGCTGATCCAGCAGGCGATCCGTAGCGCGTATGACACAGCCAACGACCGCGGCGGGTCACTCAAGCACCCGTGTCTCGTGCTCCTCGACGAGGCCGGCAACATCGCGCCCCTGAGGGATCTACCGGGCTACGCCTCCACGGCGCGCAGCCACGGAATCACCTTCGTGACGATCTGGCAGGATCTCGCCCAGATCAAGTCGATCTACGGCGACCGAGCCCACACCGTGCTGAACAACCACCTCGCCAAGCTGTTCGGCGCCGGGATAGCTGACGACGCGACGCTCGAATACGTGAGCCGCCTCGTAGGTGAAGCGCCGACCACCAGTGTCAACCTGTCGGGCGACCTCCACGGTGCCCGTCGCAGCATCTCCGAGCACACGACGTACCGCCGGGTGGCCCCGGTCGATGAGCTTCGCAGGCTCCCGAAGGGATCCGGCCTCCTCATCTATGGGAGTCACGCGCCCGCGCGCCTGTTGTTTCGGACGCCAGGCGACACGACCGGTCGACATCGCAGCTGACCGGCTCATTGCCGGAGGACGCGTACGGCGCGAGAAACCTGCTCAAAATCCGCCACAGGCACCCATCCCGATGCGCTTAGCAGGTGCATGGAACGTGATCTCCTTGAAGCGGGTGCCGAAGGCTCACGTCTCGTCGCAGCGCTGGAAACCGCCTGGCAGTCGATCCAAGCGTCGAATCCAGGTGTGCCCGATGCCGTGATCGTGCTCGGCACCGGGGTCGAGCGTGGCCGTCTCTCCAAACTCGGGCACTGGTGGGGCGGCCAATGGGTCGCCGACGGGACACCACGAGGAGAGGTGCTCCTGGCCGGTGAAGCACTCCACCTCAAACCGACCGATGTGTTCGAGGTACTGCTCCACGAGGCCGCCCATGGGCTCAACACGGCCCGCGGCGTCAAGGACGTCTCACGGGGTGGCCGCTACCACAACGCCAAGTTCAAGGCGACGGCCATCGAGGTCGGTCTACGGGTTGGCTCGATGCCTCCGTACGGCTGGGCCAAGACAGAACTCGCCCCGGCGACCATCGATCACTACTCCGCCGAGATCACGCGAATCGCCGAGGAGATGCGTATCGCACGCCGCCTTGCGCGCGGCGCCACCGTGAATGGCACCCTCGGCGGGGACGGTTCGTCCGCCGGAACGGACGCCGACGCCACAGGCGAGGCCGAGGTGGCGAAGACGAACAAGCCTGCCGAGTGTGGGTGCGGGCGGAAAATGCGGATGGCACCGTCAGTGTTGGCGAAGGGTCCGGTGGTGTGTGGGGTCTGCAACACCAGCTTTGAAGTCGATCGCGTCGCCACTCACGGAGTGGATTCCCGGAGTGACCCGAGTCGTTCAGGAGAGGTCGACGGCAGAGAGGTCATCGACTCGTTCCTCGATCGGCGTTCCCAACAGCTCGAAGGTTCAAACGGAGGTGGGACCCCGTCTGATCGTCCGACCTCGGTGCGCTCACGGGAGGCGCTCGACCAGGCCGAGATGGTCGAGCAGCTTCGGCAGCGACTCAGGACTCCGGCTGATGCGGAGCGTCTCGTCAGGGTCGCCCGATGGCGCGGAGCTGCCGGCACCGAGCCCGAGTCGCCAATGGTCGCCACGGACTGGTCCGACCACTCGCGCCTGACCCAACTCGCTCGCACCGTCATGGAGCTCGACGGATCGCTCGTGAAGCCCGAGGGCGCTTCGCCCCACCAGCCACTACTCATCGGCGAGCGAGTCAAGACGGCAAGCCGGATCGGAGCGCACCTCTGCGAGGCGTTGCCCGAGCCCGACACTCCTGGCCGCGTCCTCGACATCGATCCCCGTAGCGCCAACGTGATTCTCGACTTCGCAGCCTGGGGACGTACAGAGATCTCGATCGATGATGCTCACGACGCGCTCCGATGGGACTACGCGTCTGTGGCCCCACCTCTGGCCGAGCCCCACGAGCCGGCGACCGAGATGGGTGTCGACCTCTGAGCCGAAACGGCACCGTGGCGATGGGGTACGCCCGGCGGAACTGGGCTGTCCTTCCGATCCACCAGCCGACCCAACGCGGCTGCTCCTGTAGCCAAGACGAGTGCGGCTCTCCGGCGAAGCATCCCAAGATCACGGGCGGACTCTCGAACGCATCGATGGATCAGAGGGTCATCGGGCGATGGTGGAGGCAGTGGCCTGCGGCGAACGTGGGCATCCGGACTGGTCGCGGGTCTGGTCTTGTGGTGATCGATGTCGACCCGGCGCACGGAGGTGACGATTCTCTCGCCGACCTGGAGTCGATTCACGGTGCCCTTGGCGGATGGCAGGTCCGAACCGGTTCGGGCGGCGAACATCGCTGGTTCTCACACCCGGGTGCCCAGGTCCGAAACTCAGCCGGACAACTCGGTGCCGGCATCGACGTCCGAGGCGACGGTGGGTACATCATCGCTCCCCCGTCGCGGCACATCAGCGGAGGCGGCTACAGCTGGGTCGAGGCGCGAGGCCCGCTGCCTCAGCTCCCCGACTGGCTCGCCGAGCGGCTGGTAGAGCCGCCGAGGGTTGCTCGCCTCACTCGCCCGATCCATCGGGCGCACGACGGCAGTGCGTGGGCGCGGACCGCCCAGATCTTGGAAACTGACCAGGTTCGTCGAGCGCCCGAAGGCCAGCGGAACGCGACCCTCAACCGATCCGCCTTCTGTCTCGGCCAGATCGCCGGAGCAGGGCTGCTCAACGAGCATTCCGTCGCTGCGGGGCTCGTTGAGGCTGGTGTTCACGTAGGGCTCGGCGAGATGGAAGCGCGACGCACCGTGGCTTCGGGCATGCGAGCCGGCATGGCTCACCCGAGGGCACCCACCGGTGCCGCCGACGTCACTGCGACGACCGTGGAGCGCCAGCACGAGGCAATTGAGGTCGAGATATGAGCCTGACCTCGACTGATCGGTCCGAGGATTCGTCACCGACGATGGTCCAGCAGCAAAGATGTCGCATGGATGATTCCGAGACGACGGGTTCGACGGCCGTTCTCGCAACCATCGGCTACGAGGGTCGTTCGATCGACGAGTTCATTGCGCTGCTCCTCGACGCCGAGATCGAGATCCTCGTCGACGTCCGCGAGACACCGCTGTCGCGCAAGCCCGGCTTCTCGAAGCGCCGCCTGGCCGAAGCTCTCGACGCAGTCGGGATCGAGTACCGCCACGAGCGGCTCCTCGGGAACCCGAAGGACAATCGCGATGCCTTTCGGGCCGGTGCTCCTGAAGCGCGATCACGCTTCCTGGCGCACCTCAACAACGGCTCGCGCACGTCCTACGACGAGGTGATTGCGCTCACCTCCGCTCACCGACTGGCGCTCCTGTGCTTCGAACGCGCCCATGATCAGTGCCACAGGTCGTGCATCGCTGAGCAGGCAGCGGCCGAGAACTCAGGGCTTCAGATCAGCGCTCTCTGATCCGACTTGCCGGCCACTCGGTGATCAACGGCGAGGCGGCCAGAACACGCTGAGCAGGAGGAACTGGTCTTGGAACCGGTGCATGTTGCCGACGAAGAAAAGCGGATCCCGACCCGGTGCGAGTAGCTCGTTCATCCACTTGTCGCGGATTCGTTGCTCCGGGTCCGGATACTCGAGACGCCACTTCCTCCATGCCTGGTTGATCTCCCAGTCGATGATCTTGAGCCGCCGCGGTTCGCTCTCGTCGGTGTATCGCGTCACGTAGTGGAAGTTGAAGGGGATCGGCTCCAACGGCTCGTGCCGGTCACCGAGCGAGAAGAGGTCTCCTTGCTGCACCGCCTGTTGCGCCTTCTGGCGCTGCTCGTCGAGCTCCTTCGTCGGGCGTGAGGTGATCTCCAGATCGAGGACCTCGCCAGTGCGGACTGCCGCCAACGAAGTCGCGTCGCTCGCCTGGCGGTGCTCGACCTCCGCCATCGTGACGTCGAGCGGGAGAGGATCAACGACGGCTCGGCGTTCGGACCACGAGCGACCGGTCCCGAGATGCCGGACTACGCGAATGCTGTCCAGGTTCGGCGTGAACGACTCTGGGCGGTGGTCTCCCGAGGCCTTCACGACCTCGACCTCGATCTCGTCCCACTTGTGGATACGCGCAGTGCTCGGCATGTCACGAACCTTGAACGGGAAGAGTCGGATCCATGAGCTCGTCATCAGCTGGTCCGTGCGGATCCCTGCGACGCAGACCGTCTCCCCATGCTTGGTGCTGATCGCCGGGTAAGCCATCACCGTCACCACCATCGTGATTGTTTCGCGCACTCGTCCCTCCTTGCGTCGACAACCTATCCTTCAGGTCTTCCCTGACGGGTAGCATTCAGGCCATGCCACGGACGTCGCATCGTCGTTCATCCGCTGCGGCGGAGATCAGCCCGGAACTGCTTGAACAAGCTGCCGGAGCTCTCAAGCGAATTGCTCGACAGAACGGACTGCCTGGGAAGGCCGAGCCTGGTGTGCGCGACCTCGACCTCGGAAAGTTGGCGTCTGAACTCTCCGACGCCTTCCACCGCCTCGCCTCCGAGCACGTCCAGGCAGCGAACGCCGCCGGGACCTCCTGGGCTCGCATCGGCGAGGCCTTCGACGTGACGGCGCAGTCCGCACACGAACGGTTCCGACCCAAGTAGGCGCGATCGCTCAGAGGTCGACGCCGACGGCTTGGTCCACGCCCACCGGAAGCTGGCCGAGCGCCTCGATGACCTCTTGACGTTCGATTCGCGCAACCGGATCGTCGGGGAGGCCACCAAGAATCCCGGCGACCTCATCCTCGCCGGCTCCGAGAGGCGGTTCCCACCGAGCTAGGTAGAGGGCCACCCGAATCTTCGCCGTGTCGATCCGGTGGCGGTCTGGTTGATAGACGGTGTCATGGTCGAGCCGAGCCCGAGCCAACGCGGGTAGGTGGCCATCCGGATCGGAGCGGATCGCCGCGACGAGTTCGCGTTCCTCGGCCCGAACGTCGCCGTAGCGTTCGATCACATCGGCATGTTCGGTCGTCCATGTCGCGTGGCGTTCCTGCCGAACGACCAGTGCATCCAGACGTCGCTGCACGCGAGTCGAACGACTGCTCAACGAGGCGAGCTCACCTGCGGCCCGTTCCCGTCCGGGTTGGTCGGCGTCGGTGGACGCGTCCCGCCATGCCCGCTCCTTCACGCCGAGCGCCTCGATCCCCGATCGTGCCTGCTCGATCATCACGCTGACGTCCGGCGGACATGAGGCGATCGCACGCTCCAGCTGTCGGAGTTCCAGGGTGACGGTCGACAACGACCGTTGATGGCGAGACGGTCGAACATGCTGGGTCCCAATCGTCTGAGCCCGACGCCGCTGAAGGCTGGGGGTCAGCGTTTCGATACTCCGCGGTGTTCGCTCCACCGGTCCGTGAGCATCATCGCCACCCTCGACCGCCTCGGTCCCGTCGACGATGAACACCTTCGTACCGTCAGTACCACGGGTCAGTGCGACGTAGCCCTCCTCGAACCCCGAGAGGTCGGTGGGCAGGTAGCGGGCCTGGCGGTGAGTCTGGCCCTGCACCCCGTACGTCGTGCGCGCGTAGCCGTAGTCGACGTGGCCGGACTCCATGTACTTGGCTGGCAGCTCGATCATTCCCTCGTTGTCGAACGCCACCGTCATCGACCTCTGCGCGTGATCGATCGACTCGACGGTCCCGACCGAACCGTTCTTCACGAAGTCACCCTGCTGGCCCGTGAGATGACGAGCGTTGCGGCGACAGACGACTTGCTCGCCGACCTGGAATTCGCGTCCCTTCACCACGAGCGGATTCCCGGTCAGATCACCGGCGGCAGCCAGGAGGACCCGGGCGCGTTCGTTGAGCGCCCGTCGGGTCGAGTTGGGGCCTGCGATCATCGAATCGACACCGCCGGAAAGGCGAGCGGCGTACCAGTCAGTGGCCATCGCATCGAATGCTTCGCCCGCCGAGGCGCATCGAACGACCTTGCCACCCTCGTCGAGACGGGCCAACGCGTCGGCGATCCGCCCCTCTCGGTACTCCTCGACCGCCAGGCGGTCGCCGTGATCGGCTTGCCGACGGTTCTCCATCAATTGGATGGTCGGATGCCTCTCGTCGGCGCAGAGCCGAGCGAAGATGCCGCCGGCTTCGACAGCACCGTGCTGATCAGGATCACCGATCAGGATCATGCGACCCCCGACGGACTCGGCGTGACGGGCCAGTCGATGCAGGTCCCTGGTCGATGCCATCGACGCCTCGTCGACGACGATGACGCTTCGGTCAGCGAGGCCGTGCCGATCGAGATCGATCAGCATCCGTGCGATCGTCGTCGCCGGCATCATCGATCGTTCAAAGCCGGCCTGGCTCTCGAGTTCGGCAGCTGCGGCGGCGGAGACGGCACAACCGAGGATCGGAACCCCGGCGGCAACATGGGCGGCGACCACCGCCTCCGTCGCGTACGTCTTGCCCGCGCCGGGGCGACCCTCGACGGCTTGCAGAACCCAAGCGGTCTCACACAGGCCCGTGATCATCACGACCTGTTCCGCAGACAACTCGGTCCGCGTAGCCAGCACGTCGGCCACCGTCTCTGGGTCGACGTAGGCCTCGCCCGCGTTCGCGGATGCGAGGTGGAGTAGTTTCACCTCGGCATCCCGGATCTCCGGCGTGGTGAAACGCTGCTGAACTCCGGGACGGCTGCCGCGAACCCGTTCAGCAACGACGGCACGCGTCGTATCGCCCAAGAACCGCCCCGCCATTCGGTCGACTCCGCCAGCAGTCAGCGACGCTCCTGCAGCGGACGCGATAGCCGCGGTCACGTCTGCCCGAGTGAAGGTCGCCGCCATCGCGGTCAGGCCGTGCGGTCCGGCCATGACGGCGAACAGGCGCTCCCAAGCCGCATCGCCGATGGCCGTAGGTCCGTCCACCCGGCCGACGACGTCGACGAGGTGTTCGGGTGTGAACCCGATCGTGGCCGCCTCCGACCGCCATCGCTCGACCAGGGTCTCCGGATCGACGCCGTACTGCTTCGCCTTGCGAGTCTCCAACGTGGCGATCTGCGCCGACCGCGCCGACCCCGTTCCCGACTCGGCTAGGACCTCTTCGATCTCCTGGCGTCGCTTCGAGAACAGGCGGATCACATCCTCGGGAATCCCGTCGACCTCAGCGGTTCCATTCGTCACTGGGGTGAACTCCATGCCGAGGCGAGTCTGGAGCTCGTGGCGCAGATGCGCCTGGTAGACGCAGCCTCCGGCCTTGGCATGTTCGAACAACCCCGGGCTGTAGAGCGTCCGCCACGACCCGTCCGTCACCTTCGTCATGTTGGCCGTGACGACGTGGGTGTGGAGCAGCGGATCGCCGGCCCGACTCGTCCGGTGGTCGAATGCCGCAGCGACCACTCCGTCGGTGACCTTGATCCCCTTCTCGCGCGCTCGGATGGCGTGGCTCTCGAGATACGACACCGTGGCGTCCACCGCGGCGGTGTGAGCCGTGCGCACGTCGGCACGAATCCGGTCATCGCCGAGCGCCCAGAGGACGGAGACTGACTTCGGCGGCCGCAGCGTCACGTCGTAAGCAGCCCGATGCTGCTTGTCCTTGTGAGACGAGAGGTACCGATCGACCTCGTCGCGAGGCACGGACCATCGCACGGTCCCCTTCTCGGTGACCGAGGCACTACCGGCCAGGTACGACTTCGGCGGTTCAGCGGTCGGGTCGGCCGTTGCCCGCTCGGCGTAGCGCGACCCTTCGTCCAACAACATCCGCACGTACCGAGTCGACCGATTGATCGCAGCGGCAGCCTGGACGACATCAAGGACGTCTCCGACCTCCATGCGATCCTGCTGTCCACGACGCGCCGCCGCCAAGGAGGCCGAGCCAGCGGCTGACACGAGCACCTCCCCGCTGTGAGGATCGCGACCTTCCAACAGTCGTCGGAACTCGTCGGGATCGACCTCTCCCGACAGTTCGAGCTGTTTGGCGAGCGAGCCAACCCAGCGGCCTGCCGCCTCGCCTCGGCCCGTGTAGTAGTCCTCGGCCGACGTCGCGACCTCGCCGACGTAGTACTCGCCTCCACCGGACGCGAGCATCCCGATGTTCAACACACTCTCGATCTCCTCATGGACGCGACACGCCCTCGAGATCGCTAAGCGCGTGCCCTCAAGTCAGTCGACCGGTCTTCTTCGCCCACTCGACGACGTCTTGGCGGAGCCAGAGCTGGCAGCGCCCACCCCGCGATCGCCACACGGGATCGGGGAAGTCGTCGTACCGGGCGCGATATGTCGGAAGACCACCGGGATTTGTCAGGCCAATCAGCTCTGCGACGTCTTGAGCGTCGAGCAGGTCGTCCAGGTCAACGAGGCGGGCCACGACGATCGAGAGTAGTTGCGATAGAAGAACGTTCAACGCGTGTTGTGCTAGAACAACGACCACGCGCTGACCGAGGGGCTGACTCCCGGTTGCGCGGCTTGGCCTGCCACGCTCGCCCACCGAAGGCATCAAGCCAAAGGACCTCACGCATGGGCGTCCCCTCTGAACCTGTCTCGGCGGTCGCCGCCGACCCCGTGCTCGGAATCGTGATCGGCATCGAGTTCGCTGGATCGCTCATCGAAACGATGAGGATGGCGTCCGCGGTCTTCACCGAAAGCGTCGATGAGCAGATGTTGCCGGTCTACGACCAGGCATGGCTTTCGAGCATCGCCGAGTCGTTGGACGGCGCAGCGAACGTCTTTCAAGGCTTCGGGCTAACCGGCGATCGATGACCTCGGTCGTCTGACCTAGCTGTATTGCCGTAGCACGTTGCTACGGCGAGTCCGGCGAACTTGGCCAGGTGTCGGGGCCCCAGTCGTCGAAGAGCACTGCCCGCAAGTCATTGCGGTGCCTTTCGCCCAGCTCACTTCCCAGCATGGCCAGAGCCTGGGCTCCACGTTCAGGGCCGAGGTCAGCGGTGAATCGATCGAAGAGGAGCCGGAGGGTAAGTAGCGCGGGATCCTCCACGTTGACCCGTTCGCATGCATGCGCTGTTGCGTCGAGCACTGGTGTCAGCACCGAAGGCAGGTAGTTGCCGGCTCCGATGCCAACACTCCCGAGGCCGGCTAGAAGCCGTCGCGCCTCCTGCGTCTGACCGGCGGCGATGACATCCGAGTACAGGTGCAAGATGCCCGTTGCCCCTGCGTATACCCAGCGAGACACAAGTATCGGATTGCGCTTCCCTGCCGCCCGGACGATTGCGCGCCAGACGTCGAAACCCTCGGCTGGGTTCCGCCATGTCGACCGACGGCTGAAGGCCACCAGAGCGGGACCCCCAAGGAATTCGTCGTCCGCAGCTCGTTGACGCAACCAGTGGCTATCCACCGGAAGATCGACGCAATACTCAGCGCGCAGCGAATCCGTGGCCGCCACCAATTCGCCAGCGGCCAGGCTACCCACACGTTCGAGAGCGACGAGCAACGCGTGTGTACCGAAGGACGGCACGGACGCCGCAGTGCACAACGATCGAAGGCCGGCGTCGTCGGCCCAAACGGGCACCTGAGCCGCGTCGGCAATCGTGATCGTGTCGCCCCAGGGCGAACTTCGTTCTTCATCTAGCGCGCCCTCCGGCAACGTTTGATCCGCCATGTCGCGGACTTCGGCCGCCATCCACTCAAGATGCGAGAGCAGCTGCGCCTCCGCTTCGGGATCGGCATCGACATGTACTGGGCGCTCGTTCACCAGGTCCCATTGAAGGGTGCCGGCGGACTGGGGCCGAGGCCCAGACACCTCCTCGACGATGTCCCGCCTGGATTCAGCAGCAACCTCAAGTCGACGGAACGCGCCGACGAACCTCGGCCAAAGGGTCTGGAGGTACCAGCCAGTGCTCACAGCACTCAGGTCGACGATGACGACACCGTCAAGGGCGCTGATGGCGACCTCGACCTCTTTCTCGAACGCAAGGTCATCAGGGGTGCCGATGGGCAGGAATCCAAGGACCCTGGCGGCAAGCACCAACGAGTACGACCGCCCGCCAACGGCCGCAAGAGCGCCGATCGGAAAGCCATCGTGTGTGACCTTCGCTGTCCATTCAGTCACCCAGAGCGCCTGAGGTTCGAGAATTTCACGAAACACAGCCGCCATCTGGTCCGGATCGTCCGGGAGTGTGATCGATTGGAAGGAGTCGTTCTGACCCGGCTCGGCCTGACGCAATTCGATCTGGCGTCGCCACCGGGCCTCGGTGCCATCTCCCAGTTCGGCCTGGTCGACGGTGGTGAGACGCACATTCACTGCGATGCGCCGGACCTCCGCATCGTGCGGAAACCGCTCGGCCAGTTCGAGCGCTCGGTCGACTGTCGCCGAACCCGGGGCGAACTCCGCGTTCAGGATCATCCACAGCTGAGCATCGAGCTCGTTCTCCACCTCAGGAGCGCCACCGTCCTCGTGAACTGCCCAGGCCAGGTCGCGCTTAGCAAGCTGGACGAGTGAAAATATGAGCGCCCACCTGCTCCGAATGCTTGAGTTCGTCTCCGCCAGCCACATGCGGGCGTAGGTTTCGACGGTAGGCCAGTCCGCTCGAGCAACGGCGGCGCTGACCACGACTCCGCAGAGCCTTCCCCTATCGGGATGGCCGCCTGGCAGAACCGCCAACGTGCGCGTGGCAAGATCTCCCGCTTCCTCCCACTCGTTCGCCCCTACCAATTCGATGACGGCTCGTGTGAGATACGTGGGCTGATTGAACCTGCTGGCCATGTCCTTCAGCTCATCAACAGCGGAGCGAAGGTCGCCGTCCATGAGATACGCAGCGACCAGCGCTCGACGCGCCTCCTCGCTGCGGATCACCCGAAGATCGGGAATAGCCTCACGAGGTCGACCGAGCGAAACTGCGTTGGTTGCCCGGACCAGCGACGCAAATTCGAGGTCGGAGTCGAGCTCTTCATCGCCGGGCATCGGATCGATCCCGATTGAGCATGCGCCGATCCAGAATATGCGCTTCTGCCGTTCGTCTTGCGCAAGGCTCCACGCCGCCGCGAGCTGGGCGTCGACGGCATGGCGATCGGCCCCCGACTCGTCGAGGACGGAGGCCGAGAGCAGAGCCTGCTCGAAGCCCGCCGACAGTGACGTGACCTGGCGTGCAGCAGCAAGGTCGCCGGTAGCGATCGAGCACTCAACGACAGCAAACACGACCTCGGCCCTCGACGCCTCGACCGGAAGCGCTTCGCCATCCGGCATCGCACGCCCAATTCTGACCACATCAGCCGCCAACCCCGCAAGCATGTAGGCCTGGCACGCCACCTCGACCGCCTCGCCAGAATCGCCGCTCCACTCACGTCGGCTGTCTCTCACAGCAAGAGCGACCTCGATCGCACGAGCGCGGTCGCGGGAACGGTTCACCGCGGTCGGCAAGACGCTGCGCTCAAGAAGTCGACGCGCAAGCTGCAGCCCCACAGCACCTACGTCGGGCCACTCGGCAAAGCGGTCTTCGAGGAATACGATCGCCGAGTCCAGTCGGTCGTCATTGACCAGCGCATGTACGTAGAGCAGTGCTCCGAGCGCCGACCTTCGAGCAGTGGCCGCGTCAAGGACCGAGAGGATGCCGGCGAAGCTCGTGCGCGATCGGTCGAGCGCCTCCGCCAACGGACAGGGACCAATCAGCCTTGCCTTGCCTAGACACCGATCCATCCCCGCATCGTCATCGACCATGCCAAATGACTGAGCCGCCCTGACGTAGCTCAACTGGCGGTCGCCGTTGCCGCGGTCGGCGACTGCTTCGAACGCCGACGCCGCATCTACCCAAAGTCCGTAGGCCATCGCCAGCTCTGCGACGGCGACGTCGACCTCTCCAGTTGGCGCTCGCAGCCAATCCGGCGGAAGGCGGAACAGGCCAGCTACCGTCTCCTTGGGGAACGCACTCTCAACCGCGTTGAGGACCTTCACTTGAAGATCCACGGGCAGCGTCGCGACATGTCCACGCGCTCCCGGCGGGAGCCGCTGGCGCCGCGCAGTCAGGTCCTCCGGACGAGAGACCAACGCCACTATCTCGTCATGGCGTTCGGCGCTCACCCGCTGTGCCTCGAGGTCCCGGCTCTCGGACCGCATCTCGTGAACGGCCACCGCAGTCGACGGGTCCAGGGTATGCATGAAGCACGTGATGGTGAGCACCACGAGCTCGTCCGTTCGCTTGAGGTCATCACCGTCGCCCGCCATCCGCTCTGCAAGCGCAAGTGAGTCGACGAGCCGGTCGTAAGCGTCGGTCGACTGCAGCTCGAGAAGTTGTCGAGTCGCCGGGTCCTTCAGCCATGCCTTAAACGCGGAGCCGGGCCGTGTCGAGGATCGACTGCGAACCGCCCCGATGAGCTTCTTGCGAGCCGATCGCTTCCCGAGCCGTTCGACCGCCGCCGCCATCAGCTCCGGTGCCACCACCTCTTTGCCAAGCCAAGCGGCCACATCAACAACGCCCATCTCGGCTGCCTCCTCCGATCAGGGTTCATTGTCGCCGCTGAAACGCTCCCGGGGGTGAACCATGCTCCCGGCAGACAGAAGAACTCAGTTGAGCCGCGATAGTGGCGCACGTAGGAGCTCATCGGGGTGGCGCGTACGGGCCCTCGCACCTTCCGCCTCGGCGGAAGGTGCCAGTCTGTGCAAGTTTTTTCGACGGGTTCTGACCGAGAGGCGACAGGCCTGGGAGCGCCACGATCGGGACCGCACGAGGGACCTGACACGAAGCTCGTGAGCCAGCGTCGGACCTGGGCGAATTCGCGCATCCTCGCGAGGCGCGTTGCGGCAAGACCGGCATCGAGAGTACGGGCGACCGACGGGGTGACGTCGACCGTAGCGAGGACAGGCAGACCTGCGATGTCTTCGACGTCACGGCGATCCAGCGCCCGCCCCGCCTCGGAGCACAGGACCAGTCCCGCCAGGTGGGGCTGTTCAGCCCCCACAAGCTCTCGGAGCGCCACGTAGCACGGTCCTCTCAGGACACCGATGCGGAGGCTCCCCACGGCTCGCTCGGACGCCGCCGCCGCCGACCCCAGCTGACCGGCATCAGAGACGAGCGACCAGCACCCGTCGGTTGCCCTTGAGCCCAACGAGGCGAGCTCAAGGGTGCCGGTCAGCCGTATAGGCATCTCGGCCACGAGAGCGACTCCCAAGAGCGCCGCCGCAGCTTCGAGATCACTGGATTCGAGCCTCACCTGTCCGTACATCTCGCCGAGGAGAAGAGCGGTTGCAGCGGCGACCGTGCTCGTTCCCTGGCCCCCGCGAATGCCGACGAAGCCGATGCGAAGAGGCTGGTCGCCTCCGCCGTCGTGTTCCCCGTCGCCTCCACCGTCGCCCAAGCCGTCCTGCCATCGCGTGTCGCCGTCCTTCATGACACGGCAGCTGCATCAAGTGCGTCGAGCACCTGGTCGTGGCGGTTCGCCAGGCCAACCGGGAACCGCTCGGTGAGCCGTGGAGGCACGACGGGCACAACACGTCGGACGGCGAGGTGGTCATCCTCGCGTCGGGCGAAGCCGAAGTCGACGAGCCTGACCAGTGTTCGGATGAGCGACGAGTTCCTCGACGTTGCCTTGCCGAGGCCGAGCGTGACGGCGAGGTTCTCTCGTGTCACCCGAAACCCGTTGGGCGACTCGTCGGTCCACCGGCAGAGTCGGCGCAACGCGAGCGTGGCGGTCGGGCCGATGATCGGGAGCCAGAACATTTCGGTGTACTCACCGAGGGCGTCGAAGCCGGACGTGTCCACCTTCGGGTCGAGCCACAAGACGACGGTCAGTGGATCGCAGGAGACCAGCCAATCGACCGTCTCGTTGTGGCGCAGCGTGGCTGGCGAGATCATGCTTCTCCGTTCATCAGGGGTTTCCTGATAGTTGTTGCTGTCGGCGCCATCGTCAATCACCGCGTCAGGATTTCCTTGACGCATCAGTGTCAAAGGTTCGGAATCAAGCAGCATCGCTCGACCGCCCCACCTCGTCGCCGGCTGGCCGTTCAGGATCGCCCGCCGTCGGCTCGTATCCGAACGTGGCGAGGAACTCGACATAGCCGTATCCCAGCGGGGACGGGTAGCCGGCACGCGCCGCCTCCTCGCCCTTGGCGAGGCAGACCGCCAAGACCACGCGGTCACGGTTTCCCACCGACGACGATGCGTGGTCGAGGAGCGGGGTTCGGTAGTCGGGCCCGAAGGTGCCCGGCAGTGGCTCCACCGCCAGCATCCGGCACGCCAGCCGGGCTTGAGCCGCCGACATCGTCTCGATGATGGTCGCCGCCACATGGGCCGCCACGTCGCCCTTCGGAAGCCGTCGCTGGACCAGCCCGACGACGAACTCTCCACGCGCCGTCCTCGCCTCGGACAACGACCTCCGACGTGCGGCTTCCGCCTCTGATCGCTCTCTCGCCCGCCGCTGCCATTCCGACTCCGCGGCCTCCGCCTCGCCGTCGTCGCCGTCCCGCCCGACCTGGAGTTCCTCCTCGGGATCCTCCACATCCGACTCGTCGTGGCCAAGTTGCTCCGCCCTCTGCGCGCTTCGAGCCTGGTGACGTAGCACCGCTCGCTCGACATCGGCAGGGTCACCAGCGGCGATCTCCTCGATCACCTGTGGCTCGTCCACCAGCTCGAGCAATGCCGCCGCTGCCCCGAGGCCCAACCGCCCCGCGTGGACCTGCCTGCGTACGGTGCGAGGCAGCTCCAACAGCGCGAGTCGTGACGCCACGTGCTTCGCGGATCGACCCACCTTCTTGGCCAGCTCCTTCTGCGTGATTCCCATGTCGATCAGGCGGAAGTACCCCTCGGCCGACTCGATCGGCGAGAGGTCCGAGCGCTGCTCGTTCTCGACCACCATCGCGATCACGCGCTCCACCTCGCTCATCTCGCGAACCACGCAAGGCACGACGTCGAGGCCCGCCTTGCGGGCCGCTGCGAGGCGACGATGGCCTGCGACGACTGCGAACCCATCGGCGGCTGGAGTGACCAAGAGCGGTTCCAACACGCCGATCGAGCGGATCGATGCCGCCAACTCAGTCACGTTGCCAACGTTGCGGCGCAAGTTGTCCGACGCCCCCACCAGCCGGTCGATCTCCACCAACTCGAACATCACGTTCCTCCATCAAACGATCCGGCCAACTCGCGATCTGCGAGCAGCCGTTGAACACGCACGGGCCACATCGCCGACCCGCAAGGCGTCACCACCACACCGACGTCGTCGCACCGGAGCGCTGCGACCGTTCCGTCAGAGCCGACGATCTCCACACGACGCCCGTCGATGGCTGCTGCGGCTCCGGTGCCGACCACGAGACCCAGGCAGCGCGACACCGGACCGTCGTTGCCATCGATCCGAACCCGCCACCGCATCGGATCCCCGGCCACCTCGAACAGCCGGGGATGACCCCACATCCGGCCGGTCACTGCCGCTCCGCAAGGAGCGGCCTGTCTGTGTCATCGGTGCAGCGTCGGAGGCTCGCCCTATGATTCGTCGAGCCGGAAGGCCTCGCGGCTCACGCTGCCCACACCTCCAGCACGGGAGGCTCGACGTGTTTCGAGTTTCATTCCTTCCGCCGCCGTTCGCTCCGCGCCGTCTCGCTGCGCTTAGCGGCTGCATGGACACAACATCACGCATCGACGATCCGATTCTCCTCACGGTGCCCGAGGCGGCACGCCGGCTCTCGATCGGCCGGACGATGACCTACGAGCTCATTGCGGCTCGCGAGCTGCCGGCCGTCCACATAGGTCGAGCAGTCCGCATCCCGGCTGACGCACTCGAGGCCTTCGTCGCTCGTCGACTGCAGCCCGCGGGCGGGGCGGTGTCGGACTGATGGCTTCGATCAAGCGACGCACAACTGCCACCGGCACCCGTTTCGACGTTCGATGGCGCGCAACCCCCGAATCGAAGGAGCAATGGAAGACGTTTCCAACTCTCGAAGCGGCGAAGTCCTATCGGGCGAACATCGAGGCCGACATGGCACGAGGAACCGTCTTCGACCCCCGGGCTGGGCGGAAGCTCTTCCGTGCCTACGCCGAGGACTGGCTCGACGGTCGGCGTCTCGGCCAGATGACGCGAGACACCTACGCCGATGTGCTGACTCGCCACGTCTATCCGACCTTCGGGGACCTACCACTCAACAAGATCACACCTGAGCTCGTCCGCCGTTGGAACCGTCCCCTCGCCGACCGGATCCCGTCCACGGCAGCGAAGGCCTACCGGACGATGAAGGCGATCCTTGCCACCGCCGTCGAGGATCAACTCATTCCGCGGAACCCGTGCTCCATTCGAGGCGCCGGCCAGGACCCGACCACCGACCGGACCTTCGTTCCCGCCGATGTCGTCTTCGCTCTTGCCGACGCCGCCCATCCGAGGCTCACCGCGATGATCCTCGTGGCTGGCTTCGGGGGGCTCCGCTACGGCGAGCTCCGAGCAATCCGCATCCGCCACTATGACCGCCTGCGCGGATCGGTGACGATCGAGGAAGCAATCGACAAGCGCGGTCGACGGAAGGACCCGAAGACCGCTGCGTCACGACGTGAGGTGGCACTACCCCGCTTCGTCCTCGACGTGCTCGACCAACACCTGCTGCGGTTCGTCGGGGGCGACCCCGCTGGTCCCCTGTTTCCTGGCGAGGCCGGCGGAGTCATCAGCGACGGCTGGTTCAAGAAGCACTGGACGGCCGCCCGAGAGGAGGTCGGGGTCACGAACGTCCGGTTCCACGATCTCCGTCACACCGCCGGCACGCTCGCGACGCAGAACGGAGCCACCCTCAAGGAGGTGATGTCGAGGCTGGGCCACTCGACCACCGCAGCGGCAATCCGATATCAACGGGCCGCCGACGAACGAGACCGAGAGGTCGCCAATCGCCTCGACGACGTGTTCGGCGCACGAGTGCTCGAAGTGCCCTCGCAACCCCTTCTCGCGGCTCCCGCGAGATATCCGCGAGATGAAATCGAGCCTTCTCAGGGTTTTCCTGAAGAGGAGAGCCTGGAAACCGCTCTATTTCGGGCTTTTCGAGAGTACCCCCAACGGGATTCGAACCCGTGCCGCCACCTTGAGAGCGATCCGTGGGACGGAATCGACGGATTCTGACGGACGCAGACGTGCGGAATTCCGGGAGTCTCGCCGATCGCATGACACCGGCAGACGACCCCGAGTGGCAGCGGCCGCGGGTTTTTCGCGGGGCTGGCGCAGGTTCCCGGCGCAGTCCGCCGACTGTCCCGCGGCTCCTGGGCGGGACCGATGCAGCACAATCCGGGACCTTCTGCCCTATTGCATAGTCCCCCACTATGTGACTCTGTGTATGGGAGTCGAGACCAACGCCGCACCTTCGCCCTGCGCCACCCGGCCCCGATCCGCAAAACCACGCACGAGGTGAAAGGCCAGATGATCGATCTCGCCGCATGCCGCACCTCGAATGCACGAGGAGGCGCCGAATGAGCAGTCAATCAACTCACGAGCGGGGATCGTTCGGCTTCATGTTCGCGGCAATCGCGGCGGTGTACCTGTTGGGGATCGGTGCGATCACCGTCACGGCTGCCGCGATCAGCGACGGAGGGGGCGGTTCCGCAGCGGGTTCGACGGAGACGAAGACGGTCGAGGTCATGCTCAGCGAGTTCAAGGTCGAGCCGGCATCGATCGACGTGGCTCCCGGCCAGAAGGTCCAGCTGATCGTGATGAACCACGGCACCATGGCCCACGACCTCAAGGTCGACGGGACGACGGGCACGAAGATGCTCCAGCCCGGAACGAAGGAGATCGTGACGGTCGGGCCGTTCGACGCGTCGACCCAAGCGTGGTGCACGGTGGCCGGCCACAAAGAGGCGGGCATGGTGATGGACATCAACGTCGCGGGCGCCGGAGGCGGGTCCGGAGGCGGGTCGGCCGCCCCGGCGAAGGGCGCGACCGGAGCGAAGATCGACTCGGCGGCGACGCCGGCACCGGGCTGGGCCCCTTACGACCCGAAGCTGGCACCGGCTCCCGGGGGGACGGTGCACGAGGTCGACATGCACGCGATCGAGAAGGAGATCGAGGTAGCTCCCGGCGTCACGCAGCTGATGTGGACCTTCGACGGGAAGGTTCCCGGCACGATCCTTCGGGGCCGGATCGGCGACCTCTTCAACGTGAAGCTCACCAACGACGGGTCACTCGGCCACTCCATCGACTTCCACGCATCGAGGGTCGCATGGAGCGACGAGATGCGAACCATCGCACCGGGCGAGAGCCTCGTCTACCAGTTCAAGGCCGACTTCGCCGGGGCGTACATGTACCACTGCGGCACCGCACCGGCGCTGCACCACATCGGCAACGGGATGTACGGCGTCATCATCATCGACCCGCCCGAGCTGGCGCCGGTCGACCACGAGTTCGTCTTCGTCCAGTCGGAGCTGTACCTCGGGGACAACGGCAAGGAAGGCGACCTCACCAAGATGCTGAGCCAGCAGGACGACGCCGTCGTGTTCAACGGGTACTACAACCAGTACAAGTTCGCCCCGATCCGGGTGGAACCCGGTGAGCGGGTGCGGGCGTGGGTCATCGACGACGGCCCCTCGGAGAACTCGGCGTTCCACATCGTGGGCACGATCTTCGACACCGTCTGGAAGGAGGGGACCTACCTTCTCCGGCCCGATGCCCGACGCGGCGGTTCACAGGTCCTCGACCTGCAGCCGGCGCAGGGTGGGTTCGTCGAGTTCTCCTTCGCCGAGACGGGGTTCTACCCGATCGTGACGCACAAGTTCGCCAACGCCAGCCGGGGCGCCCTCGGGTTGTTCCAGGCCGGTGACGCGACGATGCCGGCGGCGGCCGGCCACTGACAGGTCGGGCACGGGAGCCCGGCCGGGGGCGACGAGAGGAGCGACATGGAACGCCTGAGCTCCTCGGACGCATGGTTTCTCGACGTGGAGTCGACGTCCGTGCCGATGCACGTCACCGGGCTCCTGGTGCTCGACCCATCCACCGCCGGTTCGGACTGGTCACCGGAGTCGCTCCGGCGGCACGTGGGAGCGAAGCTCGCCGCCATCCCGTCGCTCCGCCGGGTGCTGGTGGAGGTGCCGCTCGGGATCGACCATCCCACCTGGCGCACCGCCGGCCCCGATATCGACGACCATGTGCGGCTCCGAACGGCGCCCGGCCACCGGCCCGGGCGCCTCGGCGCGGTGATGAGCGAGTTCGCCACGGCTCCGCTCGACCGCGGCCGCCCCCTCTGGGAGGCGCTCGTCATCGACGGCCTGGACGACGGGCAGGTGGCGTTCGCGCTCAAGGTCCACCATGCGATCGCCGACGGCGTGACCGGCCTGGAGCTGCTCACGCAGATCCTCGACCTGAGCCCCGAGCCCGCCCCGCCGCCCGATCCTGACGAGTCGGCGACCGCCGACGATGCTCCGTCGGCGACGGTCGCGCTCGCCGCTGCGCTCGCGCATCGTGCCGCGACACCTCTGCGCCCCGTCCGGGCGGCGGCAGGGCTCGGCGCCGCGGCCGCCCGGCTCGTGGCACGGTCGGCCCGCGGTGGCGGCGACCGCGCCGCCCATCCACTCGGCGCGCCGCGCACCCCGTTCAACGGAACGCTCACGCAGCGTCGCAGTGTGGCGTTCGGACAGCTGGCGCTCTCCGACTTCAAGCAGGTGGCACGGCGGGCCGACGTCACGGTGAACGACGTCGTCCTCGCCGCCGTGACGTTCGCGCTCCGGCGAAGCCTGCAGCGGTCCCACCGACTCCCCGACCGATCGTTGATCTGCTCGGTCCCGGTCTCCACCCACGGACACACCGCCAGCGACTCGGCGAACCAGGTGTCCGACATGTTCGTCCCGCTGCCCGTGCACCTCGACGATCCCCACGAGCGGCTCCGGGCCGTGCACGACGGCTGCATCGAGGCGAAGGCGGTGCATCGGTCGCTCGGCGCGAACGTCATCGGCGACCTGGTCGAACTGCTGCCCGGGACGACCCTCCGGCTCGGCGCCGGCCTCTACTCGCAGGCGGGCCTGGCCGATCGCCTCGCCCCGATCCACAACGTGATCGTGTCGAACGTGGCGGGCCCGCCGGTTCCGCTCTACCTGGAGGGCGCCGAGGTCGTGGGCCTCTACCCGTTCGGCCCGCTCGTCGAGGGGACCGGCGTGAACATAACGGTCTTCTCCAACGCGGGCCGGATGAACGTGGGCGTGATCACCTGCCCCGACCTGCTGCCGAGGCCCGGCACGCTCGTCGCCGACCTCCGGCGCGGAATGGACGATCTCCTGACCGCCGTCGAGCCGATGCCGGGTGGGGACCGCTGACGCCGGGACCCCGAGTCAGAACGTGCTCGCCACGGCGAGTCCGACGATCACCAAAGTCACCAACACGAGCAGGATGATCGCCTGGGCGTTGGGGTGCGTCGGTCGGTCGCCTGCCCGCCGAGGACCAGGTTCGGCGTTCATGCGCACTCCGGCGCGCCGACAGGAGCGCTCCGTCGATATGGCCGCCCCACCAGCTTCGTGCCGTGGACCGTCGCGACCTTGGAGGCCAGCTCCTTCATCGCCTCGACATTGGGTCCGGACCACCCCTCATCGAGCGTCTCCTCGAAGAGTTCGAGCCAGCGATCGAAATGCGCAGCGCTGAAGGGCGAACGACGGTGTACGTCACGGTGCATCGCATACGGGTTCCCCACGTAGCCGGGCTGCCCGAACAACGCCCGGCACCAGAATGCAGAGAGCCTCGGGAGGTGCGCAGGCCAGTCGACCTGAGCGATCTCCTCGAACATCGGTCCCAGCAGAGCGTCCTGCGCGACCGCCGCGTAGAACGAGCGGACGACCTCGCTCACCTCTGCCGGGCTCTCGACGTCGCGCATTGAATCACCGTTTTGTCGAGCGGCCGTCATCTTTGGCGTCCTCCTTCGGCGACAGCGTGCAGGCCCTGTATGGGACCAAGGACCTTGTCCCCGACGAACGGTATCCTATAGCGTGTCACTATGCGATTGGAAATCACCCGCAGGACTGACCTCGCCACCCGCGCCTTCCTCCACCTCGCGGACCAGGGCGAGCGCACGAAGTCATCGGCGCTGGCCGAGGCAGTCGGCACCAGCCCGGGGTTCCTCTCCCAGGCGATGACTCCCCTCGTCGCGGCCGGGTGGGTCCGCTCCGACCCCGGGCCGACGGGCGGGTACACCGCGCTCGCCGAACCTTCGACCGTCAGCGTGCTCGACGTCATCGAGGCGGTCGAAGGTCCGACCGACACGGGGAAGTGCGTCCTCGAGGATCGCCCGTGCGCGGGTGCGGCCGTCTGTGCGCTCCATCGGCCGTGGTCCGCGGCGCGGGCACAACTCCTCGACGAACTCGGCTCCACTCCCCTGGCGTCGCTGATGAAGGCCGGGCGCTGATGGCCCACCGTCACGACCCGGGCTCAGAGGTGGGCGTGAAGATCCGCGCCCATCCCTCGCTGTGCCTGGGCTACGGCCTGTGCCATCGATTCGCGCACAAGGTGTACCACCTCGACGAGGAGGGCCACATCGCCTTCCACCGCCTCGACGTGCCGGCCGACCTCGCCTTCGAGGCGTGGATTGGCGCCTCCGTGTGCCCGCAGCGCGCCATCACCGTCATCGGTCAGCCCGAGGACCACTGGCGCCAACGACGCGACCGCCTGGCCGGCGCCGCCAACGGGCCGACGTGACCACCACCACGACCAAGGCGGGCGTCCGCGCACCCCGGTCGGAGCTCCGCTCTGTCGCGCTGCCGAGCGAGCACGGAGGATGGGGCCTCACGGCCGAGCCGGCCCTCGCCGGGCTCATCGTCGCGCCCGGCGTCGCCGGAGCGTGTCTCGCAGGCGCAGCGCTGACCGCGTTTCTCGTCCGCACGCCGCTCAAGATCGCCGCCGTCGATCGGCGCCGGAACCGCTCGCTCCCCCGAACACGGATCGCCCGACGGGCCGCCGCAGTGGAGCTGGTCGTTCTGGCCGCGCTGGTCGCGGGGGCCGTCCTCACGGCCGACGCGCCGTTCTGGCAACCGCTGGTCGTCGCCGCGCCGCTCATCGCCGTCGAGGGGTGGTTCGAGGTGCGCTCGCGCGGTCGTCGGCTCGCTCCCGAGCTGGCCGGAGCAGTCGCCGTCGCGTCGGTCGCCGCGCTCATCGTCCTCGCCGGCGGCCAGAGCACCGCCCTGGCCGCAGCGGTGTGGCTGGTGCTCGCGGCCCGCACCGTCACCTCCATTCCCTGGGTCCGGGCGCAGGTCGCCCGGCTCCACGGCCACGCGTCGTCCAGCGCCGTGACGACCGCGGCCGATCTCGCGGCGATCGCCCTCGCCGCCGCGGCGGTCATCGTCGACCGCCGCGTCATCGCCGGTGCCGTCGCCGTCGCCGTGGTGCTCGCGGCGCAACGCACCTGGGGCCGCACCGACCCGCCACGACCCGTCGTCCTCGGGATGCGCCAGATGGCCCTCGGGTTCGGTGTCGCACTCGTGACCGCCGTCGGCGTCGTCGCCGGTGGCTGAGAGGGGACCACAATGACCGACCTCGCCCCCCACCCGACCCTCGGCGAGATCGTCACCTCGCAGCCCGAGGCGGCCCGGGTGCTCGAACGATTCGGGCTCGACTACTGCTGCGGTGGAACGGCGACCCTCGATGCCGCCTGCGCCGAACGAGGGGTCGACCCCTCCGAGGTCGAAGCGGCGCTCGGCGAGCTCGGCGAGCCGACGCCCGCCGACTGGGCGCACATGTCGCCCGTCGAGCTGGTCGACCACCTCGAGGCCACCCACCACGTCTACCTCCACGTCGAGCTCGAGCGGCTGCACCGGCTGGCGGACAAGGTCGAGGCCGTGCACGGCGAACGGCACCCCGAACTCGCCGAGATCCGGTCGACGTTCGCCCACCTGCGGGCCGACCTCGAGCCCCACCTGCTGAAGGAGGAACGCGTCCTCTTCCCCATGATCCGCGAGCTCGCGACGGCGACCGAGACGCCGGACTTCCATTGCGGCACCCTCCGGAACCCCATCTCGGTGATGCTCCGCGATCACGACCGGGCCGGCGAGCTCCTGGCGCGGCTCCGCTCGCTGACCTCCGACTACACCCCACCCGCCGACGGGTGCGCCAGCTACCGGGCGCTCTTCGATGGTCTCGAGCGGCTCGAAACCGACACGCACCTCCACGTCCACAAGGAGAACAACCTCCTCTTCCCCGCGGTCGTGGCGATGGAGAACGCCATCGCCCGATGAGGATCCCGGGGCGGCAGACGCCCGACACGCGTAAGGTCCCCCGAGGGGTCTCGATGCGATGAGCACGTCACTCGATCGACGAGGGGTGGTCTGGGGCCTGGTCGCAGTTGCGATCGTGATCGCGCTGACCTTCTTCGGCAGCGATCGCCTCGTGTGGTTCGACGCAGCGCTCGTCGGCTACCTCTTCGGCACAGTCTTCGCCGTGTTCGGGGTGGTCTACCGCTACGCGGTCTGGCTCCGGCGACCGCCGACCGCGATGCTCAACCGGCGCGGTTGGGACGCGTTCCGCGCCCGCAAGGCGCGGAACGCTGTTGCGCTGCCGTCGCTCGTCGCGACCCAACTCCTCACCCAGGGCTTCATCCGGCGCCGCTCACGTGCACGCTGGGTCGCCCACCAGCTCGTGTTCTGGGGCTGCCTGCTCGCCGCCGCGGTCACGTTCCCCTTGACGCTGGGCCTGCTGCACTTCGAGAGCGTCGGCCAGCAGGCCGACCGGTATCAGGTGTTCGTGTCACGCGTCGGCACGTTGCACTTCGACGCCGACAGCATCATCGGCTGGACGACGTTCCACGCGCTCGACATCGCGGCGGTCCTGGTCCTCGCCGGCGTGTTCATCTTCCTTCGTCGCCGCCTCAACGATCCCGGAGCGCTGGCCGTCGAACGGAGCGGCGACTTCCTGGCGCTCGCGGGGTTGTTCGCCGTCTCGGTCACCGGCCTGTTCCTGACCATCTCGAGCGCCTGGCTCGACGGCCGCTTCTACGCCGCCCTCAACACGCTGCACGCCCTGACCGTCATCCTCGGGCTGATGTACCTGCCGTTCGGGAAGCTGTTCCACATCTTCCAGCGGCCCGGCAACCTCGGCGTGGCTTTCTACAAGCAACAGAACGCTGAGGGCCCCCCAGCTGTGTGCCGACGGTGCGGCGGCGAGTTCGCGAGTGCTCAGCAGATCGCCGATCTCCGGGCGATCCTCCCCGCCGTGGGCTTCGACTACACGATCGACGGATCCGGCGGGGATGCACCGGCGACCGAGAACTACCAGGACACCTGCCCAGGCTGCCGACGATCGTCGGTCACCCTGGCGCAGACCGCACGAGTCGGAGGGTTCGGCTGATGGCACGCATCCCGATCAGTGAGGCGGAGCTCATCGCACGCTACGGGCCACACCTGAACCAGGCACCCCCCGGCGGATGGGACGCCGACCTCGAGGTCGACCGCGTCGTTGAGACGCACTGCTGCTTCTGCGGCCAGCAGTGCGGCGTCAAGTTGAAGGTGCACGACAACGAGGTCGTCGGGTTCGAACCCTGGTACGACTTCCCGTTCAACGAGGGCAAGCTCTGCCCCAAGGGCGTGAAGCGCTACCTCCAGGGCAGCCACCCCGATCGGCTCCTGCATCCGATGGAACGCGATCCCGACGCGCCGGGAGGCTTCCGCCGCGTGAGCTGGGACCAGGCGCTCGACCGCGTCGTCAGCGAGATCCATCGCATCCAGGCCACCTACGGCGACGACGCGTTCGCCATGCTGTCGGGTGTCTCGTTGACAAACGAGAAGAGCTACCTGATCGGCAAGTTCGCCCGCCTCGCGTTGCACACCGCGAACCTCGACTACAACGGCCGGTTCTGCATGGTGTCGGCTGGCGTCGGAAACAAGAAGGCGCTCGGCGCCGACCGGGCCCCCAACCCGTGGAGCGACATCCCGCTGGCCGACGTCGTCTGGGTCGCCGGATCCAACGTCGCCGAGACATTCCCGATCACTACCAGCTACATCTGGCGGGCGCGCGATCGCGGCGCTCGCCTCATCGTGCAGGACCCCCGGGTGGTGCCCCTGGCACGCACCGCCGACCTGTTCCTCCCAGTTCGCCCCGGGAGCGACTCCGCGCTCTTCGGCGCCGTGCTCCACGAACTGATCCGCCACGATTGGCTGGACCACGATTTCATCGACCAGCACACGGTCGACTTCGACCTCGCCGCGGCGAACGTCGCCGACATGACCCCGACGTGGGCGGCAGGGATCACCGGCGTGCCCGCGGCCCGGATCGAGGAGGCAGCCGAGTGGTGGGGCACCTCGGCGACGGGGATGATGCTGCACGCCCGCGGGATCGAGCAGCAGTCGAAGGGCGTCGACAACGTGCTGGCCGCGATCAACCTCGGCCTGGCGACGGGGAAGTTCGGGAAGCCGGGCTGCGGCGTCTCGACGATCACGGGCCAGGGCAACGGCCAGGGAGGCCGCGAGCACGGCCACAAGTGCGATCAACTCCCCGGCAACCGCGACATCACGAACCCCGAGCACCGTGCCCACGTCGCCGCGGTGTGGGGTTGTGACGAGTCCGAGATCCCCGGGAAGGGCATCCCGGCCCAGGAGATCATCGAGGCCATCCACGACGGGTCCATCAAAGGGCTGCTGTCGATCTGCTTCAACCCGGCGGTGTCGGCCCCCGACACCGCGTTCACTGCTGAGGCGCTCGACCGCCTCGAGTTCTACGTCGCGATCGACTTCTTCCTCTCCGAGTCCGGCCACCACGCCGACGTGATCCTCCCGGGCTCGTTGCACGAAGAGGACGAAGGCACGTCGACGAGCGGCGAGGGGCGCATCATCAAGATCAACGCTGCCGTGACGCCACCCGGCGAGGCACGGCTCGACTGGCAGATCCTCCTCGACATCGCCGAGCGGCTCGGTCGCGGCGAGCACTTCCGCTACCACGACACCGAGGAGATCTTCGAAGAGCTGCGGCTCGCCTCGGCCGGTGGGACCGCCGACTACCGGGGGGCCACCTGGGATCGTATCGAGGCCGAGCACGGGCTCTTCTGGCCCATCCCCGAGGTCGGCCACCCTGGCACCCCGCGGCTGTACGAGGGTGGGAAGTTCGCCCACCCCGACGGCCGAGCCCGCTTCCACGCCGTCGCGTGGCGTGAGTCGGCCGAGGTCGTCGACGCCGACTACCCGGTGTGGCTGACCACCGGCCGAGTCGTCAGCCAGTACCTCTCCGGCACGCAGACCCGCCGGATCAAGGCGCTGGTCGATCAGTACCCCGAGCCCCTGTGCGAGATCCACCCGCTCCTCGCCGAGGAGCACGGGATTGCCGACGGCGACCTCGTCACCGTCACCTCTCGCCGAGGCTCGATGACCCTCCCGGCGAAGGTCGTAGCGACGATCCGACCCGACACGGTGTTCATCCCCTACCACTGGCCCGGCACCCAGGCAGCCAACCAGTTGACCAACCGCGCCGTCGACCCCTTGTCGAAGATGCCCGAGTTCAAGGTATCGGCGGTTCGTATCGAGCGCGCCGGCGGCTCGGCGAAGACGACCGACATCCGCGACTTCGACCTGACCGAGAGCGACCGTTGAAACGCTCCCGGTACGGAATCGACGACAACCCGATCTTCGTCATCGACCAGAGCCGCTGCATCGGTTGCGAGGCCTGCGTGCAGGCGTGTCAGGAATGCGGCACACACCGCGGCCAATCACTGATCCACCTGGAACGCATCGACCGGGCGACATCCACCCAGACGGCACCGATGGTCTGCATGCACTGCGAGGACCCCACCTGCGCCAACGTGTGCCCCGCTGATGCCATCAAGCAGACCGAGGGCGGCATCGTGCAGTCCGCGCTCAAGCCCCGCTGCATCGGCTGTTCCAACTGCGTGCTCGCCTGCCCGTTCGGCGTCCCGAAGTACATGGCGGACTTCGACCAGATGATGAAGTGCGACATGTGCACCGACCGAACATCGGAGGGCTACGCCCCCATGTGCGCGTCGGTGTGCCCGAGCGAAGCGCTCTGGTACGGGACGACCGAGGAGTTCCACGCGACCCGCAACGGCTCGCTGCTCGACCAGTGGCTGTTCGGACGCCAGTCGGTCAACACGAAGGTGTTCACGGTCGTCGACGATCCCGCGGCCGGACCGATCGACGCGCTCTCCGCCCCCTCCACCAGTTGGCTCGACGACCCGTTCGCTCTGTCCGAGCAACTCTGATCGAAGGAGACCGCGTGAACGACACCGATTCGACATCGACACCGGTTCCCGACCCCGTGTGGAAGCGCGACTTCCCGTACGAGGCCGTCGCCGAGGAGGATGTCACCCGACGGGAGTTCGCCCGCTACCTGGTCGCCGGCGCCGGTGTCATGGCCGCCGGCAACGTCGGCCTCGCGGCGTGGACGCAGTTGCGGTCGATCAACGCCGGGGAGCCTCGGGCCGTCGTGGCGCTCGCCGACGTCGCGATCGGCGACACGCACCTGTTCCGCTATCCGACCAGCGAGGATCCCGCGGTGCTCGTCCGGCTCGGCGACCGCGACGTGGTCGCATTCAGCCAGAAGTGCACCCACCTCGGATGCGTCGTCTACTTCGAGGCCGCCGAGCGGAGGTGGCACTGCCCCTGTCACGAGGGCAACTTCGACGAGCGAAGCGGAGCGGTGCTCTCCGGGCCTCCCACCCGGCCGCTCGGCCGGATCTCCCTCGAGATCCGCGACGACGGTCGCATCTGGGCGCTCGGAGCCGCCGAATGAGGAGATCCGAACGTTCCCGCCGGGCCTCGTCGGCAGCGGTCATCTACGTCATCGTCCTCGTCGCGTTCCAGGTGTTCCTGATCACCGTGGCGGTCGAGGCGTTCCAGTCCGACGACGAGCGCCTCGCCTGGGCAACCGCCAGCGTGTCCGTCATGCTCGCAGCGCTGTCCGCCGCCGTCCTCCGCTACCTCCGCCCATGACCGCCGAACACGGACCTCGGCACGGGGTCGAGACCCTCTTCCCCGGCTACTTCGCGATGGTGATGGCCACGGGAATCATCGCCATCGCCGGCGCTCAGCACGAGCTCACGCTGGTCGCTCGGGTGCTGTTCGCCATCGCCGGCGTGACCTACGCGACGCTGATCGTCCTCAACCTCGCACGGCTCGTCCTCGCGCCCCGGGCGCTGGTCGCCGACCTCACGAGCCATGCGAAGGGCTTCGCGTTCCTCACCGCGGTCGCAGCGACGAACGTGCTGGGGAGCGCGGCCGGCGTCGTCCACGGCTGGTGGGGCGCTGCTCGGCTGCTCTGGTGGCTCAGCCTGCTGCTCTGGGCGGTGCTCCTCTACACGACGCTCATCGCCGTCGTCGTCCGGCCCGACAAGCCCGGGCTCCAGGCCGGGATCAACGGCACCTGGTTCCTGCTGACCGTGTCGAGCCAGTCGATCGCCGCCCTCGGGGCGTTGCTGCTCGCACAACACCCTGGCGACCTCCTGGCGTTCACCGCCCTCGCCATGTTTCTCCTCGGGATCGTCCTCTACCTCATCGTCATGACCATGGTCTTCCTGCGCTGGACCTTCCACGAACTGCAGCCGACCGAGACCGATCCACCCGCGTGGATCGCAGCCGGCGCCGTGGCGATCACCGTCCTCGCCGGCTCCAACCTCCTCGCCGCGGCATCCTCGGCGCCTCGACTGGCGCGGCTCGCACCCGTCATCGAGGTCCTCGTCACCCTCTCCTGGGCGACGGCGACGTTCTGGTTCCCGCTCATGGTCGCGATCGGGGTGTGGCGCCACCTCGTCCGCCGCGTGCCCCTGCGCTATCACCCGTCGTTCTGGGCGCTCGTCTTCCCCCTCGGGATGTACAGCGCGTCCACGTTCAAGATGCGAGCCGTCCTCGGCATCGACGAAGGCGCGTGGCTCTCCTCGGTCGTACTCCTGCTCGCCGGCGTCGCGTGGGCGGCTACCGCCTCCGGGCTCGTCCACCGATCCGTCACGGCCGTTCGTCGCTCGGCATCCGCGACCGAGCCCGGGCTCCCGAGCGCCGGCTGATCGCCGCCGAGCATCCGCTCTGTTCCGGTGCCCCCCAGTTCACCGGCCCGACAAAGGAGGCTGCGATGGCTCGCACTCCGTTCCCCGTCCCCTACGGCTGGTACCAGGTGTGCTGGCCCGACGAGCTCGAACCGGGCGGGGTCATCCCCGTCTACATGTTCGACCGCGACCTCGTGTTGTGGCGCGACACCGACACCGGCGCCTACCACCTCCAGGATGCGATCTGCCCCCATCTGGGTGGGCACCTCGGCCACGGCGGGCACGTCGAGAACTGCGAGATCCAGTGTCCCTTCCACGGCTGGCGGTTCGACCACGAAGGACGCAACAGCGACATCCCCTACAGCGAGAAGGTCAACCGCGCCGCACGCATCCGCACGTTCCCGATCGCCGAGGTCAACGGCCTCGTCCTCGCGTGGTACCACCCGTTCGAAGTGGCGCCGATGTGGGAGATCCCGCGCTTCAAGGAGTTCGCGCGGGGCAACACCGACTGGAGCGACACCACCACCCGGGAGATCCCGATCCCAGCCGCGTGGCAGGAGATCGCCGAGAACTCGGTCGACCTCGCCCACTTCCGGTACCTCCACAACACCGACTCGGTCCCAGAAGCCCGCAGCTACGAGACCGAAGGGCCCATCGCCCGGGTGCGGACGGTGCAGAGGTTCGTGACGCCGAAGGGCACCGTCGAGGGGAACATCGACATCGACATGTACGGCCCGGGCTTCAGCGTGATCCGCTTCAGCGGTATCGCCGACACCATGTTGCTCGGCTGCAACAGCCCGGTCACCGCGAACACCTGTGAGCAGCGGTTCAGCTTCCGCGTCCGCCGCTTCGGCGACGACGCCACCACCTCGAGCGTGGGTGACGCCTTCGTCGCCGAGATCACCCAGCAGATCCACGAGGACCTCCCGATCTGGCGCAACAAGGGCTACGTGACGCGGCCGATGCTCGCCGACACCGACGGCCCGTACCTCAAGTTCCGGAAATGGGCGTCGCAGTTCTACGCCGAGGGCGTCGACTTCGACCGGGAGGTGTACCCGCCGCTGCCCCCGACAACGAGCCGGCCGCCGGTCGAGGGAACGGTCAAGCACTCGGCTTCGTCGCGCCTCAAGGACGAGGACCGGATCCGCGCCAACATGTCCGCCTCGAGCTGACCGGCCCGGGAGTGCGCACATGACCGAGCCGAGCCGCTGGGTGGAGACCACCCGACGCGACCCGAACCACTCCTCCTGGTACGTCGAACGATTCCGGTGCATGGCCGAGGCCGGAGCGGACCTGGCCGGCGAGGCCCGGTTCGTCGACGCCATGGCGCCCCGCGCCGCCCGCATCCTCGACGCAGGATGCGGGCCCGGCCGCGTCGGCGCTGAGCTGGCACGGCGAGGCCACCACGTCGTCGGGGTCGACGTCGATCCGATCCTGATCGCCGCGGCCGAGGCCGACCATCCGGGTCCGACCTGGATCGTCTGCGACCTCGCCGAGCTCGACCTCCCGGCTCACGGCATCACGGAGTCCTTCGACCTGATCGTCTGTTGCGGCAATGTGATGCCGTTCCTCGCCCCGAGCACCCGGCGGGAGGTGCTGCGCCGGCTCGGCGCCCACCTCGACCCCGCCGGGAGGATCGCCGTCGGGTTCGGCCGTGGACGCGACTACGACTTCGCCGAGTACCGCGACGACGTCGAGCAGGCGGGGCTGGTCGTCGACTTCGAGCTCGCCACCTGGGACCTCCGTCCCATGGCACCCGATGCCGAATTCATGGTCAGTATCCTCCGAACGGAGATATCCTGAAGTCCTCAACTAGGTGACTCGATTTATCACTCGATCACTTCGTGCGACGGAGGTGTCCCATGACGCGGAACCCACCACGACGGCGCTGGAGTAGTAGGCCCACCGACGCCCCTCGGGTCCTCCTCGAATGCGCCGGGCCTGACTCGCCCGAGATCATCGCGGACGTCATCCGTCGTGAGGGATACGACGTCGCGGTGTGCACCGGCCCCGATGGGTCGCATCCGTGCGACCTCCTCACGCATGGGGCCTGCGAGCTCGTCGATGAGGCCGATGTCGTCGTGAACCTGTTCCACAACCGCGTCGGCGACGAGATCGGCACCCACGTCGCGTCGATCCGCCGACCGCCGGCGATGGTCAACCAGACCGCACCGCCGTCGGAGTCACGCCCGGGCAACCCGGCCGACCCCCGGGTCGTCACGGTCGGCCGGAGGATGGACCGCTCGCAGCTGCTCGCATCCATCCGCGAAGCACTCCGCCGACGAAGCGGGGCCGGTCCCGTCTGGGGTGACGGCAACCCCTGACGCGAGCCGGCGCGCCGCGACCGGGCCGGGGACGCCCGCGCCGACCACGACGACCCCGGGCCGGCTCCCGAGGGCCGAGTGCCCGGTCATGCGAACAGCTCCCCGCTCAGGTACTTCAGGCCACTGTCGGGCTGCAGTGTCACCACCCGGCGTCCTGGACCCAGGCGTTCGGCGAGGCGAAGCGCAACGACGAGGTTGGCCCCCGCTGACGGCCCGCCCCAGAGACCCTCGACATGCGCGGCGCGCCGCGCCATATCCCACGCCTCGGCGGTCGCGACCGTCTCGACGGCGTCGTAGCTGTCCGGCCTCAACTCGGGCGGAATGAACCCGACCCCGCCACCCTCGATTCGATGGGTGCCCGGCGGGGAGCCGGAGATGACGGCCGATTCCGCCGGCTCGATCACGACGCGCTGAAGCTCGGGCCACGCTCGGCGCATGGCCCGCATCGCTCCGAGGAAGCATCCCGCGGTGCCGACGAAGGCACAGAAGGCGTCGACGGTCCCGAGCGCGGTGACGACCTCGTCGCCGAGCGGTTCGTACCCGAGTGCGACATCGGGGTTCCGGAACTGGTCGGCATCGAACGCGCCGGTCTCAGCGACGATCTCGGCCGCTCGATCACGCATCGCCGGGATGAGGCCCGGATGGATCCCGTCCGGGCTCGGGACGATCTCGAGCTCGGCACCCAGCGCCCGCATGGTGCGCAGCTTCTCCGCCGAGAAGGCGTCGGAGGTCACCAGCCGGAGCGGGTGACCGGTGATCGAGCAGACCAGGGCCAACGAACTCCCCGTCGATCCGCCCGTGTACTCGACCACCAGCTGTCCTGGACGCAACCGGCCATCGGTCTCGGCCCGCTCGATCACGGATCGAGCCATCCGGTCCTTGTACGAACCCGTCGGGTTCGCGGCCTCGAGTTTGACCCACACCTCGGCCGAGCCCGGGGACGGCAGAAGGTGCAGCCGTACGATCGGGGTGTTTCCGATCGCCGAGAGGACTCCACCGACCGGCCCCCTCTGTGCCTCGTCGACCCGTTCGCCCATACCGTCTCCCTGATCAAGAGCACATCGGTACCACTGTCCTCCTCCATCGCCGGCGCCCCCAGGGACCTTCGTCCGGAATCAGCCGTGGGAGACGACGCCACGCTCACCCAACGATCGGGAGGCGGCGCTCCGCAGCGAGCACATCGAGCGCTTCCTGCATCGTCCCGACGAGCTGCTCGTGGCACTCCCGAACGACGTCGGGGTCGTCGGCGGCCTCGGGTCCGTACTGTCGTGACCAGTCGATCGGATCGAGCAGCTCGACGGCGATCAGCCACACGGCGCGCACACCACGGTCCGGCGGCAAGCGGTCTTGGGCAATGGCTCACAGCAACAAGTCGTCGCCCGAGTCTCTCTCACCCGAACACAGGCGAAAGACTTCCTTCAAAAGCTTAACGAGCACATCGAAAAGAACGAGATATAAAAGAAGCGCCTTTCGGCGCTCCTAGGACATATATATTGTAAACCAGAGCCTATAGCAGCAGCTAGTCGAATTTCTACATGCTGTGGATAAGGTGCTGAGAACAATAACCATTACCGTTTTGGTACCCCTGGCGGGACTGTTTTCCAACCACAGAGTCCTCGAGAAGCTCGCAACGCGCCCGCGTGCCGAGCCTGTCGAGGAACCACAACGCACCGCACGTCGCCGTCAACCCCTGTCGCCCGAACAGATCGACGAACTCGTCGATGCCTTCACCTCCGGTTCGACCGTGAAGGAACTCGCCGCACGATTCGAGATCCACCGCACCACCGTGATGGACTATCTCCGGCGGCGTCGCGTGCCTCGCCGCGGCGAGTGGTCCGATCAGATGGTCGCAACCGCAGCCCAGCGTTACGCGGGCGGCGAAACACTCGACCAGGTCGCAGCCGGCCTGAGTGTCGATCCCCGAACCGTCGGTCGGCAACTTCGAGCCGCAGGGATTGAGATTCGACCGTCGGGGCCACGACGTCGCAGATGACCTTGGGGTTATGAGAAGGGCGACAGGGGTGGTACCCAGTGGGGTCTGGTGTGGCATCGTCAACGATTTCTACGGGTCAGGCGCACGTGAGTGCGAGGACGTGGGTCGTGATGCGGCCGTGTTGGTGCGAGTTCTGCTGCCAATTTGCTGCCCCGGACGGCGCTCCCGGACGGCGGTCACGCTTCGGGGGATCGCGTGCCTGGAGCCCGGGCCCGGCAGGGAAGCCCCCCGGCCGGTTTCAGTTCTCCCGCGGCGAAGGCAATCCTGCTCCGCTGCCCAGTTAGTTCGCACCGATCGTCGAGGCCGCGCGGCTCCGGAAGCCCCACGCCGCGTGCCGGGCTCGGCGGTGCGAGAATGAGACGATCCACTCACGGGAGGTCTCTCCAGCGATGTCAGAGTTCAGCGCGGCCATGGATGCAGACCAAGTGAGGACGGTCGGCGAAGCACTCCGCGCCGCTGATCACGCGCACCGGGCGAGATTTCCTCACGCAGTGCGCGTCGTCGCGGTCGTCAACGAGGCCGGCGAGGAGTACGTCGAGCACTTCGGGTCGTTCGACGATCGGCACGACGCCGAGGACTGGGCTGAGGAGACTTTCGGTGAGAACCCCGACGTCACCTGGACGACGATCTAACTCGTGTCCGCCAAGCGGTACGCCGCTCAAGTTGAGGCAATCCGTGCCGCGGTGTTGAGGGGCCGAGATGAACGGCCGTGACCGAGCAGCACGCACTCGTAGATCGCCCGGGGGCTAGCCGAGCGCCCGAGAACCAAGTGGCTGGGAGTACCGCAGCAGGTAACCGTCGGGGTCGGCGGCAAGAACTTCTCGCTGACCTTCTTCGATGCCCGCTTCAGTCTGGTACCAGTTGTCTGACATCGGTCGGAGCAGTTGGAAGCCCGCACGAGCAAGAGACGAAGCGATCGCACCGCAGTCTGACACCTCGATCTGAAGGTTCATCCCGCGTCCGAACGGATATTCAAGTGGGGCAACGTTCCACGCGCTGTTGTGCTCTTCCTCCAGCATCAACTGAGCTTCTCCGAGGTCGAGGTACGCGAAGGGTGGGTCCACTCGGCCAAATCGCACCACCCAGCCAGCGGCTCGGTAGAACAGAAGGGACCGTTCGAGGTCGGTCACGGTTAGCTCCGGCACCAAAGCTGCCCACTCTCCTTACTGGCCCGAAACCACCCCTCGACCGTAGCAAGCGAAACCCTGGCGTTGCTCTCTGCCGAATTGCATCAGTGCCCGCGCCGCATCGTCTGGAGCTCCCTCATTCCCGGCCGATCGCCCGCAGGAGCAGCTTCGGATCGTCTTCGGGCCACGCCTCCACGAGCAGTTCGACCGGGACGCGCCGGGCGGCGAATCGGAGTGCGAGCGCCACGACGATGATGTCGTCGAGTGGCCCGATGACCGGCAAGAACTCCGGGATGAGGTCGATCGGCGAGATCACCCAGATCGCTGCGACCCCGAGCGCGACCTTCGCACTACGCGGCACCGCCGGATGCTTTCGGAGGGTGCGGATCAACACGACACATGCCGGAAGGAACGAGATCAGGTCTCGAACCGGGCCGGGCGGCAACCGTCGGGCGAGCACGATCAGCATGCCCCATGCGAGAACGACGATCGCCAGCGCAAGCACGACAGCCCAGAGCCAGGTCATTCGGTGCCGCCTCGGACGGCGTGGATACCCTCGCGGATTCCATAGCCGACGATGACGAGGCCGGCTGTGACGTCCGCCCACCACCAGCCCAGGGTGGCGTTCAGGACGAGACCCGCCAGAACAGCGACAGCCAGCGCGCCGTCTACGACGGTGACCTTTGCCTCGGCGAGCAGCACCCGGTGGTTCAACGCGCGGCCGGTCCGGTGCTTCCCGTAGGCCAAGCCGAACATGACAATGGCGGTTGCGCACAGCCAGGCGATGCCCAGCGGAGACGAATCCGGCCGGACGGCGGCCACCACGGTGACGACCGCCTGAAAGCACACGTAGATCGCCAGCAAGAAGAAGGCCACGCCGATCCGCCGCACGGCACGCTTCTCTCGCTCCTCGTCCAGGTCACCTTGAAGCTCGCGAACGACGACGAGTGAGGCGAAGATCTCGATTCCGGAGTCGATCGCGAAGCCGGCCAGGGCCACCGATCGAGCTTGCACCGCAGCCCAGATCAGCAAGCCGATCTCAACGACGTTCCACCCGAGCGTGGCGAACTCCAGTCGCAGACCACGACGAAGTAGTGCCTCTCGCACCAGGTCTCCTGTCGGCGCGGCTCCGCTCACGCGGCAGGCCCGGTGATGTTCGAGGCTGATGCGGGTCGCCTTGCGTCGATCGCTGTGTAGCCGATCTGTTTGCCTTCCCGCTGAGCCGCCGACCGCACCCGGGCGGGCAACTCGCGCATGCGTTGGATAGAGCCCTTCGTGCTTCGGTACCGCAGCGCTACGAACCACCCGTCGTCACATCCGTCCGATGCCATCTAGCTCGGGAGCTGATGATCAAGACCGTTCCAGAACTTGCCGTTGTGCGCCTTCTTGATCTCGATCACCATCCGTGCGCTGGTGCCTCGCGAGAGCTTGAAGTCGACCGGTCCCCTACCGAGCTCAACCTCTCGGTCCAGCTCTACCTCGAAGTGCCGGAGGTAGTTCTGTGCCATGCCGAGGAAGAGCAGCTGCGCTGCCTCTTCCGGCTTCTCGTCGCCTCCGTCCCAAAGCAGCGACCAGCCGCGCTGTTGCTCGATGAAGTGCTTGAAGCGGCTCAACATCAGTTCGACGAGCCGGCGTAGGTCGGCGACGTTCTCGACCGCCGTCAGCTCCGTGATCGGGTTCCCAGCCGCAAACTCGGCGGGTGGGCCATCCCACTGTACGACGCCAGCCGGGTCGGATCCGAAGTCGTAGCCGAAGAGGTCAGGCCGGGTCGTCTGCTCGTTGGCCCACTGACGCACTCGATCCGGGTGTAGGCGTGCGAGCGCGACGATGTCCTCCTTGCGCACGCGCTGGCCGACCTGGATGTTGACCTGCTGCCGGAGATCCTCGTTCTGATGGTCGTAGAACCAGTTCTGCGCGTTCAGTTCCGGCAGCCGAGCGAGGAACCGAGCGGGACAGAGCAGCACCGGTCCCCCGGTTCGCGGGTTGGTCGGCAGCAACACGTCCGAGTCGAGCCAGCGGCCGACATCGAGATGGCATGAGGCATTGCGCAGCCGATGAGGTTCCATCGGGATCGAGTGACGCTCGGCCACCGCCTGGGTGTAACGAACGAACCGGTGCTTGAGGACGTTGAGCACGGCGTCGGAGATGCGATCGGCGCCGATCCCCACGTTCAGGATGCCGACCTCCTCGATGTGTTCAGGATGATCCAGCCCGGCGGCGATCGACGCTGCGATCCCATCTGCGATCGTGGCCGCATACTGGCCTCCGGACCCAGACCCTCGCGTGCCAGCGGCGGTGTAGCCCAGGCCAAACTCAGCTGGTTCCGGAAACGTGAGCAAACGCCGCGCGGCCTTTGCGCTCACTGACGTCGGCCCAGTTGCCCGAGCAACGAGCTGGAAGCAGTGCGCGAAGTGGGCGATGAGTTCCTCATGGGCGCCGGACCATTCGCCCTCTGCTTCAAGTGACAGCAACAGGGGGTCCAGAAAGAGCTTCGTATCGACGGTGAGATGAGCGTCGAACCAATCGTCCTCGGCATTCCGCACAACCCCGAAAGCGGCAGCGAACCTCATCCGGCGGGTCTCCTAACCGCTTGGGCGCGTGTCGCGGATCTCATGCCCCAATTCTACCATCCGGGAACATACGTTCGATAGGTGACGCGGGGCGCCCGCATGGTCGGACAGGCCCGCGCCCGCTCAGCGCACGGGCGCGCAGTCAGTGCGGGTGCCGATGGTGGGCGTCGCTGACGTGAGCGTGGGCGTGCGCCAGCGTCTCGTGGCGGTGGGGGTGGGAATGCGGAACCGTCGGATCGGCCGGCTCGTCCCCCGGCCGGTGCGAGTGACGGTGGTGGTCATCGTGAACGTGGCGGTGGTCGTGCTCAAGGTCCTCGTGGACGTGGTGATGCCCGTGACGCTCCCGCAGCAGGAGAACAACACCACTTGCCATGACGACCGCAGCGGCGACCTCGCTCACGGTCGGTCGGTGGCCGAGCACGGGGATCGACAGTACGAGCCCGATGAACGGAGCCGTGCCGAAGATCGCCGCCTCCCGAGCCGCCCCAAGCTCACGAAGCGCGTACGCGTCGAGCACGACGCTCAGGCCGTACGACACAGCCCCCAGAGCCAGCGCTCCGATCACGACCATCCACGGCGACACCGGACCCGAGCGATCGACGACCGCAGCGATGCCCAGGTTGATCGCCGCCGCCGCGCCGGTCTTGACGAGCACGATGGCGAACGGATCACGTTCGGTCAGCGACTGGGTCAAGTTGTTGTCAACCGCCCACAACCCACACGCGGCAGCGACGAGCACGACGCCGATCAACGTGTCGCCACCCGTCGACCCGCCGGTCGTCAACAACCCCGCGCCGACGAACACCGCAACCGCACCCACCAGCGCGCGCCGGTCGAGATGCTCGCGGAACACCGCAAGAGCGACCAGCAGGGTGAACGGTCCCTCCAGGTTCAGCAACAGCGATCCGGATGCCCCGCTCACTCGCTGCAGACCCAGCAGCATGAGCACCGGTGCCACGACACCTCCGGACACGATGATCCCGGCGAGGCGGGGAGCATCACTGCGGCGCAACGGAGCCTCTCCGCGACGACCGAGAACCGGTCGCGCCGCACCCAACGCCGCGAATGCGCCCAAATACAGCAGGCCCGCCAACTGTTCGGCGCCGACGTGGTCGAGCATCAGCTTCGCGAACGGGGTGCTCGCCCCGAACGTCGCAGCCGCCAGCAGACCGACCAGCGCCCCATCGATCCGGCGAAGGCGTAAGGGGAAGGGTGCACGAGGGCCGGCCACGTCCCGGAGGCTAGGACGGCCAACGTGGGACCGTGGCCCCGGGCCGCTGGGGCCCGGGGCCGACGGTCTCATTTCACCGTGACGGTCGCTTTCATACCGGCCTCGTAGTGGCCGGGTTGGTGGCAGCCGATGATGACCGTGCCCGCACGGTCGAAGGTCGCGGTCAGGTCCTTCGTCTCACCCGGGTCGACGGTCACTGCGGTGTCGGCACCCTCGTGGTGCATGACACCCATGTCGTGATCGCCGGCCATCGTCGACGAGCTCATCATCTCCTTGGCGTGCTCCTCCTGGGCCTCCGCGTCGCCGACCAGGGCTTCATGTCGGGCCGTTCCGGTGTTGGTGAACCGGAACGTGATCGTCTCGCCCGTGCGAGCGGTGAGGTCGACGGGCTCGAACTTGTTGTCGACCATCTCGATCTTCACCACCTTCGCCGCGGGCCGGTCGTTCCCCGTGTCGGCGGTGGTGTGCCCATCGTGGTTGGCGCAGCCGGACGCGGCAGCGGCCACCACGACGAGCGCGCTGAACAGCGTGCGCATCTGCAGTCTCCTTGGTTTCGTCTGATGTGTCGTCGGATGGGACGCTCAGACGAACCGAGGTACCGGCGGTTCGGGCGCCCACGACAGGCGTCCCGAGCCGAACAGCGCAGCGGGGCGGAGGGGTCGCCGGGGCCCGGCGACACGACGGGGCCGCGTCGCGAGCGCCAGGACGGCGTAGGCGCAGCCGACCATCACCATGTCGCTGGAGTGCGAGCCGTCGCAGGCGTCCCCGTGACATCCATGGTGGCCGGCAGCGCCAGCCATCGGCTCACGGTCGTGCCCGTGCGACGCAGCGGGAAGCAGCGTGAACGCCGCTCCGTGGTCCATCGACGGATCGCCGAGACCGTGCATCACAACAACGCCGATTCCGAGCAGGATCACCAACACCGCGCGGGCGGGCCAGGCTCGGACACCCGGCCGATGTGGGCGCTGCGGCGGACGCTGGTTCAGGGGACCGATGGTCAACACTCGGCACCAGTGTGGTTCACGACGGTGTCTGCGACCCCGTCAGCGTGCACCGGCCGCATGCATTAGCGCCTCGAACACGGTCTCCATCCGCACTCCTGCCGCCAACGCGCCGAGGACGGCCAGGAGCGGGAGGGCGAGGAAGATCGCCGGCCGTCCGCGGCGGCCACCGACGGGCTCGGCGAGCAACGCCTCAATACGGGTCGCAGTGACCGACGAGCCGATGCCGAGAACGAGCCGCAGCGTCGTCGACGCGAACAGCGCTGCCCTCGCCACCGCCCGAGCGGTCGTCCGCCGATCGGTTCGCGCCGCAGCCTGTTCGTCCGCCGCCCGTTCGACCGCCAAGGCGTGAACCGGCCCTAGCGAGCGCAGCAACGGGTTCACCGCGACCGAGAGGGCGACGATGGTCGCGGCCCAGGCGTGACGGGCGTCGAGGTGCTCCGTTTCGTGGGTGATCACCGCCGTGCGCTCAGCCGGTTCGAGCGCACCGAGCAGCGCGCGGTCGAGAACGATCCGACCCGGGTAACCGAGGATCGCCGGAACGGCGACCGCAGCGCCGGCGACGGCTGACCCGTCGACGAGCCGCGGGCCGGGTCGCAGAGAACGATGCAACTCGACGACGGCGCGCCACTCCCGCACCGCACGCGACGACGCGGTCAACAGACGAGCTCCACCGACAACAAGCACGACGAGACCGACGATCGAGACCACGACGGGAACGTCGACCGAACCCTGCACCTGCCCGACGTCCCACCCGCCGATCGACGCGATCAGCGGGATCCGAGCGACCAGCACCCACGCCGCGATTGCAGCCGTTGCCACAGCGGCGACAGCGAGAACCGCCCCGCCGACCGCAAGCCGCCACACACTGCGCCGTGGGTCCATCCCGACGATTCGATCCGCAGAGCGAGCGAACGCAACGCTCGCCAGCGCCGCGAGCAGCAGCCCCAGGACTGTCACGGCCGGTCCTCGGTGCGCGACAGCAGTTCGCGGAGCACGGCTTCCTCTCCCGGCTCGAGCCCAGCCACCAACCCGAGCAGTGCCGCCCGCCGATCGCCACTGTGATCCAGCAGCTCGCGAACCTGTTGCGCCACGGCATCCGACTCGGCCACGACCGGACGGTAGGCGAACGCCCGGCCGACCTTGGCGCGCTCGATCACGCCCTTCTCATGGAGGCGAGCGAGGATCGTCATCACCGTGGTGTAGGCGAGATCGCCGGGCACCTGCTCCTGCACCTCACCAGCGGTGAGCGGACCGTCGGCCGACCACAAGGCGGCGAGCACCTCGTTCTCCAACTGGCCCGAGCGCCGTCGGGAACGTCGTTCGATCGGAGGGCGGCCGGGCACCGACTCAGACTACGACACGTGTCGTAGTTCGCGCTACTGTACGACAGCTGTAGTAGTTGAGCGAGGAGACGACGATGCGGACAGTGACAACAACGCGGAGGCCGAGAACGGGAACGGCGGGGCGACGTCGCCAGATCCTCCTGCTGATCGTCGGAACCGCCGTACTCCTCACCGGGGCGACCCGGGCCGGGGCCGAACCGTCCGGCGGCACCGTCACGGCCGAGCGCCGCGACCACCACACCGGGTCGGGGCCATCGTCCCTGACCACGGCCAAGGCGGTGGTCCTTGGTCTCGTCGAGGGCGCCACCGAGTACCTGCCGGTGAGTTCCACCGGCCACCTCCTCGTCACCGAGCGCATCCTCGAGGTCGGTCAGTCCCCCGCCGAGAAGTCGGTCACCGACACCTACACCGTCGTCATCCAGATCGGCGCCATCGTTGCGGTACTCGGGATCTTCCGGAAGCGGTTCAAGCTCATGCTCGACGGCGTCCTCCACGCCGACGCGGGCGGCCGTTCGCTCCTCCGGTCACTCGTCGTGGCCTTCGTCCCAGCCGCCATCATCGGCAAGCTCTTCGGCGACCCCATCAAAGAGCACCTGCTCCGACCGTGGCCCGTGGTCGGCGCATGGATCGTCGGCGGCATCGTCATCCTCGCCTTCGGGGCCAACCGGAACCGGTTCCGCGCCCGCATCGACTCGCTGCAGGCAATCCCTCCGACGGCGGCGCTGGCCATCGGGGCCGCACAGACCGTCGCCCTGTGGCCCGGCACGAGCCGCAGCTTCGTCACCATCCTCGCCGCCCTCGCCCTCGGCTGCTCCATGACCGTGGCCGTCGAGTTCTCGTTCCTCCTCGGGTTCGTCACCCTGAGCGCCGCAACCGCGCTCGAACTGGCGCAGAACGGGTCCGAGATGGTCGACCACTTCGGCATCCTCAATCCCGTCGTCGGCATCGCCGTCGCCGGCGTGGCCGCGTTCGCGTCCGTCCGCTGGATGATCACCTACCTCGAACGCCACTCACTCACGATCTTCGGCTGGGACCGCATCGCCCTCGGCCTCGGAGTCGGCGTCCTTCTCGTCACCGGCACGATCTGACGCGGCCCCCGTTGCCGTTCGGGACTGCTGCACGAGTAGGTGACATCTTGACCTGCCCTACACCCTGGTTTCCAGGTTAGGTGGTGAGTCGTCAGGCGGGGATGGTGTCGGGGAGGTTCTCGTATTCGGTCGGAGTGCGGTAGCCGAGGGCTGAGTGGCGTCGCTGTCGGTTGTGGAAGATCTCGATGTAGTCGAAGATCGCGTTGGCGAGTTCGACACGGGTCTTCCAGCGTCGGCGGTTGAGGAGCTCGATCTGCATCGAGGACCAGAAGCTCTCCATCATCGCGTTGTCGAGGCCGTCGCCCACGCTTCCGAACGACGGCATGAGCCCGGCGGAACGGATCTTGTTGCCGAAGGCCCATGATGTGAACTGAACGCCGTGATCAGCGTGAACGATGCCGCCTGGCTCGGGTCGGCGGTTCCGGATGGCCATGTCGAGCGCGTTCACGACCAGGGTGCTGTCTTGGCGGGAGTCGATCGACCATCCGACGATCCTTCGGCTGTACGCGTCCATCACCGCTGCGCAGTAGACCTTGCCTTCTCGCGTGGGGTGCTCGGTGATGTCTGTCATCCAGAGCTCGTTGGGTCGAAGGCGATGGAACTTCCGGTTCACCAGATCATCCGCGGTGGCGACTCCTCTGAGCCGCTTCACCCGGGCTGGCCCCGGCAGCCCGTAGATCCCCGCCTGGGTCATGAGCACGGACACGAGCCGAGAGCTGACTTGCACGTTCATCGCCATCGTCAGCTCCGCGTGGATCCGCCGGTAGCCGTACGTTCCTCGGGACGCGACGTGGACCTCTCGGATCAACCCGGTGAGCCATTGCCGGCGAAGCTGGGTCGCTGAGGTCGCGCGCCGCTTGTAGCGGTAGTAGCCCTGACGGGAGACTCCGAGTGTCCGGCAGCATCGGTCGACGGGGAGCCCGGTGTCCGCGAGTCGGTCGATCACCGGGTGGATCCTTTTGGGTGGGGCCGGTCAGGTCCCAGGAACTTCCCGGCCTGTTTCACGATCGCCAGTTCGGTCTCGAGTTCCCGGATCCGTTTGCGGGCGGCTCGGAGTTCGACCGACTCGCTCGTTGAGGTCCCGGGGATCTCCCCGCGATCGATTCGGTCCTGCTTGATCCAGTCGTGCAGGCAGCCGGCGCTGATGCCGAGTTCGTACGCCGTCTGCTTCACCTGGTTGCCCGACCGGACCAACGCGATCGCTCGGGCACGGAACTCGGGAGGGTAAGGACGAGGCATGGTCACAGCCTTTCAGTCAGGCCTCGACTCGTCACCGCCCCTGGAAACCAGGGTGTAGGGCAGGTCAAACTGTCACCCGATCGTGCAGCAGTCCCGGTCGCGAGGTCCCCGACCACCAGGCTCGACCGCTCGTGGGGCCGCCGATTCAACAGACCGGACAGCCCAGAGTGCACCTAGCGACGAGGGGGGGGGCGGCGTTCAAACCCCTCGCCCGGTGGGTCTCGCAGGCAGAGCCAACGACGCCTCAGATCCGCCGAGATCGACGAACTCTTCGTGGCGTACTCGGCGGGCGAACTCGTGAAGGTCATCGCGGCGCGGTTCGCCGTCAGTCGCACGACCGTCATCGGCCATGTCACTCGTTCCGGACTCCCCCGCCGTTCTGACCTTCGCTGGTCCGAACCCGAGCTCCAGCTTGCGGCGAGCCTCTACGCAGATGGCTACTCCCTCGCCGTCGGCGCCCGCTTCGACATCCACGCTGAGACGGTCCGAGCCCGTCTCCAGCGAGCCGGTGTGCAGATCAGAACCCGTCGAGGGTGGACCTGACGACCCGATCCGATCGACGGCGAACCACCGAACTTACTCAGCTACGTGATCATCGCTCTCGATCTCGGCGAGGACATCGGCCGCATCGGCACTCCCTGCCTCGGCGAGCCGTTGCATCTCCGCGACGTCACCCCGCTCACCCGCGAGCTCCACGAGAACGTCCACGGCATCGGAGCTGCCAGTGGCCGCGAGCCGTCGCAACGTCGCGACGTCCTGTCGGTCAGCTGCCTGCTCGACGAGCTCGTCGACGGTGTCGCGGTCGCCACGGGCGGCACGCTCCCAGAGGTCGGCTGTTCGGTCCTCCATCTCTCCTCCGAGCGCTGAATGATGCCGCCGACACTAGGGCGGGCCCTGGCTCGTCCGGGAACCGCGGCGGTCTCGCGGACGTCAGACCCGTTCGCCGCCGAGTCCTGCGCTTCGAGCCCGGAGGATCGCGTCGGCGCGATCTCGGGCGTTGATCTTGACGAACACCGAGGAGACGAGGTTTCGGACGGTCTTCGGGCGTATGGCGAGCCGTCGCGCGATCTGGTCGTTCGAGGCATTGCTCGCGAGGAGCGTCAGGACCTCTCGTTCTCGTGGTGTCAGGCCGGGAAAGGAAGTCTCAGCGGTCGTCTGCCCGGTTCGGAGATAGGAGGCAACGAGTTCCGAGGCGCCGCTGCCGACAATCAGCTCGCCTCGGCTGACGGACTTGATGGCGTGCAGCAGTTCCTCGGGGTCCGCTCCCTTGAGGAGGAACGCCCGCACGCCGGCGCGGAGTGCCGCCAACATCCGCTCGTCATCCTGCTCCATCGTGAGCACGACGATCTTCACCGCCGGTGCGCGACGAGCGAGCTCGGCCGCGACGGACTCACCCCGTGCGTCGGGCAGGTTGAGGTCGAGCAGGACCACGTCAATGGCGATCGCGTCGACTGCATCGAGCGCCTCGGCGCCGTTCGAACAGTCGGCAACCACCTCGATGTCGTCGCGCTGGGCCAACATGGCGCGCAGGCCGGCACGCACGACGGGATGGTCGTCGACGATGAGCACCCGCGAGACGTCAGGCATCGGCGGGCACCTCGAAATGGACGTGGGTGCCCTCGGCGCATGCAGAGATGTCGATCCGCCCGCCAAGTTCGTTGGCGCGTTCACGCATCGATGCCAGACCGATTCCCGGGTGGCCGGGGGGTGACTCCGCCCAGCCACCGACACCGTCATCGATCACGTCGAGTCGGACCCACCGGTCGGATCGGCGGAGTCGGACGGTGCACGACGAAGCACCGGAGTGGCGTGCGACGTTGGTCATGGCTTCGAGTGCTACCGAGTAGAGCGCCGCGGCGGTCCTATCGGACACCTGGTCGACCTCGTCGAGGTCGACGTGCACGTCGATCGAAGTCCCGTTGTCCCACAGGCCGGCGTATCGACGGATGGCCTCAGTCGGTCCGAACCGCTCGAGTTCTGACGGCTTGAGGTCGCGGGCGAGTCGCCGCACCTCGGCGGACGCGGCGATCAGTTCGTCGACCGCGCCGTTGAGGTGGGTCGCAGTTACGGGTGACGCCTCGACGGCCTTCAACAAATAGCCGATTCCGGCAAGGCGGGGCCCGAGCTGGTCGTGAAGGTCTCGGTGCAACCGTTCCCGCTCGGTCGCCCCCGCCTTCGCGAGTGATCGCTCCGCCCGCTGGGCCTGTTCGGCCGTTCGGGCGTGTCGAGCCGCCTCTGCGATCAGCGTCCCCAGCCCGCGCAGCAGCATCAGCTCCCGGTCCGCAAATGGCTCAGCGGCGGACCGCTGGGAGACGGTGAGTTGCCCAAGTTCGCCGCGTTCGCCGAGCGGGATCTGCACAGCGGGAAGTTCCACCGTTCGCCCCACCGTTTCAGCGCCGACACCGATGACGTCAAGCTCCACTCGAGGGCTCCGGAGGGCCTCCTTCACCAACCGCGCCCACTGCTCCAACGGCAATTCGGCACCGTCGGTCACGGGCAGGCGTTCGAGGACGGACTCGGGGTCGGTAACGCCGCGTACCACCCGCCGCCGCACCGAGCGTCCCGAAGCCGCCGCGCCGCCAAGAGCGACGGCGCACCCAAGCGCGCCGAGGGCGAATGCGGAACCTCCAGACAGGTCGAGCGACCCAGCGATGAGGGCGGCGCCACCCACGATGACCGAAACCACGCCGAGCTGGGTGAGTCGAACGATCGAGGAACGATGCAACACGAACGAGTGGCCGTACAGCCGGTGTCGGAGGACCGCCACCGTGATGGCCACCGGGTAGCCGAGCAGAACGATCGCTGGGAGCGACTCGTTGATCCACGTGGGAAGGGTGACGAACCCGGTCGCGACAGTCGCGGCGACAACCACCGTCGCCATCGCGACCGTGAGCACCAGCAGGTCTCGGATCTGTCGCCGGGTTGCTCCGTCGCCCGAGCGGTAGATCATCGTCAGCCTGACAATGCCGGTGACACCCGAGATCGCCACCAGCGCCAGGCCGATCTGCATCGTTGCTCTCGGGATCGATTGATCTCCGACTGCGAGCGGGTTGGGACCGCCGTGGGATGTGCTGTCCCAGCCCTCGGTGATCATCGACAGAGCAAGGGCCACGATCCCGATGCGTCCGACGCGGACCGCCCAGCGCCACCGTTGCTCCGTGTGTCCGGCCGGGAACAACAGCGGCACCGAAGCAATGAGGAGTGGGAAGCCGACCGGCCACGTCAGGTCCCCGACCAGGCCGAGCCATGGGCTCCGGACCAGCGGAGCGAACGCAGGAAGACCCCCGTCGCGGATGTTCACCGCAGCGATCGCCGCTCCTCCTGCAATCAGGAACACCCAACCCAGCCGGTTCCGCGGTTGCTGGTTCAACACCACCGCACCACAGATGGGCAGCGAGAGAAACGCCACCCCGGCGATCGCATCGCCGTCGAGCGACCCGGCGCCAGCCAGCAGCGCGACTGACACCAGCTCCACCGTCACGAGCGCCGCAGCGACCAACCAGGCGACCTCGACCGACGCCGAGTCCCATCGGCGGTCGACCACGACATGCCCCTCCATCGCACCATCGTGGCATCGACACAGCCCACGAGCGCCGGGAACCGACACGCCCGGGACAAACCTCCCGTCGCACCCGGGACAGCGTCCCTGGCCGGAGGGACGAGACACCAACGACGCTGGAGACATGGAGCATGCCCACCGGCCTCACCCACATTGCCGAATGACGGTGACCATCTCGATGCTTGCCACCGCGCTCATCGTCCCAGTGGCATTTGCGTCGCCCGCCGGAGCCGGCACGGCGCCGCAGCGGACCATGAAGCCATGCGACAGCACCTGCTCGATCCCGTCGCGAGCGATTCAGGGCGAACTCAACGCGGCAGTCGCAGCCGGCGTGCCCGGCATGGTGCTTCTCGTGCGCCGTGGCGACAACGTCGTGACGTTCGCGGCCGGTGTTGCCGACGTGACCAACGGCCGCCCGATCCAGGCGAACGACCGATTTCGGATCGCGTCAATCACCAAGTCATTCGTCGCCGCGCTGGTCGTCCGCCTCGCCCAGGACGGACGCCTCGGCCTCGACGACTCCGCCGCCCGCTATCTGCCCGAGTACTCACTCGACCCGGCCATCACCATCCGCCAGTTGCTCCAGCACACCAGCGGGCTCTTCGACATTGGCGACGACGAAGAATGGATCGGGTCGGTCCTCGCCGAACCGACGCGGGCGTGGACGTTGTCCGAGCTCATCCCGATCGGGCTGTCCCACCCGCCGTACTTCGCCCCCGGAGCCGGCTACCACTACACCAACACCGGCTTCATGATCCTCGGCGCGATCGTCGATCGTGTCACCCACAACGACATCAGCGCTGAGCTCACTCGACGGATCCTTCGACCGCTCCGCCTCGACGACACCTATGTCGCGCATGAGAGCGACCTTCGAGGCCCCCATTCCCAGGGTTACTCGCTCACGCCCGAGGGTCAGATCATCGACGTGACCACCCTCAACGCAACGTTCACCGGTCCGGCTGGCGACGTCATCTCAACCGTTGGTGACGTCGCAGCCTTCTACCGGGCGCTGCTCCGAGGGCGGGTCGTCCAAGGGCGCTATCTCCGCGAGATGCTGGCCTTCATCAATATCGACCCTGAGCCACAGGACGGAGTCGGTCTCGGCCTCTTTCGATTCCCCGAGGCCTGCGGCACCACAACGATCGGCCACACCGGTGGCATCTTCGGCTTCCAGTCCGAAGCCCGCACCTCGGCCGACGCCAGCGTCCAGGACGTCGTCTACACCAACACCGACGCCATCCCCGACGCCGCCTACCCGCACCTCGCCGCCGCCGAACGACTCGCCGTGTGCGGAGCCTGAGTGTCGCGGGCGAGACCACGTCGAGCCAGATGAGGAGCATCAGATGACCAACAGCACCATGCGTAGGCGCCGTATCACGGCCTTGATGTCGGCGTTGTTCCTGGTCGGCGGAATGTCGATCACGGGGGTGGCATGCGTGCCCGACCCCGGCACCGGCGGCACGACCACGACCACGACGACGACGACGACCACCACGACGGCACCCCTCGACTCGGACGGCGACGGCATCCCCGACACCTCGGACCCTTGTCCGACCTACGCCGACCCGGGCGGCTACTGCCCCGCCACGCCGTACGACATCAACAACGGCACCGTGCCACCCGGCTTCCGAGCCGTCGTCGCCGACCTCATCGTCCTCGACGTCGACACAACGACATTGACCGGACACGGACAACTCTCACCCTCGTCGCCCGCCTACACGGGCCCGACCGGCGCCACCATCACCCTCGACCTCAACACTGTCACCGCACCCGACGTCGGCACACACATCACCGTCCGCGGCACGGTCAACGCCATCCCGGGCCTGGAGGTGAGCACCTTCACCGTCACCGGCTGACCGCTCCCCACAGAAGCCTGCCGTTGTTGTGCCGCTTCAACTACAGCGTTGTAATTACGACAACGTAGTGGACCTAAGGGGACAGCTTTCAAACCCCCGCGCGACGCTGGAAACCCTTGTCCCACAGGGGTCGCGGGTCGATCGGCGTCAGCGCCCACGTTCATCGAGAGCCCTTCTGGGGTCTCCCGCCGACCCCGATTCCGGCGCCAAAGAAGAAGTGGGACGGTATTCAAACCCCGCGATCTCGGGCTCGAAACGCCAGAACCAACGGCGGCTCAAGCCGGGCGAGATCGATGGACTGCTGGCCGCGTACGGCGCCGGCGACCGGGTCATCGACATCGCCGCGAGGTTCGGGGTGAGCCGCACGACGGTCATCGACCACGTCACTCGTCGCGGGCTCCCCCGCCGATCCGATCTCGTCTGGTCCGAAGCGGAGCTTCAAGCGGCCGCGACGCTCTACGCCGAAGGCGAGTCACTCGCTGCTGTGGGCAGGCGGTTCGACATCGACGCATCAACGGTCGCCAACCGGTTCCGGCGGGCGGGTCTGCCCGTGCGCCCGCGCCGCGGCTGGGCCTGACGAGGACGATCTCGACCGATCGGAGGCCTCCGGCGCCGCGATCCTCGGGTCAGCGCAGGTGTCGGAACCGACGAGCCTTACTTACGGAGGAGGTGGGTGGCGTGGGTGAGCCACAAGTGGGGTCCGTCGGGTTGCTCCTCGATGAACGCGTTGGCGCCGGGGTCGACGGAGCCGTCGACGCGGTAGCGGCCGAGCTGGCCGTCGGGCCAGAGCAGGACCGGTCCATCGGACCCCGGGTTGCCCTCCAGCCGAAGCCGACCCGCGGTCTCGTGGCGGAGGCGGACCTTGGCGAAGCGGTTGGCGAACCATCCGGCGAGACCTGGGATCTGTGAGTCCTGGAGTTCGTAGCTGTCCTCGACCCGTCGGCCGAACTCCTCCCATGCCCTGCCGTTTGTGGGAGGACCGGGCGTCGGGGCCGGCGGCAGTCCGATCGTGTGCTCCAACGCAGCGGCGGCGATCTCGTGGGGCACGGCCAGCGCGTAGCCGTTGGTGAGCACCACCACCCCGACACCGTCCTCGGGAGCCAGCCAGAGCTGGGTGGCGACGCCGGGCATGTTGCCGTCATGGCCGATGATCGTGCGCCCGCGCCAGGTCCGGACCTAGAACCCCAGCCCGTAGCCCTGTTCGAGCTCCGGGTGGTTCCGAACGCTCAGCCTCGTCGCCGCATCGAGCACCTGGGTGCTCACGATGCGTCGACCGCCGTGTTCGCCGCCGTTGAGGACCATCTGGCCGAAGCGGGCCAGATCCAGCACGCTCGACGTCAATCCGCCCATCGGGGTGGCGACCAACCGGACGCGGTCCGCCGGCTTCGGTCCCACGCCCGGGGGAACGATCGAACCGTACGGGGTGGCGACGCCCGGACCGACCCGGTGCGGGGTGAACGCCGCGCCAGTCATGCCGAGCGGTTCGAGCACGTGGGTTCGGGCCGCCTCCTCGAACGGCTGATTGAATGCTCGACCTGCGACGTAGCCGGCGACGTTGAACGCGACATTCGAGTAGATGATCCGCTCGCCTGGCTGCGGGACAAGGTGCAACCCGGTGATGGCGTCGGTGAGGGAACGAAGCGGCGCAGCGTTGGCGATGCGGGTGAGCGCCGGATTGCCGAGATCCGCGCCGCGCGCCCCCGCAGGGAGACCGGACGTATGCGACAGCAACGTGCGAACCCGCGACCTCGCCGGTTTCCCCTCGACCGTGGTGATCTGAAGGTCGGCCGGCAGGTAGCGATTCACCGGTTCATCGAGATCGAGGAACCCGGCGTCGACTGCGGTCAGCACCAGCGCGGTCGTCAACAGCTTCGAGATCGACGCCACCCGAAACACGGTCTGCGGAGTGACCGGTTCACCCCGTGCCAGGTCGGCGTGGCGGACGCCGCCGGCGAAGCGGATGCCGTCGGCGTCGAAACAGGCCAACGCCAGTCCCTGGGTATGGCGTTCCCGCATCCTGGCTCGGATGGTTGCTTCGAGGACGTCGGGGATGGGATCCACCGGGCAGACCGTACGCGAGGTTCCGATTGGCCCAGGACCGCTCCATTCTTGATCTGCCGACAACGAGTGGCTCAGGTGTCGAGCTCTCGAGCTCGCACGAAAGGCCCACCACGAGTGGACCAGGACGCGAACCAGCGACCTTCGGTGCTCACTGACAGCCAAGGTCCTCGACCCGAAGGGTTTGAATAGGAAGATGAGGGGTCCGAGAAGTGGACCTAAAGGGACAGCTTTCAAACCCTCGCGAGGACCTGGAAACCCTTACGCCACAGGGGTCGCGGGTCTCCCAGCGACGACGCGGACGTCCGACGAGGGCGGTTCTGGCGGCTCACAGCGACCCCGATTCGGCCCCGAACGATCAAGTGGGACGGTCTTCAAACCCTTCCTCCTCGGGGGCGACGAGGCAGGCCCAACGTCGGCTCAAGCCCGATGACATCGACGGGGTGCTGGCTGCGTACCGCGCCGGTGAACTCGTCCGTGACATCGCGGCGCGCTTCGGCATCAGCCGCACGACGGTCATGGGCCACGTCACCCGCGAAGGAGTCCCCCGTCGACGCGACTGCGACTGGACGCCCGAAGAACTGGCCGTGACAGCTCGCCTCTACGCCGAGGGATACTCCCTGACGGAAGTCGGTCGGAGGTTCGGCTGCGACAAGTCGACCGTGGCGAACCGATTCCCGAAGGCCGGCCTGCTGGTGAGGCAGCGCGGCGGCTGGACCTGACCTGCGTGTGGGAGCCGCCCCCGAGAGACCACTTCGCGGCGACGTCAGAGACCGACAGCCATGACGCCGAACAGTGACATCGCGGCGGCGGTCCCGACGACTCCCACAAGCCGCAGCACCCTGGGGGCCCGCCATCCATCGAGCTGGGGTGCGAGCGAGAACCGCGCCGCCCACACGATGCCGGCGTAGATCGCCACGAACCACACCGTGCCCGTCACAGCCCGTCCGATCGAGAGCTCGTCGAACAGCGGCCGAGCGCTGAGGACGAGCGGCGCGACGGCGAGGATCCCGATCCCGCTTCGGACGAGACGGTTCCAGTCGCGATGGGTGATGGCCAGTGGAGCGAGCAGGATCGTTGGGAGCAACGGGCCGCCTGCAGCCATGCCGAGCGGCAACAGCCCGACCGTTGTGACCACGCGCACGGCGGTCATCGTTCGACGTGGCAGCCTCCGTCGACGGGCCAGGTACGCGCCCGCCTGGGCTGTCCCCGCGATCCCGAACCCCACGACGATGAAGAGCGTCCCGCTCCACGAGAACTCGGGATCGGTGGAGATGAACCGCATCCAGACCCGGGCGAACGCACCCCACGCCAGGCCACCGAGCAACCCACCGCAGAGAACGATCACCCAGGGGGTCCGCCGCGTCGCGGCGGGCCCCCTCACCACGTCTGGCGCCGCGACGTCGGTCATTGCGTCAGAACTCCATCGGCAGGCAGGCCAGCCGCGGTCCAGCGGTTCCGTTCGGCGCCGTCGGCGCGGCATGGATCACGATCGATCGGGCCCCGCCGGCAGGGATCACGAACGGCACGGTGCTCGACGCGAATCCGAAACCGAACGAGGTGATCGTGAAGTCGAGCCACACCTCGGCCGACGCATCGACGCTCACTCCGCCCGTCGCGTTGTAGTGCGGTCCGGCGGAGCCCCCCGATCCGGCGACGCACGGTCCGACGTGGACGTGGGCGCCGTGCGCGATCCCGGCCTGCGTCCGGTCAAGACCCCAGAGCAGCATCATCACCCTGGTCTGCCCGTGAGCTGAGATCGCGATCGCTGCGCCGCTCGCTCCGTCGGTGGGATCGGCGGTCGCGGTCGACAGGTCCGAGAGCGCGCCGCGGGAGACGACGACCTTCGGGCGTTCAGCGCTCCCCGCACCTGCCGATTGGCTGCCGGCTCCGAGCAGCGCGAGCACGGCGGTCACCCCCAGCAGCAACTTGGCTCCTCGCATGATGTGTCCTCCCTCCGGACCCGTTCGGGTCGCTCCACCGGTCTGTCGCGCCGGAGGGGCCGACCGGTTCTCCGAAACCGATTCGCGGGTGCGGCGCGACAGTGAGGAGGTGAGCCCGGACGATCGCAGCGACGAGGACCTCTTGGCGGCGGTGGCCGACCAGGATCTCGGCGCGTTGCAGGTGCTGCACGATCGTCACGTCCCGTGGCTCGCGGCGCGGCTCCGCAGACGCTGCGCAGACCCCGACGTCGTCGCCGAAGTGACCCAGGACACGTTCCTCGCCGTGTGGAAAGGGGCTGCCCGATACGACGGTCGGGGTGAGGTCGCGGCGTGGATCTGGGGGATCGGGATCCGACAGCTCATCGGCCGCCTGCGCCGCCGACCCGCGCCCATTCCCTGGACCACGGACGGGCTTGCGGCGCTCCTCGGCGGCCAGCGAACCGCGCGGGATCAACTGCAGTCTGCGGAGGAGGCGGTGCTCCTCGGAGTCGAACACGGTGAGCTCCACGGTGCGCTCGCCCGGTTGTCCCCCGAGCTACGAGCCGTCATGCAGGCAACGGTGCTCGACGGCCTGACCACACGGGAGGCGGCGCGGCTTCTCGGCATCCCGACCGGCACGGTCAAGACCCGGATGCGTCGTGCCCGTCTCGAATTGAGAGGAGCCCTTTCATGACTGCCTCGTGGCATATCTCCCCGGTCCAGGTCGATGCCTACGTTGCCGATCGAATCGATCAGGTCACGGCGTCATCGATCGAAGCGCACCTCCTTGCGTGCGCCACCTGCCGCGAGGCGGTTGCCGAGCGAGGAGCCGTGCCGGATCTCGCTGCGTCATGGGCTCGGATCGAAGCGCTCATCGATGATGCGCCGGGAACGCCCGGCGAACGCGTCGGAGCCCTGATTGGAGTTCCGAGCCATGTCGTCCGGTTGCTGGCGCCGACCAACGCGCTGCGCGGACTGTGGGTCGCGGCCGGCGCGGCAGCGTTCCTGACCGCAGCGCTGCTTGCCCGTGGCGGGTTCGGGGTGCCGGGCCCTCTCGGACGGGTCATCTTCCTCACGGTCGCACCGCTGATCCCGCTCGCCGCGGTCTCCTCGGCGTTGGGTGCCGCGTCGGAACCCGCAGCGGAACTTGCCCGCACCGCCCCCATCTCGCAGCTCTGGATCGGCGCGTTGCGGGCGGGCACGGTGCTGGTCGTCACGATCATGTGCGGACTCCTGGCGTCGACGATCGTTCCCGGGCCATGGGTCCGGGCGGTCGCGTGGCTGTGCCCGGCCCTCGCGCTGACCGGGCTCGCCGCAGTGCTGGCCGGCCGAGTCGTCTCGAGCGTCGCGGTCGGGGTCGTCGGGGCCGCGTGGGTTGCGCTGGTGACCGTCGCCGCGATCGTCACGAGCGACGGCCTCGCGGCGTTCCGCGCGCCGCCACAGGTGGCGTACCTGGCCGTCGCGCTGGTCGCCGGCACGGTCGTCGCCGCGAATCCGTCACACCTCGATCTGAGGAGAATCCCGTGAGCTCATCCGTGCAGATCCGTCGACTCTCGAAGTCCTACCGGTCCAACCGTGTGCTCGACGGACTCGACCTGCAGCTTCGACCTGGGGTGACCGGCCTGTTGGGGCCCAACGGCGCCGGCAAGACCACGCTGTTGCGCATCCTCGCCACCGTCATGGCGCCCGACCGAGGTGAGCTGCGGATTCTGGATCGAGACCCCTCCGGTGAAGCCGACCGCGTCGAGATCCGACGCCGTCTCGGGTACGTCCCCCAGGAGGTTGGCCATCCCGAGGGGTTCACCGCGTTCGAGTTCGTCGACTACATGGCGATCCTGAAGGAGATCAGTGACCGCGACGCCCGACACGCGGAGGTCCGACGCGTCCTCGACATCGTCGGACTCGGCGAGGCTCGCCACCAGAAGCTCCGCAAGCTGTCCGGCGGCATGCGACGTCGCGTCGTCATCGCGCAGGCGCTCCTCGGGCGGCCGGAGTTGCTGATCCTCGACGAGCCGACCGTCGGATTGGATCCCGAGCAGCGTTTGCGGTTTCGCGAGATGCTTTCCAGCGTCCACGCCGAAGCCACCATCCTGCTGTCGACGCACCAGACCACCGACATTTCCGCGTTGTGCCAGCGGGTCGTGATCCTCGATGCCGGCAAGGTCCTGTTCGACGGCTCCCCGGTCGAGCTCGCGGCCACCGCGGCCGGCAAGGTGTGGCACGCAACCGAGCGCCACCCCTCAGCGCGGGTCGCGTGGGTCGGCGGCGACGGCCGGGTCCGCAACGTCGGCGACGCCCCGATCGGAGCGGATCTCGCCGAGCCGACCATCGAGGACGCGTATCTGCTCCTGGTCGGGGCCGGCGCGACGCTCGAAGAGTCGATGGCATGACGATCATCGTGGCGTTCGTGACCACGATCGCCGTCGTGATCGGCGCCGGGCTGTCGCTTCGGCGTTGGGACGAGTCGAGGAATCTGCGCTTCACCGACGAAGCCGGCTCGCACGCAGGACTGTGGGCGCTGGCCTGGGTCGAGGGACGACAGATGGCGTTGCATCCCACCTGGCTGATCACCGTCGGGTTCTTCGGCGCGATCACCGTGTTCTTCAGCGACCTGGACGACCAAACGATCTCAGCGGGCAAGTTCGAGAGCTTCACCTACATCGCCATTCCCCTCGGTGGACTCGCGCTGGTCGTGGTCGGGCATCGTCTCGGAACCCGGTCCCGACGCAACAACCTCGAAGAGCTCGAAGCGGCGACTCCGACCGCGCCGCGGACGCGCACCGCGTCGCTCGTGGTCGCGTGCCTCGCACCGCTCCCGATCGCCGGACTGCTTGCCGTCATCCTGACCGTGGCCGTTCAACTCGTCGTCCCACGTCCAGCACCAGTCACCGCCTCGGCGCTGCTCTCACAGAGCGGGTTCTTGTGGGTGATCGTCGGCGGCGGCGTCGTCGGCGTGCTGTTGTCACGCTGGCTGCCCGTTGCAGCAGCACCACTCCTGGGGATCGTTGCCATCATCTTCCTGAACAACGGACCCGACCACCTCCACCCCCGCTACCGGTGGTTGCGCCCCGCAGTCGAACTCAACATCGGCGGCGCGTTCGACATCCGACCCGAACGATGGCAACCGGCGTTCATCCTCGGTCTCGTCGCCCTCGGCGCCTGTCTCGCGATGCTCCGCCACCCGCCGCGACCAGCGATCGTCATGGCAACCGTGGTCGCGCTTGCCATCGTCGGCTCGGTCGGCTGGATCATGACCCGACCGCCGTCGGCCGCCCAGGTCGCCGGCGTCGTCGACCGGCTCGAGCATCCCGAGGCCCACCAGACCTGCGTCACCCGAACGGGAGTCCGGTTCTGCACCTACCCGGGCGCCGAGGACTGGGTCGACGATTGGGCATCGGCGATCCACGGCGTGGTCACTCAGGTGCCAACCGACCGACGGCCCACCGGCCTCGAGGTCATCCAACGCGAGCCCGTCTGGCCGTGGACCTACCTCGATGAGGTCTCCGCAGCGATCGACCCGCAGGTCGCCTGGGCCGACGACGGGCGGATCCACCCCAGTCTGATCCTCGACACGTCCGCACCCGATCTCACCGTCGCGTGGCAGACCGCGGCCGTCGCCGTCGGGCTCCCGGCGTCGGTGAACTGGCAGCGCCCCAGCGGATGCATGGCGGGCGGGCAGGCCCGCCAGGTCCTGTCGCTGCTGCTCGCCGCCCGCGCCACGCCGACCACTCGCTCGGCGTTGCAGGACAAGGCGACGTGGATTCGTGAGGAGGCGAAGCAGCATTCGCCGGTGTCCGCCGACACCGCGTGGGACTACAGCACCGACACGCCCACCGCGCTCGGTGTCAAGGTCTCCGAGGCCGACCTCGTCGCCGCCGACGGCGTGACCCGCCGCGACTTCATCGCCGTTGCCGGGGCGTCAGGGTGGGGAACCGACGTGCTCGCCGCCGCCGCGTTGCTCGATACCGACCGATCGGGCCTCGACACGCTGATCGCCGCCCGCTGGGACGAGCTGGTCGACGCGACCACCACCACCGACCAGTTCCTCGAATGGGCCGGGGTCAAGCCGATTCCCGGGATCGGGCCATCGACGCTGGACGACCCGCACTCATGTCCCTGACCCGCTACACCCTCCGCCAACTCCCCGGTGGCGTGCTGGCGGCATCGACGGTCGTCGGAGTCGCGTGGGCCATCGCCACGCGCCTCGACACGACGTTCGAGCGAACGGTGCTCGCCGCAGTGACGACCATCGGCCTCAGCCTCGTCTCCGCCGACCGCGCCCACGCTATGACCGCCGCCAGCCCGACCCCGCTTCGGCGCCGCCGGTCCTTCCCCGCGCTCATCGCTGTCGTTGCGATGTTTGCCGCCTGGGTAGCCGCCGGAGCGGCCACCGCACTGATCCACCCCGCCGGGCCGCACCTGGGTCGCTGGGATCCGCTGCAGTGGGTCGTCATGGCAGCGAGTCAGATCGCCGTCGGCGCACTTGCTGCGATCCGACGACCCGACGACCCGCCGATCGCTCCAGGCGCCTTCGTGTCGGCGGTCTGGTGCGCGCTCACCGCCGGCAAGATCCACCAGACGCTCTACGAGGTCGCCGAACACCCGGTCACCTGGATCACGCTCGGCCTCCTCTTCGCCGCAACCGGCACCGCGGCGTGGATGGACCCTGCGAGGCGGCACCTCACCGAACGGTGAACCGATCGACGTCCGCGACGCGACAGACACCTCAACGAGAAGGAGCTGTCCATGCAACTCAGACGACCACTCATCGTCATGTCGACGGCCTTGGCCCTCGTCGCCTGCGTACCCGACCCCGGCACCCCGCCCGACTCCACCACCACGACCACGAGTTCGACGACCACCACGACAACGACCACCACGACAACGACTTCGACGACCACCACGACCGTTCCGCCCGAGATCGGCATCACCGCGTCGGACCCGGCATCACCGGCAGCGTCCATCACGCCTCGCCTCATCGGGTTTGCGCCGATCGCCACGACTGCGGTTCGGATCTTCGCCACCGGCGATTGCACCGGGCCGACCGTCGGGTTCGGTGACCTGGTCACCTTCGCCGGCCTCGGTATCGCGGTCAACGTCGATCTCGGATCGACAACGGCGTTCACCGCGATCGGCAGCGGCCCGAGCTTCATCACCACCTGTTCGGCGCCCTTCACCTACGCCAACACGCTCACCCCGCCGACTGGGTACGAGCACGAACCGAACGGGACCGTCACTGAAGCCAACCCGCTGACCGTCGACATCGGAGCTCCCGCCGACATCGAAGGACTGCTCGACGGCCCTTCGGGCGGCACCGAGTCGGACAACTTCACCGTCACCGTCGACGCCGGGCGCTCGATCCGGGTCGAGACCTTCGATTGGACCGGCGCCGCCTGCTCGGTGACCGACACCAAGGTCTACCTCTACCCGCCCGTCGGATCGACCGGCGGCATCGACGACAACAACGGCATCGATCTGTGCTCACTCATCGACCCGAACGTCGACAGCTACGCATCGAACGTCGCCGGCGGCGTCTACCGCATCCTGGTGACGGGCACTCCGATCGGCAGCCGGTACCGCATCAGGATCGAGATCCGCCGGTGAGGGCCGAGGTCAGGCCGTGACCGCGGAGCCCACTCCGGATGTGTCAGCGGATGGCCCGCGGGGATCATCGTGACCGACCGGGTCGGCGCTGGGCGCCCCACCATCATGGCGCTCGTCATCGTCTCGCTGATCGCGACCTCGTGTGGCCACGATGCAACCCGACCGGCGACATCGCGCCTCGTCTGGGGGCCGTGCCAGGATCGGGCGCTCAGTGAGGGCGAGTGCGCGACGCTGCACGTGCCGGTCGACTACGGCGAGCCCTCCGGCGCCACGACCCGCGTCGCTGTCTTCCGCTTCCGGGCCCGGGCCATGCGGCAGGGCATCCTGGTGGTGAATCCTGGCGGGCCGGGTGCGTCAGGGATCGATTACGTCAGCGGACGCGGGCGCGACGGGTTCCCGGGAGCGTTCGATGTGATCGGCTTCGATCCCCGGGGCTTCGGACGGTCCGACGCGGTGCGATGCCTTTCCGGCGACGATCACGACACGACTCGAGACGTCGGCACGACACCGGGGAACGGTGACGACATCGACCGTGCCCTACGTCGCGCCGCGAATCTCGCCGAGCGATGCGCCGCTGAGCGCCTCGGCCCGCACCTCGGGAGCGTGAATGTCGCACGAGACATCGACGAGATCCGACGAGCGACGGGCGAGGACACCATCACCTACGTCGGGTTCAGTTACGGCGGGCTGCTCGGCTGGACGTACGCGCGTCTCTTTCCGAATCATGTGCGCGCCATGGTCCTCGACGCACCCGAGGATCCGAGCGCGGATCTTCGCCAGAGCCTGTTGGAACAGGCCAGGACGCTGGAGGCTCTAATCCGACAGTTCTCGGACGCGTGCGCGGCGAACGCCGGATGGGGCTGCCCGCCTCATCCGGCAACTGCGATCCGTGAGGTGCTCACCCGATCGGAGGCCCATCCGATCCCGACCGGAGAGGGCGAACCGCCACTCGCCAGCGACGACGCGCTCAACGCTGTGATCTCGGCCTTCTTCGACCCGGCCACCTGGCCGGAACTCGCAGCGGCGCTGACTACAGCACTCGACGGGCACGGCGCTCCACTCGCCGATCTCTCCTATCACTGGCGACAGCGCACCCGGGACGATGAGCCCATCGAGGCCCGCGCTCCTGTCGATCTCGTCTACTGCGCCGACCACGACGAGCGTCCGTCGGTCGCGGACCTCGATCGCTTCGCCGACGAGGCAGCCACCCTCGTTCCCACGCTCACCGGGTTCTGGCCCGAGCGCTTCCCGCGCTGCCACGGATACCGATCCCTCGACGGCCCGGCCCCCAATCCACCCTCGTCGACCGGATTCCCGGTCGTGGTCGTGGGCGCGACCGACGATCCGGCAACCCCGTACCAGGGAGCGGTGCATCTCGCCGACGCCATGGGGGGATCCGCACGACTGCTGACGCGTGTCGGAGCGGGCCATACCTCCTACGGCCGCGATCGATGCATCGATGGGTACGTCGACCGGTTCCTCATGACCGCGGAGCTCCCGACGTCCGGCACACGGTGCGACGAGATGGTCGACTTCGGTCGGGTGGAGGAACCATGATCCGGCGCTGGTGGCCGGTGCCGACCCTGCTTGTCGCTGTGGTCACCGTCCAGGTCCTCGTCTCCAGTCGCTACGAGGCGCGAGGCCACGCCGACGCCCACCTGTCCAGCTCGACCGTCATCTACGGAGTGACCTTTCTCGCTGGGGTCGTCATCGTCGCCCTTCGCGGTCCGTTGTGGCGGCGGCCGGCTCTCTGGTTGACCAGCGGAGCCGTCGTGGCTTCCAGCGCGATCGTCACGATGGCGAACCTCCGAGTCGTCGATGCCATCGACGGCGAGAACTGGTCCGACGCCGACGCGGCACGCCTCGGACCGACGCGACCCGGGTTTGCCGCGGGTCACGACCTCGCCGGGCACGCCGCATGGGTCACGGTCGGCTCGACCGCCGCGTTCGCTCTATGGCTGTGGCGAAACCGGGGCCTCTCCAACCGGGCAGCCCTCGCTGCCATCGCCGTGACGCTGCTCGTTCCACCCTGGACCTTCCCTGGCGCGGGACTCGCGGTGATCGCAGGCGCCACCGTGATCGGCCAAGAACGTCAGCGCCGCTCGACCATGACGCCCATCCCACCGAACGCCGAACCGTTCGAGGAACGTCGCGCCCTCGCGTGTGGGCTCAAACCTCGTGACAACGGTGGGCCTGAGCGCTCGGATTCGCAGCGCCGCCCGTGACCCGCATGGTTGTCGCGAACTCGGGCTGACCCATCACTGAGATCGAGACCGGGCGCCGACGGAACTCGCCAGCGCGGCCAACATCCAGCCTCGCGGCCAGCGGAGGAAACTCAAGCGTCGCGGATGGATGTGAGCCTCATCCCACCGAGCGCATGGGGCGCCCGCCGAGCCCTAACCAGCCCCATCGATGGCGTCCCTAACGGAAGGGCTCCAGGCATCGTTCGGTAACGTCCCAGAGGCGTTCAGGATCGCCTTCGCGAAGCTTCAGGTCGATCGGCTTCCGCTGCTTCTTCCAGGCGACCGTGACACCTTTGGCGCCGGTGCGTTCGACGTCGTTCACCGGCGGCATCAACCTTCTCGGGGCCGGTGGACGTTTGCGCTACGAACGCGTCCTGCGGCCGGGCACGTACGCCATCCACAACGCGAATGCGGTGCCCTCTGCCCGGTTCACGCCTGCGGCGTTCAAGATCGTCACGATCGTCGATCGTCGATCGTCACCGTCGCCCTCGGCCGATACCAGCCCGACCCATCGATCACAGCGACGATGCCGTCACGTTGCCGCCGATCGTGGCCGGCACCCGGGCTTACGTCATCCGGGACGTCGGCAGCTCGCCGCACGAACTGCTCATCGCCGGCGTCGACGACGCCGCCAACCTCGACCGGACTGACGAGCTCGGCGCCTGGCTCGAGGGCGGCCAGGTCGGGACGCCGCCCTTCCCCGTTCACTTCCCGGGCGGGCATCAGACCATCGACCCCGGCGTCAGCGTCAGGCTCACGATCAACCTGCAACAGGGCTACATCTAGTCTCATTTCACCGTGACGGTCGCTTTCATGCCGGCCTCGTAGTGGCCGGGTTGGTGACAGCCGATGATGACGGTTCCGGCACGGTCGAAGGTCGTGGTGAGGTCCTTCGTCTCGCCCGGATCGACGGTGACAGCGGCGTCAGCACCCTCATGGTGCATGTCACCCATGTCGCCCATGTTGTGATCACCGGCCATCGTGGACGAGCTCATCATCTCCTTGGCGTGCTCCTGCTGGGCCTCGGCGTCGCCGACTAGGGCTTCGTGTCGAGCCGTTCCGGAGTTGGTGAACCGGAACGTGATCGTCTCGCCCGTGCGAGCGGTGAGGTCGATGGGCTCGAACTTGTTGTCGACCATCTCGATCTTCACCACCTTCGCCGCGGGCCGGTCGTTCCCCGAGTCGGCCGTCGTGTGCCCGTCGTGGTTGGCGCAGCCGGACGCGGCAGCAGCCACCACGACGAGCGCGCTGAACAGCGTGCGCATCTGCAGTCTCCTTCGTTTCGTCTGATGTGTCGTCGGGTGGGACGCTCAGACGAGCCGAGGTACCGGCGGTTCGGGCGCCCATGACAGGCTTCTCGAGCCGAACATTGCGGCTGGCCGGCACACGCGCCGAGACCCGGCGACACGGCGGGGCCGCGACACGAGGGCCAGGACGGCGTAGGCGCAGCCCGCCATCACCATGTCGGAGGAGTGCGAACCACCGCAGGCATCACCCGGACAGCCATCGTGGTGATCCTGCGGTCCAGCCATCGGCTCATCGTGGAGTCCTGACGGCGCAGCAGGAAGCAGCGTGAAGGCCGCACCGTGGTCCATCGACGGGTCGCCGAGTCCGTGCATGACGACGACCCCGACAGCAAGCACGATCACCAACAGCACGCGGGAGGGCCATGCTCGGCGACTGGGCCGGTGTGGACGCTGCGACCGACGCAGGTTCAGGGGGTTGACGGTGAACACTCGGCTCCAGTGTGGTGCACGATGGTGGTCACGACCGAGTCATCTGACATCGATGACGCCCATCATCCCCTGGTCCTCGTGGTCGAGGATGTGGCAGTGGTACACGGTCCGGCCCGTGAGGCCGGAGAAGGGCACCCGGATCGTGACCGTCGACCGGGCCGGCACGTTCACCGTGTCCTTCCACCGGCCATCTCCACGACCCTCCGCGTCGATCACCTGGAACGGCCAGACATGGAGGTGGAAGGGGTGGTCCATTGGAGACGTGTTGACCAACGTCCACTCCTCCACCGAACCCGACCGAACCTCAATGTCGGTCCGCGACGGATCGAACGAGCGGCCGTCGATGGTGAACGCCATCATCCCGCCGCCGGAGCCCCCACCGTCCATCATGCCGCCGCCCATCCCGCCCCCCATACCCATCGTGAGCTCGATGCGACGGCTCCTGGTGGAGTCAGGCAGGATCGTCGTCGAGCGATCGGCGAGTTCAGCGGGCACGGTTGGGGCCGACGACGTCGCAGCGGCGTCCAGGACCGCGAGCACCTGCGGGCCCGATCCCGCACCGGAGCGGCCGCCCATCATCCCTCCAGCCATGCCGGCCGAGCCCCGGTCGTAGCCCAGCGACCGCAACTCGTGTCGGCCCTCGGTCAGCGCCACCGTGACCTCCACCCGCTCCCCAGGAGCGATCAGTACCTCGTCGACCGCCGTCGGTTCCGACAGACGGCCGGCGTCGGTGGCGATCAGGTGGAGCGCGTGACCCTCCAGCGCGATCCTGTGGTAGCGCGACGGCGAGGCGTTGAGGATCCGCCAGTGCTCAAGGCGGCCGGTCTCGGCCGGGATGACGGGCTCGGCCTGCCCGTTCACCAGCGTGGCGTCGCCCTCTCGGCCCTGCATCACCTCCATCGCCGACACGTCGAGCACCGAGGCGTCGGCACCGACGCGAGGATCGTTCAACACCAGCAGCCGTTCCACTGCAGAGCGGAGCCCGGGCAGGGTGTCGAGGTCGTCCTCGACGATGATTGTGCCGAACAGACCGGCGGACACCTGGACGGCGACCATCCCGTGGTGATGGGGGTGGTACCAGAACGTCCCGGATCGATGGTCGTCGGGGATCTGGTAGGTGTAGGTATGGGTGGCCCCCGGCCGGACCTCCACGAACACGTTGTCGCTCGACCCGCTCGGGTCGACGTGCAGTCCGTGGGTGTGCAAGTTCGTCGACTCCTTCAGGTCGTTTCGCAGACGGACCGTGAGGGTGTCGCCGGGGCGGACGCGCATCGTCGGGCCCGGAGATGTGCCGTTGTAGGTGTATGCGAACCGACGCCCGGACCCCACGGCGAGGTCGGTCCTCGCCACGCGCAGGTCGACGTCGAGCACGCCGTCGGCGCTGCGCAGTTCAGGCGGCATGACGAGCCGACGCCCCGGAGGAAGCGCCGCGTCGACCGGATCTCCGCTACTGCACCCGACCAGACCCCAACCCAACGGCGCACAGGCAGCCGCCCGCAACAGAGTTCGACGGGTCACGCGTTCCATACCCCCAAGGGTATCTGCCCGGGCGGAATTCCGGGGGTTTCACCAATCTTCCGATGTCGGCCAACGACCCCGGAAGACGGCGGCCGCGGGTTTCGCGGGGCGCTGGCGCTCAGATGACTTTGCCGACGAGCAGGATCGCGGTGAGTGCGGCAATGCCGATGCGGTACCAGCCGAACAGGTCGAGTGATCGGTGTTCGAGGTAGGAGATCATCCACTTCACCGAGGCGAACGCGGCGATGCCGGCGACGACGATGCCGATGATCGGGTTGATGACGCCGAAGGTGTCGATGAGGGTGCTGCCGTTCTTGAGCAGCTCGTAGCCCGTCGCTGCGGACAGCGTGAGGAATCCGAGAAGGAACGAGAACTCGACGGCGGTGACGAGCGAACAGCCGAGGAGCAGTGCCGCCAGGATCGTGACGAGCGAGCGGCTCGTGCCTGGCCACAGTGCGAGCGCTTGGGCGAACCCGATGCCGAGTGCGACCTTGGGCGTGATCGCCGCGAGCGTCGTGATCCGTTCGACGGTGCGCTCCCGGAAGCGGCCGAAGACCAGGATGGCGATGCCGCCGATCGCCCACGCCGCGACGACCGGCCACGGCTTCAGCAGTCGCTCCTTGATCGGGTCCTGGAACGCGAGAGCGATCACGACCGACGGCACGAACGCCAGGAGCAGCGACATCACGAGGTTGCGCCCTTCGGCGCTTCGTCCGGTGACACCGGCGAGCATGAGGGTGAACCGGTTCCGGAAGATGCCGAGCACGGCGAGGATGGCGCCGATCTGGATCACGACGGTGTAGGTGTCGGTGGCGTCCTTGTCGTTGCCGTGTTGTCCGACGTCGAGAATCCGTTCGGTGATGAGGAGATGGCCGGTCGAGCTGACCGGCAGGTACTCGGTGGCGCCCTCCACGACGCCGAGCACCACCGCTTTGGGCGTCGTGAGCGACTCCACACGGCGTGAGGACTCGGCACCTGCCTCAGTCGCCGCGCCCGAGTTGCCGCTCCGAGCGAACCCGGTGAGGACGAGGGCGCAGCCGACAGCGGCAAGCACCGAGACGATCGTGCGGGTTCTGGTGGTCATGAGATGGCTCCGGTTCGTCGGTGGCGCAGGACCTCGACGCCGACCGGGATGAGTGAGACGGCGACGATGCCGAGGATGGCTGCTTCGATGTGGTCCCGCACGAGGGGGACGTGGCCGAACCCGTAGCCGAGCAGGGTGATGCCGACGCTCCAGAGCACCCCGCCGATCAGGTTGTAGAGGACGAACGTGCGGTAGTGCATCGAGCTGGCCCCGGCGACGACGGGCGTGAACGTGCGGACCACAGGAACGAACCGGGCGAGGATCAGCGCCTTGGGTCCGTGGTGATCGAAGAACGACTGGGCCTTGGCAAGGTGGGCCTGTTTGAAGAGGCGGGAGTCCGGGCGGCTGGAGAGGCTCCGGCCGACGCGTCGTCCGAACAGGTAGCCGACCTGATCGCCGGCAACGGCGGCGACGGCAACGAGCGGGAGCAGCAGCGCCAGGGGGAGGTCGACCGATAGCGACGAGAACACCCCCGCAGCGACCGCACCGGCGGTGAAGAGCAGCGAGTCGCCGGGCAGGAAGAAGCCGATGAGGAGCCCGGACTCGGCGAACACGATCACCGCGACGCCGATGAGTCCGAACGACTCGATCAGATGCGTCGGCGACAAGTTCACCGGGCGAACGTAAGGACCTCTCCATTCGGCGACCGACAAGCGACGGTGAGACGACGGTAAAACCGCGAGATCCGGCGGGGATCGAGGCGTCCGAGAGCGGCGCTTAACCACCGCCTCACCATCGGTCCGCCACACTTGCCACATGGTGAACCTCCGGCAGCAGCCCCGATGACCGCCCGGCTGCTCATCGTCGAGGACGACGCCGGCATCAGGTCCGGCCTCGTTCGCGCCCTGACCAACGCCGGCTACGACTGCGCCGCGAGCGCGAGCGCCGCGGCCGCCCGCCAGGCTGACCGACCCGACCTGGTGCTGCTGGACCTCGGGCTCCCCGATGGCGACGGCATGGACCTGGCGCTCGAGTTCCAGACCCGGTGGCCGCTCGTGCCGATCATCATGGTCACCGCCCGCACTGACGAGATGGACGTGGTGGCCGGGCTCGACACCGGAGCGGTGGACTACATCACCAAACCCTTCCGCCTCGCTGAGCTCCTGGCCCGGGTCCGCACGCAGTTGCGACGCCCATCCGCACCCGCCGAGAGCGCCGTGCTCGCCGGGGCCGGCGTTGAGGTCGACGTCGACGCCCGAACAGTGATGGTCGGCGGTGAGCCCGTCGAACTGCGAGCCAAGGAGTTCGACGTCCTCGTCACCCTGCTCACCAACCAGGGCAAGGTCGTCACCCGCGAGGACCTGATGTCCCAGGTGTGGGACGAGCACTGGTTCGGATCGACCAAGACCATCGACGTGCACATCAGCTCGCTCCGTCGCCGGCTCGGCGAGGCCGCCGGCGAGCCATCGCGAATCACTGCGCTGCGCGGAGTCGGCTACCGCTGGGAGCGCGATGACGCGTGAGCGGCGAACACGCCGCCGGGCTCTGAGGCCAGCCGGATGAGGCGCCGCGTGCTGACGGCGATCGTCGCTGTCACGCTGCTCGCCACCTTGGTGCTGACGGTGCCGCTCGCCGTGTTGATCGCAGCGCGCGAACACGAAGACGCCGATCGCGAACTGGCACTGGCCGCAGAGCGCGCCGCCAACGAACTGACCTCGGGCAGCGACCTCATCAGCGGCGACGTCCGCCTCCCGACATTCGAGCGAGCGCTGAGCGTCGCCGTCTACCGGCCCGACGGCAGACGACTCATCGGCGACGGACCCGATGTCGCCGACCGCTTCACGATGGACACCAAGCTCTTGACCCGCACCGGCGCCACCGCCACCGATCGCATCCTGGTCCGCCCCGTCGTCGAGAACGGGAACAAGGTGGCGATGATCCGCGTCACCGAGTCCCTCGCCGAGGCCGAACGCCGGATCTGGCGAGACATCGCCATCCTCCTCGGCATCGACGCAGCCGCGCTCGCGATCGCCGCCGCAGTCGGGGCCTGGGTCACCGGTCGACTCGTCCGCCCGTTGACCGCGATCCGAGACGACGCAATCCGACTCGGCGACGGCGACTTCTCGATCGAACCCGCCCGCAGCGGCATCGCCGAGCTCGACGACACCGCAGCCGCCCTCGCCGACACTGCGTCACGACTCGACGGGGTCCTCCGACGCGAGCGGGCCTTCACCGCCGACGCCTCCCACCAACTCCGCACGCCACTGACCTCCCTGCGGCTCGCCATCGAGACCGAACTGGCAACCCCCAGCACGGACCCCACACCGATGCTCGAGGAGTCGTTGGGCGAGATCGACCGGCTGGAGGAGACCATCACCACGCTCCTCAGCGTGGCCAGGGATCAACCGATCACTCGTGAACCGCTGGACATCAGCGACTGGCTGGCCGGCGTCGAGCGCAGGTGGTCGCTGGTCGCCGGCGAGCGGCAACGACTCCTCCACTGCACCGCCACCGGTGACGCCCATCCCTACGTGAGTCGCGCCGTGCTCGATCACGTCACCGACGTGTTGGTGGCGAACGCGTTCCAGCACGGTCACGGCACGGTCTCGGTCTCAGTCGAGGGCGCTTCGGTCGGGCTGGCGCTCACCGTCACCGACCTCGGAGAACTTGGACGGGAGCCCGCCGAGCTGTTCACCCGGCGGGACCCCGGCGCAAGCGGTCACGGCGTCGGGCTGTCACTGGCACGCACGCTCGCCGAAGCCGAAGGCGGTCGCCTGACCGTCATCAGTTCCTCACCCACCACGTTCCGACTCGTGCTGCCCGGCCGAGCCATCACCGGAGACCGCACCGGGCCGTGATGGCCCGACGCCGAGGCAGATTTGTCCGTCGTCGAACCGAGCCTTCACCGATCCCGCACCGGTCGCTCCGTACCGTCGCCGGTGATCCCAGACATCCGCTGGGACCACCTGCGCCGGAAGGATCCACCAATGACCCGTGCCGTCACCCCGCCAACCGCCTCGGTCGGGCGCACCCTGCTCAACAAGGTTCCCGAAGTCACGCTCCTGTTCTGGGTCATCAAGATCATGGCCACAACGGTCGGCGAGACGGCCGCCGACTACCTGGCCGGCAACCTCGGCTTCGGGCTCACCGCCACCACCCTGATCATGACGGTGCTCCTCTGCGGCGCCCTCGTGCTGCAGTTCCGACGGAACCGCTACGTGCCGTGGGTCTACTGGCTCGCCATCGTGCTCATCAGCGTCGTCGGCACCCTGTTCAGCGACAATCTCGTCGACAATTTCGGCGTCAGCCTCTGGACCACCACCGCGCTGTTCGGTGTCCTGATGGCCGGCGCCTTCGGTGCCTGGTACCGGGTCGAGAAGACGCTGTCGATCCACCACGTCGACACCCCCAAGCGCGAGGCCTTCTACTGGACGGCGATCTTGTTCGCCTTCGCTCTTGGCACCTCCGCCGGCGACCTCATCTCCGAGAAGCTCGACCTCGGCTACTGGAAGTCCATCGTCCTCTTCGGCGCCCTCATCGCACTCGTCGCTGCCGGTCGCTTCGTGGCCAAGCTCAGCGCCACCCTCACGTTCTGGGTCGCCTACGTCCTCACCCGACCCCTCGGCGCGTCGATCGGCGACTACCTCTCACAGAAGCGCCGCGACGGCGGCCTCGGACTCGGCACCACCGGAACCAGCATCATCTTCCTCGTCATCATCGTCGGGCTGGTGGGCTGGTTCACGATCGAGCAGCGCAACGACACCAAAGAACTCATCCCGGCATGACCGACACGACGAACGAATCCAAGCCCACGCAGCGGCCCGCGGCGCGGCGCGGCGTCGCTCAAGTCGTGGGAGCACTCCTGCTGGTCGCCGTTGGCATCCAGTTCATCCCTTACGGCGTCGACAACCCCTCAGCCCGGGACGAACCGAAGTGGGACAGTGCCCGCACTCGGCAGCTCTTCATGACAGCCTGCGCCGACTGCCACAGCAACCAGACCAAGATCCTGTGGTTCGAGCACGCCGCACCCATCAAGTGGTACGTCACCAGCCACGTCAAGGACGGGCGACACGCCCTCAACATCGACACCTGGCACACCTCCGCGGGCGAGGGCGCAGACGAAGCCGCCAACGTCATTCGCAAGGGCTCGATGCCACCGGACTTCTACACGTACCTCGGACTCCACGGAGACGCGAAGCTCACGCCCTCGGAACGACAGCAACTCCACGACGGCCTCGCCAAGATCCTCGCCGACGACCCACCCAAGCAGTAGCGCCGTGCCACCAACCGCGGGTGACATCATCGAACCGTGACCACCTGGTGGAACGCTCACCCTCGCGAACGCCAACGGGTGTTCGTCGTCACCGGTATCGCGTTCGCCCTCATCGCCGCCAGTGGCCTCGGCATTGCCAAGCTGGTCGACGACGTGTTCGGCAGCGACGGCGCCACACGGGTCGATCCGAAGATCACCAACTACGTCGTCGAGCACCGAACCCCGGCCCTCACGACGATGGCGAGGGGCGTGACCCACCTCGCCGACCCCCTGCCCGTCACGATCGTGGCGGTCATCTCGGTCGTGGCGCTGCTCGCCCGCCGACGAAGACGGCTCGCAGCGTTCGTGGCCCTCTCGATGGCCGGCGCAGCCCTCGCCACATCGCTCGGCAAGCTCGTCGTCGATCGCCCCCGTCCGAGCGACACCATCTGGCTCACCCGGGCTTCGGGCGCAGCCTTCCCCTCGGGCCATGCAACTCAGTCCGTTGCGTGTTGGTGCGCCTTGGCCGTGTGCGCCGCGATGCTCACCCACCGACGTTCCCTCCAACTCGCGTGGATCGCGCTCGGCGTCGCCGTTGCGTTAGCAATTGGTGCCTCACGCGTGTACCTCGGCGTCCACTGGACCTCCGACGTCGTCTGCGGCTGGGCTGTCGCGACAGCGTGGCTCCTCGCACTCGTCGTGATCGGCTGGTCCAGGCCACGACTTACTGTCGAGATCGACGCCGCGCGCGATCGCGTCCGGGCGACGATCCAGACAGTGCGTTCGCTGCCTCGCAGAAGCGGAAGGTCGGACCAATCCACGGCTCATGATTGAGCGGTGCAGATTTCACCGACATCGCACCCCGGTCCGATCGCCCCTGGTCGCCGCTGCCGTGACCGGAGCGCCGTGAAGTCACCCCGGTCGGCCAGCGGGCGTCGACGAGCCGGCATCGACCCGATTGCGGCCGGCGGCGTCGCAGTCGACTGGGTCACCCAACGTCAGCCGAAGGTTCACTGACGGGCAACATCAGCGCGGTCTGAGTGCACCGAGGCGACCGAATGGTGCTCTGGGACCGTGGTCAGGAAGTGGCACAGACTGGCTTGTTGCGCAAAGCGCAACAAGCGGACGTCGGCAAACTCGGAGGCGCGTGGATGCGCAGTTCCGCTACTCGCCGTCGCGATCGACGTCGACGGATGCGGGCCCTGAGGGAAACGAACCGCCTTCGAATCGTTCAACCGTGCTCAGATGGCCAGGCTGTGGTGGACCCCACTCGATATCGGGGCTCGGCGTCGGTGAAGGCGAGCCGAGCGGACCGCGTGCGTCGCACTCGGCTTTGTACGAGTCGGTCAGTGCTTGCGGTTGCCGAGTGAACCCTGTGCAGTCGTACTCGTAGCAAGCGACCTCCGCTTGGAGGAATGACTGGATCACGCCGAGTCGTTTCGAGAAGCGGATCGGTCGCCAGAACGTCGAGTCCGCCCACTCGACGATCTCTGGGTCGATGCCGATCCGTGGGTTCATCCTCACGGAGGCGCTCTCGCGCCAAGGTGTCACGATCACTCGGGCGACGGTGGCTGTGCCGTTGACCAGCACCCGCTGGCCCCACTGGAGTTCGGTGGAGCAGCCGGCGGGTACCTCGAACACCGGCTCGACCTCGGCGAGGTAGCCGGTGCTGATGGTCAGGCGTCGATGACGGTCAATCCGAGCGAGGCGGTTGATCACGCCGAGGTAGTTGGCGTCGAGATCGCTGTTGAAGGGCTGCATCGTCCAGAGCATCTCCCGATGGTGCGGCAGCAAGTGCTTGAGCCGCGCCTCGTTGTTCTTCCACGCCTTCAAGGACTCGTAGATCGGGTACTGAAGTGTCTCCTCGTCCGACGGCGGGAGATGTCCAGTTGTGTACGCGCACGTCGCCCAGATGATGTAGTCGAGGCACGTGCGAGCGTTGTAGAGCCACTCGCCCATCTCGACCGAGAACGCTCTCGGCATGGGCTCGGTCTGCCAGACCCTCAGGAGATGCACGCCGTCGCCCTCGTGATCGAGGGTGAAGTCGAACGGGTGGCGGTCGATGTATTCGTTCCAGATTCGAGCGAGCTCGACCCGATGCTCGTTGAGTCGCTCCAGGCGGTCCCAGCAAGCATCGAAAGGATTCTCGGCCATCGAACGATTCTGCACGGGTGGCACGGCCGGCCGGATGCAATTCACCTCGCGGCCCCACTATTCGGTAGCCCGGACCGCTTCCACGTGTCCGCCCGCTTGTTCCGCTTGCGGAACAAGCCAGTCTGTGCCACTTCCTGACCACGGTCCCGGAGCGCGAATCGCGGCGGCGGCTCAGCGCCGCGGGTGTAGTTGAACCAGCCGTCCGAGTGACGGCGGCGAGCGAGCGCCCAAGCCACGCGAGCGGCCAGAGGGCGACGTCCCAAGGGCGACCCTTTCAAGGCCAACGCGACCTCTGCTACCGCGTTGCCGTCGACGTCGAGGCCGACCACCGTCGGCGCCTTCCGGCCCCGCCACACGACCACGGCGAAGCCTGACGGCAAGATCGGCCGGGCCATGCCTCGCCACTCCAGGGCGGCGATGACTGCTCCAGCTCGCACCGTCGCAGCGCACACCGGGCGTGAGAACGGTCCTCCGCCGCTGCTCCGCCGCCCGCCGACCTCGATCGCCGTCGGCCCGACGGTCGAGCGGTCCGGGATCCTCGGCTCGGAGTCGCTGTTCCCTCCGGAGCCGCACCACGCCCAACTGTCGCCGTCATGCCGGTACAGGAGCACCGTCTCCGACCGCCCCCGTCGCTTCCCACGGACTGCGACGAGCACCGCAGCGACATCGCGCTCACGGTCGACGGCCAGGATCCGCCGGCGATGACGACGACTCGGGACGTCGGCGTCGAGCGCGCCGCCCTCGATCACTCGGATGTGCGCCTCCTCGTCGTCGTCCCACACGGCCCCCGAGGGTACGGGCCGCTGATCGATGCGACCCTCCGATTCGACGATGGTCAGACGGCGACCGACCAGCACGCTGAACACCGACCTGAACGGAAGCCTGACCACCGACCGATCTCGCCGACTTCCACGAACTCCGGCGACCGACGCGCGCTTAGGGCGCACATGGACCAGCCCTCGCTCTTCGACCAACCCCCGATCCTGCTCACCATCCCGGAGGCGGCACGGCTCCTCTCGATCGGACGGACACTCACCTACGAGCTGATCTCTTCCGGTGAACTCGACGTGGTCCACATCGGCCGCGCCGCCCGCGTACCGCTCGAAGCCGTCCACGAGTTCGTCGCGCACCGCCGAGCCGGCGACACCGTCGCACCCGCTCGGTAGGGTCGTCGCCCATGGCGTTCATCCGGAAGCTCTCCACGAGCAGCGGCACCCGCTTCGAGGTCCGCTGGCGCCCCGCACCCGGCCAGGCCGAACGCTCCCGCCGCTTCGAGTCGCACGACCAGGCGAAGGCGTTCAAGGCGCAGACCGAGGCGGCCCAGAGCAGAGGCATCGCCTACGACCCTGCCCGTGGCCGAATCAAGTTCCAAACCTACGCCGAGCAATGGCTGGAAGGCCGCCCGCTCGCCTCGACGACCCGGGACAACTACGCGGAGACGCTCGAGCGTCACGTGTATCCGACGTTTGGCGCCACCGCTATCGCCCGGCTCACGCCCGATGAGATCCGCCGCTGGTTCCGGCCACTCCGTGAACGCATCCCCTCGACCGCGTCCCGTGCCTACCGGATCATGCACGCCATCCTCGCCACTGCCGTCGAGGACGACCTGATTCCACGTAACCCGTGCCGCATCAAGGGCGCCGGCTCCGACCCGCACACCGAGCGACCGTTCGTCCCGGCCGAGGTCGTCCTGGCGCTCGCCGACATCGCCCACGCCCGCATCCGCCCGATGATCCTCGTCGCCGGCTTCGCCGGCCTCCGCTACGGCGAGCTCCGAGCACTCCGGGTCCGGAACTACGACCGCCTCCATGGCACCCTCACCGTCCGCGAGTCGATCGACAAGCGCTCCCGCCGAAAGACGACCAAGACCGACTCCAGCCAGCGCACGGTCACGCTCCCCCGGTTCGTGCTCGATGCCATCGACGCCCACCTCGCCACCTTCGTCGGCGGCGATCCCGATGGGCCGCTCTTTCCTGGCGAGGCCGGCGGCATCATCAGCGACGGCTGGTTCCAACGCGAGTGGCGCGCCGCCCGGGCACAGCTCGACCTCTCCGAGATTCACTTCCACGACCTGCGGCATGCCGCAGGCACCATCGCCACCCAGCAGGGCGCCACGATGCGCGAGGTCATGTCCCGCCTCGGGCACTCGACCACCTCGGCCGCTATCCGCTACCAAAAGGCCGCTGCCGATCGTGACCGAGCACTGGCCGAGCGCCTCGACGACCTGGTCGATCGACTTCGGACGCCGGCGAACGGCAGCGATTCCGACCCCGAACCGGCCCCTCGCCCCGCAGGCGCTGCGGGTTTTTCGCGGGGCGCGGCGTTGTCACGTCAGAGCCTGTTGCGAAAACCCGGTTCTGAGGGTGCTCGCGATTTCGCGCGGCGGAGCGCATGATCGGTGGGTGGCGTACAACTTCGTGTCGGCGGATCGGT
>WBZU01000124.1_pt1 | contig 79126 bp, 65 predicted proteins | sample 5204311 | NCBI WGS metagenome assembly WBZU01 (sample SAMN12344359, study PRJNA552823) | activated sludge metagenome | biome: Activated sludge suspended growth; feature: Nitrification reactor; material: Wastewater; isolation source: activated sludge from nitrification reactor of wastewater...
TTCAATCGGCTTCGCACCCGCGCCCGGCACTGTGAGAACTTCAGAGGAGTCTGACCCCATTGAATATCCCTCAGTGGAGTCTGACCCCATTGAACCCCATTGAACTTTGAGAATTTTAGTGGAGTCTGACCCCATTGAAAAACCAGTGGAGTCTGACCCCATTGAAAGATGACCCCATTGAAAAACCAGTGGAGTCTGACCCCATTGAAAAACCCCATTGAGATAATCAATGGGGTCTGACTCGATTGCGCCGGTGAACTGACCCGTGCCCCGACCTCCGGCCCATGGGGCGCCCGCCCGATCGGTCGGTCTGCAGCCGCCCGTCACCGATCCCCGGGCGACAGCGGCACCGCCCGCACCGTGTCGCCTTCCTTCACGCCCAGCGCCGCCGCCTCGTGCGGTGCAAGCGCAAGACGGTCGGCGCGGCGCGGCGCGCTCGCAAGGATCGCGCGGAAGCCCGCGAAGCTGCGGTTGCAGACGAGCCACGGCACGCCGGCGACCGGGTTGTCTGGCACCGGGTCGACCTCGTCGAGCGTGACCGGCACGAGGCGCGAGCGGCGCACCGCGTCGACGTTGTCGCGGAACGCCTCGACGGTCGGCCCCGCGTCGAAGATGTCGACCGAGCCGTCGTAGCGGAAGCCTTCCTGCTCGAGCATCCGCCGCGCGGGTTCGGTGTCGGCGTGCACGGCGCCGATCGCCTCGCGTGCGTCCGCCGGCAGAAGATTCACGTAGACCGGGTGGCGGGGCATCAGCTCGGCGATGAACGACTTCTGGCCGATGCCGGTCAGGTAGTCGGCGGTCGAGTACTCCATCGCGAAGAAGTGGCGGCCCAGCCCCTCCCAGAACGGCGAGCGCCCGTAGGCGTCGAGCCGGCCGCGCAGCTCGGCGATCACCTTCTCGCCGAAGCGGTCGGCGAACTCGGCGATGAAGAGCAGCCGGCTCTTCGCGATCAGCGGCCCGTTGCGGCCGTGCCGGAACGCCTGGTCGACGAACAGCGTGCAGAGCTCGGTGTGGCCGGTGTGGTCGTTCGACAGGAACAGCGTCGGCACCGCCGTGTAGACGCCCAGCGCGCGCGACGCGTGCACGAGCGTGCCGACGCGGTAGTTGTACCAGGGTTCCTTCAGGCCGACCGCAGCCTCGATCGCGCCGATCCCGACGACGCGCGTCCCCGACGCCGAGCGCCCGGCCTCGACCAGCACGAACACGTAGCAGGCGTCCTCGCGCGCTGCGGTCCCGGCGAAGGAAGCGATCGAGCGGTCGATGCGCCCGGCGAGCCGCTCGCGGCTCGCGGGCAGCGTGGTGAGCCCGGTTCCGGTCCGCTCGGAGAGCGCGAGCACCGAGGGCAGGTCGTCGCGCGCGATCGGGCGGACGACGAACATGGCCGTGGTCAGATTCGGCTTTCGCGCGACGCCTCGCGCAAGGGCCTCTCGCTCATGTCGCGAAAGCCGGGTCTGACCCCTGGCTAGGCGAGCGCGCGACCGAGCGCCGTCTCCAGCCGCGCGAGCCCCTCGAGGATCTCGTCGAGCGAGATCACGAGCGAGGGCGCGAGCCGCACGACGTCGGGGCCGGCCATCAGCACGAGCAGCCCAGCGTCGCTCGCCGCCTGCATCACGCCGAACGCCTTGCCGCGCCACGGGTCCTCGAGCTCGCAGCCGAGCCACACGCCCTCGCCGCGGATGTCGCGGAACACGCGGCGGCGCGCGTTGATCGCCTTCAGGCCCTCGATGAACAGCGCGTGGCGCGCCTTCACGCCGTCGAGAACCTCGGTGGTGTTGATCACGTCGAATACGGCGCCCGCGACCGCGCAGGCGAGCGGATTGCCGCCGTAGGTCGTGCCGTGCACGCCGACCGAGAACACGCTCGCGATCTCGTCGGTGGTCAGCATCGCGCCGATCGGGAATCCGCCGCCCAGCCCCTTGGCCGAGGTCAGGATGTCGGGGACGATGCCCTTCTGCATGTACGAGAACAGCGCGCCGGTGCGCCCCATGCCGCTCTGGATCTCGTCGAGGATCAGCAGCGCCCGGTGCTCGGTGCACAGCCGGCGCGCCGCCTGCAGGAACGCGGGCGTGCCCGGCGTCATCCCGCCCTCGCCCTGCATCGGCTCGAGAATCACCGCGCAGACGTCGTCGCCGCCTTCCTCGCGGAACGCGGCCTCGAGCGCGGCGACGTCGTTGTACGGGATGTGGGTGATGCCGGCCGGCGCGGGGCCGAAGCCGGACGAGTACTTCGCCTGCCCGCCGGCGGTCACCGTGAAGAGCGTGCGGCCGTGGAACGCGTTCAGCGTCGAGATCACGCGCACCTTGTGCGCGCCGTGCCGGTCGTGCGCGTAGCGGCGCGCGAGCTTCAGCGCCGCCTCGTTCGCCTCGGCGCCCGAGTTGCAGAAGAACACGCGCTCCGCGAACGTCGCGTCGACGAGCCGCTGCGCGAGGCGCAGCGCCGGCTCGTTGGTGAACCAGTTCGACACGTGCCACAGCGTTCGCGCCTGCTCGTCCAGCGCGCGGATCATCGTCGGGTGGCAGTGGCCGAGCGCGGTCACCGCGACGCCGCTCGCGAAGTCGATGTACAGGCGTCCCTGCTGGTCCCAGACGCGCGAGCCCTCGCCGCGCACCGGGACGAAGGATGCGGGCGCGTAGCAGGGCACCATCAGCGCGTCGAACATCGCGCGCGTGACCGGCATCGTCGAGGCGGGCGACGCGGGCACGGCCTCGCGGCGCGCCATCGCCGGGGTCGCGGCGGTCGCGGCGGTCGCGGTGGCAGGGTCCGGGGGCGGGGTCATCGTCGGCCTTTCGGTGGAGGAGGTGCGGGGGCGAATCCGGCGCGTCAGAGCGCCGCGATCGCCTGGATCTCGACCTTGTAGTCGGCGTTCGCGAGCTTCGCCTCGACGGTGGCGCGGGCCGGCGTGTGGCCCTGCGGCACCCACGCCTCCCACACCGCGTTCATCGCGGCGAAGTCGGTCATCGACGGCAGGAAGATCGTCGCCGACAGGAGCTTCGTCTTGTCGCTGCCCGCCTCGGCGAGCAGGCGGTCGATCGCCGCGAGCACCTGGCGAGTCTGCGTCGCGAGGTCCGCTTTCGGGTCGTCGGCCACCTGGCCGGCGAGGTAGACGGTGCCTGCGCCGCGGTGGACGACCATGTCGGAGAGGCGCTTGCCGACGTGGAATCGCTGGATGGTCATGGAGGTTCTACTCTCGCGGGGTTGCGGCCGGCGGCCGTCGAAACGAGAATTCTAGACGAACTTGCCCCGACGACCACGAAGGATCCGATGACCGCCCGCCTCGCACTGACGATGGGAGCACTGCTCGCAATGGTCTCCGTCGCGCTGGGCGCGTTCGGCGCCCACGCCCTCAAGGGGCGCCTCGAGGCCGACATGGCGGCCGTGTGGCAGACCGCGGTCCAATACCACGGCTGGCACGCGCTCGCGTTGCTCGCCGCCGGGCTCCTGCTCTTGCACCGGCCCGATGCCGGCGCAGTCGCGATCGCCGCGTGGCTCTTCGCCGCGGGCATCGTCCTGTTCTCGGGCAGCCTCTACATGCTCGCGCTGACCGGCACGCGGGGGCTGGGCGCGGTCACCCCGCTCGGCGGGCTGGCGTTCCTCGCCGGCTGGGCGGCGTTCGCTTGGGGCGCGTGGAGGACCCTCGAGCGCTGACCGTCGCCGGATCGGGCGGAAAGCACCGGGCTTGGAGGCCGACCCACGGAGCGCGCGCCCCCGGGAGGCGCTCCGTGGGTCGGGGAAGGTCACTCCACCTTCGCGCCCGACTCCCTGACGACCCTCTGCCACTTCGCGGTCTCGGCCGCGATGTGGCGCGCGAAGTCCTCCGGCGTGCCGCCCGCGGCGATCGCGCCCTGCGAGGAGAGCTTCTCCTTCGCCTCGGGCGAGGCGAGCCAGCGCGCGATCTCGCCGTTGATCTTCGCGACGACGTCGGCGGGGGTGCCGGCGGGCGCGAGCAGCCCGAACCACGACGACGCCTCGTAGCCCGGCAGCCCCGACTCGGCGATCGTCGGTGCGTCCGGCAGCGCGGCCGCACGCTGCGCGCTCGTCACCGCGAGCGCGCGGAGCTTCCCCGCCTTGATCTGCGCGAGCGCCGACGGCAGGTTGTCGAACATGAGCTGCACCTGGCCGCCGACGAGATCCGCGATCGCCGGCGCGCTGCCCTTGTACGGCACGTGCGTCATCTGCACGCCCGCCATCACCTTGAAGAGCTCGCCGGCGAGGTGGATCGACGTGCCGCTGCCCGACGACGCGAAGTTGAGCTTGCCGGGATTCGCCTTCGCGTAGGCGATCAGCTCCGCGACCGAATGGACCGGCAGCGACGGGTGGACGACCAGCACGTTGGGGACCGCCGCGACGAGGATCACCGGCGCGAAGTCCTTCACGTGATCGTAGGGCATCTTCGCGTAGAGGCTCGCGTTGATCGCGTGCGTGCCCACCGTGCCCATCAGCAGCGTGTAGCCGTCGGCGGGCGACCTGGCGACGAGCTCGGCGCCGATGTTGCCGCCCGCGCCGGGCCGGTTGTCGACGACCGCCTGCTCCTTCCACGCCTCGGTCATCTTCTGCGCGGCGGCCCGCGCGAGGATGTCGGTGGTGCCGCCCGGCGGGAACGGCACGACGATGCGGATCGGCTTGGTCGGGAACGCGGGCTGCCCGACGGCAGCGGGCGCGAGAGCGGCGGCGAGCGAGGCCGCGAACGCGGCGAGCAGCGTGCGACGGTTCATGGGGGCCTCCGTGATCGGCGCAGTCAGTCCACGCGCGCGCCGCTCGCCTTGACGATGCGCGCGTACTTGTCGCGCTCCTTCGCGATGAACGCCGCGAACTCGGCGGGCGTCGTCGGCGCCGGCTCGGCGCCCTGCGCCAGCATCTTCTCGCGCACGTCGGGCGAGTTGAGCACCTTCACGACGTCGGCGTTCCACTTCGCGATCACCTCCGGGGGCGTGCCCGCCGGCGCGAGCAGCCCGAACCAGGTCGAGATGTCGAAACCGGGCATCCCGGCCTCGGCCATCGTCGGCAGGTCCGGCGCGAGCTTGCTGCGCTCCGCGGTCGTGACGGCGATCGGCCGCACGGTGCCCGCCTTCACCTGCGCCATCGCGTTCGCGAGGTTGTCGAACATGAACTGGGTGTCGCCCGCGAGCAGCGCCTGGAGCGCCGGCGCGCCGCCCTTGTACGGGATGTGCATCACGTCGGTGCCGGTCTCGAGCTTGAAGAGCTCCCCCGCGAGATGCCCGGCGCTGCCGTTGCTGCCGGAGCCGAAGTTGGTCCTGCCGGGATTCGCCTTCGCAAAGGCGATCAGGTCGGCCAGCGTGCGGATCGGCGACTTCGCGTTGACGATCAGCACGTTCGGCGTGATCGCCACGTTGGAGATCGGCGCGAAGTCCTTCGCGGCGTCGTAGGGCATCGTCCGGTAGAGGCTCGGGTTGACCGCGTGCGTCGAGAGCGCGCCCATCACCACCGTGTAGCCGTCCGCCGGCGACTTCGCGACCAGGTCGGCGCCGATGTTGCCGCCGGCGCCCGGCCTGTTCTCGACGACGACCTGCTGGCCCCAGGCGTCCGACAGCTTCATCGCGATCAGGCGGCCGACGTTGTCGAGCGACCCCCCGGGCGGGAACGGGATCACCAGCTTGACCGGCTTCGACGGGAAGGCCTGCGCCGTCGCGGCCGGGATGGCCCAGGGAGCGGCGGCGAGCAGCAGGGCCGCCAGCGCCAGCGCGGCGCGGCGCGCGAACCGGAGGCGGGAAAGGGAACGTCGGCTCATCTCGCGGGTCCCACGGCTTCGGAAGGTCGCCGATTCTACTTCGGAAGGCCGCCGATTCCAGCAGGGGGTCGCCGCCCGCCCGCCCGGCGCTCGCGTTTGCCGGGGCCGGGGCGCGGGTTCATAATTGTCCTTTTGTCCGCCCGGGAGGCCGATTCCGGGATCCACCGCCCCATTCATGAACAAGCCCGTCGCCGTCGCCGTCATCGTCATCCTCGTCGTCGCGGCCGCGGGCAGCGGCTACTGGATGGGGCACAGCAAGATCGCCTCGCTGCCCGGCGCCGCCGGGCCGGCCGTCCCGACCGCGGCCGGGCCGGGCGCGGCGCCGGGAGGCGCGCCGCAGGCGGTGACGGTCGAGGCCGTCAAGGTCGCGCGGGCGTCGCTGCCGCAGACGATCACGGCGGTCGGCAGCCTGCGCTCAGACGAGTCGATCACGGTGCGCCCCGAGGTCGCCGGCCGCATCTCGGCGATCGGCTTCGCCGAGGGCCAGCGCGTGACGAAGGGCGAGGTGCTGGTGCAGCTCGATCCCACGGTCAACGAGGCCGAGGTCAAGCAGGCGCGCGCGAACATGACGCTCGCGAAGTCCAAGTACGACCGCGCCGTCGACCTCGCGAAGAGCAACTTCATTTCGGGCCAGGCGCGCGACGAGGCCGAGAGCAACATGAAAGTCGCGGACGCCGCGCTCGCGCTCGCGCTCGCGAAGCTCGCGAAGACCGAGATCAAGGCGCCGTTCTCCGGGATCATCGGGCTGCGGCAGATCTCGGTCGGCGACTACGTGAAGGAAGGCGCCGACCTCGTGAACCTCGAGGCGGTCGACCCGCTCAAGGTCGACTTCCGCGTGCCCGAGGTCTACCTGAGGCAGGTGCGCGCGGGGCAGGGGCTCGAGATCGCGCTCGACGCGCTTCCGGGCAGGACCTACGCGGGGCGCGTGCTCGCGATCAACCCGCTCGTCGACGCGGCCGGCCGCTCGATCGTGATCCGCGCGCAGGTGTCGAACCCGGACACGACGCTGCGGCCCGGCATGTTCGCCCGCGTGCGCCTGATCACCGGGGAGAGCCAGGACGCGCTCGTCGTGCCCGAGCAGGCGCTCGTGCCGCTCGGCACCGACCAGTTCGTGTTCCGCATCGTCGACGGCAAGGCGCAGCGCGCGCGCGTCGAGATCGGCCAGCGCGGCGACGGCAAGGTCGAGATCCGGCAGGGCGTCGGCCCCGACGACACGGTCGTCGTCGCCGGCCAGCTCAAGCTGCGCGACGGCGTGCCGGTCACGTTGGCGCAGGCCGCCGGGCCCGCGCAGGGCGCGGGCGCGGGGACGTCGGCGAAGGCCGGCCCGCCGGGCGCGCCGGGCGCGCCGGCCGACGCCGCCGCGCCGCCCGCCAAGAAGGGCTGACGCCTCCTCCGGGCCGCCCGCCATGCAACTGCCCGAGATCTGCATCCGCCGTCCGGTGCTCGCGACGGTCCTGTCGCTCGTCGTCCTGCTCGTCGGGCTGATCTCGTACACGCGGCTCGCGGTGCGCGAGTACCCGCGCATCGACGAGCCGGTCGTGTCGGTCACCACGACCTACCGCGGCGCCTCGGCCGAGGTCGTCGAGTCGCAGGTCACGAAGGTGCTCGAGGACTCGCTCGCCGGCATCGAGGGCGTCGAGCTGATGACCTCGCAGAGCCGCTCGGAGCGCAGCCAGATCAACGTCCGGTTCACGCTGAAGCGCGACCCGGACAGCGCGGCGGCCGACGTCCGCGACAAGGTCTCGCGCGTGCGCGCGAAGCTGCCCGACACGGTCGACGAGCCGGTCGTGGCGAAGGTCGAGTCGGACTCGTTCCCGGTCGTCTACCTCGCGGTCGAGACCGGCAGCCTCACGCCGCTCGAGGCGTCCGACTACATCAAGCGCTACGTGCAGCCGCGCCTCTCCGTGCTGCCCGGCGCGGCCGACGTCCGGATCTTCGGCGAGCGGCAGGTGTCGATGCGGATCAACCTCGACCGCACGCGGCTCGCCGGCTACCGGCTCACCGTGCAGGACGTCGAGGACGCGATCCGCCGCCAGAACGCCGAGATCCCGGCCGGCCGGATCGAGTCGCAGGCGCGCGAGTTCACCGTCGTCGCCGAGACCGACCTTCAGACGCCCGCGCAGTTCGGCGGCATCATCGTCGCGAACGTCGGGGGCTACCCGGTGCGCATCCGCGACCTGGGCTCGGTGGCGATCGGCGCGATCGACGAGCGCACGATCTCGCGCTTCAACGGCAAGCCGTCGCTCAACATCGGCGTGATCAAGCAGGCGGTCGCCAACCCGCTCGAGCTCTCGGCGGCGGTGCGCCAGGAGGTCGCCCGCATCAACGAGGGCCTGCCCTCGGGGATGAAGCTCATCGTCGCGTACGACACGTCGGTGTTCATCGACCGGTCGATCGCGTCGGTGTTCCAGGCGATCGGCGAGGCGATCGCGCTCGTCGTGCTGGTGATCTTCCTGTTCCTGCGGAGCCTCCGCGCGACGGTGATCCCGATCGTCACGATCCCGGTGTCGCTGGTCGGCGCGTTCGGGCTCATGTACCTGTTCGGGTTCACGATCAACACGCTGACGCTGCTCGCGATGGTGCTCGCGATCGGGCTGGTCGTCGACGACGCGATCGTGATGCTCGAGAACATCTTCCGGCACATCGAGGAAGGGATCCCGCGCAGGCAGGCGGCGATGCAGGGCGCGAAGGAGATCGCCTTCGCGGTGCTCGCGATGACACTGACGCTCGCCTCCGTGTTCGCGCCGCTCGCGTTCGCGACCGGCCGCACCGGGCGGCTGTTCATCGAGTTCGCGCTGACGCTCGCCGGCGCCGTGGTCGTCTCGGGCTTCGTCGCGCTGACGCTCACGCCGATGATGTGCTCGGTGCTGCTCAGGCACGAGGCGAGGCACTCGCGCGTCTACAACCTGATCGAGTCGGGGCTGGTCGCGCTCACGTCGGGCTACCGCCGCGCGCTGTCCGCGACGCTCTCGCACCGCTGGCTCGTCGTCCTCGTCTGGGTGGCGGTCGCCCTGCTGGGCGCGGTGCTGTTCAAGTCCCTCAAGGCGGAGCTCGCGCCCTCCGAGGACCGCGGCGTCGTGTTCGGCATCGTCACCGCGCCGCAGGGGTCGACGCCGCAGTACACGAGCGACGTCGTGAAGCCGATCGAGGAGTTCTACGCGCAGGTCCCCGAGGCGTCGGCCTACACGGCGTTCTCGGGCTTCCCGACCGTCGTCGACGGCAACGCGATCCTGCGGCTCAAGCCCTGGGAGGAGCGGACGAAGCGGCAGCAGCAGATCGCCGACGAGCTCCGCCCGAAGCTCGCGAGCATCCCCGGCGCGATCGCCTTCCCGATCAATCCGCCGTCGCTCGGCCAGTCGTTCCGTTCGCAGCCGATCGACTACGTGATCATGGCGCAGGTGCCCTACGCGGAGCTGCAGCGGATCGTCGACCGGTTCCTCGACGAGGCGCGCAAGTACCCGGGCCTGCAGAACCTGCAGACCGACCTCAGGCTCAACACGCCCGAGGTGCGCGTGGCGATCAACCGCGACAAGCTCTCCGACGTCGCCGTCAACGTCGACACGGTCGGACGGACGCTCGAGACGATGCTGGGCGGCCGGCAGGTCACGCGCTTCAAGCGCGACGGCGAGCAGTACGACGTGATCGTCCAGCTCGCCCCGGTCGACCGCACGCGGCCGGCCGACATCAGCGAGACCTGGGTGCGCGGCCGCAACGGCGAGATGGTGCAGCTCTCGAACCTCGTCGACGTGAAGGAAGGCGTCGCGCCGCAGTCGCTCAACCACTTCAACCGGCTGCGCGCGGTCAAGGTGACGGCGACGCTGGCGCCGGGCTACACGGTCGACGACGGCCTGAAGGCGATGGACGCGGCCGCGAAGGCGGCGCTGCCGTCGATCGCGCAGACCGACGTCGACGGCCAGTCGCGCGAGTTCCGCAAGTCGGGCGGCGAGATCTACTTCACGTTCGTGCTGGCGCTGCTGTTCATCTACCTGGTGCTCTCCGCGCAGTTCGAGAGCTTCGTGCACCCGTTCGTCATCATGCTGTCGGTGCCGCTGTCGATGACCGGCGCGCTCCTGACGCTGTGGCTCGCGGGCGGGACGCTCAACATCTACAGCCAGGTCGGCCTCGTGACGCTCGTGGGCCTCATCACCAAGCACGGGATCCTGATCGTCGAGTTCTCCAACCAGCTCCGGGCGAAGGGCGAGGCGATGCGCGACGCGGTGATCGACGCCGCGACGCTGCGTCTGCGGCCGATCCTGATGACCACCGGCGCGATGGTGCTGGGCGCGGTGCCGCTCGCGCTGGCGCACGGGGCGGGCGCCGAGTCGCGCACGCAGATCGGCTGGGTGATCGTCGGCGGCATGTCGTTCGGGACGCTGCTCACGCTGTTCGTCGTGCCGACCGCCTACACGCTGCTCGCCGGACGCCACCGCGCCGTCGCCGACGCGCACGGCGCGCCGGTCGAGCCGGCGCCGCAGGTCGGCCCGGTCGCGCAGCCCGGTCACGCCGACTGACCGGCGGCGGGGCGCCCGGGGATGCGCGCGCGCCCGCTCTGCAATAGAATCGCAACCACAACAGGGCGACATGCCCGATTTCGCGTCCCACGAGGAGGAATCATGACGCATCGCAGCAACCGGCTCGTACGCGCCATCCTTGCCGCCGCGCTGGCCGCCACCGCGGCCACCGCGCAGGCCCAGACCGAGATCCAGTGGTGGCACTCGATGGGCGGGGCCCTGGGCGAGAAGCTCAACGCGCTCGCGAACAAGTTCAACGCGAGCCAGAAGGACTACAAGGTGGTGCCCGTCTACAAGGGCAGCTACCCCGAGTCGATGACGGCCACGATCGCCGCGTACCGCGCCGGCAACGCGCCGCACATCGTGCAGGTCTTCGAGGTCGGCACCGCGACGATGATGGCGGCGAAGGGCGCGGTCGTCCCGGTCACCAAGGTGATGGCCGACGCGAAGGAGCCGTTCGACCCGAAGTCCTACCTGCCGTCGGTCGCGGGCTACTACACCGACCGCAAGGGCAACATGCTGTCGTTCCCGTTCAACAGCTCGACCGTCGTCTACTACGTGAACCGCGACGCGTTCAGGAAGGCGGGCCTCAATCCCGACCAGGTGCCGAAGACCTGGAAGGAGCTGAACGCGGTCGCGCTGCAGCTCAAGGTGCGCGGGCAGGAATGCGTCTACACGAGCGGCTGGCCGGCGTGGATGCACATCGAGAACTTCAGCGCGTGGCACAACGTCCCGATCGGCACGAAGGAGAACGGGATGGCCGGCACGGACACGGTGTTCGTGTTCAACTCGCCGCTGCACGTCCGGCACGTGGCGATGCTGGGCGAGATGGCGAAGAAGGGGATCTTCACGTACGCCGGTCGCACCAACCAGGCCGAGGCGAAGTTCGCGAGCGGCGAGTGCGCGATGCTGACGTCCTCCACCGGCGCGCAGGCCAACTTCCGCCAGAACGCGAAGTTCGACTGGTCGGTGAACTTCATCCCCTACCACGACGACGTCAAGGGCGCGCCGCAGAACTCGATCATCGGCGGGGCGTCGCTGTGGGTGATGGGCGGCAAGAAGCCGGCCGAGTACAAGGGCGTCGCGAAGTTCTTCGCGTTCCTGTCGAGGCCCGAGATCCAGATGGAGTGGCACACCGGCACCGGCTACGTGCCGATCACGATGGCGGCCTACGAGATGACGCGGAAGTCGGGCTTCTACGACAAGAACCCCGGCGCCGACATCGCGGTCAAGCAGCTCACCAACAAGCCGCCGACCGCGAACTCGAAGGGCCTGCGCTTCGGCAACTACGTGCAGGGGCGCGAGGTGATCGAGGAGGAGATGGAGGCGGTGTTCGCGGGCAAGAAGGACGCGAAGACCGCGCTCGACGACGCGGTGCGCCGCGGCAACGAGATCCTGCGCAAGTTCGAGGCGGCCAACAAGTGACGCCGGGGGGCTCCGGCCGCGCGCCGGGGCCCCGCGCTGACGTCTCCCGCCGGCCGGCATGGAAAAGCGCGTCGTCTTCCGCTCGGCGTGGCTGCCGTACGCGCTGGTCGCGCCGCAGATCGCGATCACGATCGTCTTCTTCTTCTGGCCCGCCGCGCAGGCGGTCTGGTACTCGTTCCAGCTGCAGGACGCGTTCGGCCTCAACACCGAGTTCGTCGGGCTGCAGAACTTCCGGGACCTGTTCCGCGACGAACGCTACCTGGAGTCGTTCGAGGTCACGGCGGTCTTCAGCGTGCTCGTCGCGGGGCTCGGCATCGCGATCTCGCTGCTGCTCGCGACGATGGCCGACCGCGTCGTGCGCGGCGCGCTCGTCTACCGGACGCTCCTGATCTGGCCCTACGCGGTCGCCCCCGCGGTGGCCGGCGTGCTGTGGGCGTTCATGTTCGCGCCGTCGATCGGCATCCTGAGCTACGCGCTCAAGCGGATGGGGGTCGACTGGAACTGGGTGATCCAGGGCAACCAGGCGATGCTGCTCGTCGTGGTCGCGTCGGTGTGGAAGCAGATCAGCTACAACTTCCTGTTCTTCCTGGCGGGCCTCCAGTCGATCCCGCGCTCGCTGATCGAGGCCGCGGCGATCGACGGCGCCGGGCCCATGCGCCGGTTCTGGACGGTCGTGTTCCCGCTCCTGTCGCCGACGACGTTCTTCCTGCTCGTCGTCAACATCGTCTACGCGTTCTTCGACACGTTCGGCGTTATCGACGCGACGACGCAGGGCGGCCCGGCGGGCGCCACCCACATCCTCGTCTACAAGGTCTACTACGACGGCGTGAAGGCGGCGGACCTCGGCGGCTCGTCGGCGCAGTCGGTCGTGCTGATCCTGATCGTGATCGCGCTGACCGTCGCGCAGTTCCGGTTCGTCGAGAAGAAGGTCCAGTACTGATCAGGGATCAGATGACAGAGGACAGGGATCAGACGCGGCGCCGCTTCCCGCGCCGGCGAGCGATCGCCGGCGAGGGCGTGGTGGCGTGACAGGAGGGGGAATCGTGCGGATCGGCCGATTTTCGGAAGGCAGGGTGCGGGATTCGGACGCGGCGCGGCTTGCCGCGCCGGCGGGCGATCGCCGTCGGTGTCGTTCACGACCATCCTCGAACGCGGACCGGCGCCCGATGCGCCGCCACCGGAAACGGGACGCCGCTCTTCCCTGATTCCCGATCCCTGATCCCTGAAATGGTCGAGAACCGCCCCTGGGTCACGTTCCTCGCGCACGCCGTGCTGATCCTCGGCGTCGTCGTCGTGGCGTTCCCGCTCTACGTGACGTTCATCGCCTCGACGCTCTCGCTCGACGAGATCCTCACGGTGCCGATGCCGCTCCTGCCCGGCGACCGGTTCGTCGAGAACTACTCGCAGGTGCTCTCCGCGGGGTCCACCAAGGGTTCGTCGGCGGCGGTGTCGACGATGCTCGCGAACAGCCTGATCATGGCGCTGTCGATCGCGATCGGAAAGATCGCGATCTCGATCATCGCGTCGTTCGCCATCGTCTATTTCCGCTTCCCGCTGCGCCATTTCTTCTTCTGGATGATCTTCGTCACGCTGATGCTGCCCGTCGAGGTCCGCATCATCCCGACGTTCAAGGTCGCCGCGGACCTGGGGCTCCTCGACACCTACGCCGGGCTCACGCTGCCGCTGATCGCGTCGGCCACCGCGACCTTCCTGTTCCGCCAGTTCTTCCTGACGATCCCCGACGAGCTCGCCGAGGCGGCGCGCATCGACGGCGCCGGCCCGATGCGCTTCTTCCTCGACGTCGTGCTCCCGCTGTCGAAGACGAGCATCGCCGCGCTGTTCGTGATCCAGTTCATCTACGGCTGGAACCAGTACCTGTGGCCGCTGCTCGTGACCAGCAACGAGTCGATGTACACGACGGTGATCGGCATCCGGCGGATGATCGTCGGCGGCGACGCCGCGAACGAATGGCAGCTCATCATGGCGACCGCGATGCTCGCGCTCCTGCCGCCGGCCGTGGTCGTCCTGTCGATGCAACGGTGGTTCGTCAAGGGTCTCGTCGAGACCGAGAAATAGCGATGGCCAGAGTCGAATTCCGCGACGTCCGCAAGAGCTACGGCCCGCTGGAGGTGATCCACGGCGTCGACACGAAGGTCGCCGACGGCGAGTTCATCGTGATCGTCGGGCCGTCCGGCTGCGGCAAGTCGACGCTGCTCCGCATGGTCGCGGGGCTCGAGACGATCACGGCGGGCGAGATCGTGATCGGGGAGACCGTCGTCAACCGGCTCGAGCCGAAAGACCGGGACATCGCGATGGTGTTCCAGAACTACGCGCTCTACCCGCACATGAGCGTGTACGACAACATGGCCTACGGCCTGCGGATCCGCGGCATGTCGAAGCCCGACATCGACGCGCGCGTGCGGCGCGCGGCCGGCATCCTCGAGCTCGGGCCGCTGCTCGAGCGCAAGCCGCGCCAGCTCTCCGGCGGCCAGCGCCAGCGCGTCGCGATGGGCCGCGCGATCGTCCGCGAGCCCAAGGTGTTCCTGTTCGACGAGCCGCTGTCGAACCTCGACGCGAAGCTCCGCGTGCAGATGCGCTTCGAGATCCAGAAGCTGCACCGGCAGCTCGGCACGACGAGCCTGTACGTCACGCACGACCAGGTCGAGGCGATGACGCTCGCGCACCGGATGATCGTGATGAACGCCGGGCGCGCCGAGCAGATCGGGACGCCGATGGAGGTGTACGAGAATCCGGCGACGCGGTTCGTCGCGGGGTTCATCGGCTCGCCGTCGATGAACTTCCTGCCCGGCAAGGGCGCGGGCGCCGGCAGGGTCGCGCTCAACCACGGCGGGATCGTCCGCTACGCGTCGGGGCAGGTCGAGACCGGGCGCGATGTGATCGTCGGCGTCCGTCCCGAGCACCTCGTCGCCTGCGACCCGGCGGACGCGTTCTTCGCCGGCGCCGTCGAGCTGGTCGAGCAGCTCGGCGCCGATTCGCTGACGCACCTCGCGCACGGCCCCGACCTCCCGATCGTCCGGCAGCCCCACGGCGCGCACCCGGAGGCGGGCGCGACGCTGCACGTCGCCGCGGATCCCTCGCGCGTCTACCTGTTCGACGCGCAGAGCGGCGCGCGAGTGCGCTGAGCGCGGACCGCCCGATGACCGCCCTCGCTCCCTGGCCGTATCCGAAGCGCGCCGCGCACCGCGGCGCGGGCAAGCTCGCGCCCGAGAACACGCTGGTGGCGCTGCGGCTGGGCCACGCGCACGGCTACCGGATGGCCGAGTTCGACGTGAAGCTCTCGGCCGACGGCGTCGCGTTCCTGCTGCACGATGCGACGCTCGAGCGGACGACCAACGGAACCGGCCGCGCCGACGCGCTCCCCTGGCGCGAGCTCGCGCGCCTCGACGCGGGGAGCTGGCACTCGCCGGCGTACGCGGGCGAGACGCTGCCCACACTCGCTGCGGTCGCGCGCTACTGCCGCGCGAACGGGATCGCCGTCAACATCGAGATCAAGCCCTCGCCGGGACGCGAGCGCGAGACCGGCGCCGCGGTCGCGCTCGACGCGGCCGCGCTGTGGAAGGGGAGCGACGTCCCGCCGCTCCTGTCGTCGTTCTCGGCCACCGCGCTCGAGGCGGCGCTCGAGGTCGTGCCCTCGCTCCCGCGCGCGTGGCTCACCGAGACCCTGCCCGCCGACTGGCGCGAGCGCTGCAAGGCGCTGGGCTGCATCGCGCTCGACGTCAAGCACACGCTCCTCAGGGCCGAGACGGTCGCGGCGGCCCGCGCCGCCGGCCTGCGCGTCGCCGCGTGGACGGTGAACGACCCGGACCGCGTGGCCGAGCTCGCCGCGTGGGGCGTCGACACGATCATCACCGACGCGGTCGACGTGATCGACGCGACCCCGCCGCGGCCGTCCTGACCGGTCAGGCGGGCTTCGCCGCGGGCCGCCGGATCTCGCGCTCGTCGATCGGCAGGTTGAGGAGCCCCGCGATGATCCCGAGCGCGATCGAGATCCACCAGACGACGTCGTAGCTGCCGGTGCGGTCGTAGAGCAGGCCGCCGAGCCACGCGCCCAGGAAGCTGCCGATCTGGTGGCTGAGGAAGGTGACGCCGGCGAGCATCGCGAGATAGCGCGTCCCGAATACGCCCGCGACGATGCCGTTGGTCGGCGGCACCGTCGACAGCCACAGGAGCCCGAGCAGGACCGCGAAGCCGTAGATCGTGGCGAGCGAGATCGGCAGCCAGAGGAACAGCGCGATCACGACGGCGCGGCCGAGGTAGATCGCCGAGAGGATCCAGCGCTTGGGCATCCGCCCGCCCAGCCAGCCGCTCGTCCAGGTCCCGACGATGTTGAACAGTCCGACGAGCGCGAGCGCGATCACCGCGACGTGCGGCGGGAAGCCGCGGTCGGCGAGGTAGGCGGGCAGGTGCACGCCGACGAACACGACCTGGAAGCCGCAGACGAAGAATCCCGCGGTCAGCAGCACGTAGCCGCGGTGGCCGAGCGCCTCGCGCATCGCCTGGCCCGCCGACTGCTGGAACAGGTGCGCCGCGTGCGCGCTGCGCTTCTCCACCATGCCGACGGCGAGCGGGACCATCAGGAGGCCGACGGCGGCGAGCACGATGAGCGCGCCGTGCCACCCGAGCCCGGTCAGCAGCCACTGGGTCAACGGCAGCAGCGCGAACTGGCCGAACGAGCCCGCCGCGGCCGAGATGCCGAGCGCCATGCTGCGCTGCTCGGGGGGGTAGCGGCGCCCGATCACGCCCTGCACGACCGAGAACGAGACGCCGGAAAGCCCCAGTCCGATCAGCACGCCGGCCGAGAGCACGAAGAACCACGGCGCGACCGGGTAGGCCATCAGCGCGAGGCCGAGCACGTAGAGGAGCGCGCTGCCCGCGAGCACGCGCCCGGCGCCGTACCGGTCGGCGAGGAGCCCCGCGAACGGCGCCGACGCGCCCCACACGAGGTTCTGCACGGCGAGCGCGAGCGCGAAGGTCTCGCGCCCCCAGTGCAGGTCCGAGGTCATCGGCTGCAGGAACAGCCCGAAGCCGTGCCGCAGGCCCAGCGACAGCGTCAGGATCGCGCCGCCGCACGCGAGCGCGACGCCGGGAGTGCGCCAGTCGGCGCGGTGCGAGGTCGTCAAGGGAAGTCCTTCATCGGCCGCGCGCCGCGGCGTCGGGGTGCAGCGATTCGAGGTCGGCGAGGGTCGCGATCAGCGCCTCGAGGCGCTCGCGGCCGATGCGGCGGGACACCGCGGCCTGCGCGCGCTTCCACTCGTCGCTGGCCGCCTCGAGCGCGGCGGCGCCGGCGCGGGTGAGCGTCGCCTCGCGCGTGCGGGCGTCGCGGCCCGGCGCGACGCGCACGTAGCCCCGCGCGACCAGCGGTTCGAGCGTGCGCGACATCGCGGTGCGGTCGAGGAGGTGCGCGCGAGAAAGGTCCGAGATGCGCGCGGTGCCCCGGCGCGCGAGCGTGCGCAGCAGCGAGAATTGCGTGACGCGCAGCCCGGACCCCGCCATCGCGTCGTCGTAGAACTGCGTGAGCGCGCGCGAGGCGCGGCGCAGCCGCCCGCACGCGCAGGGCGCGGCGATGGAAGGCGCGGGAACCTTGTCGGGCACGGGCAGGGTCGGTTCGGTGTTCGGCGCATATGCACGCAAACGCGAGTATATGCACGTTTCCCGGCGCGCGCAAACGACGGACCGGCCGGGCGCGACCCGATCGGCCGTTCAGGTATCAGGTATCAGGCATCAGCTGTCAGGTGTCAGGTATCAGGCATCAGGTGTCAGGTGTCAGGTATCAGGTGTCAGGTGTCAGGTATCAGGTGTCAGGTATCAGGGATCAGGTGTCAGGTATCAGGTGTCAGGTATCAGGAGTCAGCAGTCAGGAGTCAGTTGGCAATGCGTGCACGGCGGCTGCGGCATCTCGCGCATTCGCCCACCCGCCTCCGCCGCCATCGACTGCCAACGGCCAACTGATCCCTGATCCCTGATGCCTGATCCCTGATGCCTGATACCTGATACCTGATGCCTGATGCCTGATCCCTGTCACGCCCATCGCTTGCTCCGCTCGACCGCGCGCTCCCAGTCGCCCACCAGCGCGTCGACGCGCGAGCGCGGCATCGACGGCTCGAACTCGCGGTCGATGCTCCAGTTCGCGGCGACCTCGATCGCGTCCTTCCAGTAGCCCACCGCGAGGCCCGCGAGGTACGCGGCGCCCAGCGCGGTCGTCTCGAGGACGCGCGGCCGCACGACCGGCACGCCGAGGACGTCGGCCTGGAACTGCATCAGGAGGTCGTTCGCCGCCGCGCCGCCGTCGACGCGCAGGCCGGCGAGCGTGATGCCGGCGTCGCGCTGCATCGCGACCAGCACGTCGCGGCTCTGCAGCGCGATCGACTCGAGCGCGGCGCGCGCGAGGTGGGCGCCGGTCGCGCCGCGCGTGAGGCCGAGGATCGCGCCGCGCGCGTAGGCGTCCCAGTGCGGCGCGCCCAGCCCGGCGAACGCGGGGACGAAGCACACGCCGCCGTTGTCGGGGACGCTCCGCGCGAGCGCCTCGACGTCGGCCGCCGAGCGGATGATCCCGAGCCCGTCGCGCAGCCACTGGACCACCGCGCCGCCGATGAACACCGAGCCTTCGAGCGCGTACTCGAGGCGGCCCTCGCGCAGCCACGCGACGGTGGTCAGCAGGTTGTTGACCGACGCGACCGCGGTCGCGCCGGTGTTCATCAGCAGGAAGCAGCCGGTGCCGTAGGTGTTCTTCGCGAGGCCCGGCGCGTGGCACGCCTGGCCGAACAGCGCCGCCTGCTGGTCGCCCGCGATCCCGCCGATCGGGATGGCCGCCCCGTCGATCGTCGTCGTGCCGCAGACGCCCGACGAGGGCACGATCGCCGGCAGCACTTCGCGCGGGACGCCGAGCAGCGCGCACAGCTCGTCGTCCCAGTCGCCGCGATGGATGTCGTAGAGCAGCGTGCGGCTCGCGTTCGACGGGTCGGTCGCGTGCACGCGCCCGCCGGTCAGGTTCCAGACGAGCCAGCTGTCGATCGTCCCGAACGCGAGCTCGCCGCGGCGGGCGCGCTCGCGCGCGGCCGGGACGTGGTCGAGGAGCCACTTGAGCTTCGTGCCCGAGAAATACGCGTCGAGCACGAGCCCGGTCTTGCGCTGGATCGCCGGCGCGTGGCCGGCGGCGCGCAGCGCGTCGCAGGCGCCCGCCGTGCGCCGGTCCTGCCAGACGATCGCGTGCGCGAGCGGTCGGCCGGTCGCGCGCTCCCACAGCACCGTGGTCTCGCGCTGGTTGGTGATGCCGATCGCGGCGATCTCGCGCGCGGCGATGCCCGCCTTCGCGATCGCTTCGTGCATGACCCCCGACTGCGTCGCCCAGATCTCGACCGCGTCGTGCTCGACCCAGCCGCCCTGCGGGAAGATCTGGCGGAACTCCTGCTGCGCCGTCGCCCGCACCGCGCCGGAGGCGTCGAACACGATCGCGCGCGAGCTGGTCGTGCCCTGGTCGAGGGCGAGGACGTAGGGCATGCCGCTCCTCCGGTTGCGGCGACGGTCGGCCGCATCGTAAAATGATCGTTTTGCGGCCCATTGTAGCCTCGACGCCCGAGGGCCGCGCCGCGTCGACCCGGCCCGCCTCTCCCCACCCCGATGTCGATCCTCTCCGCCGGCCCCGGCCGCACGCGCCCGCGCGGGGGCATCGCCGCGTGAGGCCCGTCACGACGGGATCGGACCTCGGCGCGAACCGATCCGCACACGGCGCGCGCGGCGGCACGACGCCGGGCGCCCGACCCAGAACGAGGATGCTCCCTTGAAGATCCACGAGTACCAGGGCAAGGAAATCTTCCGCCGCTACGGCCTCGCCGTGCCGCGCGGGATCCCGGCGTTCTCGGTCGACGAGGCCGTGCGCGCGGCGAAGGCGCTGCCCGGCCCGGTCTGGGTCGTCAAGGCGCAGATCCACGCGGGCGGACGCGGCAAGGGCGGCGGCGTCAAGCTCGCGCGATCGATCGACGAGGTGCGCACGCTCGCCTCGCAGATCCTCGGCATGCAGCTCGTCACGCACCAGACCGGGCACGCCGGCCAGAAGGTGCGCCGCCTGCTGGTCGAGGAGGGCGCCGACATCGCGAAGGAGCTCTACGTCGGCATGGTCGTCGACCGCGCGACGCAGCGCGTCGCGCTGATGGCGAGCTCCGAGGGCGGCATGGACATCGAGGAGGTCGCGGCGAAGACCCCCGAGAAGATCCACAAGGTGTTCGTCGACCCGAAGACCGGGCTCACCGATGCCGAGGCCGACGACGTCGCGCGGAAGATCGGCGTTCCCGACGCGAGCGTGCCCGCCGCGCGCGCGATGCTGCAGGGGCTCTACCGGGTGTTCGACGAGACCGACGCGTCGCTCGCCGAGATCAACCCGCTGATCCTGACCGGCGACGGCCGCGTGGTCGCGCTCGACGCGAAGCTCAACTTCGACGCGAACGCGCTCTTCCGCCATCCCGAGATCGTCGAGATGCGCGACCTCGACGAGGAGGATCCCGCCGAGATCGAGGCGTCGAAGTTCGACCTCTCGTACATCTCGCTCGACGGCGACATCGGCTGCCTCGTCAACGGCGCCGGCCTCGCGATGGCGACGATGGACACGATCAAGCTCTACGGCGGCGAGCCCGCGAACTTCCTCGACGTCGGCGGCGGCGCCACGGCCGAGAAGGTGACCGAGGCGTTCAAGATCATGCTGGAGAACCCGGGGCTGAAGGCGATCCTGGTCAACATCTTCGGCGGCATCATGAAGTGCGACACGATCGCCGAGGGCGTGGTCGCCGCGTCGCGCGCGGTCTCGCTCGAGGTGCCGCTGGTGGTCCGGATGAAGGGCACGAACGAGGACCTCGGCAAGAAGATCCTCGCCGAGTCGGGGCTGCCGATCATCACGGCCGCGAACATGGCCGAGGCGGCCGAGAAGGTCGTCGCCGCCGCCAAGGGAAAGTAGAGGGGCCGCGATGTCGATCCTGGTCAACCAGCACACGAAGGTCATCACGCAGGGCATCACCGGCAAGACCGGCCAGTTCCACACGCGCATGTGCCGCGAGTATGCGAACGGCCGGGCCTGCTTCGTCGCCGGCGTGAACCCGAAGAAGGCGGGCGAGGCGTTCGAGGGCGTTCCGATCTACGCGACGGTGAAGGAGGCGAAGGAGGCGACCGGCGCGACGGTGAGCGTCATCTACGTGCCGCCGCCGTTCGCCGCCGCCGCGATCGACGAGGCGGTCGACGCGGGCCTCGAACTCGTCGTCTGCATCACCGAGGGCATCCCGGTGCGCGACATGATCCGCACGCGCGACCGCATGAAGGGGCGGAAGACGCTGCTCCTCGGCCCCAACTGCCCGGGCGTGATCACGCCCGACGAGATCAAGATCGGCATCATGCCGGGGCACATCCACCGCAAGGGACGCATCGGCGTGGTGTCGCGCTCGGGCACGCTCACCTACGAAGCGGTCGGCCAGCTGACCGAGCTCGGCCTGGGCCAGTCGACCGCGGTCGGCATCGGAGGCGACCCGGTGAACGGCCTGAAGCACGTCGACGTGCTGCGCATGTTCAACGACGACCCGGGCACCGACGCCGTCATCATGATCGGCGAGATCGGCGGCGGCGACGAGGAAGTGGCCGCGCACTGGGCGAAGACGCACATGAGGAAGCCGGTGGTCGGCTTCATCGCGGGCGTCACCGCGCCGCCGGGCAAGCGGATGGGCCACGCGGGGGCGATCATCTCCGGCGGCAAGGGCACGGCGCAGGAGAAGCTCGCCGTGATGGAAGCCTGCGGGATCAGGGTCACGAAGAACCCCGCCGAGATGGGCCAGCTGCTGAAGAGCGTGCTGTAGCCGCGCCCGGGGCCGGCGGCCGCGGGGGCGGATCGAGGAGGAAACCGCGTGGAGTTCGGAACGCCCCAGTTCTGGCTGGCGGGCATCGAGATCATCGTCATCAACATCCTGTTGTCGGGAGACAACGCGGTGGTGATCGCGCTCGCGTGCCGCAACCTTCCCGCCCACCAGCGCCGCTGGGGCGTGTTCTGGGGCGCCGGCGGCGCGATCGCGCTGCGGATCGTCCTCACGTTCTTCGCGATCAGCCTGCTCGACCTGCCCTGGCTCAAGATCATCGGCGGCGTCCTGCTCCTGTGGATCGGCGTCAAGCTGATCGCCGACGACGGCGGCGACGGCCACGAGGTGAAGGCGAGCGACCAGCTGTTCGCCGCAGTCCGCACGATCGTCGTCGCCGACCTGGTGATGAGCCTCGACAACGTGATCGGCGTGGCCGCCGCCGCGAAGGGCAGCCTGTTCCTGCTCGTGTTCGGGCTGGTCGTGTCGATCCCGCTGGTGATCGTCGGCAGCCAGCTCATCATGAAGGCGATCGAGCGCTTCCCGATCCTCGTGATGGCCGGCGGCGGCCTGCTCGGCTACGTCGCGGGCGAGATGGCCGTCACCGACAACGCGGTCGCCGGCTGGATCAACGAGCACGCGCACTGGCTGCACTGGGCGCTGCCGGTCGCCTGCATCCTGTTCGTCATCGGCGTCGCGCGCCTGCTGCAGATGCGCGCCGGCGCGGGGGGCGACGGGCCGCCCGCCTGACCGGCGCGGGCGCCCCGGGGCGCCGCCCGCCGGGGGCCGGCCGACGGCCGCGCCAGCGCCGGAACTCGCGTCCGGGCGCGGCCTCTCGTACACTCGCACCCCGTGCCCGCCCGAATGCGTCCGGCGCGCGCCGTCTCCCAAGGCCCCCGACCCGCCGAGCCCGAACCCCGACCGTGAACGACCGCGTCGACCTCGATGTCGCCTCCCTGTCGCACCCGGGAATGGTCCGCTCGCACAACGAGGACACGGTCTTCGTCGACGCGGCGAGCGGCATCGCGGTGCTGGCCGACGGCATGGGAGGCTACAACGCTGGCGAGGTCGCGAGCGGCATCGCGGTCGACGTCGTCTCGACCGGCATGCTCCCCGAGCTCACGTCGGGGCGCGAGCTCTCGAAGGTCGACATCCAGAGCGGGCTGTCGCATGCCGCGCTGCTGCTCCAGCAGCAGATCGCCGCGGCCAACAAGGGCATCTACGACGCGGCGCAGGCGCGACCCGAGTGCGCCGGCATGGGCACGACGATCGTGGCGGCCGTGTTCTTCGGCAACCGGGTGTCGATCGGCCACATCGGGGACTCGCGCTGCTATCGGCTGCGCGGCGAGAAGTTCGAGCAGCTGACCCACGACCACTCGCTCCTGCAGGAGCAGATCGACAGCGGCCAGATCACCGCCGAGCAGGCCAAGTACTCGCTCAACAAGAACCTCGTGACGCGCGCGCTCGGCATCGAGGCGATCGTCCCGGCCGACATCTCCGAGTACCGGCTCGAGCCCAACGACATCTACCTGCTGTGCTCGGACGGCCTCACCGACATGGTCGACCCCGAGGTCGTGCAGGGCGTCGTCGACGACAGGCGCACCGAGCTCCCGCAGGCGGCGGCCGAGCTCGTCGACCTCGCGAACCAGAACGGCGGCCGCGACAACATCTCGGTGGTCCTCGTGCGCGTTCCGCCCGAGTTCCTGCCCGCGTCGGGCTGGGCGCAGCGGTTCCTGGCGCGCAAGAAAGGCGGCTGACCCGGCACGGCGCGCCGCGACGCGAGCCACGGTCGGCCGAACGGCCGAAGGCGCGGCCGCGGCGAGGCAGGAGAGCATTCTCCCCGACAGGGCCGACGAACCGCGATGGGCAAGCTCGTACTCTTCCTGAAGGACGCCTCGCCGGTCGAGATTCCGCTCGCCAAGGAGCGCGTGACGATCGGCCGGCGTCCCGACAACGACGTCTGCCTGCCCTACCCCGCGGTGTCGGGCGAGCACGCGGCGGTCGTCACGATCCTCGCCGACTCGTTTCTCGAGGACCTCGGCAGCACGAACGGCACGCTCGTGAACGGCCGGCCGGTCGCCAAGCACTTCCTGCGCGACCGCGACCAGATCGACATCGGCCGCCACCTGCTCGTCTACCTCGCGGACGATGGCGCGAAGGCCGAGCCGCCGCCGGGGATGCCAGTGCGCGAGGAACGCCCCGAGCCCGCCGCGCGCGCCGGCGTGGCCGCGAAGCCCGTGCGCCCGGGGTTCTCGCGCCCGGAGCCCGCGATTCGCACGCCGCTGGACGCGGACCTCGGTGCGGGGCTCGACGCCTTGCCGGGCGGGCCGCCGAGGTCGGAGCCTCGGCTCGAGCCCCCGCGGGAAGCCGGGGCGCCGGATCGGGAGGCGAGCGGGGAGCCGGCCGCCGTCGATGACACCTTCGACGCCGACATCGCCGCGATCCGCCAGGCGCGGGTCGACACGGCCGCAGCGTTGCCGCCCGAACCACCCGAGCCGGCCCCGGCGCAGCCGGCGCCGGTCCACGCGCGCCTCCGAGTGCTGACCGGGCCCTCCGCCGGCCGCGTGGTCCCGGTGGCGCGCGACGAGTTCGTGCTGGGGCGCGTCGGCGTCCAGGTCGCGGCGATCGAAGTCCGCGACGGGGCGCTGGTGCTCGTCGTGCGCGAAGGCGCCGAGCCACCGACGGTCAACGGCGAGCCGGTCCCGCCGGAGGGGCGTCGCATTGCTCCGGGCGATGGCCTGGAGGTCGCGGGCGCGCGGCTCGAGGTGCTGGCACCGGAGTGACGCGGAGCGTCAGGTGACGCGGCGCGGCACGTCCGGCCGCTGGAGTCCGGTTTTCCAAATATCGGCAATGCCAACGTCATGGCCCGGGAGCGCCCGCCGCCGGTCGCCTGACATTCCTTGGCGATCAAGAAGTTAGACGGATTTTCCGGGCCTGACGCCACCGTCAGTCCTGCTGGCACAGCGGTTGCTCTTCATTGCCCAGCATCGCTGGCTGTGAAGAATTACGGGTCGTCACACCTCATCAGGAGAACCACACATGAAACGCATTCAGCAAGGCTTCACGCTCATCGAGCTGATGATCGTCGTGGCGATCATCGGCATCCTCGCCGCCATCGCGATCCCGCAGTACCAGAACTACACGGGCCGCGCGCAACTGTCGGATGCGATCGTGATCGCGTCGGGGGTCAAGACCGCGGTCGGCGAGTACTACCAGGTCAACGGGTCGTTCACCGGCGCGAGCGGGAGCGTCGGCGGCATTCCGGCCGACATTTCGAGCGGCGCGGGCAAGTATGCCAATTCGCTCACGACGTTGGATGGAACGATCACCGTGACGATGAACGGCAGCGGGGTCGCCTCGTGCGTCCAGAGCAAGAGCGTGACGCTGACTCCGGCCGCCCCCGTTTCTCCCGAAGCGCCGATCGCCTGGACCTGCACGTCGGACGCGAACCCGGGTTGCAAGCCGTCGACCTGCACCTGATCCGGCCTCGAGCGCTTCTGCGAGAGGAAGAGGGGGCCGCGAGGCCCCCTCGTCGCTTCAGGAGCCTGACGTCGGCTGCTGGCTCGTCCCGCCTTCGGACCACCGTCCAGTGGATCTTCCCATGCGCCGCTCGCCCCCTCGACGCCCCTCTCGCACGAGCGCGAGTGGATTCACGCTGATCGAGCTCATGATCGTGGTCGCGATCGTCGGCATCCTTTCCGCGGTCGCGGTGCCCCAATACCAGCTCTACACGGGCAAGGCTCAACTCGGCGAGGCGATACACGTCAGCGTGGGCCGCAAGGCTGCGGTCGCCGAGCAGTTCGCGGTCGGCTCGCCGTTCTCGAGCATCAACGGCGGGTCGGGGGGCATCCCCGACGACGTGCCCTCGGGCGCCGGCCAATACGTGGATTCCCTGCGCGTGGTCGCCGGCGCGATCGTCGCGCGGATGCGGTCGAGCGGCGTGTCGCCTTGCGTGACCGGTGCGACGGTGATGCTGACGCCGCATGCGCCGTCGCAGGTGGGCGATCCGGTCAGATGGTCCTGCACGACGACGGCGGCCTGCAAGCCGCAGACCTGCGGTTGAACGGTATCCTGGCGCGTCCGCCCGGACCGTGACCGACCGCGTCCGCGAGCGAGCATTCGCGGGCGTGCTAGGATCGGGCGCGTCGTCGCACGGTTCCCATGGGATTGTTCAAGCTCGGACGCTGGCGCTCCGCCGAAGCGCAGGTGAAACTGACGCGCGCGGAATCGGAGGCGGACGCAGATCGCGCTGCTGCCGCAGTTGAAGGTGGCGACTGGAGGCCGCTGCTCGACGCCGGACGCCACGCTCGCGCGTTGAGATCCGTCGGATCGTTCGACGGAGAGGCTGTCGCCGACGCGGGTCTTCAGCTGGCCCGAGCGCTGATTCTTCGGGCGTGGGACCGCGAAGCCGAGGCGTCGCAAGCCGTCGAGCGCGCGTGGGACCTCGGGGACCGACGCCCCGAAATGTTCGCGCTCAAGGGTTGGTCGGCGAATCGATCCGGAAACCCGGGTGTCGCTGCGGATTGGTATCGCCGGGGACGGGACGCCGGCGACGGCAGTCTCCAGACGGCCCTGTCGCTCGCGGCCGCATGGGTGTCCGCCGGACGACTGGACGACGCCCGGGAGCTCTATTCGGAGCTTCGCGCGCGCGCCCCCGACGACGTGCCGGTGGCGCTCGCCTCGGGGATCTGCGAACTGAGGGCGAGGCGCCTCGACGCCGCGGTGGCGCATTTCGAGCGCGCCACGCGCATGGCGACCGCGTCCGCGGCCGCCTGGGAGCATCTCGGGGTCGCGCTCTCGGCCGCGGACCGGCCCGACGAGGCGCTGACGGCGCTCGAGCGAAGCGCGGCAATGGCCGCACACGCGCCCGTCGAGGCGGCGCCGTTCGTGAATCGCGCCATCGCGCTCTGCGAGCTCGGTCGCCCCGATGAGGCCTTGCCCCTCCTCGAGGAAGGACTGCGCGAACGACCGGAGATCAACGGACACCTGCAGCTCGGCGTGGCGCTGCTGACGACCGGCCGCTACGCCGACGGATGGCGCCAGTACGAGCATCGATGGCTCGGCGAGCCGCTGCTCGGCCTCCGCGCCCGGTATGGCGTGCCGCAGTGGTCCGGACAGCCGCTGCGGGGTCGAACGGTTCTCGTGCGCTCGGAACAGGGACTGGGGGACGTCTTCCAGTTCGCTCGCTACCTGCCGATGCTGAAGGAGGAGGGCGCGCGCGTGCTGTTCCAGCCCCTGAAGGGCATGGACGGGATCGCCCGCCGGTTCCCGGGCGTCGACGTCGTCGTCGCCGAAGGGGAGCGGCTTCCCCCTTTCGATTATTTCGCGAACCTGATGAGCCTGCCCGCGGCGTTCGGAACCACGGTCGCGTCGATACCGCGGGAGATACCCTATCTTTCGCCGGATCCCGCGTATTCGTCGAAATGGAGATCCCGCTTCGCCGACCGACGCGCGCCGTCGGTCGGGTTGGCCTGGGCCGGACGCCCGCAGCATCGTGTCGATCGCCATCGCTCGCTCGCGCTCGGTCAGCTCGGTCCGTTGCTCGCCGTTCCCGGCGTCCGTTTCGTGTCGCTGCAGAAGGGCCCCGCCGCCGTGCAGGCCGAGGCGGTTCCCGAATCGGTGGCCTGGGATGGCATCGGCGCCGAGCTCGACGACCTCGACGACGCGGCTGCAGTGCTGGCGGAGCTGGACCTGCTCGTCTGCGTCGACACCGGCCTCGCGCACCTCGCCGCGGCGATGGGCAAGGACGTGTGGGTGATGCTGCCCCAGCCTGCCGACTACCGGTGGATGACCGAACGCGAGGACACGCCGTGGTATCCGACGATGCGCCTGTTTCGCCAACGAGTGCGTCGAGACTGGACGTCCGTGATCGATCGCGTTGCGGCGGAGCTCTCCGCCTGGCGTTCCGCGTGGGATTCCGAATCGAAACGCGAGCTGCCCGCGGCAGTCGTCGCGGCGCCGGAGTCGCCTGCAACGCAGGCGGCGTCCACCGACGATGGGAGGGGCCTCGCAGGCATTGCGGCGGTGGCCGAGACGTTCGCGGGGCTGCTTCGATTCATGCCCGACGCGGATCGCTGCGGCCGCTCGCTCGGGCACCAGGGCGAATGGTTGCAGCCGCAGCTCGACTTTCTCGGCCGGTTCGTCCGCCCGGGAATGTCGTTGCTCGAGACCGGTGCGGGCGTGGGCGCGCATGCGATTCCGCTCGCGCGAGCCGTCGGATACGACGGGTTCATGCTCCTCTACGAAGGCCGGATCCCCCTGCGGCATCTGCTCGTCGACAATCTCGCCCTCCATGGCCTGCCCCACGCGTGCGTGATCCGGCGCTCGCTGGGCCGGGCCATCGCGGATGGCGAGTCGTCCGGGCACGACACGGTCGACGATCTGCAACTCGCGCGCCTCGACGGACTCAAGGTGAACGAGACGGGTGGCGCGATCGACGTCATCGCCGGCGCGGATGAAACGCTCTGGCGGTGCAGGCCCTGGGTGATGATGACCGATCCCGAGCCCGGCTCGCTCGTCGCGCTGCGCGACGCGCTGGTCGCGCACGGCTACAGGATCTGGCGGTCAGAGATCCCGCTTTTCCGCGAGGCCAACTTCAATCGGCGCGATCGGGACATCTCGGGGGGCGCTGCGGCGATGACGCTGTTCGCGCTGGCCGAGGAGGTCGAGGCGGGGAATGCGCCCGCTGGTTGGTCGGAATGGGCATGAGTGCCTGCGAGGGCGGCCCTGACCGGGCGGCATCGGGCGCGCGCGCCTCGCCGCCGTTGACTCACCTCGATCGACGTTCGCGCGTTGCCGCCTGCGGACGCTGACCGTGGGCGTCATCTCGGGTTGGGTCAAGTCGCTGCGCGGGAGCGCGGCCGCGAGGCGCGCGACCGCCGTTGAAGAGCCTGCGATGGCTACCGCGGCCGAGGCGCCTGCGGTCGCGGTTCCCCGTTCCGCGACCGGCGCGGCGCTCCTGCGTGTTCGGGAGCGAACGGCTTCGCATCCCGACGACGCCGACGCCTGGGGCGAGCATGCGTCGTTGCTATCCCGGCAGGGGCGCCACCGCGAGGCGCTGGACGCCTATCGGACGGCGTGGGCGCTGCGTCCGACGTCCGAGTCGACCGTCCTCGGTCTCGCCGCCTGCGCATTGCGTGTCGGCCGACCCGACGAAGCCGAAGCCGCGCTGCGCGATGCCGTCAGGAGGATGCCTGGCGCGGCGGGGGCCGCACTCGCGCTCGCCCGCCACCTGGTGGCCGCCGCGCGGGCGGCCGAGGCACGCTCGATCGCGGAGCGCGAGGTGGCATCCGCGGGGCGCCGCACCGAGGCCCTTTCCACGCTGGCCGCCTGCGCTTCCGCCATGGGCGACCATCAGGAGGCGGAGCATTGCCTCCGGGCGGCCGTCGCTGCCGGGCCCACGGACGCCCGGTGGCATCGGCAGCTCGCGTCGACGTTGCAGGCGCAGGGACGCGACTCCGAAGCCGATGATGCGATGGAACAGGCGCGCCGCCTCTCGGGAGACGCGGATTTGCCGTTCGACGCCCTGTTCGTGCGCGCGGAGCAGATGCGTCGCGCCGGAAGACTGTCCGACGAAGCGGCCTTGCTCGCGGTCGAGCTTCGTGTCCGGCCGTCCGCCGCGGGTCAGTTCATGCTGGCGGAGGCCCTGATTGTCCAGGGGAAGTTCCGTTCCGGCTGGCGGCAATTCGAATTCCGCAAGTTCGAGCGCGCGATGCGCGAGGAGCGTCAAAGCCATGGCCTTCCGCCCTGGGTCGGCCAGCCGCTCTCGGGACGAGCGGTTCTCGTCCAGGCCGAGCAGGGGGTCGGCGACGTCGTCTGGTTCGCGCGCTACTTCCCGCTGCTCAAGCGACGCGGCGCGCGCGTCGTGTTCCTGCCGCGAGCAGACATGCAGAGGATGTCGTGGTGTTTCGACGGCGTCGACCGCGTGCTGCAGGAAGGCGAGGCGCTCCCGCCGCTCGACTTCCACGTGAGCCTGATGTCGTTGGCGACCCGCTTCGGCACGACGCTTCCGACGATTCCGGCCGACGTGCCGTATCTCCGCGCGAGACCCGGAGATGCGGAGCGATGGGAGCGGCGATTGGCATCGGTGCGCCGCCCGCGCGTCGGCGTTGTCTGGGCCGGAAGGCCGGATCAGCCGCGCGACGCGAGCCGCTCGATGCGGCTCTCCCAGCTCCTGCCGATACTGCGTGTTCGCGGCGTCGAGTTCTGCTCGCTGCAGAAGGGCCCGTCGGAGGCGCAGATCGGAGACCTTCCGGCCGACGTTTCGGTCTCCCCGCTCGGCGCGTCGTTCGAGGACCTCGACGACCTCGTCGCCGCGATGTCGCGGATGGACCTCGTGATATCGGTGTGCACCGGCCCCGCCCACATCGCGGGTGCGATGGGCCTGCCGGTGTGGACGATGGTCTGCGAACCTCCCGACATGCGCTGGATGGCGGGGCGCGACGACAGCCCCTGGTACCCGACGATGCGGATCTTCCGGCAGCGCGTGGCGGGAGAGTGGAGCGACGTCGTCGAACGAGTGGCGGCCGAACTCGAGAGAGGCGGACCGGGCGTACTCGGCGCTCCCGCAGTCGGGATCGCGGCCATGCCCGACGCGCGGCGCGACACCGACGACGATGCGGAGGACCGCGGTCTCGCACAGGTGGTGGAAACGCCCTTCGGCACCTTGATGATGGATGTCGATGCCGGTGCGCTCGAGCACGCCGCGCTCGCGGCGAGTTCGCCGGGCCCGCACTTCGAGCGGTTGCTCGCGCTCGCGAGACCCGCCGACGTGATCGTCGTGCTCGGCGCCGGCACTGGCGTCGAGACGGTCCCCATGGGCGGCGTGGTCGGCCCGACGGGGCACCTCTACGCGCACGAACCGGACGCCCGCGCGCGAAGCATGCTCGTGCAGAATCTCGCCGTGAACGGGATCGGGCACGTCACGGTGCTCGAGGGGCCGCTGCGTGGCGCGGGCACAGGCGCCGACGACGCGGGAGCCGACGGCCTGGACGATCTGTGGCTCGATCGTCTCGACGGCATCTTCGCCAACGACGGGACGGCCGCCGAGACCATCGTCGAAGGCGGGATCGAGACAATCTGGCGCTGTCGCCCCTGGTTCGTGCTCGCGTGCTCCGACGAAGGAGTGGAGCATCGCGTTGCCGAGCGATTGCGCGAGTGCTCGTACCGGACCTGGTCCCTGGATTCCAGCGTGGCCGCATACGGTCCTTCGGAGTCCGGCGGCGCGAAAGCGGCGTTTCGTCCCGACCGGTGGCTCGTCGCATTGCCGGAGGAATGCGAGCGGTACGCTCCTCCGGCGCACTGTGTAGAATTGCCATGACGGCGCGCCGGTGCTCCGGCGCCCGGTGACGGAGGGAGATCGATGGCGCTGTTCGGTCTGGTGGACACCAAGGAGCTCGAGGCGTTCGCGAACGCGCTCGCGGAGGATCTCGGCCGACGCTTCCCGCCGGCCTCGGAAAAGCGCACCGACACCGGGGCGAAGAACCAGCTCAACGTGATTCTCGAAGGGCTTGCCACGCGCGCCGCGCGTTTCCGCGACGAGAAGGACCTCGGTCTCTACAAGAAGGCGAAGCTCGGGAACGTGTTCCGCTGGAAGCTCAAGGAGCTCGGCTACAGCGGCGAGTTCGTCGACAAGGCGACGACCGCGATCGTCAGGCGGGTCGCGATGAAGTGAGCGGCGGGGGCGGCGCGGCCGGCGGTTGCGCGCAGTACGCGCGCCACATTTCCCGGAGCGCGGCCTCGACGTCGCGCGCGAACCGCGGATAGTCCATCGCTCCGGACGCCTCGAGCCGCGCGCGCAATTGCGGCCGCAGTTGCGCGAGTCGATCGGGCCGCCGCGCGATCGACGACGCAATCTCGACGTATGCGGATGGCGTCGAAGCCACGAAATCGGCGGCGTCGACGCCGCGCATCGCGGCCGGCGTCGCCCGGGCGTGCCCGGCGTCTCCCTCGAGGGTGACGACCGGCACGCCCATCCACAAGGTGCGCAGCGTCGTCGTTCCGCCGCCGCAGGGGAACGGGTCGAGGGCGACGTCGGCGTCGCGGAAGAACGCGAGAAACGACGCCAGCGGCAGGAACGGCAGCACGTCGACGCGGTCGCCCGCGACTCCGCGCTGCGCGAAGGCGTCGAGCACGGCGTCCCGGCCGCGCGCGATCACCCTGAGGCGCGTGTCCGGCACCGCGCGCAGGATGGCCGCCCAGGTGTCCTTCGTCGCCTCGGACACCTTGGTCCAGTCGTTGGCGCTCGCGAACGTCACGTGGCCGTTCCGTTCGAACGGGGGCGGCCCGGGATCGGGGCTCTCCGGATCGGGCATGAAGCAGGCGGGCGACGGGATGCGCCAGAGCCTCTCAGTGTAGCAGGCCTCCGAGCCTGGTGGATCGTGCCGGGCGTCGGTAAGTCGCCAGTCGATCGTCGAGAGTCCGGTCGTGTTCATGTGCCCGAACCAGCTCGCCTGCACGGGCGCCGGCTTGCGGGCGAAAACGGCGAGTCGACTGTGACCGTCGTGTCCGGCGAGGTCGACCAGCACGTCGATGCGCTGGCCCCGGACGAGGCCGGCGAGCTCGTCGTCGCTCATCGCGCCACACCGGTACCAACGATCGAACCGGCCCCGCAGGCGCTTCGAAACTTCGTCGTCGGCGCAGGGCGAGACGTCGAACGCGTGCGCGGAGTACGCCTCGCGGTCGTGCGCGACAAGGTAGCTCTCGAGCCATGGCGCGACCGCGTGGTTGCGACGGTCGGGAGCGACGAAGCCGACGCGCAGCCCCCGCCCGGGCGACCGGTCGTTCATGTGCGGCCGCCGAGCGGCGGCGACGGAGCGCTCGATTCGCTCGCCCCAGGCGCGATGCTCGTCGAAGGTGCGCTGACGGTCGAAGAGGCCGAAGCGGTCGAGCAGGAACAGCCGGTGGCTGCCCAGGGCGAAGTTGTCGGGCTGCCGTGCGATCGCGCGATCGCAGGCCGCGACGGCCTCGGCGCCTCGACCCAGGAATGCGAGCTGCTCGCCGATGCGCTCATCGACTCCGCCGAGCGCGGGATTCGCCGCGCGCGCCCGCTCGAAACGCTCCAGCGCCCCCGTCGGATCGTGCGCCGCCGCCGCGATCGCACCCGAAAGCATCAGCAGATCGGGCTGGTCCGGCAAGAGCGCGAGGGCGGCGTCGCATGCGGCGTCGGCGGCGGCGACGTCGCCTTTCTCGAGCAAGGCATTGACCCGCTGGTAGTTCGCAACGAGATGGGCCGGATCGGCGGCGAGAACATCCTCGAAGACCGCGATCGCCCGGTCGTGGCGCTTGGCCTCGAGGTGGTCGAGGCCACGAAGGAGTTCGGCGTCGATCGTCTCGCGGGCCGGCGAATCGGCAACCGTCGCCCCCGGCGAGGCGGTCGTCGTCGGCGCGTCGGGCGACGACTTGCGTCCGAACCAACGCCCGATCACCGCCCGGTGCTCCCGGATCCGACCTCGGCGCGCGCGAGCACGGCCGCCGTGTACGCGGCGAGGCCGCCGGCCACGCCGAGCACGGCGCGGGTCAGCGGTGCGGTCGCGGGGGACGGGTCGGCCATGGGTCGGAGCGCGAAGAGCGGGCGCCGCAGTCTAACCCGTTTGGCATGGGAGCGAGACCGACCCTCGATGCGACGGCCGCGCACGACGCAGTCCGCGAGCACCCGAGGCTCGCCCTCGCGCCCGGTAGCGTCGAGGTTTCCGTCGGGCGGTTCCTCGACGGCCAGCATCGGCGGATCGTGGCCGAGGAACCCGTGCGCGGCACGCTCGAGCAGACGCCGGTCCACCCGCGCGAGGTCGCGAGGACGGCGCTCGCGCGAAACGCCGCGGCGGTGATCTTCGCGCACAACCATCCGTCGGGCGTCGCCGAGCCCTCGCGGGCGGACCAGATCCTGACCCGTCGCCCAGGAGCGCGCACGCGCTCGCCGGCGTGCGGACGCTCGACCGCCGGGTCGTCGTCGGATCCCTCCGTTCCCGTTCGCCGCGCAGGACCGATGGCAGGCGGCGAAGCGACGCCGACGTTTGACGGAAAGGGGAAGATGGAGGCGGGCCCATCGGCGCATCCGGAAGGGCGCCGGCATCTCACCGCAATGCGATTCTCCACCGGGCTGTGTAGAATGGAGTCGATAACGCGAGCGATGCCGGAACCGGAGCGCGAGGAGGCGCGTCGATGGGATTGCTGGGGCAGGTCGATACGCAGGAAGTCGAGGCGTGCGCCACCTCGCTGGACGAGAGTCCGGGGGGCGCGTTCCACCGGCTTCCAGTCGGCGCACCGGCGGGCGTGCCGGACATCAACGTTCCGGCATTTCCGAAGGACGCGGCTTGCGCGCCGCCCGATTCCGCGACGGGAAACGTCTCGGCCTTCACCGGAGCAGATCGTCGCTTTCGGGCGATGGCTCGAGCAGTCGCTGTTCGGCATCTGCGCAACCGGGCCTGGCCGTCGCCTCGTCCTGCACACGTCGTCGTCGTCCATGCTCGGAAGCGTCCTCTCTGATCTGCATCAGGCTTGGCGGCGAAGGCGCGATGCCGCGCGCATGAATCGCGCCAGGTCGGCCGGGGGACCTGACTCGACGTCGATGGCATCCGTAGGCTGGCGGGTCTTCGGCGGAACCGAGAACCTCCAGGACGGCTTCGATGTCGCGGTGGTCATGCCGACGATCCTTCGTCCCACGGTGCTTGCCGCCGTCCAGTCGGTGTTCGATCAGTCGGCCACGATCCGAGTCCAGCTGTTGGTCGGGATCGACGCCGCGCTCGACTCGGACCGGCACCTCGTCGACCTGCTCCGCCGCACCCCCCCCCACGTCACGTCCTTCCTGTTTTATCCCGGCTACTCGACCTCCGTAAGGCATGGCGGCCCCCAGCTGGCACGCGATGGCGGTTCCCTGCGCTCTGCCCTCACCTATCTCGCCAATGCGCGCCGGGTGGCGTATCTCGATGACGACAATTGGTGGCACCCGGACCATCTGGGCTCGATGCTCGAAGCGATCGAAGGGCACGACTGGGCCTACTCCCTACGCTGGTTCGTCCATCACCAGTCACGCGAGCCGATCTGTCCGGACATCTGGGAATCCGTAGGGCCGGGGGAGGGGGTGTGGGCCGACCGGTTCGGAGGCTGGGTCGATCCGAACTGCCTCATGCTGGACAAGATCGCCTGCGATGGCGCAGTTCGGTGGTGGTGTACGCCGTTGACCGGGGACGTGAAGGGGATGAGCGGGGATCGTCGTGTCTACGACTATCTTCAGCATCAGGGTCCACCGGGCAGCACCGGGCGTCCTACGGTCTTCTACACGCTGCAGCCCGACGATTTGATGCATCCGACGAGGGTCGACCTCATGGGCGCCGCCTACTCCGAGGCGGACCGCAGGGCAATGCCACCGCGCGCCTAGGTGCGTCGATCCTGTCGTCCGCGCACGCGCATGGCGGAGCCGGCGATTGATTTTCGACCCCGGAGGCGACGACCACGAAGACAACGGAGCTGACATGGCGGTAGCGATCGTGACCGGTTCGGGCGGCCTGGTGGGGGGGGAGACGGCGCGCATGCTCCTGTCCCGGGGTCTCACCGTAGCGGGAATCGACAACGACATGCGCGGCGTGTTCTTCGGCCCATCGGCCAGCACGCGATGGCAGGTCGATCTTCTCAAGAAGCGGGATGGTTACGTCCATTACGACATCGACATTCGCGACGGAGCGTCGATAGCGAGACTGTTCGATCACTACCGAAAGGACGTCGCGGTGGTCGTGCATTGCGCGGCGCAACCGTCGCACGACTGGGCCGCACGGGATCCGGTCGCCGACTTCACCGTGAACGCCAACGGCACATTGACGCTGCTCGAAGCAACGCGCGCGTCGGCGCCCGAATCCGTATTCATATTCGTCAGCACCAACAAGGTCTATGGAGATCGGCCCAACGACCTCCCGCTGGTGGAGCTCGAGACTCGATACGAGCTCTCGGCCGATCACGTGTGGCATCCTCACGGCATTCCCGAATCGATGTCCCTCGACCAGACGCTGCACAGCGTGTTTGGCGCCTCGAAGGTCGCGGCCGATGTCATGGTGCAGGAGTACGGGCGCTATTTCGGCATGCGGACCGCGTGCTTCCGGGGGGGGTGCTTGACCGGCCCGGGGCACTCCGGCGCGCAGTTGCACGGATTCCTCGCGTACCTGATCCAGTGCGCCGTTACCGATACCCCCTACACCATCTTCGGGTACAAGGGCAAGCAGGTGCGCGACAACATCCACGTCGCGGATCTGGTCGACGCATTCTGGGCTTTTTTTCAACATCCCCGAAGCGGCGGCGTCTACAACATGGGAGGTGGCCGACACTCGAACTGCTCGGTGATCGAGGCGATCTCCATGGTTGAGGAGCTCACCGGTCGACCGATGCGGTACGAGCACAAGGAAGCCAGTCGCGTCGGGGACCACATCTGGTGGATCAGCGACGTCCGCAAGTTCCAGTCGCAATATCCCGACTGGAAGCAGCGCTTCGACATCAAGTCGCTGGTGGCCGATATCCACCACGGCATCAGCGCGCGGCTCGCCACCTGACGGCCGTGACCGCTTCACACCAGCGGGTCCTGGTCACGGGCGGAGCGGGGTTCGTGGGCACGCGCCTCGCGCTCGGCTGGAAGGAAGCGTTTCCGCGGGCCGACGTCGTCGCGTTCGACAATCTCAAGCGTCGCGGCAGCGAATTGGCGCTTTCGCGCCTCCGATCAGGAGGGGTGAGGTTCGTGCACGGCGACATCCGCTCGTTCGAGGACCTGGAAAGTGTCGGTCCCGTCGATCTCTTGATCGAGTGCTCGGCCGAACCCAGCGTGCACGCGGGCTACGGGCAAAGTCCGCAATACCTGATCAACACGAACCTGCTGGGGCTTGCCCATTGCCTCGAGCACCTCCGGCGAACCGGCGGAGACCTCGTATTCCTGTCGAGCAGCCGTGTCTACCCGATTGTCCCGCTTCGCGAGTTGCCCCTGGTTCGCGACGGGGATCGCCTGGCCCTTCCGCCCGGAAGGTCCGGCAACGGGTGGTCCCCCGCGGGCATCGGGGAGGAGTTCTCGCTTCGCGGGGCGAGATCCCTCTACGGAACGACCAAGTTGGCAGGGGAGCTTCTCATCGAGGAGCATCGCGCTGCCTACGGTTTGCGCGCATTCATCGATCGATGCGGCGTCATCGCGGGTCCGTGGCAAATGGGCAAGGTCGACCAGGGGTTCGTCGTGCTCTGGATGGCCCGCCACATGTACGGCGGCCCGTTGTCCTACACGGGATTCGGCGGCGAGGGCCTGCAGGTCCGGGACATTCTCCACATCGACGACCTGCTCGAGCTGCTGTTGCTCCAGGCGGCGTCGATGGATCGCATCGATGGCGGCGTCTTCAACGTCGGAGGGGGTATGGACCGGTCTTCGTCGCTCCTAGAGCTCACGAGATCCTGCGCGCGGATGAGCGGTCGATCGATCGACATTTCCCGCGTTCCGGAAACCAAACCGGCGGATATCCCATGGTATGTCACCGATCACAGCCTGGTCACGCGCACGCTCGGCTGGGCGCCGAGGCGGGGTGTCGCGAAGACACTCGACGATGTCGCGCGCTGGCTCCACGACCATCGCCGCGAGCTTGAACCGATATTGGCGTAGCGCATGAGATTCTTCTACGCCGATCCGGGCCTGCTCAACAATCAGAGCCACCATGCCAACTCGTGTCGATCCATGTGTCGCGAATTGCGCGCCCTCGGCGCGCATGTGGCGATCCTGGGCTGCCTCGCGATCGATTCCGGACTCCGCGAGGAATTGGGGGCGACCCCCTTCTTCGACGGATACACGTATTCGACGCTGACCGACGGCGATCCCATTTGCGGCCCGCTGAACGCGTTCGAGCGGTGGTCGGCGACGGTGGCTGGCAACTTTTCCCGCCTGGTCAGCATCGACGCCGAGGATGTCCTCTACCTGAACTCGGCTCAGCCTGCGCAGTTCATGGGCCTCGTGCGGTGGTGGAAGGCCCTGCCCGCGGCCGATCGTCCGCGGGTTGTCGTGGAGTTCGGGACGGATCCCGGCGTCGACGTCCTGCGCGTCGACGAGGCAGGGCAGCCGACCTACCGGCTGCGTGACTACCGACTGGACGCGAGGCCGATGCTCTATCGCTTCGCGGCGGGCCATCTCGACACGGAGGACCGCGATCGTTTCTGCGTCGCCACCTTCGACGACGTCACCTCGAGCGTATTCGGCTCGATCCTCGGTTGGCCGGTGCGGACACTCCCGCTGCCGCAGGACAACCACCCGCCGATCGCGAACCGCGCCGGTCGACGCCCGATCACGATCGGAGTCGTCGGCCACCAGCGTCCGGACAAGGGCTATCACCTCATGCCGGATATCGCTCGAGCTCTTCTGGCATCCGAAAAGAACATCCGGGTTCTCGTTCAGAACAGCGTGCCGGCGGAAATGCCGGACGCGCACGAGGCCATGCGGCGCATCGCCGCATCGGACTCGCGCGTCTCGATCGACGAGCTGCCCGTGGGAGCGGAACGCTGGACAGCGCTGCTGCGCCAATCAGACTTGATGCTCTGTCCGTATGATCCGGTCAGGTACGTTGCGTCCTATTCCGCGGTCGCAACCGATGCGGTCGCGAACGGCATTCCACTCGTCGTTCCTGACGGAACATCGATGGCGCGCCTCGTCGCGAGGTATGGCGGTTGCGGCGTCACCTATGCGGAGCAGCGCGTCGAGCCGATCGTTTCGGCAACGCGGGAAGCGCTCGCGAACTTCGATGCGCTCGCCGATCGGGCCGGCAAAGCCGCATCCCGATGGGTATCGACCATGGGCGCCGCCAATACCGTACGCGAGATACTGGCGATGGCGGGGAGAAGCGACGCGGCGCTTCGGACGTCCCGCTCGCCGGGGAGACCACGGTGAAGATCCTGTTCAGCAATCCCCCCTGGTGGACCGATGAGCGTGTTGTCGCCGGTGCGGACGGCAGTCCCGTTCGGCTCTATGGTGCGGGCGTTCGTGCGGGCTCGCGTTGGCCGTTCACCTATTACCTGGACGCTCCGCCGGGGCAATTTCGCTTCGGCCAGTACTTGCCGTATCCGTTCTTCATGGGATACGCGGCGACCTACGCCGCGAGGGAAACCGCCGGCGATGTGGTGTTCCGGGACAGCATCGCGCTTCGCGAGTCGTACGGTGACTACATCGCGTTCTTGCGAGCTCAGCGCTTTGATTTCATCGTCATCGAGTCCGCGTCGCCCAGTTGGGAACACGACAGGAGCCTCATTACGACGATCAACGCGGAGTGCCCCGGAGCCAGAATCATCGTCACGGGCCCGATCGCGTCGCAGGCGGATCAGATCTTGGGCGAGCTGCCCGTGCATGCATGCGTCCGCGGCGAGTACGAGAAGGGGGTGGTCCGCGCAGTGAACGGCGAGCAGGGCAAGATCGAGTTCGACATGCTCACTGTCGACGAGATGAACGCGGCGCCATTCCCCTATTTTGACGATACCTACGCACGCCGCTACTGGGACGGGAATCCGAAGGGAAGCATCGCGCCCCAGGCGCAGGTGTGGAGCAGCCGGGGTTGCCCCTACAAGTGCATATTCTGCGTCTGGCCGGCGACCATGACCGGCAACGATCCGGACGGCCTGGGCAAGCGATCGGTCCGGCAATACACTCCGGAGTACATGGAGGCGTTCCTGTTCGAGCTCGTGGCGAACTATCAATACAGGATGGTCTATTTCGACGATGATACGTTCAACCTGGGGGATCGCCACGTCGAGCGGATGTGCGCCGTCATGCGACGGGTAGGCGTTCCCTGGTCGGCGATGTGCCGCGCGGACACGATACGTCCGGAGCTCTGGCGGGAAATGAAGGACAGCGGGTGTTTCGGGGTCAAGATCGGGTTCGAGAGCGGGAACCAGTACGTGATCGACAACATCGTCAACAAGCGGCTCGATCTCGAACGCGCCCGGGAGACCGTGGCGATGATCAAGAAGACCGGGATGTCGATACACGGCACCTTCACCTACGGCCTTCCCGGCGAAACGGTCGAGCAGATGCAGGACACGAAGCGCTACATCGCATCGCTGGGGCTCGACACGCTGCAGGAATCGGGGTGCGCGGAGATCGAGGGAACGCCGCTGCACACGCTTTCGCAGGAGCGCGCGCTGAAAAAGTATGCAGGCGCCCGGTTGACCGAGGATTATCTGCGCGAGCGCGATGGCCGGGTCAAGTTCGATCGATTGTCAACCGTCATCCAGGCCGGGCCCGAGAAGAAGGGAGGGTGACGCGGTGCGCCTGCCACTCGGCTTCGCGTGCGGCAGGCTCGAGAGACCCGGATGGGCCGCGCTTCGTCGATTCGATCGGCCATTCGGATCGGCGGGAGCCGGGCGAGAACGCAGAATGGTCGAGCTCCAGCGCATGCGCCAGGACCCGGCCGGAAGGCTGGATCGCACGCCAGCGGTTCCGGTGTGACTACCGCCCCGTGCTCCCGAACCCGCCCTCCGCGCGCGCCGAGGCCTCGAACGACTCGACGACCCGGAACGTCGCCTGCGCGACCGGCACGATCACGAGCTGTGCGAGCCGGTCGAGCGGGTTCAGCGTGAACGTCGCCCGCCCGCGGTTCCAGCAGCTCACCATCAGCGGTCCCTGGTAGTCGGAGTCGATGAGCCCGACGAGGTTGCCGAGCACGATCCCGTTCTTGTGCCCCAGTCCCGAGCGCGGAAGGATCAGCGCCGCGTAGCCGGGATCGCCGACGTGGATCGCGATGCCGGTCGGCACGAGGTGGACGTCGCCGGGCTCGAGCGACACCGGCGCGTCGACGCACGCGCGCAGGTCCATCCCCGCGGCGCCCGGCGTCGCGTAGGCGGGCAGCGAATCGCGGATGCGCTCGTCGAGGATGCGGACGTCGATGGGGATCATGCGGGGGGAGGAGGGAGGGCGGAGAGCGCGAAGCGGAAAACCGGAAATCCAAAATCGAGGGCGGGGTCGCCGCGTTCATCGCGAAGCAACGTGGTCCGCACGGCACGCGCGGCGCTCGTCGCGAAGCATCGCCTTCGCGCGTCGTCCCCGCGCATCGTTCGCGCGCGTCAGCGCGCCTTCATGCGCGCGGCGATCTCCGCGACGAGCCGCCGCGCGAGCGCGAGCTTGTCCATGCGCGGGAGCGCGTGCGCGCCCTTCGCGTCGAGAATCGTCACCTCGTTGTCGTCCGCGCCCATCGCGTCCTGCGCGCGGTTGGCCACGAGCATCGCGAGCTTCTTGCGCTGGCGCTTTTCCTCGCCGAGCTTCACGACGTCGTGGCTCTCGGCGGCGAAGCCCACGCAGAACGGCGCCTTCGGGCGTGCCGCCACGGTCGCGAGGATGTCGACGGTCGGCTCGAGCGCGATCGTCATCGGCGCGTTCTTCTTCTTGACCTTCTGCTCGTGCACCTCGACCGGCCGGTAGTCGGCCACCGCCGCGACGGCGACGAACACGTCGCTCGCGTCGGCGCGCGCGAGCACCGCATCGGCCATCTGGGCGGCGCTGACGACGTCGATGCGTTCGACGCCCTCGGGAGTGGCGAGCGCGGTGGGTCCCGCGACGAGCGTGACGGCCGCGCCGGCCTCGGCGGCGGCGCGCGCGAGCGCGAAGCCCATCTTGCCCGAGCTCGTGTTGGTGATCCCGCGCACCGGGTCGATCGCCTCGAACGTGGGCCCCGCGGTGACGAGCACGCGCCGTCCGGCGAGCACCTTCGGCGCGCGCGCGGCGAGGACCGCGTCGAAGACCTGCTGCGCTTCCAGCATCCGGCCGTCGCCGACTTCGCCGCAGGCCTGGTCGCCGGACGCGGGGCCGAGGATCGCGACGCCGTCGGCGCGTAGCTGCGCGACGTTGCGCCGCGTCGCCGGGTTCGACCACATCTGCACGTTCATCGCGGGCGTGACGAGGAGCGGGCATTCGCGCGCGAGGCAGAGCGTCGAGAGCAGGTCGTCGGCGCGGCCCTGCGCGAGCTTCGCGAGGAAGTCGGCGGACGCGGGCGCGACGACGATCGCGTCGGCGCCGCGCGAGATCGCGATGTGGTCCATCGCGTTCGAAGCGCCCGAGGTCCACAGGTCGGTCGCGACCGGCCGGCCGGTCAGCGCCTGGAACGTCGTCGGCGTCACGAAGCGCGTCGCCGCCTCGGTCATCACGACGTCGACCGCGACGCCGGCCTTCACGAACAGCCGCGCGAGCTCGGCGGCCTTGTACGCGGCGATGCCCCCGGTCACGCCGAGCACGACGCGGGCGAGCGGGGCGGGCGCGGAGGCGGGGTCGGCCATTGGTCGGAGCGCGAGGGGCGGGCGCCGCAGTTTACCCTCTTTGGCATGGATGCGAGACCGTCACTCGACGCGCGCGGGGCACGCGCCGCGCGCCCCTCCCCTGCCGCGCGCGATCTCGTCCGCGGCGACGAGCGCCCCCGCGAGCGCCTCGCCTCGCGCGGCGCGGCCAGCCTCACCGACGCCGAGCTCGTCGCGGTCGTCCTGGGCTGCGGCGCGCCGGGGGCGACCGCACTCGACGTCGCCCGTGCGCTGATCGAGCGGGTCGGCGGCCTGCCGGGGCTCGCCCGCGCGACACCCGCGACGCTCGCGTCGGTCCGAGGCGTCGGCGGCGGCAAGGCGGCGAAGCTCGCGGCGGGCATCGAGATCGCGCGCCGCGTGACGCTCGCGGACCTCGCGCGCGGCGACGCGCTGACCTCGCCGGACGCGGTGCGCGAGTACCTGAGGCTCGCGCTCGCGCCCGAGAGCGTCGAGGTGTTCGTCGGGCTCTTCCTCGACAGCCAGCACCGGCTGATCGCGGCCGAGGAGCTCGCGCGCGGCACGCTCGCGCAGACGTCGGTCTATCCGCGCGAGGTCGTCAAGACGGCGCTCGCGCGGAACGCCGCGGCGGTGATCTTCGCGCACAACCACCCGTCGGGCGTGGCGGAGCCCTCGCGGGCCGACGAGCTCCTGACCCAGTCGCTCAAGAGCGCGCTCGCGCTCGTCGACGTCCGCACGCTCGACCACCTGGTCGTCGCCGGGCCCCGGGTCACCTCGTTCGCCGAGCGGGGGCTGCTCTGATCCAGCCGGAATGCGATAAGCAATTGATCCGTAACGTGAATAGTGGCCGGCGGCACGGTGCGGGCGCCGTGGCGCCCGGTCGTCCAACCGCTTGATCCTGCGGCGAAAAACGGCGATAATCGCGCTCTTTGCCGTTTCTACCCCGAATTCGAAGGAGCGAGCCATGGCTCGAGTCTGCCAAGTCACCGGTAAGGCCCCGATGGTGGGCCACCACGTTTCGCACGCGAACAACAAGACCAAGCGCCGCTTCCTGCCCAACCTGCAGCGCCGCCGTTTCTGGGTCGAGAGCGAGAACCGCTGGGTGAACCTGCGGCTCACGAACCACGCGCTCCGCACGATCGACAAGAACGGCATCGACGCGGTGCTCGCGGACATGCGCGCGCGCGGCGAGCGCATCTAAGGCCCCCGAGGAGCGACCATGCGCGAGAAGATCAAGCTCGAGTCGTCGGCCGGCACCGGCCACTTCTACACGACGACCAAGAACAAGAAGACGATGCCCGAGAAGATGGTGATCAAGAAGTTCGATCCCGTCGCCCGCAAGCACGTCGAGTACAAGGAAGCGAAGCTCAAGTAAGCCTCGCCCGGGGGCCCCGCGCGAGCGGCGGCCCGACGCGAAGTCCCGGGGGCCGCGTTCGCGGCCCTCGTCGTTTCCGCTGCCGTCCGGACGCCGTCGTCCGGACGCTCAGCGCGACGCGGCGGCGCGCAGGAACCGCATCCAGGAGGTCTCGCGGAACCGGCCGGCCACGAGCCCGTCGTTCTCCTCGAGCACCTGCCGGGCGAGCGCCGCACGTCCCGATCCCAGGTACCCCGCCACCGCGGCGACGAGCGCGTACTCGCGCTGGCGCGCCGTCAGGTCCTCGCGCTTGAGCAGGAGCGCCGCGGTGTCCGCCGTGGCCGCCGCATCGCGCCGCCCGACTGCGCGGAAGAGGCGCGACCAGAGCGCCGCCGCTTCAGGCAGCCGCGCGCGGCAGCGCGACCGGTCGATCAGGTCGGCGTACGCGTCCATCGCGGCCGGCGGCAGGACCTGCGCGAACGCGCCGGCGAGCTCGACGACGCCGTCGAACGGCGCGGCGGCGCTCGACGCGGGCACGCAGTCGACGAGCACGATGCGCGCGCTGCGGATCGCGTCCGCGCCGCGGACGTCCGGCGGCTCCTCGCCGGCCGCGAAGCCCGCGCCGACGACGAACTCGAACGCGAGGCGCGCGTCGGCCCACTCGTCGGCGAGCCCCGGCACGAACGGCGGCGGCAGCGGCGGCAGCGCGGCCGGAGGCGGGCGGCCGTCGACCAGGTCGCGGATCGGGACGGGCGCGTCGAAGATCTCGATCGCGACGTCGACGCGCGAGCCCTTGAACCGCGCCGCCGGCGCGTGGACGTCGACGAACGGGAAGTAGTCGGAGTTCGGCCGGACGTCGGCGTCCGCGAACATCGCATCGAGCCGGCGGAAGCCGATCACGCCGCGGCGCGCGACGTCCGCGGGCGTCGCGACGCCGATGTGCGCGAGCCGCGCCGCGAGCGCCGGGTGCGCGAACAGCGACGACGCATCGGGGCGCACCTCGCCCCCGCGGGAGGCGATCATGATGATGTCGGTGCCCGCGGTGTTGTAGAGCGCGACGTCGGGGAACGCCGTCCGCACCGCCGCCACGATCGAGCCCAGCAGACGGGCGTCGAACTCGTAGGCCTGGATCCACTGCGCGAGCACGCCGCCCTCGTTCAGGCGGCGGGCGGCCTGCGCGTAGAACTCCTCGGTGAACAGCGACGCGACGCCGGCCACCCACGGGTTCGACGGCTCCGACACGATGATGTCGTAGCGGCGCCCCGCCTTCGCGAAATACGACTTCGCGTCGTCGATCACGACGTGGCTGCGCGGGTCCGAATACGCGCGCTCGACCGCCGGCAGAAAGTGGCGCGCTCCCTCGACCATCATCGGCTCGATCTCGATCGTGTCGACGCGTCGCACGGTCGGCGCGTCGAGGAACGTCGCGGTCGTCATCCCCGAGCCGAAGCCGACGATCGCGACGTCGCGCGCCTGCGGCGCGTGCGCGAGCGGCAGCGCGGCCGACAGGATCATCGTCGCCTCGTCGCTCATCACCCAGGCGTCGGGCGTCGCGAGGTTGGCCGAGGCGTCGGGCTTGCCGTTGGTCCGCAGCGTGACGATGCCGTCGCGGTTGCGGCTCACGCTGACCGTCGCGGTCTTGCCGTCGCGGTTGAACAGGACCGTCGTGCCCTCGGCGAGCGTCGCGAGGCCGGTCCGGTAGACGCCGGCGAGCGCCTTGCGCGGATCGATCTCGAGCGCCCACGGCGCCGCCGCGGTCGCGACGACCGCGAGCGCGGCGAACGCGGCGGCCGCCACCCCCGCCGGCGAGAGCCGCGAGCGTCCGATCAGGAACACGCCGAGCGCGACGTCGATCGCGGCGGCCGCGATCAGCGTGCCCTTGACGCCGAGGAGCGGCAGGCCCGCGTGCACCGCGAGCAGCACGCCGACGATCGCGCCCAGCGTGTTCCACGCGTAGACGTAGCCGATCGCGCGCTCGCCCAGCCGGTCGCGCAGCAGGATGAACGTGATGAGCGGCAACGTCATGCCCGCCGCGAACGTGGCGGGCAGCATGATCGCCATCGCGATCGCGGCGCTGCCGACGTTGAAGAGCAGGTAGCCCGCGTCGGTCTTCGTGAGCGACCCGATGAGCCAGGCCATCGCGTCGAACGCGCGGTCGTAGAGCACGAGGCTCGCGAGCGCCGCGAGGCCCATCGCGATCTGGACGACGGCGAGGAAGAGCCGCGGCGCGTGCAGGCGGTCGACGCGGCGCCGGATCCAGGCGCCGCCGAGCGCGAGGCCCAGAATGAAGCTCGCGAGCATCAGCTCGAACGCGTGCGTCGACGAGCCGAGCACGAGCGAGAGCATCCGGATCCACGCGATCTCGTAGCCGAACGACGAGAGGCCGGTGAGCGCGGCGACCGCGAGCAGCAGCCGGGTCGAGGCGGGCATCGGCGCGCCGGTCGGGCCGGCGCGCCGCGGCGCCGGGGCCGTCGACCGCTCGCCCGCGCGCGCGAGCGCGTAGACGGCGATGGCGAGCAGCACGTTCAGCACGCCGGCCGTGCGGCTCGCGCCGGGCAGGCCGACGAGCGGGATGATCACGAACACGGAGGCCAGCACGCCGAACACCGCGCCGATGCTGTTCAGGAAGTACAGGAGCCCGATGCGCCGCCCCGGATCCTGCGGCGCGAGGCGCAGGAGCCCCGAGGTCATCAGCGGGAACGTGGCGCCGAGCAGCACCGACTGCGGGAGGATCAGGAGCGCCGCGAGCGCCCACGACGACACGCACCAGCGGTCGACCGAGCAGGTGGCGGGGAGCAGCGTGTCGTACGCCCACGCGGTCGCGGCGACGAACACCGCGTGGAAGACGATCCCCGCCCAGCCGACGACGAACTCGGCGGCCGCGTAGACGACCAGCGGGCGGGCGATCCGCTCGGCGTAGCGGCCGGCGGCCCACGCTCCCAGCGCCATGCCGCCGATGAAGACGACGAGCACGACCGACTGCGCGTAGGCGGCGTGCCCGAGGAAGAGCTTCAGGTAGTGCGACCAGATCGACTCGTAGATCAGGCCGCAGAAGCCCGAGACGAAGAAGAGGCCCTGGATCAGCCGGATGCGCGCCGCGGCCGAGATCATCGTGCGTCCCCCGGAGCCGGGCGGGGCGCGGTGCAACCTGCGGCCGCACGCGAGGGCACGGCGCACGACGGCGGCGGGGACGACGGGCGCGCGGCGCCCGCGCGCCCCGGGGCGGCGCGGCGCGGCGTCAGGGGGGAGCCCGACACCGGCCGCCGCTCACGCGTAGCGCTTGAGCTGGAGCGAGAACTGCGCGAGCGGCGCGATGCCCGAGCCCTCGGCGCGCCGGCACCAGTCCTGCAGGCGCGCGAGCAGCTGCTCGGAGGTCTCGGTCGAGCGCGACCACAGCGCGGACAGCTCGGCGCGCATCGCGACGGCCATCGCGATCGTGCGGCTGTGCGCCGCGAGGCTCGCGAGGCGCTCGCGCTCGGGCGTCGGCAGCGCGTCCGGGTCGGCGAGCCAGCGCTTCAGGCGCGCGGGGCTCGGCAGCTCGACGCCGCGCACGCGCTCGCGCAGCGACTCGAGCTCGGCGCCGCAGGCGGCCTTGAGCGAGCGCGCGTAGGCGGTCGCCACGTGGTAGCGGTGCGTGATGATCGCCTGCAGCGTCGCGTGGTCGGCCTCGGACTTCGACGTCTCGAGCCTGAGCTTCGGCGCGACGCGGCGCACGTCCGCGAGCCCGAGGGCCGACAGCGCGCGGATGTAGGCCCAGCCCAGGTCGAACTCGTACCAGCGCGCCGAGAACTTGGCCGACGTGCCGTACGCGTGGTGGTTGTTGTGCAGTTCCTCGCCGCCGATCAGGATGCCGATCGGGACGATGTTGGTCGATGTGTCGTTGGACGCGTAGTTGCGGTAGCCCCAGTAGTGGCCCACGCCGTTGACGATGCCGGCCGCCCAGAACGGGATCCACATCATCTGCACGGCCCAGATCGCCGCGCCCGCGACGCCGAACAGCACGAGGTCGATCGCGAGCATCAGGCCCACGCCCTGCCACGAGTACCGCGCGTAGACGTTGCGCTCGAGCCAGTCGTCGGGCGTGCCGTGGCCGTAGCGCTCGATCGTCCCGGCGTTGCGCGCCTCGGCGCGGTAGAGCTCGGCGCCGCTCCAGACCACCGTCGAGAGGCCGCGCGTCATCGGGCTGTGCGGGTCGTCCTCGGTCTCGACCTTCGCGTGGTGCTTGCGGTGGATCGCCGCCCACTCCTTCGTGACCATGCCGGTCGTGAGCCAGAGCCAGAAGCGGAAGAAGTGCGAGACCGCCGGATGCAGGTCGAGCGCGCGGTGCGCCTGGCAGCGGTGCAGGAAGATCGTGACCGCCGCGATCGTGACGTGCGTGAGCGCGAGCGTCACGACGACGTAGCCCCACCACGGGAGGGGCGCGAGGCCGTCGGCCAGGAAGTCGAGCAGCGGGTCGAATGCGGTCATTCGCAGTGCCGCCGGCCGGGCCGGGAGGCATCGGAAAAAGAAAAATTATACCCTGCGCCCCGGATCGGCCCGGGCTCGCCGGGCCGGGGGGTCAGGGCGGGCTTCCGACGCCCGGAACGGTCGCGCCGGCGCCGATGAGCCGGATGTCCTTGATCGGGCGCGAGATCTCGATGCCGGCTTGGTCGAACGTCCGCAGGATGCGGCGGTTGATCGAGCTGCGCAGGCCCAGTTGCCCCTGCTCGGGATCGGCGATCCAGAGCCCGAGCTCGAGCTCGATGCCGAACTCGGAGAGCAGGCCGACGAACGCCTGGGGCGCGTACGCCGGATCCCGCAGGACGCGCGGCTCGGCGCGCGCGGCGTCCTCGAGGAGCGCGATCGCGCGTTCGACGTCGGTCCCGTAGGGAATCCGCACCGCGATCGCGACGCGGACCCGCCGCACCGAGCTCGAGTGGTTGAGGACGGTCGTCGTCACCAGCGTCTCGTTGGGGACGATCGCCGAGATGCCGTCGAGGCCGCGGACCACGACGTAGCGCGACGTGACCGACGTCACGACGCCGGTGCGGTTCTCGATCGTGACGAGGTCGCCCAGGTCGATCGACCGGTCGAGCAGGATCGTGAAGCCGGCGATGTAGTTCGCCGCGAGCTTCTGGAGGCCGAGGCCGATGCCGACGCCCAGCGCGCCGCCGAAGACCGAGAGGAGCGTCAGGTCGATGCCGAGCGCCGGCAGCGACACGAGGACGCCGACGATCACCAGCATCGCGCGGAGGAAGCGCGAGAGCACGACCCGGACGTTCGGCTCGAACCCGGTCGACATCAGCCGCCGCTCGAGGAATCCCGAGAGCCACAGCGTCGCCGCGATCGTCGCGACCACGACGACGAGGCCCCGGCCGATCGTCGCGAGCGAGACGCTCCCGCGCCCCAGCGGCACCGAGATCGCGTCGAGGTAGCCGACGATCTCGGCGCCGACGCCGAGGTAGTGGAGCACGAGGATGCCCCAGATCGAGAACGAGATCACCTTCGCCGATCCGGCGAGCCACGACGCGTCCGGGAAGAGCCGCCGCAGCGTGTAGACGAGGATCCGGATGACGGCCAGCGCGACCGCGAGCGGGATCGCGACGTCGAAGAGCATCGTCGAGCCGGACCGCACGTACGCCGACCGCGCGATCAGCAGCAGGACGAGCGCCGTGAGCGGGAACACGACGTGCGCGACCTGGCGCGCGGTCCGGTTCGGCGTGTCGCCGCGGGCGCGGGCGACGCGCCGGTCGACGAGCCAGGCGACGGCGAAGCACGCGAGGACGACCGCGAGCTCGACCAAGCCTCGCGTCTCGGACAGGTACTTCTCGACGTACGCGAAGTCCTGGGCGGCGGGGATGGACGGGAACATGGGCCGATTATCGCGCGCGCTCGAGGATCGCGGCGTAGAACGCGTCGCAGCCGTGCTCCGCGGTCGACAGCACCAGCGAGGGGCCGGTGTCGAGCGCGATGCCGGCGCGCGCGAGCTCGGCCCGCGCGTCGCCGAGGGCGAACCCGGGGTGCGCGGCGAGGAACGCCTCGACGATGCGCTCGTTCTCCTCGGGCAGCACGCTGCAGGTCGCGTAGACGACGCGCCCGCCCGGCTTCACGAGCGTCGCGGCGGAGGCGAGGATCGCCGCCTGCTTCGCGGCGAGCTCGGCGACGTCGACCGGACGGTGCCGCCACTTGAGGTCGGGATTGCGGCGCAGCGTCCCGGTGCCCGTGCACGGCGCGTCGACGAGCACGCGATCGACCTTGCCGGCGAGCCGCTTGACCTTCGCGTCGCGCTCGTGCGCGATCAGCTGCGGATGCACGTTCGACAGCCCCGAGCGCGCGAGGCGCGGCTTGAAGTTCGCGAGCCGCTTCCCGACCGTGTCGAACGCGTAGAGGCGCCCCTGCGAGCGCATCAGCGCGCCCAGCGCGAGCGTCTTGCCGCCCGCGCCGGCGCAGAAGTCGACGACCATCTCGCCGCGCCGCGGAGCGACGAGGAACGCGACGAGCTGGCTCCCCTCGTCCTGCACCTCGATCCGGCCGTCGAGAAACCACGGGTGCTGCGCGAGCATCGGGCGCCCGGCGACGCGGATCCCCCACGGCGAGTAGCGCGTCGGCGCGACCGCGTGCCCGTCGGCGGAAAGGCGCGCGAGCGCCTCGTCGCGGGTCGCCTTCACGACGTTGACGCGCAGGTCGAGCGGCGCGCTCTCGCGCGCGCCCCGCGCGAACGCCGCGCGTCGCTGTGCGCCCATCGTCTCGCCCAGCCGTTCCCACAGCCAGTCGGGAAGATCCAGCGCGACCGGCTCGGGCAGCGGCGTCGCGATGCGGCCCTTGAGCGCCGCGAGCCACTCGCGCTCGTCGTCGTTCAGCGCGGCGTCGAGCTCGCGCACCGACTTCGACATCTCGCGCACGAGCGTCGCCAGCGCGAGGCGTCGGGGATCCTGCGTCCCGGCGATCGCCTCGATCGAGCGCCGGCGGCGCAGCCACGCGAACAGCGCCTCGGCGACGAACGCGCGGTCCTGCCGCCCCATCTGCGGCCGCGCGCGGAAGAACTGGTGGAGCCGCACGTCGGCGGGCGCGTCGAGCGGCGCGATCGCGCGGATCGCGTCGGCGAGCGCGGCCACGCGCCCGGGCGGCAGGCCGGCGCCCGCGCGTCCTGCGCTACTCAACGCGCACCTCGTCGTCGACGCGGATCGACGCGAGCACGACGTCCAGCGTGCCGCGCAGCGTGTTGGTGATGCGCATCCGGATCGGCAGGTAGCGCAAGCCCGGCGCGAGCCAGACGACCGACTCGGTGCGCCCGTCGTCGCTCGTCCGGTGCCAGCGCTCGGCCAGGAGCTCGCCGTAGGGCCAGATCACGGTCTCCTCGCCCTCGCGCGTCACCGTGAGCCGGATGACGCGGCGCGTCGTCGCGAGGTGGAACACCTGCTCGCCCGACGACGGCGGCGCGAAGTAGAACTGCCACATCAGCGTGAGCGGATCGAACGTCGGCAGCTCGAGCGCCGCGGGCTTGTCGCCGGAGAGCGTCGCGATGCCCGACTCCCAGTCGAACGTCGCGGTCTCGCGCTTGTCGCGGCTGCCCCGCTCGACGGTGAGCTCCCAGGGCTGGAGCCCGGCGGGCGTGATGAGGCCGCGGCTCTCGACCTTGCCCTCGCCGCGCAGCACCAGCGCGGCGAGCCCGCGCGCCTCGCCGACGGTCGCGATCCGGTAGCGGTTGCCCTGGTGCTCGAACCGGTAGGTCGCATCGCCGATGTGCAGCCCCGGGCCGTAGAAGACGCGGTACGAGAGATCGACGCGCGCGGGCAGCGTCTGCATCGACGGCGGCGGCGGCAGGTCGGCGGGGGCGGTCTCCTCCGCGAGCACGGGCGGCGCCTCGGCCACGACCGGCGCGCTCGCGGCCGGCGCCCCGGCGACCGGGGCCTCCGGCTCCGGCTCGGCGGCGGGAGGGGAGGGAGGCGCCGGGACGAGCGGCGAGGTCCGTTTCGGCCGCGCCTTCGGCTTCGCGGCCGGCGCCGCCGCCGAGGGGACCGGCGGCGGGGGCATCTCGGTGATCGTCGCGGTGAGCACCGTGGACTCGGGCGCGGAAGGCGGCTCGACCGGCCAGAGCGAGATCGCGAGGTGCAGCGCGAGCGACGCGACGAGCGCGATCGCGAGCGCCCGGTACCCGATTCGCGCGCGCCTGCCCGCCCGGCGCGAGGCCGCCGGCGGCGGGAGCGGGAGCGAGAGCGGGCGGGCCATCGTCGTTCGACGCGGCGCGGGCCGCCGCGGTTCCGGCCATCAGCGGCCCGGGCCCGGCCGCGTCGTCGCGCGCCCGTCGTCCCCGCCGACAACGCGCACGCGCTGTCCTTCGATGACGAGCCGGCCGTCGCAGAACCAGCCGACGGCCGCGGGCAGGAGCCGGTGCTCGAGCTCGAGCACGCGGTGGGCGAGCGAGTCCTCGTCGTCGTCGCCGTGCACGTGCAGCGCCGACTGCGCGATGATCGGGCCCACGTCGACCTCTGGCGTGACGAAGTGCACGGTGCAGCCGTGCGTCGCCGCGCCGTCGGCGAGCGCGCGGCGGTGCGTGTGGAGGCCGGGATACGCGGGCAGCAGCGACGGGTGGATGTTGATCAGGCGTCCGCGGTAGCGCTCGACCGCCTCGCGTCCCAGCACGCGCATGAAGCCGGCCAGCACGACGAGGTCGGGCTCGGAGCGGTCGATCGCCGCGACGATCGCCGCGTCGAACGCCTCGCGCGTCGGATGGGCCTTGTGGTCGACCACCTCGGTCGAGACGCCGTGGGCCTTCGCGATCGCGAGCGCGCCGGCGTCCGGGCGGTTCGAGATCACGTGCGTCACGCTGCCGCGGAACGCGCCGGCGCGCTCGGCGGCGAGCAGCGCCTCGAGGTTCGAGCCGCGCCCGGAGACCAGGACGGTGATGCGCGCGAGGGCCATGCCGCGGGCGCCGGGCGGCGGTGGCCGCGTCACGCGACGACGGTCGCGGGCGCGCCGTCGGGGCGGGGCACGATCGTGCCGATCCGGGACACGTGCTCGCCGGCGGCGGCGAGGAGCCGCGTCGCGCGCGCCTCGTGCTCGGGCGCGACGACGACCGCCATGCCGATGCCGCAGTTGAACACGCGCAGCATCTCGGCCTCGTCGACGCGGCCCTCGCGGGCGAGCCAGTCGAACACCGGCGCCCGCTTCCAGCTTCCGCGCTCGAGCCGGGCCTGCACGCCGTCGGGGAGCATGCGCGGGACGTTCTCCGTCAGCCCGCCGCCGGTGATGTGGGCCATCCCCTTGACCGGCGTGTCGCGCATCAGCGCGAGCAGCGGCTTCACGTAGATGCGCGTGGGCGCCATCAGCGCGTCGGCCAGCGTCCCGTGGCCGAGCGGCGCGGCGAGGTCGGCCTGCGCGTCGGCGACGATGCGGCGGACGAGCGAGTAGCCGTTCGAGTGCGGGCCGCTCGACGCGAGCCCGAGCACCGCGTCGCCGGCGGCGATCGTGCGGCCGTCGACGATGCGCTCCTTCTCGACGACCCCGACCGCGAAGCCCGCGAGGTCGTATTCGCCCTCAGCGTACATGCCCGGCATCTCGGCGGTCTCGCCGCCGATGAGCGCGCAGCCGGCGAGCTCGCAACCGCGCGCGATGCCCTGGACGACGCGCGCGGCGACGTCGACGTCGAGCCTGCCGCACGCGTAGTAGTCGAGGAAGAAGAGCGGCTCGGCGCCCTGCACGAGGATGTCGTTGACGCTCATCGCGACGAGGTCGATGCCGATCGTGTCGTGCCGGTCGAGGGCGAACGCCAGCTTGAGCTTGGTCCCGACGCCGTCGGTGCCCGCGACCAGCACCGGCTCGCGGAAGCGCTTGCCGATCTCGACGAGCGCGCCGAACCCGCCGATGCCGGCAAGCACCTCGGGCCGCATCGTGCGCTTCGCGAACGGCTTGATGCGCTCGACCAGCGCATCGCCGGCGTCGATGTCGACGCCCGCGTCGCGGTACGAGAGTCCGGGGGCGGGCGAGGGGTCGGCGGGCGGCATCGGTCGCGCGGGGAGGGGTCGGATCGGGGCCTGCCGGCGCGCCCGACGGGCGCGAGGCGCGCGAACGCGGTAAAGTGCGTCGCCGCGCCGCGCACCGCGAGGCGCACGGATTCTACCGGAAATGGACCCCGCCCGTCCCGACGAGCCGCCTCCCGCGAGCCCCGCGCCGGCCCCCGCCGCGCCGCGCCGGATCGTCACGCCGCGCCAGTACCTGTGGATCGTCGCCGCCGCGATCGTCGCGGTGCTCGCGCTCGAGTTCCTGGGCCCCGTGCTCACGCCTTTCCTGGTCGGCGCGATCTTCGCCTACATCGGCGCGCCGCTCGTCGACCGCCTCCAGCGGCGGCGCGTCTCGCGGACGATCGGCACGCTCGTCGTCGTGCTGCTGTTCGGCGTCGCCGTGTTCGCGATCCTGCTCGTGCTGGTCCCGCTCGTGCAGGCCGAGATCGGGCTCGCCGCGAAGAAGCTGCCGGAGCTCCTCGCGCGCCTGTCCGCCCACGCATCGCCGTGGCTCGAGGAGAACCTCGGGATCGCCGTCGCGCTCGATTTCGCGTCGCTGCGCGACTTCGTCGCCGAGCACCTCGACGAGGCGAAGGGCTACACGGGGCGGATCGTGGCGGGCCTCAAGGCGGGCGGGCTCCTGCTGCTCTCGATCGTCGTGAACGCCGCGCTGATCCCGGTCGTGATGTTCTACCTGCTGCGCGACTGGCACCTGCTGTGGGGGCGCCTCTACGACCTCGTGCCCGCGCGGTGGCGCTGGAAGACGCGCCAGATCGCGGGCGAGATCGACGGCGTGCTCGCCGAGTTCCTGCGCGGGCAGGGAATGGTGATGGGCTCGCTCGCGCTCTACTACGTGGTCGGACTGTGGATCGCCGGGCTGCAGTTCGCGCTGCCGATCGGCATCCTGACCGGGCTCCTCGTGTTCATCCCGTACGTCGGGTTCGGCACCGGTCTCGTGCTCGGCATGCTCGCCGCGCTGCTGCAGTGGAACGGCGTCCCCGGCTTCCTCGCGATCGTCGCCGTCTACGGCATCGGCCAGATCCTCGAGAACTACGTGCTGATTCCCTGGCTCATCGGCGACCGCATCGGATTGCACCCGCTCGCGGTGATCTTCGCGCTGCTCGCGTTCGGCAATCTGTTCGGGTTCGCGGGCGTGCTCCTCGCGCTGCCGGCGTCGGCGGCGCTCCTGGTCGGCCTGCGCCACCTGCGCAAGGCCTACGCGGAGAGCGCGCTCTACGCCGAGGACGACGACGAAGCCTGACCCCGCCGTGGAGCAGCTGATCTTCGAGCTCGTCGCGCCCGAGCCTCCGTCGTTCGCCACGTTCGTCGCCGGGCGCAACGACGAGGCGGTCGCCGCGCTGCGGCGCGCGGCGGCCGGGACGCTCGCCGAGACGAGCGTCGTCCTGTGGGGCGCGCCGGGCGCGGGGAAGTCCCACCTCGTCGCCGCCACCGTGGCCGCGGCGCGCGCGGCCGGCCGGGCCGCGCTCGCCTGCGCGTCGCCGGCCGGGCTCCCGCGCGCCGACCCCGCCCCGGGCGCGCTCGTGGCGGTCGACGACGTCGACGCCGCCGACGCCGACGCGCAGGCGCGGCTGTTCACGCTCTACAACCGGCTGCGCGAGCGCGGGGGCACGCTCGTCGCGGCCGGCGACGCGCCGCCGGCCCGATCGCCGCTGCGCGACGACGTGCGGACGCGGCTGTCGTGGGGCCTCGTCTACGAGATCGTCCCGCTCGCCGATGCCGACAAGCCCGCCGCGCTCGCCGCCTACGCGCGCTCGCGCGGCTTCGCGCTCGCCGACGACGTGATCGGCTACCTGCTCGCCCACGGACGGCGCGACATGGGCACGCTGGTCGCGACGCTCGCGGCGCTCGACCGCCGCTCGCTCGCGCAGAAGCGTCCGGTCACGGTGCCGCTCCTGCGCGAGTGGCTGCAGCGCTCGATCGACGACGTCGGTCCGCGCTGACGGCGCCCTCGCGCCGACCGAAGCGCCGGGAAACGGCCGACGGCCCGGGCGGGCCTGTCAACCCGCCGCGAGCGACCCGCGTTATTGGCCGCGACCCGGTCGTTTCCGGGTCCACCTCAACGTCGAGAAGGAATCTTCACGCATGAACAAGCTCCTGACGGCCCTGATCGCTTCGGCGTTCGCGGCGACCGCCTTTGCCCAGACGACCGCCCCGGCGGCGCCGGCCCCTGCCGCGAAGGCGGCTCCGGCAGCGGCGACTGCGCCTGCCGCGGCGCCTGCGGCGGCGGCCCCGGCCCCGGCGGCGGCGCCGGCGGCGACCACCAGGACGGCCGACGCCTCGGCGGCGACCGGCTCGTCGACCCACAAGAAGACCAAGAAGTCGAAGGCCGCCAAGACGAAGCCGGCGGCCTCGGCGGGCGGTTCCACCGCGGCGGCGCCCTCGGCGCCGGCCGCGGAGAAGCCGGCCAAGTGACCCGGCAACCCCGGCCGGCGACCGCCGGCCGGGGTTGCGGAAACGAGCAATATGTCGTAGCCTTTCAAGGCTTTGCAATGCCTGGTTCGGAGCGGTCCCTCGGGGCCGGCACCCGCCAACACACCAACCAAGAACCACTCACTGAGGGACACATCCATGAGCAAGCTCCTCGTTGCGCTGATCGCGGCCTCGTTCGCGACCGTCGCCGGCGCGCAAGCCGGCGCCACCAAGCAGGAAAAGCAGCAGACCGTCCAGTCGGTCACCCAGCAGGCCGCGCAGTCGACGACCGCGCAGGGCGAAGCGAAGGACGTCGCGAAGGCGAAGACCGAGAAGGGCACGCCGAAGGCGCTGCCGACGAAGGCCGACAAGGCGAAGGCCGTCGACTCCGTGACCGCCGCCGATGCGAAGACCAACACCGCCGCGTCGGAAGCCAAGGACGTCGCCAAGCTGAAGACCGAGAAGGGCACGCCGAAGGCCGAGAAGCCGAACTTCCGCGATCCGGCGGTCGAGAAGCAGATGCAGAAGGCGTCGACGGGCCAGTAATCCCGCAGCGCGTCGACACGAAGGCAGGGGCGCCGGTGAGGCCCCCTGCCTTTTTCTTTGCCGCCGCGGTCCGAATGCGATGAGCGCCGCCGGGCCGCCCGCGCGCCCGCAGGGCCGTCCCAAGGGCGCGCTGCCCCCTTGGGGGAGGCACGCGAAGCGTGCTCCGGGGGGAGTGTCAACCGGCGCTCGCCCCCTCCTTCAGGAGGGGGTGCGCGAAGCCGCGTCAGCGGCGAGCCTGGGGGAGATCGTTCGATGAGCGAATCGCGTGCACTGCGTCCCGCCGTCACGGTCGCCGCGCTCGACGATCGCGGCGGCGCGTTCCTGCTCGTGCGCGAGCGCACGCGCGACGGCCTGAAGCTGAACCAGCCCGCCGGGCACCTCGAGCCCGGCGAGTCGCCCGCGGCCGGCGCGGCGCGCGAGACGCTGGAAGAGGCCGGCTGGCGCGTCGAGGCGACCGCGCTGGTGGGCGTCTACCGCTGGGAGGCGCCCGACGACGGCGCGACGTTCGTGCGCTTCGCCTACGCCGCGACGCCGCTCACCGCGATGCCGGGGCGCGCCCTCGACGAAGGTATCGTCGAGGCGTTGTGGCTTCCCTACGACGAGATCGCGGCGCGCCGCGACGAGCACCGCAGCCCGCTGGTGATGCGCTGCATCGACGACTACCGCACCGGCCGCCGCTGGCCGCTCGACCTCGTGCAGGAGGTCGCCGGCGCCGGCGCGGGGCTCGTCGAGAGGGCGGGGTCGTGAAGCGCGAGCGCGTCGTCGTCGGACTGTCGGGCGGCGTCGACTCGGCGGTCGCGGCGCTGCTGCTGAAGCGCGAGGGTCACGAGGTCGTCGGCGTCTTCATGAAGAACTGGGAGGACGACGGCGACCTCCACTGCACGTCGCGCGAGGATCTCGTCGACGCGGCGGCGGTCGCCGACCTGATCGGCATCGAGCTCGAGGCGGTCAACTTCGCGGCCGAGTACCGGGAGCGCGTGTTCGCGCACTTCCTGCGCGAGTACCGGGCCGGCCGCACGCCCAACCCCGACGTGCTCTGCAACAGCGAGATCAAGTTCCGCGCTTTCCTCGACCACGCGCTCGCCCTCGGCGCCGCGCGGATCGCGACCGGCCACTACGCGCGCGTGCGCCGCACCGGCGCGGGCGTCGAGCTCCTGAAGGCGGCCGACGCGTCGAAGGACCAGAGCTACTTCCTGCACCGCCTCACGCAGGAGCAGCTGGCGCCCGTCGCGTTCCCGCTGGGCGGCATCGAGAAGCGCCGCGTGCGCGAGATCGCGCGCGAGGCGGGGCTGCCGGTGCACGCGAAGCGCGACTCGACCGGCATCTGCTTCATCGGCGAGCGTCCGTTCCGGGAGTTCCTCGCGCGCTACCTGCCGCGCACGCCCGGTCCGATGGTGACGCCCGAAGGCCGCGAGGTCGGGCGCCACCTGGGGATCGCCTACTACACGCTCGGGCAGCGGCAGGGACTGGGACTGGGCGGGACGCGCGGCGGGCCCGAAGCGCCGTGGTTCGTCGCCGCGAAGGATCTCGTGCGGAACGCGCTCGTCGTCGTGCAGGGCCACGACCACCCGATGCTGCACGCGTCGCGCGTCGACGCGATCGAGCCGCACTGGATCTCGGGCACGCCCCCCGCGCTGCCGGCGCGGCTCGCCGCGAAGACGCGCTACCGGATGGCCGACGCGGCGTGCGCGGTCGAGGCGGCGGGCGACGGATTGCGCGCGACGTTCGACGCCGCGCAATTCGCGCCGACGCCCGGGCAGTACCTGGTCCTCTACGACGGCGACGTGTGCCTGGGCGGGGCGGTGATCGCATCGGCCGGGAGCGGCGTCGGGGCCGCAGCGCCGCCGGCAGCGGCGCCGAGAGACGCGATCGCGCACGCCCCTTGAGCCGGCGTGTCGGGCGGCCCCCCCGGAACACCTCGTCCGGTTGAGGGGTACAATCTGCGCAGGTGGTCGTGCAGGCGCCGCCCGCGGCGCGGGTAGCACGAGCCACTCCCCCCAATTCAGCGGAGAAGCACCATGTCGTTACAGTCGTTCGGACGCTGGACGTCGGCCGTTGCCGCGGCCAGCGTGGCGTCGCTCATGCTGGCGTTCGCGCCGGCCGCCCTCGCGGCCGACGGCAAGATCGAGTTCGACCTCTACAAGGCCGGCTTCATCGTCGGCGGCAGCGGCGGCAAGGGAAAGCTTACGCTCGGCGGCAAGAGCTATCCGATCGAGATCGGCGGCGTGTCGCTGGGCGCGACGATCGGCTTCTCGAAGGCCGAGATGGTCGGCGAGGTTCACAACATCAAGCAGGCCTCCGACATCGAGGGCGTGTACACGGCCGGCCAGGCCGGAATCGCGGTCGCCGGCGGCGCGAAGGTCGCCGAGCTCAAGAATTCGAAGGGCGTCGTGCTCAAGGTGAAGGGCCAGCAGATCGGCCTCGAGTTCGCGGTCGACCTGTCGGGCATGGAGATCAAGCTCAAGAAGTAGACGTCGCGCGAGGCGGGCCGCGGTGCGTCGCCGGCGCCGCGGGCCGCGATCCCATCCATTCCGGCGGAATGGCGCGCCCTCGTCCGAATCGCGGGGGCGCGTCGAACGATGCGAAGGAATCGAAACATGAAGAACGACACCCCCCGCCGCAGGTTCGTGAAGTCCGCGCTGGCGCTCGTCGCGTCCGCGGCTGTCCTGCCGGCGCGCGCGCAGGCGCAACCCGACGCGACGATCGAGATCACGATCTTTCGCGCCGGCTTCATCGTCGGCGGCAGCGGCGGCAGCGGCATCCTCACGTTCAAGGGCAACGGATACAACCTGTCGGTGGGCGGTGTGAGCGTCGGAGCGACGATCGGCGTCGCGCGCGCCGAGTTCATCGGCGAGGTCTACAACCTGAAGGACGCGAAGGACATCGAGGGCACGTACACGGCCGGCACCGCGAGCGCGGCGGCGGGCGGCGGCGTCGGCGTCACCGAGCTCCAGAACTCGCGCGGCGTCCGGCTGCGCCTGCAAGGCAGGCAGATCGGGCTCATGGTCTCGATCGACCTGTCCGGCATGCAGATCTCGATCCGGAACTGACCGGCGTCCCGGCTCGCCGCGCGGGCCGCGATCCCGCGCGGCGTGGAGCGCGCGCCGGCGCGCGGGCCGGGCGCACGCGCTACGCGAACCTGCCGGCGCCGCGTCGGGCGCCCTTCGCGCGCGAACGCGGCTCCCGGCGCGCGCGGCGCCTCAGAACGGGATGTCGTCGTCGAAGTCCTCGCCGCCCTTCTTGCCGCCTCCGGCTCCGGCCGGCGGGCGCTGACCGCCTCCTCCGCCCGCGCCGGCGCCGCCGCCGCGCGAAGGCGCGCGGCCACCGCCGCCGCCCGCCATCTCGTCATCGCCGCCGCCCCCGTCGCGGCCGCCGCCGATCAGCTGCATCCGGTCGGCGACGACTTCGGTCGAGTACTTCTCGACGCCGTCCTTGTCCGTGTACTTGCGCGTCTGCAGCCGGCCTTCGATGTAGACCGAGCGCCCCTTCTTCAGGTACTCGCCCGCGACCTCCGCCTGGCGCCCGAACAGGACGACGCGGTGCCACTCGGTGCGCTCCTGCTTCTCGCCGTTCTTGTCCTTCCACTGCTCGGAGGTCGCGATGTTGAGGTTCGTGACCGCGTCGCCGCCGGTCGTGTAGCGCGTCTCCGGGTCGCGGCCCAGGTTGCCGAGCAGGATCACCTTGTTCACCGATGCCATCTTGTCAGGTCCTTCCCATCGAGAGAGTGGATTCCGCCGATGCGGGCGGGTTCGCCATCGTCGCGCCCGCGACGAGCCACAGCGCCGCGAGCGCGACGCCGAAGCCGTAGACCGCCGCGGGCCCCGCGTGCTTGAGCAGCAGGCCGCCGCTCGCGCCGCCCGCGAACATCCCGAGGTACTGCATGCCGCTGAACACGCCGATCGCCGTGCCGCGCGACGCGCGCGGCGCGAAGCGCGACACCATCGAGGGCAGGCTCGCCTCGAGCAGATTGAACGCGCAGAAGAACACGGCGAGCCCGGCGACGATCAGGGGCAGCGACGTGCCGGCCGCCGCGAGGATCGCGAGTCCGAGGCCGAGCACCGCGATCGCGCCGGTCAGCACCGCCTTGCCGCGGCCGGGGCGGTCGACGCTGCGGAACAGCGGCAGCACGATCCCGACCGACACGACGAGCACCGGCAGGTAGACGATCCCGTGCGACGACGGCGCGATCCCGGCGTCGCGCAGCGAGAACGGCATCTGCACGAACAGCGCCATCAGGATCGCGTGCAGCGCGAAGATTCCGAAGTCGAGGCGCAGGAGCTGCCGGTCGGCGAGCACGCGGCGCAGCGCCACGCGCTCGCCCGCCGCGCGGACCGGGTGCGCGGCGGCGGCGGGATCGGGCACGCCCCAGCGAACGACCGCGATCGCCGTGAGCGCGAGGACGCCGGTCAGCACGAAGATGCCGCGCACGCCGATCGCGCCGCCGAGCACGGGACCGGCGACGAGCGACACCGCGAACGTCGCGCCGATCGTGATGCCGACGAGCGCCATCGCGCGCGTGCGGACCTCGTCGCGCGTGAGGTCGGCGGCGAGCGCCATCACGGCGGCGGAGACCGCGCCCGAGCCCTGGAGCGTGCGCCCCGCGGTGAGCCAGACGATGTCGGGCGCCCACGCGGCGACGAAGCTGCCCGCCGCGAACACGACCAGTCCGAACGCGATCGCGGGCTTGCGGCCGACGCGGTCGGAGGCCCAGCCGAACGGGATCTGCAGGACCGCCTGCGCGAGGCCGTAGGCGCCGAGCGCGAAGCCGATCATCGCCGGATCGGTCCCGCCGGGCAGCGTCGTCGCGAAGAGCGCGAGCACCGGCAGCACGATGAACAGCCCGAACATCCTCAACCCGCTCACGCCCGCGAGGAACGCGGTCGAGCGGAGCTCCGCGCGCGTCATGCGGACGTTTCGCGGGCTCTGGGCGGCGCTGTCGGGCATCGGGCGGCGGGCGGGTCGGCGGCGGAGCCGGGCGCGAATCCGGGGAGCGGCCGGCGGGAAGGATTCCGCGAGAGGCGCCGGCTTCGGGCGGGCTCGCCGAACGCACTATACTAACAGGTTCGCCTCGCCCGCCTTCGGCCGTCCGGCCGAGGCGCGCCTCGCCCCATTCGGGAACGCATGGACCTCATCCGCATCCGCGGCGCACGCACGCACAACCTCAAGAACCTGAGCCTCGACCTGCCGCGCCACCGGCTCATCGTCGTGACCGGCCTGTCGGGATCGGGCAAGAGCTCGCTCGCCTTCGACACGCTCTACGCGGAGGGCCAGCGGCGCTACGTCGAGTCGCTGTCGGCGTACGCGCGGCAGTTCCTGCAGCTGATGGAGAAGCCCGACGTCGACCTGATCGAGGGGCTCTCGCCCGCGATCTCGATCGAGCAGAAGGCGACGTCGCACAACCCGCGGTCGACGGTCGGGACGGTCACCGAGATCCACGACTACCTGCGGCTCCTCTACGCGCGCGTCGGCGATCCGTACTGCCCCGAGCACCCCGAGCAGAAGCTCGCGTCGATGACGATCTCGCAGATGGTCGACGCGACGCTCGCGCTGCCGGCGGAGACGAAGCTCGCGATCCTCGCGCCGGTGGTGAGCAACCGCAAGGGCGAGCACGTCGAGCTCCTCGTCGAGCTGCGCGCCCAGGGGTTCGTGCGCGTGCGCGTGGACGGCACGGTGCGCGAGATCGACGCGGTGCCGAAGCTCGCCAAGACGACCAAGCACACGATCGAGGTCGTCGTCGACCGGCTGAAGGTCTCGCCCGAGTTCAAGCAGCGGCTCGCGGAATCCTGCGAGACGGCGCTGCGCCACGGCGACGGACGCGCGATCGCGGTCGAGATGGACACCGGTCGGGAGCACCTGTTCAGCTCGAAGTTCGCGTGCCCGGTCTGCAACTACTCGCTCGCGGAGCTCGAGCCGCGGCTCTTCTCCTTCAACAATCCGGCGGGCGCGTGCCCGCGCTGCGACGGGCTGGGCGCGATCAGCTTCTTCGATCCGAAGCGCGTCGTCGCGTTCCCGCAGCTCTCGCTCGCGTCGGGCGCGATCAAGGGGTGGGACCGGCGCAACCAGTTCTACTTCCAGATGCTGCAGTCGCTGGCGAAGCACGCGGGCTTCGACCTGGAGCGTCCGTTCGCGAAGCTGCCCGAGCGGGTGCAGGCGCTCGTGCTCGACGGCTCGGGCGACGAGAAGATCCCGTTCACCTACCTGTCGGAGCGCGGCCGTCCGGTCGTGCGCGAGCACGCGTTCGAGGGGATCCTGCCCAACCTCGAGCGGCGCTACCGCGAGACCGACAGCCTGATGGTGCGCGAGGAGCTCGCGAAGTACCTGAACAGCAAGCCCTGCCCCGAGTGCCACGGCACGCGGCTCAAGCGCGAGGCGCGCAACGTGAAGATCGGCCCGGAGGAGGGGCAGCGCGCGATCTACGAGGTGTCGGCCTGGCCGCTCAGGGAGACCTCGCGGTTCTTCGCGGACCTGAAGCTCGACGGGCACAAGGCGGCGATCGCCGAGAAGATCGTCAAGGAGATCGTGTCGCGGCTCGCGTTCCTCAACAACGTCGGCCTCGACTACCTGTCGCTCGACCGCTCGGCCGAGACGCTGTCGGGCGGCGAGGCGCAGCGCATCCGGCTCGCGTCGCAGATCGGATCGGGGCTCACCGGCGTCATGTACGTGCTGGACGAGCCCTCGATCGGGCTGCACCAGCGCGACAACGACCGGCTGCTGGCGACGCTCAGGCACCTGCGCGACCTCGGCAACAGCGTGATCGTCGTCGAGCACGACCAGGACGCGATCCTGTCGGCGGACCACGTCGTCGACATGGGGCCGGGCGCGGGCGAGCACGGCGGCGAGGTCGTCGCGCAGGGGACGCCCGACGACATCCGGCGCGCCGCGCAATCGCTCACCGGCCGCTACCTTTCCGGCGAGCGGCGCATCCCGATGCCGGAGCGGCGCCACCGGCGCGACGCGTCGCGCGTGCTCACGATCACCGGCGCGCGCGGCAACAACCTGCGCGACGTGACGCTGTCGCTTCCGGTCGGGCTCTTCGTCTGCGTGACCGGCGTGTCGGGCTCGGGCAAGTCGACGCTCGTCAACGACACGCTCTACCACGCGGTCGCGCGGCACCTCTACGACAGCGCGGAGGAGCCCTCGCCCTACGCTGCGATCGACGGGCTCGACCATTTCGACAAGGTGATCAGCGTCGACCAGAGCCCGATCGGGCGCACGCCGAGGTCGAACCCGGCGACCTACACCGGCCTCTTCACGCCGATCCGCGAGCTGTTCGCGCAGGTGCGCGAGGCCCGCGAGCGCGGCTACGGCCCCGGGCGCTTCTCGTTCAACGTGAAGGGCGGGCGCTGCGAGGCCTGCCAGGGCGACGGGCTCATCAAGGTCGAGATGCACTTCCTGCCGGACGTGTACGTGCCCTGCGACGTCTGCCACGGGCAGCGCTACAATCGCGAGACGCTCGAGATCCGCTACAAGGGGAAGAACATCCACGAGGTGCTCGCGCTGACGGTCGAGCAGGCGCACGCGTTCTTCGAGCCGGTGCCCGCGGTCGCGCGCAAGCTCGCGACGCTGCTCGACGTGGGCCTGGGCTACATCACGCTGGGCCAGTCGGCGACGACGCTGTCCGGCGGCGAGGCGCAGCGCGTGAAGCTCGCGCTCGAGCTCTCCAAGCGCGACACCGGCCGCACGCTCTACATCCTCGACGAGCCGACGACCGGGCTCCACTTCCACGACATCGAGATGCTGCTCACCGTGCTGCACCGGCTGCGCGACCACGGCAACACCGTCGTCGTGATCGAGCACAACCTCGACGTCATCAAGACCGCCGACTGGATCGTCGACCTCGGCCCCGAAGGCGGGGCGGGCGGCGGGCGCGTGATCGCGGAGGGGCCGCCCGAGGACGTCGCGAAGGCCGCCGGGAGCCACACCGGCCGCTACCTGAAGCCGGTGCTCGACGCGCACGCGCGGGAGGCGGGGAAGGCGCAGGCCGCCGGGTCGAAGGCCGGACGCGCGCGCAAGGTGGCGAGCGACCTGCTCGGTTGAGTTCGTCGCGGGTCATGGGATCGCAGGCGGCGAGGTGAGGCGATGAACGAAGGGTCGGTCGGCGCGCACGGTAGGCCTCGCCGGGCGCGCGCGGCGCGCGGCGGTCTCGTCGTGGCCACGCTCGCGGCGTTCGCGCTCGCGGCGGGTCCGGTGACCGACGCGGGCGCGCAGGGAGGGACCCGGGCCGCGAAGCCCGCGGGACGTCCGATGGTGTGCCTCGTCCTGTCCGGCGGCGGCGCTCGCGGCGCCGCGCACATCGGCGTGCTGAAGGTGCTCGAGGAGCTGCGCGTCCCGGTCGACTGCATCGCGGGCACGAGCATGGGCTCGCTCGTCGGCGGCGCCTACGCGAGCGGGATGTCGATCGCCGAGATGGAGGCGCTGATCGCGACGATCACGAGCGACGAGCTCTTCCACGACGACCCGCCGCGCCAGGACCAGGCGATCCGTCGCAAGCTCGACGACCGCACGATCCTGTTCGAGCTCGAGCTGGGCGTGCGGGACGGGGAGGTGCTGCTGCCCAAGGGCGCGGTCAGCGGCATCCAGCTCGAAACCGTGCTGCGGCGGCTCGCGAAGGCATCCGCGCCGGGCGGCTTCGACGCGCTGCCGATCCCGTTCCGGGCGGTCGCGACCGACCTCGTCAGCGGCAAGGCGGTGGTGATCGACAGCGGCGAGCTCGCGCACGCGATGCGCGCGAGCATGTCGGTGCCCGCCGCGATCGCGCCGGCGCAGGTGAGGGGCATGCTGCTCGTCGACGGCGGGCTCACCGACAACCTGCCGGTCGACGTCGCGCGCGCGATGGGCGCGGACGTGGTGATCGCGGTGAACCTCGGCACGCCGCTGCTGAAGCGCGAGCAGCTGGGCTCGGTGGTCGGGATCACCGAGCAGTTCATCAACATCCTGACCGAGCAGAACGTGCGCGCGTCGCTCGCGTCGCTCAAGCCCACCGACGTCCTGATCGAGCCGGAGCTCGGCAACTTCTCGGCGGCCGACTTCGACCACCTGCCGAAGGCGGTCCCGATCGGCGAAGCGGCCGCGCGCAAGGCCGCGCCGCGGCTGTCGGCCCTCTCGCTCGCGCCCGCCGCGTACGCCGAGCTCCGTGCGAAGCAGGGTCCGGCCGAGCCGCCGGCGCCCGCGCCGGTCGCCGAGATCCGCTTCGACGGCCTGAAGCGCGTGAACCCGGCGACGCTCGAGGAGATCATCGACACGGCGCCGGGACGGCCCCTCGACAAGGCGGTGCTCGACCGCGACCTGCGCCGCATCTACGGGACGGGCGACTTCGAGCGGCTCGACTACCGGGTCCTTCGCGAAGGCGACCGGCAGGTCGTCATGATCGACGCGACCGAGAAGGAATGGGGCCCCAACTACCTGCGGTTCGGGCTCGGCCTCGTGTCCGACTTCTCCGAGGGTAACGCCTTCAACCTCGCGGTGAGCTACCGGCGCACCTGGCTCGATTCGCTCGGCGCCGAGTGGCGCGTCTACGCGCAGGCCGGAGAGACCGCGGGGCTCGCGACCGAGTACTACCAGCCGCTTCCGATCGGCCACGGCCTGTTCGTCGCCCCGCGCGCGGCCGCCTGGCGCAACACGCTCAACCTCTACCAGCAGTCCGATCGCATCGCGACCTACAACGTCCGGCAGGCGGCGGTCGGCGTCGACCTCGGCGTCGACATCACGCGCTACGGCGAGGTCCGCCTGGGGGTCGAGACCGGCACGCTCCGCGCCGCGCTCAACACGGGCCCGCCCAGCCTGGCGCCGCCCGAGGGGCGCATCGGCACCGGCGGGCTCCGGCTGCGCGCGATCGTCGACCAGCTCGACAACGTGAACTTCCCGCGCAGCGGCTACGCCGCGCTCGTCGACGTCAAGTCGCAGTTGAAGGGGCTCGGCGCCGACTTCTCCTACGTGAAGTGGGAGGCGGACGCCGCGATCGCGTTCGCGTCCGGGCGGCACTCGCTCACGCTCTCCGCGAAGGCCGGCGGCGCGGGGGGCAGCGACCCGCTGCCCGCCTACGACCAGTTCTTCTGGGGCGGCTTCCTGCAGCAGTCGGGTTACCCGACCGCCTCGCTCGCCGGCGCCGAGCTCGCGTTCGGCCGCGCGATCTACCTGTACCGGCTGACCGAAGTGAAGATCATCGGCCCGGTGTACGCCGGCGCCTCGCTCGAGCTGGGACGCATGGGGAAGCCGCTCGTGCCCGGCAACTCGACCGACCTGCTCACCTCGTCGGCGCTCTTCCTCGGGGCCGACACGCCGATCGGCCCGTTCTACCTCGGGTTCGGCTTCGCGGCGGACGGCAACCGCAGCGCGTACATGTTCCTCGGACGGCCGTAGGCGGGGCGGCCGGGCTCGCCACACCATGGTCACGGCTGACCCTGGCGCCGTCGACGTCCTCGTGATCGGCGGCGGCAACGCGGCGCTGTGCGCCGCGCTGACGGCGCGCGAGGCCGGCGCGTCGGTGCTGATGCTCGAGTCGGCGCCGCGCGAGTGGCGCGGCGGCAACTCGCCGCACACGCGCAACCTGCGCTGCATGCACGACGCGCCGCAGGACGTGCTGACCGGCGCCTATCCCGAGGAGGAGTTCCGGGACGACCTCCTCACTGTCACCGGCGGGATCACGAACGAGACGCTCGCGCGGCTCGCGATCCGCGACTCGTCGGTCTGCCGCGACTGGATGCGCCGGCACGGTGTCCGATTCCAGCCGTCGCTGTCGGGCACGCTGCACCTCTCGCGCACCAATGCGTTCTTCATGGGCGGGGGCAAGGCGCTCGTCAACGCCTACTACCGGAGCGCCGAGCGGCTCGGCGTGGCGGTCCGCTACGGGACGCCGGTCGACCGGATCGAGCTCGACGGCGGACGGTTCGTCGCGGCGCGCGCCGGCGGCGAGCGCGTGCCGGCGCGTTCGTGCGTGCTCGCGGCGGGCGGCTTCGAGTCGAACCGCGAGTGGCTGCGCGAGGCCTGGGGGCGCAACGCCGACGGCGAGTGGCCCGCGGACAACTTCCTGATCCGCGGCACGCGCTTCAACACCGGCGTGCTGCTCCGGTTCATGATCGACGCCGGGGCCGACGTGATCGGAGACCCGTCGCAGTCGCACTGCGTCGCGATCGACGCACGTGCGCCGCTCTACGACGGCGGCATCTGCACGCGCGTCGACTGCGTCTCGCTCGGCATCGTCGTCAACCGGCGCGCGGAGCGCTTCTACGACGAAGGCGAGGATTTCTGGCCGAAGCGCTACGCGATCTGGGGGCGGCTCGTCGCGCAGCAGCCCGGCCAGATCGCCTGGTCGGTGATCGACGCGAAGGCGGTCGGCCGCTTCATGCCGCCGGTCTTCCCGGGCACGCGCGCCGACACGCTCGACGCTCTCGCCCGCGAGCTCGGCCTCGACCCGGCCGCGTTCGCGCGCACCGTCGCCGGGTACAACGCGGCGTGCCGCGCCGGGACCTTCGACCACACCGAGCTCGACGACTGCCGCACCGAAGACCTCGCGCCTGCCAAGTCGCACTGGGCGCGCCCGCTCGACCGGCCGCCGTACGTCGCCTACCCGCTCCGGCCCGGCATCACGTTCACCTACCTGGGCCTGAAGACCGACGAGCGCGCGGCCGTGCACTTCGGCGGCCGCCCGAGCCCGAACCTGTTCGTCGCGGGCGAGATGATGGCCGGCAACGTGCTCGGCAAGGGCTACACGGCGGGCGTCGGCATGACGATCGGCACGGCGTTCGGCCGCATCGCGGGGCGCGAGGCGGCGGCCGCCGCGCGCGGAGGCGCGCCGTGACGCGGCTCGAGGCGCTCGCGGCCGAGGCGCGCGATCTCGCGGCGGGCGCGGCGACGCCGGGCGAGGCCGAAGCCGAGGTCGCCCGCGTCCTGCAGATCTGCAACGCTTGCCGCTATTGCGAGGGTTTCTGCGCGGTGTTCCCGGCGATGACCCGGCGGCTCGAGTTCGGCCGCGACGACGTCCACTACCTCGCCAACCTCTGCCACAACTGCGGCGCGTGCCTGCACGCGTGCCAGTACGCACCGCCGCACGATTTCCTCGTGAACGTGCCGCGCGCGATGGCCCGCGTGCGGCAGCGCACCTACGCCGAGTACGCGTGGCCCGCGGCGTTCGGCGCGCTCTACCGCCGCAACGGCGTCACCGTGGCGCTGGCGCTCGCGGGCGGCCTCGCGCTGTTCCTCGTGCTGGCGCTCGCGGCGAAGGGGAGCCTCGTGCACGCGCCGCTCGCGGGCGACTTCTACGCGGTGTTCCCGCACGGGTTGCTCGTGACGCTGTTCGGCGCGGCGTTCGGCTACGCCGTGCTCGCGCTCGCGATCGGCGTGCGGCGCTTCTGGCGCGACGCGTCGCCGGGCGGCGGATCGCGGGACGCCTACGCGGAGGCCGCCGCAAACGCACTCGCGCTCAAGTACCTCGACGGCGGCCACGGCGAAGGCTGCAACGAGGAGGACGACCGCTACACGCTCGCGCGGCGCCGGTTCCACCACCTGACGTTCTACGGCTTCCTGCTGTGCTTCACCGCGACGTCGGTGGCGACCGTCTACCACTACGCGCTCGGGCGGCCCGCGCCCTACGCGCTGATCGAGCTGCCGGTGCTGCTCGGGACCGCCGGCGGCCTCGGGCTCCTCGCCGGTCCGGCGGGCCTGACGTGGCTCAACCTGCGCCGCCCGCCGCTGCACGGCGACCCGGCGCAGCGCGGGATGGACCGCGCCTTCCTCGCGCTCCTGTTCCTCGCGAGCGCGACCGGCCTCGCGCTGCTCGCGTGGCGCGACGGCGGGGCGATGGCGCTGCTCCTCGCGCTGCACCTCGGCGTCGTGATGGCGTTCTTCGCGACGATGCCCTACGGCAAGTTCGCGCACGCCGTCTACCGCGTGGCCGCGCTCGCGAAGTGGTCGATCGAGCGGCGGCGGCCGAGCCCGCTGCAGCTCGGCTCCGAGTGAGCGGCCGCACTGCGGCGCGCACCGCGGGTGGCTCAGCCGCCGCCGGGATCCCGCTGCGCGCCGCCGGCGGGCGCGCCTTCCGCCGCCCGCGCCCGGATCGCCGCGAGGATGCCCTGCAGCAGCGCCGTGGGCGTCGGCGGGCAGCCGGGCACTTCGGCGTCGACCGGGATCACGTTCGAGACGGCGCCCAGGCTCGCGTAGCTCTCGCCGAAGATCCCGCCGCGGCACCCGCAGTCGCCGACGGCGACGACGAGCTTGGGCTCGGGCGTCGCGTCGTAGGTCCGCCTGAGCGCGATCGCCATGTGCTTCGACACGGGACCGGTGACGAGGAGCAGGTCGGCGTGGCGCGGGCTCGCGACGAAGCGGATGCCCATCCCCTCGATGTTGTAGTAGGGGTTGCCGAGCGCGTGGATCTCGAGCTCGCAGCCGTTGCACGAGCCCGCGTCGACCATGCGGATCGCGAGCGCCCGGCCGAGCGTCGCGAGCACGTCCGCCTGCAGGCGCGCCGCCTTCGCCATCTCGTCGGCGTGCGCGGGCGGCGCCTCGGTGCGCACGCCGGTCTTCGCGATCTGCCTCAGGATCCGCAGCATCGTCAGAGGTCCTGTCCGCTGTAGGAGAGGTTGAACGACTTGTTGATGAGCGGGAAGTCGGGGACGATGTTGCCGATCACCGCGTGCTCGATCACCGGCCAGTTCGACCACGACGGGTCGTGCGGGCGGCAGCGCCGGATCGTGCCGCCGGGACCGGTCTCGAGCGCGACGAGCACCGGGCCGCGCCAGCCCTCGACGCAGCCCAGGCCGAGCTTCGCCGGCAGCGCGTCGGGGAGCGCCGCGCGGACCTCGCCGTCCGGCAGGCCGTCGACGATCGCGCGCACGAGCCGCAGCGACTCGGCGAGCTCGTCGAAGCGGACCGCGACGCGCGCGGCGACGTCGCCGCCGTCGGCGCCGGCCTTGCGGACGGCGAGCGCATCGTAGGGGACGGACGGGAAGTCGCAGCGCAGGTCGCGCGCCTGGCCGCTCGCGCGTCCCGCGAGGCCGGTGAGGCCGAGCCGCGCCGCGAGCTCGGGCGTGACGCGCCCACAGGTGCGGAACCGGTCCTGCAGCCCGTCGTGCTCGTCGTAGATCTCGCGCAGCGTCGCGACCTCGCCGGCGATGCGCTTCGCCTCGTCCGCCATCGCCGCCAGCCGCTCCCGCTCCACGTCTCGCGCAACGCCGCCGGGCGCGACGAAGTCCATCATGAACCGGTGGCCGAACGCGTCGCGGTTCGCGCGCACGACCTCCTCCTTGAGGCGCGAGAACTGCGCGAGCCCGAAAGCGAAGCCGCCGTCGTTGCCGAGGTAGCCCAGGTCGCCCAGGTGGTTCGCGACGCGCTCGCGCTCGAGCGCGAGCGCGCGCAGCCACAGCGCGCGCGGCGGCACCGCGACGCCCGCGATCGCCTCGAGCGCCTGCGAGTACGCCCACGCGTACGCGACGGTGCTGTCGCCCGACACGCGGCCCGCGAGCCGGTGACCGTCGGCGGCGGGCATCGCCTCGAAGCGCTTCTCGATCCCCTTGTGCGCGTACGAGAGCCGCTCCTCGAGCCGCAGCACCTTCTCGCCGACGACCTGGAAGCGGAAGTGCCCGGGCTCGATGATTCCCGCGTGTACCGGCCCGACCGGAATCTCGTGCACGCCGTCGCCCTCGACGCGGACGAACTCGTAGTCCTCCTGGCCCGGCTCCCACTTCGGCGAGGCCTCGAAGTCGCGCCGCAGCGGATAGCGGTCGATCGGCCAGCTCGCCATCCACGCCCACGGCCGCTGGTCGTCGGCCTCCGACGCGACGCCCGCGAGGTCGAACGCCGCGCGCTGCATGCGTCCGGCCGCCGGGAAGATCGCCGAGACGTCGCCGTAGCGCGCGTCCGGCAGGTCGGGCACCGTCGTCTCGAGCACCGCGATCCCGGACGCGTCGCCGAGCGCCACGCGCACGAGCAGCCCGGCGCCGCGGTCGCGCTCGTCGCTCGCCCAGAGCGCGACGAAGTGCGCCCCCTGCTCCTGCGCGACGCGGCACGCGGGAACGAGCTGCCCGGACCCGACCGGGACGCGCACGGCGGGCACCGCCGAAGGCAGCGTCGCGCCGGAGAGCCCGAGGCCGGAGAAGTCCATCGCGTCAGCCGATCAGGAGCGCCGCCTGGCGGTACCAGGCGGCGAGGAACGGCGGGATCCACAGCCCCAGCATCAGCACGATCGCGAGATGCACGAACACGGGAATCATCGCGGGACGATGCGGCAGGCGCGCTTCGAGGGGCTCGCCGAACGCCATCGGCTGCACCTTCGAGAACACGGCCGCGAAGGCGATGCCCAGCGCGACGAGCAGGAACGGCGTCGCCCACGGCTGCTCGCGCATCGCGGTGGTCAGGATCAGGAACTCGCTCGCGAACACGCCGAAGGGCGGCATGCCCAGGATCGCGAGCGTGCCGATCATGAGGCCCCAGCCGATCACCGGGCTCGTCGTGATCAGGCCGCGGATGCCCTCCATCAGCTGCGTGCCGCTCTTCTGCGTCGCGTGGCCGACCGCGAAGAAGATCGCCGATTTGGTGAGCGAGTGCACGGTCATGTGCAGGAGCCCCGCGAAGTTGGCGATCGCGCCGCCCATCCCGAACGCGAACGTGACGATGCCCATGTGCTCGATCGACGAGTAGGCGAACAGCCGCTTGATGTCCTTCTGGCGCGAGAGCAGGAACGCGGCGACGACGACCGACAGCAGGCCGAAGCCCATCATCAGGTTCTTCGCGAACGCGGTCGGGACCGCGCCCTCGACCAGCACCTTGCAGCGGACCACCGCGTAGAGCGCCACGTTGAGCAGGAGCCCCGACAGCACCGCCGACACCGGCGTCGGGCCTTCGGCGTGCGCGTCGGGCAGCCAGTTGTGCAGCGGCACGAGCCCGACCTTCGTCCCGTAGCCCACGAGCAGGAACACGAACGCGAGCGAGAGCACCGTGGGCTCGAGCTGCGCCTTGACCGCGTCGAGCTCGGTCCACAGGAGCGCGCCGCCGCCGGCGCCGAGCAGCTTCTCCGCGGCGAAGAACAGCAGGATCGTGCCGAACAGCGCCTGCGCGATGCCGACGCCGCACAGGATGAAGTACTTCCACGCCGCCTCGAGGCTCGCGGGCGTCCGGTAGAGCGAGACCAGCAGCACCGTGGTCAGCGTCGCCGCCTCGAGCGCCACCCACAGGATGCCCATGTTGTTGGTGAGCAGCGCCAGGAGCATCGTGAAGTTGAACAGCTGGTACATGCTGTGGTAGAGGCGCAGCCGCGCCGCGTTCACGTGGCCGCGCTGCCGCTCGATCCGCATGTACGGGCGCGAGAAGATCGACGTCGTGAACCCGACGAACGCGGTGAGCGCGACCAGGAACACGTTGAACGGATCGACGAAGAACAGCTTGTCGAGCGCGAGCATGGGACCGTCGGTCACGACGCGCGCCGTCAGCGCGCCCGCCGCGACGAAGGTCGCGAAGCTCGCGGCGATGTTGACCGCCGCGGCCTCGTCGCGCTCGCCCATGAGCGCGAGCACGAGCGCGCCGGCGAGCGGGATGCCCAGCACGGCGAGGATCTCGGTCACGCGGAGGCTCCCCGCGCCCCGGCGCGCGTCGTCCGCCTCACTCGCTCTCCTCCTTGAGCGTCTCGAGGTGCTTCAGGTCGAGGCTGTCGAACTGCTCGCGGATCTGGAAGAAGAACACGCCGAGGATCAGCACGCCGACGAGCACGTCGAGCGCGATGCCGAGCTCGACCACCATCGGCATCCCGTAGGTGGCGCTGGTCGCCGCGAAGAACAGGCCGTTCTCCATCGACAGGAAGCCGATCACCTGCGGGATCGCCTTGCGGCGGGTGATCATCATCAGGAACGACAGCATCACGCACGCCATCGCGATGCCCAGCGTCGAGCGCGTGACCGTGCTCGCGAGCTGCGAGATCGGCACGGCGAGGTTGAACGAGAAAACGACCAGCACGATGCCGATCAGCATCGTCGTCGGCACGTTGATGAGCCCCTCGACGTCCCACTTGACGTCGAGCTGCCGGATGAGCCGGTAGAGCAGCCACGGCAGCAGCGCCACCTTGAGCGCGAGCGTGAGACCGGCCGACCAGTAGAGGTGGTGCTGCCCGGTTCCGAACCCGACGATCGCGGTCGACGCGGCGAGCGCGAGGCCCTGCGCCGCGAACAGGTCGATGAGCGACAGGACGCGCCGCTGCGCGAGCATCGCGAACGACAGCAGCAGCAGGATGGCCGCGAACAGGTTGATGAGCTGAGCGTAGAGCGGGAGCAGGTGCAAGGATCAGCTCCCCAGCAGCAGGTGGACGAGCATCGCGAGCACCGCGAGCAGGAAAGCGGTGCCGAGGAATTCGGGAGCGCGGAAGATCCGCATCTTGGCCGACGCCGTCTCGATCAGCGCGAGCAGGAATCCGCCCAGCGCGAGCTTGCCGACGAGCACCGGCACGGCGAGCGCGATCGCCGCCCAGTCGTCGCTGCCCTGGGCGACGCCGAACGGGAAGAACAGCGCGAGCCCGATGCACGAGTAGTTGAACAGCTTGAGCGCGGACGCCCACTCGATCAGCGCGAGGTGTCGCGCCGAGTACTCGAGTAGCATCGCCTCGTGGATCATCGTGAGCTCGAGGTGGGTGGCCGGGTTGTCGACCGGGATGCGGGCGTTCTCCGCGAGCGAGACCATCGTGAACGCGACGCCGGCGAACGCCAGCGACGGGTAGATGGCGAGCTCGCGGTGCGCGAGCGTGTCGACGATCGAGGGCAGCGACGTCGAACCCGAGATCAGCGACGCGGTGAACAGCACCATCAGGAGCGCCGGCTCGGCGAGGAAGCCGACGAACATCTCGCGGCGGGCGCCCAGCGAGCCGAACGCCGTGCCGATGTCCATCGCGGCGAGCGCGATGAACACGCGGGCCAGCGCGAACAGGCCGACCAGCGCGATCGCGTCGGCGGCCGCGGCGAACGGCAGGTCGGTCGCGAGCGAAGGCACGATCGCGGCCGCGCAGCACATCGCGCCGAACACGACGTAGGGCGTGAGCCGGAAGATCGGCGAGGCGTTGCTCGCGACGACCGCGTCCTTCATGAACAGCTTGCGGATCGTCCGGTACGGGAGCGCGAGCGGCGGCGCGCTGCGGTTCGAGAGCCACGCGCGGCACTGGTTGACCCAGCCGACGAGCAGCGGCGCGAGCGCGAGCGCGAGCGCCACCTGCACGAGCTGGGAAAGGAGCGCGGCGAGGGTCAAGGGACGAGCTCCCGTGGGCTTGCCGCTGGCGCGGCGTCGCGCCCCCCCTCCTGGAGGAGGGGGCGAGCGCCGGAGAAACATCCCCCCGAAGCTCGCGCCGCGAGCTTCCCCCCGGGGGGCAGTGCGCCCTTGGGACGGCCCGGCGGGCGCGCGGACGGCCGTGCGGCGCTCATCTCACGAGGAACAGGAGCGCCAGCAGCGTGACGAAGCTGTAGGTCAGGTAGACCGAGATCCGTCCCTGCTGGATCAGGCCGACGAAGCGGGCGGCGAGGTCGGCCGCGCGGGCGATCGGCAGGTAGATCCAGTGCCACCACGGGTCGCCGGCCTCGACCCGGTAGCGCGGCTTCGCGTCGAACGGCGTGGGCAGCTCGCGCTCGATCCGGAAGAACGGCTCGAACACCTGGCGCACCGGCTGGCCGAAGCCCTCGGCGGTGTCCTGCATGCGCGGCGTCTGCAGCGGGTAGCCGCAGTCCCAGGGATCGGCGCGGCGCACGCGCCCGTGGTAGTAGCGGTGGACGACCTGCATCGTCACGAGCACGACCGCGACGACGACGACGAGCACGACGACCGGGCTGTAGCTCGACCGGTCCTCGCCGAACGGCGCGAGCATGAGCCAGTGTCCGGCCGCCTCGCCCACCGGCGCGCCGACGAGCAGCGCGTTCACCGGGTCGAGGGCGCGGATGACGGCGCCCGGGAACAGGCCGAGCAGCACGCATCCCGCCGCGAGCAGCGAGAGCGCGAGCCGCTCGTGGCGGCCCGCGTCCTTCGCGTACGCGAGGTTGGCTTCGCGCGGCCGCCCGAGGAAGATGACGCCGTAGAACTTGACCATCACGTACGCGGCGAGCGCGGCCGCGAGCACGAGCGCCGCTGCGGCGATCGGCACCAGCATGTTGACGAACGACTGCGGCAGCGTCGGCGTGAACAGGAACGCCTGCAGGAGCAGCCACTCCGAGACGAAGCCGTTGAGCGGCGGAAGCCCCGCGATCGCGAGCGTGCCGACGAGCGCGAGCCACGCGACCCAGGGCATGCGGTGGATCAGGCCGCCCAGCTTGCCCAGGCTCCGCTCGTGCGTGGCGTGCAGCACGGCGCCGGTCGCGAGGAAGAGGAGGCTCTTGAAGAACGCGTGGTTGATCGCGTGGTAGAGCACGGCGGTCAGCGCGATCGCCGAGAGCAGCGCCTTGTCGTACGCCTTGAACAGGATCGCGAGGCCGACGCCCGAGACGAGGATCCCGATGTTCTCGATCGACGAGTAGGCGAGCAGCCGCTTCATGTCGGTCTGCGCCGCGGCGAAGATCACGCCGAAGAGCGCGGTGACGAGTCCGAGCGCGAGCGCGATCACGCCCCACCACCAGACCTGCAGGTGGAGGAGGTCGAACGCGACGCGCAGCAGGCCGTAGATCGCGGTCTTGAGCATCACGCCGCTCATCAGCGCCGAGACCGGCGAGGGCGCGGCCGGGTGCGCCTCGGGCAGCCACACGTGCAGCGGCACGAGGCCCGCCTTGGCGCCGAAGCCGAACAGCGCGAGGAAGAATCCGATCGACGCCCACGCGGGCGACAGCGCCGCGGCGCGCATCGCCGCGAACGTGTAGTCGCCGCTCCCGCCCTGCAGCACGCCGAAGCAGAGCAGGATCCCGATCGCGCCGACGTGCGCGATCAAGAGGTAGAGGAAGCCCGCGCGCCGGATCTCGGGGATCCGGTGCTCGGTCGTGACGAGGAAATAGGACGAGAGCGCCATCGCCTCCCACGCGACCATGAACGCGTAGGCGTCGTCGGCCACCAGCACCAGCGCCATCGCGGCGAGGAACACGTGGTACTGGAAGCATACGAGCCCGGGGGCCGTACCCTCGCTCGACCGGAAATAGCCGGCCGAGAACAGCGAGATCGCGGCGCCCGCGGAGCCGAGCAGCACGAGGAAGAATGCGGAGAGCGCGTCGATCCGCAGGTGGAACGGGAGGTCGGGCAGCCCGAACGGCAGCACGATCTCTGTCGCCGGCGCGCCGATCGCGAGGAACGCGGCGACCGCGAGCGCCGCGCCCACGCCGGCGCCCGCCGGGAACAGCACGCGGCTCACGAGGCGCAGGCGGCGCCAGGCCGCGAGGCCGATCACGCCGACCGCCAGCCACGCCGCGACCGCCGCGAGGACGAGCCAGAGGGCGTCGGCTCGCATCGATACCGATCCGTCAGCGGCGGGCGGGCCGGCCGGCCCGCGTCGGGGCGCTCACTTGACGCGCATCCCCGGGAGCGCGCCGTCGTCGGGCGCGAGCAGGTAGATGCCGGGGCCGTCGCCCGACGCCGCGAGCACCATGCCCTCGGAGAGGCCGAACTTCATCTTGCGCGGCGCGAGGTTGGCGACCATCGGCGTCAGCCGTCCGACGAGCTTCGCCGGGTCGTACGCCGACTTGATGCCCGCGAACACGGTGCGGTGGCGGTCCTCGCCGACGTCGAGCGTGAGCTTCAGGAGCTTGTCCGCCCCCTCGACATGCTCGGCCGCGACGATGCGCGCGATGCGCAGGTCGACCTTCGCGAAGTCGTCGATCGAAATCGTGTCTCCGGGCTGCGCGGGCGCTGCGGGGGACGCCGGCGCGGCGGCGGGTGCGGCAGGCTTCGCCGCAGGGGGCGCGGGCTCCGGCGAGAGCAGCGCGTCGATCTGCTTGGGGTCGATGCGGGTCATCAGGTGCTCGTAGGGTCCGATGCGGGCGAGATCGCCCGAGAGGTCCGTCCACGCGAGCGGACGGCCGATGCCGAGAAAATCGGCGGCCTTGCGCGTCGTCGCCGGGAGGATCGGCGCCAGGAACACCGACAGGTTCCTGAAGCCGACGATGCAGTCGCTGACCACGCGGTGGAGCGCGTCGCGCTGCGACGGGTCCTTCGCGAGCAGCCACGGCTGCTTCTCGTCGAAGTGGCGGTTGACGTGGTCGGCGAGCTCCATGATGCGGCGGACCGCCTTGCCGTACTCGCGGCCGTCCAGCGCCGCGCCGATCTCGCCGGCGGCGTCACCGGCGAGCGTCGACCACCACGCGGCGCGGCGGTCGTCGTGCGGGGCCAGGCGCCCGTCGAAGTGCTTCGCCAGGAACGGCGCCGCCCGGCTCGCGATGTTCACGTACTTGCCGACGAGGTCGCTGTTGACCCGCGCGACGAAGTCGTCCGGGTTGAAGTCGATGTCCTCGACCTTGTCGTTCAGCTTGGCCGCGATGTAGTAGCGCAGCCACTCGGGGTTCATGCCGAGCGCGAGGTACTTCTGCGGCGACACGCCGGTGCCGCGCGACTTCGACATTTTCTCGCCCGACGCCGTGATGAAGCCGTGCACGAACACGTTCGACGGCGTCTTGCGTCCCGAGAAGTGCAGCATCGCCGGCCAGAAGAGCGTGTGGAAGTAGACGATGTCCTTGCCGATGAAGTGGTACTGCTCGACCGCGGGGTCGGCGACGAACTGGTCGAAGGTGCGCGTCTCGTGCGGGTACGCCCGCCGCGCGGCGCCCGAGTCGAAGTGCCTCTTGAGCGCCGCCAGGTAGCCGATCGGTGCGTCGAGCCATACGTAGAAGTACTTGCCCGACGTGTCCGGGATCGGGATGCCGAAGTAGGGCGCGTCGCGCGAGATGTCCCAGTCGGAGAGCTTGCCGTCGCCCAGCCACTCGCGGACCTTGTTGAGGACTTCCGGCTGGAGGCTCTGCCCCTCGGCGGGTGCGGCGGTCCAGCGGCGCAGGAACGCGACGACCTCGGGCGCGGAGAGCCGGAAGAACAGGTGCTCGGACGCGCGCATCTCGGGCGTCGCGCCGGTGATCGTCGAGTACGGGTGGCGCAGCTCGGTCGGCGAGTAGGTCGAGCCGCAGTTCTCGCAGGCGTCGCCGTACTGGTCCTTCGCGCCGCACTTCGGGCACTCGCCCTTGATGTAGCGGTCGGGCAGGAACATGCCCTTGACCGGGTCGTAGAACTGCTCGATCGTGCGCGACTCGATCAGGCTCGGCCGACGGTCGCGCAGCGCCCGGTAGATCGACTGCGCGAGCTCGACGTTCTCGGGCGAGTGCGTCGAGTGCGTCGTGTCGAAGCTGATCAGGTAGCGCGCCCAGTCCTCGCGGTGCGACGCGCCGACACGCTCGATCAGCTGCTCGGGCGTGATCCCCTCGCCCTCGGCCTTCAGCATGATCGGCGCGCCGTGCGTGTCGTCCGCGCACACGAAGTGCACCTCGGCGCCGCGCATCCGCTGGAACCGCACCCAGACGTCCGCCTGGATGTACTCCATGATGTGGCCGATGTGGAACGGGCCGTTCGCGTACGGCAGCGCCGTGGTGACGAACAGCGTCCTTCGGGCGGCGGGCATCGATGACCTTGCGAGACGCAGGGGGAAGCGTGCGATTCTAGCAAAGCGGCCGTCCGCCTCCGCGGGAGCGGGCCGGCGGATCGGCTAGAATGGGCGTTCTCCGCAACGATGCCAGCGACCCGGAACCGGGTCCGTCCCGCCATGCCGATCGCCGAATCCGACGTCCAGGCCCGCCTGAAGACCCTCCTCGACCCCAACACCGGCCGCGACTTCGTGTCGGGGAAGGCGGTGAAGAAGGTCGCCGTCGCCGGCGCGGACGTCGCCGTCGACATCGTGCTGGGCTACCCGTCGAAGAGCCAGCACGAGCCGATCCGGCGCCTCGTCGCCGACGCGCTCGCATCGATCCCCGGCGCCGGCCGCGTCACGGTGAACGTCGCGCAGAAGATCACCTCGCACGCGGTGCAGCGCGGCGTGAAGCTCGTGCCGGGCGTCAAGAACATCGTGGCGGTCGCGAGCGGCAAGGGCGGCGTCGGCAAGTCGACGACGGCGGTCAACCTCGCGCTCGCGCTTGCGGCCGAGGGCG
>WBZU01000125.1_pt1 | contig 78904 bp, 71 predicted proteins | sample 5204311 | NCBI WGS metagenome assembly WBZU01 (sample SAMN12344359, study PRJNA552823) | activated sludge metagenome | biome: Activated sludge suspended growth; feature: Nitrification reactor; material: Wastewater; isolation source: activated sludge from nitrification reactor of wastewater...
AGCGAGTGGCCGGTTACCGCGAAGTGGGCAGGCAGTACCCCGGAGGCCACCCACTCCTGGACCTTGGTGCGCAGCGACTGGTACTGGCCCTGGTTTCGGGTCGAGCCGAGGGCGGCGACGGAGATGACATCCGTAGCGATGTCATACGGGTCGTCCGTTCCGCGTATTGCCAATACTCGCTCATGGTTAGACTTGTTTTCGAAGACCGCCACTGCCAAACCATTTGTTGCGCTATACGGCCCCAGACGTGAGCCGGTCTCGAGATCGTCGACCCAATACGGTTCGGTGCTATGTTCGTAAGACGCGATCACCCTCCACGTGGCGAGGAAATGAGCAGCACTTGCTGTTGTGAAATCGGCATTTCGCAATGACTCCCCGGAGATTGCGCCGTCCTGTGCGCGCGCATATGCGCCGAGGGCCTGTGCGGCATACGAGAGGAGCGGCGAAATTGCTGGCATGGATTCGTGCACTATCGCTTTGCGCCGAAGAAAACAGCCTCAGCCAACGGACCGAGATTTCCGCGCTCCGGACACATGTAGGCTTGGCGCGAAAAGAACGGGATCCCTAAGCTCTGTGCAGGCCGTAAGTACGCAACGGAAATGCCCAATACGACACCATCGATATTTCGTACCAACCGCAATTCCGATCGAACTAATTCAGGATCGCCCTGCTTGAGGGTCGTCCATTTCCTCTCAAGGTAGTACGACTGTCCGTGCTCTGCCTGCTCAAGTTTGTTTAAGTCGATCCTGCCATCCGGCATCCTGAACTCCGCCGGCGGACTGTCCGTCTCGAACACTGTCACGCCGCCGTCCTGCTTGCACAGCCGGTCGACCCGCCAGTCCGCGTACATCACGTCGAGTCCGCACCCGCCGAGCAGCAGCGCGCCGGCAGCCAGAGCGGTCGATCGCAGAAGATTCACGCGTCACCTCGCAGGTCGCGGACCGGGGATTTGCGCCGTGGAGCGATGGGATCGTTCCGCCGCCGCCGGCATCCGCGTTCCTGCGACCTCGGCACGATCATCGGGAAAGGTACGCCTCCCCGCAATCATCCGAAAGGCCTAAGTCGACGTGCGAAACGACGCAGCCGCAGGCGATCGCGTCGAGGCGGCGCGAGCCGCCAGGCGCTTCAGGGAAGCTCGACCTTCACCTGAACGACAGCGGCCGCGCGCCTGGCGAGCCGCCGATCGAATGTCACGAATCGTTCGGCGTCGCCGCGACTGGCCAGGTGCAGCGCGTCGGCGAAGTCGAGCCCGCGTTCCAATGCACCGAGGGCTTCTGCGACCGCGCGCTCGTCCTCGAGCTCGACGTTCGGCAAACCGGCGAGGCCGCGGAGGACTCGCGCGATGGCCTTGCCGTCGAGACCGTAGGCGTAGCTCAACACCCAGGCGGTTTCGAGCAGGACCGTCTTCGCGATCCGGACGCGATCCGAGCGAAAGACGGCGACCGCGCGCGCGGACTGCGCCGGGTGGTCCTGCGTGACCAGCCGCACGACGACATCAGTATCGACCGCGACCACGCCGCACCTTGACGCCCTTGGCGATCGCCCGGGCCATGTCCTCGGCCGAGACTGGCCGCCCGCGATGGCCGGCGCTCCCGACGACGTCCTCGAGGCGCGTGGCGGGAAAGGGCCGGGCCGGACGCAGGAGCACGCCGTCCGCCACCATCTCCACGACGAACTCCGTGCCCTCGTCCCACTGGCGCGCTTCGCGGATCGCCTTGGGCAGGACGAGCTGGCCCTTCGACGAGAGGCGGGTCTTTTCCATCGGCGGCGGTTCGCCCGGCGGAGTGGTAAGACGCAAGTAAGACATCGTACCCGCTCGCGCTCCGATGTTCAAACCGGCCTCCACCCCGAACCCGTCGCGGTTCGACCGCCCCGCCTACCGCACCGACCGCCTCCTTCGCTTGCGCAGGAACGCCTCGACCGCCGCGAGATCGATCGCGAACATCGCTTGCGCCTGCCGCGCGTCGAGCGGATCGAACGCGACGTGCGTCGCGGGGCGCAGCAGCACGCCTTCGGGCGTCGTCTCGGCGAGCAGGCGGCCTCCCGGGTCGAGCGCGAGCGCGCGGCGCATCGCGGCGGGGATCGTGAGGCCGCCGCGCGCGGTGATCACGAGGACGGCGCGCAGCGGATCGATCGAAGCGTCGTCGATCGGAGCGTCGTGGCAGGGGACTTCGATGGCGTCGTGCGGCAACGGCGGGAGGTCGACGTTTTCCCGCGGCGACGGATGCCGCGAGGCCCGCGTCGGCGGCAGCGCCGCTCTTCGCGTACGAACAAGACGATTCCTTCGCATGCGGGGAGTGTGCCGCGCCGCCCACCGGTCGCGCCTTCATCCATTCGGACGACGCGCGAAATGCGGGTCCGGCCGAAGCCGGGCCCACGGGGAACCGCGAACGGCGTCCTCGATCCGCTCGAGGCGGGACAGCAGAGTTCGTGCGCGTAGTCACGCCCCTCCTCTCGGGATGACCCCGCCCTCGGCCCCTGCTGGTGGGTCGCCCGAGGGTTGCCTCCCCTGCAGGATCGTGCCGCATCGGAAGAGGCGTGCGGGTTGCCTCCCCTCCCCTCCGCCGTCTATGATGCCCTTCGGGCATGAGGGGGATTCGATGCTGGAAGGGATACTGGAGGGGAGCATGGCGATGAGCGTCACTCGATCGCAGGCCGTCCGCGCAGGCTGCTGCGGGATGCTCATCTGGGCCTGTCTCTCCGCGGCGTCGGCGGGCGCGGCCACGCGCACGTGGCCGACCGTGGCGCCGTGCAACGTGGGAACCCTGCAGGCGTGCATCACCGGCGCGGGTGTCGGCGACATCGTCGAGATCGCGACCAACACCCCGGTGGGCGAAGATCTCACCGTCGACAAGTCGCTGACGTTGAGGCCGGCGGCGGGCTACACGCCGACGATCGCCGGCAACTTCCAGTTCTTCCAGAGTACGGCGTCGGCGGCCACGATCGTCGTCGACGGGCTCGCGTTCACCAGCCGCATTCGCGCCGCGCCCGGCTCGGGCAACCTCGATTTCAGCCTGCTGAACAGCACGGTGACCACGTCCGGGTCCTACACCGTGGCCGTCGACGTGTCGTCGGGGACGTTCCCGCCCTACGGCAACGTGAACGCCGTCATCGAGGGCAACACGGTGACGCAGACCGGCGGGGGGGTCGGTGACCAGTGCGCGGGCATCAGCGTCGGCTCGATCTTCGACTCCGGCACGAGCTTCGCGCGCATCGCCGGCAATCGGGTCGGCGTCCTCGGCTGCGGTCAGGGCACGGCGATTTCCGTCTACAACGGGCCGGGCGAGACGATGACGGCCGACGTCATCGGCAATCGCGTCGACGCGACGAACACGAACGCCGGCATCATGCTGCGCAATTTCCAGCAGGCGCCGAACAGCCAGCTGATCGTCCGGGCGATCAACAACGTCGTCACCGGCCAGCTCAACGAAGCCGGCGCTCCCGGAGGGCTCGTGGTGTCGGCGGACGGATTCCAGCCGATCATCGCGACGATCGTCAACAATACGCTCGCCCACAACGACATCAACCTGCTGGTTTCGGGGCGCACCGATCTGGGCGCGTCGATCAGCGGGGTGATCGCCAACAACGTCGTCGCGTTCGGCCGCTACGGCATCGACACGGACCTCGGCGTCGCCGAGCACCACAATCTCTTCTATCCGGCGCCCGACGCCGGCGACCCGTTCTCGCCCGGCCCCGGTTCGCGCATCGCCGATCCGCGCTTCGTGTCGTCCGCGGATCTTCACCTGTTGCCGGAATCGCCGGCGATCGATCGCGGCAGCGATGCCGCGGTTCCCGGGGACATCACGACCGACATCGAGGGCAATCCCCGCATCCGGCAGGCGCGGGTCGACATGGGAGCCTACGAGTCGCCCTATATGGGTCTTGCGCCGACGGTTCCGGTGCCGGCCCTGTCACCGCTCGGCCTGTTGCTTGCCGGCCTGGCGCTGACGCTCGCGGCGATGAAACGGCTGCGCCGCGTCGGCTGACCGCGGCCTTCCCGCCAGGGCTCGACCGGGATCGCCGCTCGCCCACGCGTCGGCGGCGGCTGGATCGACGCTCACCCGCGGCACGTCGACATCGGCGGGTACGTTGCGGAGCGAGCTCGCTCCCTGCTACGGCGCCTTCCCCGCCGTCTTCGCCGCCGCGCCTTCCTTCGCGACGAGCGAGCGGATCTCGCGCAGCTTCGCCTTCACGCGCGCAGCGTTCTCGGGACCGATGCGCAGCAGGATCTTCTGCCCGGACGGCAGCGACTCGAGCGCGGGATCGGCGTACTCGTAGAGCACCTTCGGCTGCGCGATCGCGAGCTGGCCCGGCATCTCTCGCGTCGCGATCAGCAGGTCGAGCACCTCGACCAGGCGGTCGTTGAAGTACGCGTTCGGGTAGCCCTGCTCGCGGTACGCCTCCTGGAACAGCGGGTAGAAGCGCACGTAGAGCGCGACGAGCTTCTCGGAATTCACCGCGTCGAACGCGCGCACGAGCGGCGTGTAGCGGGCGGCATTCTGCGGCGCGATCTTCATCTGCGCGTCCGCGCCGACGACCGTGAACTTGCCAGGCACGGGCCTGAGAGGCGACAGGCGCTGCGCGTAGCTCCTGCGCGGCAGGTTGTCGACGGTGACGACGATGCGCCGCACCAGGTCCTGCGGGATCATCCAGCGCGCGATCGCGTCGCGCTCGATCGCGGACGCGAGTCCCTCGACCAGCGGCTTGTCGCTCTCGGCGAGCGTGGGCAGCGGCCCGGCCGGCGCGCCGGTCTCGATCGGATGCTGGATCGCGGGCTCGGCAGGCTTCGGCGGAGGTGGAGGCGGCGGAGCCTCGGCGACGGCGGGCGCGGGCTTCGGCGCGAAATACGTCGACCAAAGGTACCAGCCGCCGCCCGCGGCGAGCAGCAGGAGGCCGAGCAGCAGCAGCATCCGCGATCCGGTCGACGAGGACGATCCGGCGCGCGGGTCGCCGCGCTCGTAGTCGTCGTCGGGAATCGCGCGGAGGTCCGGCTCGGTGTCCTGCAGGTCAGGCGGATTGCCGTTCGTCATCGCAGCCTCCGTGCCCGGGCGAGAACGCGATGGTAGTCCTTGCGGCGCGAGCGCGGGGAAGCCGGCGCGGCGGCGACGTCCGATCCGCGCGTCGGTGTCGGTCCGACATCGCGCTCCCGCGGCCTTCGCGGAACGAGGGTCACGGAGTGAGCGAAACGAGGGTCAGGCGCTCATTCATCGGGGCCCGACCCTGTCTCTTCCGCGCTGAACGCCTCTCCCCGATTGGGATTCGACCCCGATTCGGATCCCGCGCCGGCGACCGGGCGAATCGGGGCCGGAGCCTCATTTCGGGGCCGGGGGTTCGTGGCCGATTCCCGCGCGCAGCAGCGCCTCGGCGAGCTGGTTCATCGGGACGCCGCGTTCGATCGCGAGCGCATGCAGCGACGCGACGAGGTCCTGCGGCAGCTTGATCGCGAACGGCACGAGCCCCGCCGCCTTGTCGCGCTCGCGCTGGACGCGCTTGTCGGCATGCGCGCCCGCGCTCGCGCCGTAGCGCCCGGACGTCGGCTCGCGCTGCATCGCGCCGACGATCTTCTTGCCTTGGTGCTTCTCGAGGTCGGTGCGTTTCATCTGCGGGAGTTCACCGTGAACGAAGGACGAGCGTCCGCGATGGTACTCGTCTGTGGGATGCGGTTCGCGTGCGGGGGGATCCTCGCGCGCGGAGCGCGGGACACCCCGCCTTCCGCGATCCCGCGCCGGCGAGGCCGCCTGGCCGACCGCGGTCTCCGTCCCGCGGAGTCGCGGCCCGCGGGTCGCGGACGACCCGGATCCCTGTCCTGGCTCACGCCTTGAGCCGGCGCCTGTCCCAGGATCCCGTCAGGGTCAGGCCGACGAACGGTCTTGATTGTGCCAGCCCAACTGGCATAATTCGCTGCATGAAACCCGCCGAGGCCCCGGGAACCCTCACGCTCGACGAGCTGGCCGCGCTGGTCGACCTGCCCAAGCGGACGGTCCGCTACTACATCCAGCTGGGCCTCGTCGACCGGCCGGAGGGCGAAACGCGCGCCGCGCGGTACGGGCCGCGCCACGCCGAGCAGTTGCTGCAGGTGCGGAAGTGGGCGGATGCCGGGGTGTCGCTGGAGCGCATCCGGGAACTGCTGTCCGGCGAGCCGCCGCCGGTGCCGCCGCGCGTTCACGCGCCGGGCACGGTCGAGCTGTGGAGCCGGCTCGCGATCGCCGACGGCCTCGAGCTATCGATGGAGCCGGGGCGCGCCGGGCTATCGCCCGAGCAGGCCCGCGAGCTGTTCAACGGCGTGATGGCGCTCTACCGGGACATCAGGAACAAGGAGAACGAGCCATGAGAGACGAACCCGCGATGCTCAGGTCCACCACCGGCGAGACGATGGCGCTCGAGGGCGTCGAAGCGCGCGGCCGCGTGCGCGGGCTGCTGCTCGAGCTCGACGTCGAGCAGCGCTACCGCAATCCTCACGCGACGAACGTCGAGGCGGTCTACACGTTCCCGCTGCCGACGGACGCGGTGCTGCTCGACCTCGAGATCGCGCTGGGCGACCGCAGGCTCGTCGCGGCGGTCGTCGAGAAGAAGGCGGCCGAGCGCGACTACGAGCAGGCGATCGACAAGGGCGACACCGCGATCATGCTCGAGCGCGCGGGGGACGGCCTGTGCACGCTCAACCTCGGCAACCTGATGGCGGGCGAGGCGGCGACGATCCGCTACCGCTACGCGCAGCTGCTGCGGTTCGAGCAGGGCAGCGTGCGCCTGACGATTCCCACGGTCATCGCGCCCCGCTACGGCGACCCGAAGGCCGCAGGTCTCGCGCCCCACCAGGTCCCGACGAGCGACCTCGCGATCGCGTACCCGTTCGCGCTCTCGATCGACCTCGAAGGCGAGATCGCCGCCGGGAAGCTCTCGTCGCCGTCGCACGCGCTCGCGATCGCCGCCACCGCGACCGGCATGCACGTCGGCCTCGCGCGCGGCGCCTTCCTCGACCGCGACTTCGTGCTCTCGGTCGGCGGGTTGTCGGGGCGGACGCTCGCGGTCGTCGCGAAGGACGGCGACCGGTACGTCGCGCTGGCGAGCTTCTGCGCCGACGTCCCGCGCGACGCCGCGCAGCTTCCGCTCACGCTGAAGCTCCTCGTCGACTGCTCGGGCTCGATGGGCGGCGACAGCATCGCGGCGGCCCGCCGCGCGCTGCACCGGATCCTCGCGAGCCTCGAGTCGGCCGACCGGTTCTCGTTCTCGCGCTTCGGCAGCAGCGCGGTCCACGAGACGCGCGGTCTCGTCGCCGCGGACGAGCGTGCCGTGCGCGACGCGGCCCAGCGCATCGGGAGGATGGACGCGGACCTGGGCGGCACCGAGATGGCGGGCGCGCTGCAACAGGTGTTCGCGATCGGCGGGAGAGACGGCGCTTCCGACGTCCTGCTGCTGACCGACGGCGAAGTGTGGGACGCCGATCACCTGATTGCGGAGGCACGCAGCGCGCGGCAGCGCGTGTTCGTCGTCGGCATCGGCAGCGCGCCGGCCGAAGGCGTGCTGCGCCGGCTGGCCGAAGCCACCGGCGGCGCGTGCGAGTTCGTCGCGCCGAACGAGGACGCCGAGGCGGCGATACTGCGCATGTTCGGCCGGATGCGCGCTCCGCGTGTCGATCGCGCCGACGTCGCGTGGCCCGCCGCGCCCGCGTGGTCGACGCCGCTGCCGTCGGGGCTCTTCGGCGGCGAGACGGTCCACGCGTTCGCGGGCTTCGACGCGCCGCCGCTCGGCGCCGTCGCGCTCGCGCTCCGTGCGAAGAACGGCTCGCCGCCGCTCACGGCTGCCGCGCAGCTCGGGGCGGAGATCGCGGGCGAACGCACGCTGGCGCGCATCGCCGCCTCGCGGCGGATCGAGTCCGCTTCCGAGGAACAGAAGCTCCGCCTCGCGCTCGACTACGGCCTGCTGACGCCGCGGACGAACCTGCTCGTCGTCCACGAGCGCGCAGCGGGGGAGAAGGCCGCGGACCTGCCTAAGCTCGCGCACGTCGCGCAGATGCACGCGGCGGGGTGGCACGGGGTGGGCAGCGTCGATCGACGTGTCGAAAGCGTCTGCTGCGACTGGCCCGACATGCCGGCGCGCCGCTCACCGGTCCCCGAATTTGCAGATTTCGAGTCAGCTCACAAGGCGCCTCCTGAAGCATTGTTCGACGCCCACAAGGCACACGAGGCGATGATCTTGGATATCGTGCGTTCGGTGTTTGGGTCCCGGGCCGATGACGGCGCAGCGAGCTCCGGATCGCACGTCGAGACGGTGACCGCAGGTTGGATCGCTCCGTTCCTTCGCCGCCTCGAGACTTCGGGCGGAGCGCTTCCCGCGACCTTCGACGACCTCGCCCGGCTCGGCGTGCCCGCCGCCGTGCTCGACGAGCTCCGCGCGAAGGTGGGCGCCGGGGTCAGCGAGCGCGACGTCGTCGACGCGCTGCTGGAGGCCTTCGCGATCCGCGAGGAATCGTCGCCGGGCCATGCCGTGCTCACGCGCCACGTTCGCCGCGCGTTGCGCCGGTTCGCCACGGCGGGTGAGCACGCCGGCCTGCGCACGGCGGTGCGCGAGCTCGTCGACGGGTGGTGCGCCGCGCCGGCGCGGCGCGGCGCGGACATCCCGTTCTAGCGACGCCTTCGCTCGGCACGTCCGGATCGGCGGGTCGCCACGGCCCGTCGTTTCGGACGTTCTGCATCGCGGTTCCATGACGGAGATCTTCCGTGCGCACCCGTCGCGCCGCCATCGGCCGTTCGGCTGACCCGGACGAATTCGCGCGTCACTCCGCCGCGCTCCCTGGGCGACTTCGCCGCGCGCGCGATCGTTCGCGTCGCGTTTCATCGATGCTCGAGGTCGATTTGCGCGCGCGGCCGACGAACGGTCGCGACCGGCTCACGTCATGAGCCACCGCGCCGCGCACGATGTCCCCGTCACACACGAACGGGGAGACCATCATGTCGATGAGCCATCGCAGGACCGTGGTCGCGCTGACGATCGCGGCCATGCTGCTTCCGGGCTGCGCGACGCGCCCGGAGAACGTCGCCGCGAGCCACGTCTCGTCGAGCCGCTACGCCGACCGGACCTGCAAGAGCCTCGCGCGGGAGCTGGACGAGGTGCAGGACACGCTGCGGGCTCAGTCCGCCAAGCTGAACGACAAGGCGACGCAGGATGCGGTCGTGACCGGCGTCGGCGTCGTGCTGTTCTGGCCGGTGCTGTTCGCGCTCGGCAACAACTCGGGCCTCGAGGGCGACGTCGCGCGGCTGAAGGGCGAGGAACAGGCGATCCGCAAGCAGATGCGCGACGCCGACTGCGAGATGCCAGCGCCGAAGGCGCCCACGAACACGGCGCCTTCCAACGAGACCGCGGCGCCGCAGACCGTTTCGAGCGCGGCCACGACCGGCACGATGACGGCGGCCACGCAGCCCGCTTCGAACGCGAACGCGATGCTGCCGGTGCCGGCGCGCAGGGGCGAAGGCATGCAGTGACGGGGACGCGTCGGCGACGCGGCGGAGAGGGGCGGCGCCGGCAACCGGATCGGCGAACGCGGCTCGGCGGTATCCTTGGGCAAATACGCCCGGATCCCGCCCGAACCGATGACCACCCCCGCAAAGAAGTGCCCGTTCTGCCATCCGAAGCCCGAGGAGATCCTCGCGGAGGGCGCGCTCGCGCTCGCGGTCCTCGACAACTTTCCGGTCAACCCCGGACACACGCTGATCGTTCCGCGGCGGCACGTCGCGTCGTGGTTCGACGCGACCGGCGAAGAGCGCGCCGACATCCTGCGCCTCGCCGACGAGGCGCGCCGGATCCTCATCGAGCGGCACGCGCCCGACACGTTCAACCTCGGCATCAACGACGGCCCCGCGGCCGGGCAGTCCGTGCCGCATCTCCACGTCCACCTGATTCCGAGATACCGCGGCGACGTCGCCGAGCCGCGCGGCGGCGTCCGCTGGGTGATCCCGGAGCGCGCCGCGTACTGGACGAAGCGATGACGCGCGTTCCGTCGGATGCGGCGCAGCCCGCTTTCGCCGGACCTGTCCGCAAGATCCTCGACGAGGGGCGGTTCGTCGCGAGGCGCGCTTGGGGCGGGAGGATCGGGATCGACGCGCCGGTCGCCACGAAGAATCGTCCCGACGCGCCGTAGCGGTCAACTCCGGCGATGCGCCGGGCGTTGTGGAGAAGTCGGGACGCGCGCCGGTCGCTCGCGCCTGTCGCAGGTCCACCATGGGCCCTTCATGAGAACGTTGCCCCCTCTTCGCGCGCTCGCGGCTGCGATGGCCGTCGGGTTCGCCGGCGCGACCCTCGCCGCCGGCGGCGCCTACACGGGCGGCGGCGGAGGAGGTGGCCCCTCGGGCGGCGGTGGCGGCGGACACTCGGCCGGCCCTTCCGGCGGCGGCGGCGGACGGAGCGCGGGCGCGCCCAGCGGCGGCAGTCACGGCGCGCCGGGCGCGAGCTACGGTGCGCACCCGAGCGCTCCGCCTGCGAATGTCGGCGGCTCGCGCTCCTACGGCGCCCCGCCGTCCTCGTCGAAGCCGATGACCTCCGCGCCGGGCGGCACGCGCTCGGCGGGACAGGCGTACGGTTCGTCGAAGCCGATGACCTCGGCGCCGGGGGCGGCCCCGCGCGGCGCGACCGCGCAGCGCGCTCCTTCCGCGTCGTCGAAGCCGCTCGTCACCAGCGTTCCGGGCGCGAGCTACGGCTCGCAGGGGCGACCGCCGAATTCGGGCGGGAGCTGGCAGGGGCGTCCACCCGGCACCGGCGGGGCGGCGCCGGGCCATCGGCCGCCACCTTCCGGCGGATGGAACGGCCGGCCGCCGCGAGGCGGAAACTGGGGCAACAGCGGCTGGCACGGCTCCGGTTGGCACGGCTCCGGGTGGCACCCGGGCTGGCGTCCGGGCTGGAGCGGCTGGTGGGGTCCCGCCTGGACCGGCGGTTGGTGGGGTCCGGGCTGGGGCGCGAGCTGGTGGGGCCCGAGCTGGAGCTTCTGGTGGGGCCCGAGCTGGGGCTGGGGTGCGAGCTGGTGGTGGCCGGGCTGGGGCTGGGGCGTGGGCGGCTGGTGGCCCGGCTGGAGCACCTGGTGGGGCCCCGCGTGGGGCTGGGGCGTGGGCTGGGGCTGGGCCGGCTGGGGCCTGCCGTCGAGCTACGCGGCGGTGATGGCGCCCGTGACCGGCGTCTGGGTCTCGCCGGGCAACGCGACGACGCTGGAGCCCGCGCCTGCCCAGGTCGAGCCGGGACCGGACACGCCGCTGCACAAGCTCTACTGTCCGTCGACCGCGCGCTTCTACCCCGACGTGCTGGAGTGCGCGCAGCCGTGGTGGCGCGTGCTGCCGAACGACGCCGCGACGCCCTCGCCGCAGGGGTCGCCGGGGCCTGCGTGGACGCCGCCGTCGGCGCCCGCCGGGCAGGGACCGGGTCCCGCGTGGACGCCGCCGTCGGCGACGCAGTCGGTGCCGGGCAACGCGCGCGCGTTCCAGTCGGTCGCGTCGCTCAACTCGACCGACGCGGTGCTGATCGACATCGACTTCGGCTCGATCGTGCCGACGTACGCGGAAACGGCGCCGATCGCGCCCACGTCGGCGACCGCGCAGGCGGCGCGCAACTCGGCCTCGGCGCAGGTCGGCATGAAGAAGATCCCGGCGCCGCCGATGACGCTGCCGAAATAGCGGCGCGGCGCGCGGACGCCCGCGGGCGTGTCTCGCGGCCGCGCGGGCGCGCGCAACGCCTGCGAACGATCGCGGGATCGTCTCCTCGCGGACGACGATCCCGCCCGCTGCGGACCGGTCGTCGCGCCGCGGCGGCGACCGCCGGCCCGCGCGTCAGAGCGGCGGCGTGCAGCCGTAGACGACGTTCGGCCCCGAGCCCTCGGCGACCCAACCTTGCGCGACCATCGCGTCGCGCGCCGCGAGGCTGCCCGTGAAGCGGTGGTTCGGCGCGCCGCCCAGCATGTTGTTGTACATGCGGTAGAGCGGCACCGTGCCCGCCGGGCACGCCCCCGTCGCGTAGTCGGCGATCCCGATGCAGTAGATCTCGTCGGCCTCGAGCTGCCAGCCGGAGATGACGCCCGCGACGAGGAGGTCGCGCTCGCTCTTCACCGCCGTGTAGAAGTGCGAGCTCTTGCTGCCCCACTGCGTGCTGAAGAAGCGGCTGACCGGCTGGCGTCCCGCGCCCGGCGCGGTCCGGACGCGGAAGAAGCCGAACGTGCGTTCCCAGTCGTCGGCGTAGGCGCCGTCGTTGATGACCGCGTTCTCGAGCGCGAAGGCGGTGTGGAAGTAGTGATCGAACGCCGCGTGGTACCACTCGGTGGCGAGGTGCGTGTCCGCGAGCGTGTCGTGCCGCGTCGAGACCGTCATCGTGTCCGGGTTGGTGCCGTTCCCGTTGAGCACATGGACGTGGTTGTCGTCGACGAGGATCCGCCAAGGGCCGATGCCAACGGCGTAGTTCGTCAGGAAGGCCTCGGTCCTCGCGTCGAGCACGCTGACGTTCCGGCTCGTCTGGTTGACGACGCAGACGTTGCCGCCGTTCGCGTCGCCTGCACGACGGATGCGGCATTCGCGCCACCCGCGATCCACGCTCCCGCCAGGCAGAGCGCCAGTTTGCCGAATGTCATCGAAACCTCCCTCTCTTCGGAGACGCGCGTCTCCTTCGTATTCATGCCATGCCCACCGCACGGGCGCGGCGCGAGCGGACATTGCGCGAGCGCAAGGTCGGTGCGATGTCGAACGGAGAAGGCGGGACAGCGGGAGGCCGGAAACGTCCCGCGACGGCACGGCTGCGGCTCCGACCGCCCGGCGCATCGTCGAGGGCCGCCGCGCCCGGCCCGCCGACCCGCGCATTCCGTATACTGGGACGCCACGCCGAGCCGCCGCCCGCGCATCGAGTGCCGCCCACGCACCGGACCGCCATGACCGCCCCCGCCGGCCTCGTCACGTTCCTGTTCACGGACATCGAGGGCAGCAGCCGGCTCTGGGAGCAGGAGCCCGAGCGGATGCGCACCGCGCTCGCGCGGCACGACGCGCTCGTCCGCGGCGCGGTGCAGCGGCACCGCGGGACCGTCGTCAAGATGCTGGGCGACGGCGTGCACGCCGCGTTCGACGACCCGCTCGACGCGATCGCCGCGATCCTCGACCTGCAGATTGCGCTGGCCGAGCCTCCGCCGGACGGCGGCATCGCGCTGCGTGTGCGCAGCGGCCTCAACTGCGGCGCGGTCGAGCGCCGCGACGGCGACTTCTTCGGGAGCCCGGTCAACCGCGCGGCGCGCATCATGAGCTCGGCGCACGGCGGCCAGGTCCTGCTGTCGCAATCGGTCGTCACGCTCGTGGCCGACCGCCTGCCGAAGGACGTGACGCTGCGCGACCTGGGCCTCGTGCGGCTGCGCGACCTCACGAGCCCGGAGCGTCTCTACCAGCTCCAGCACCCGAATCTGCGCCAGGAATTCCCGGCGCTGCGCTCGCTCGAGGCGACGCCGAACAACCTCGCGCAGCAGGTGACCTCGTTCGTCGGGCGCGAGCGCGAGCTCGCCGAGGCGACCCGGCTCCTCGGCACCGCGCGGCTCGTCACGCTGCTCGGCCCCGGGGGCATCGGCAAGACGCGGCTCGCGATGCACGTCGCGGCCGACGTGATGGACGCCTACCCGGACGGCGTGTGGCTCGTCGACCTGGCGCCGCTCGCGGACCCGCGGCTCGTGCCGCAGGCGGTCGCTGCGGTGCTGGGCGTCAAGGAAGAGATCGGCGGCACGATCGTCGAGGCGCTCGTCCGCTACGTGAAGGACAGGCGCCTCCTGCTCGTGCTCGACAACTGCGAGCACCTGCTGCACGCGTGCGCGGAGGTCGCGGGCCAGCTGCTGCGGGCGGGCGCGCAGCTGAAGATCCTCGCCGCCAGCCGCGAACCGCTGCGTGTCGCCGGCGAGACGAGCTATCACGTGCCGCCGCTCGCGGTGCCCGACGCGCGCGGCAAGCCCACGGTCGAGGATCTCGCGCACTACGAGGCGACACAGCTGTTCGTCGACCGCGCGACGGCGGCGCTGCCCGCGTTCCGGGCGACCGCGGAGAACGCGCCGGCGATCGCCGACATCTGCCGCCGCCTCGATGGCATACCGCTCGCGATCGAGCTCGCCGCCGCGCGCGTGAGCGCGCTGCCGGTCGACCGGATCGCGGGTCGGCTCACCGACCGCTTCCGTCTGCTCACCGGCGGCGACCAGACCGCGTTGCCGCGGCAGCAGACGCTGCGCGCGATGATCGACTGGAGCCACGACCTGCTGGGCGAGCCCGAGCGCGCGCTGTTGCGCCGGCTGTCGGTGTTCGCGGGCGGATGGACGCTCGAGGCGGCGGAGGCGGTCTGCGCCGGCGCCGGGCTCGACGAGGCCGACGTGCTCGACCTCCTCTCGCGGCTCGTCGACAAGTCGCTCGTCGCGATGGACGCGGACGGGCAGCGCTACCGGCTGCTCGAGACCGTGCGCGAGTACGCGCGCGCGAAGCTCGAGGAGTCGGGCGAGTCGGACGCCGTGCGGACGAGGCACCTGCACCACTATCTCGCGCTCGCGGAGGCGGCGCGCCCCGAGCTCAACGGACCACGGCGGTCCGAGTGGCTCGAACGGCTCGACGTCGAGCGCGAGAACCTGCTCGGCGCGCACGCGTGGGCCGGTCGCGCCGAGAACGGCGCCGAGGCGGGGCTGCGGCTCACCTACGCGCTCGGCAGCTACTGGTTCATGCGCGGTCAGCCCGAGCTCGGGCTCCAGCTTTCGATCGAAGCGCTCGCACGGCAAGGCGCGCAGGCGCGCACGGCCGCACGGTGCCGCGCGCTCTACGATGCGGGCCAGCACTATTGCTTCACCGGGCGATACGAGCAGGCGCAGGGACCGCTCGAGGAGAGCCTCGCGATCGCGCGCGAGCTCGAGGAACCGAAATACGTCGCCCGCGTGCTGCAGCCGCTCGGCATCGCCGCGTTCGGACGCGGCGATCGCGACACGGCGCGGGCGCACATGCAGGAAGCGGTCGAGCTGGCGCGACGGATCGGCGACCGGCGAGAGCTTGCCGCTGCGCTCAACAACCTCGCGCAGCTCCACCGGATCGACGGCGAGCTCGATCCGGCCGAGCCGCTCTACGCGCACGCCGTGGCCATCGCGCGCGAGATCGGCGACCGCGAGAGCGTCGCGGTCGGGCTTCTCAACCTCGCGATGGTGTCGATCGGCCGCGGATCCGGCGACCGGGCGCGCGACATGCTCGCCGAGATCCTCGCGATCGCCGGCGAGATCGGCTCGCGGCCGGTCGGGATCGGCGCGCTCGACGTGTCGGCCGGCTACGGGGCGTGGCGGGAGGATTGGCAGCGCGCGGCGCGTTTCTTCGGCACCGCGCAGGCGCAGTTCGTCGAGACCGGCATGCAGCGCGACCCCACCGACGAGGCGTTCCTCGTGCCGCTCATCGACCAGGCGCGCGCGGCGCTGGGCGGCACGTTCGAGGCGCTGGAGCGCGAGGGTCGCGCGTGGAGCTACGAGGAGGGCATCCGCGAGGCGCGCGCGTGGCTGGCGGGCGCCCCGTGAGACGACGGCGGGTCAGCCGTTGCGGATGAAGGGGTCGACGGTGCACACCTCGCCCGTCTTCATGTTCCGAAATTGGACGTTGTAGTCGTATTGTCCCTTCGATTTCGAATTGGCGGCCCAGATGCGGAAGCGCTTGAAGCACGCCTTGCCCAGGTAGTTCGCTCCGTCGCCGAAGTCGCCCGCATTGTCGCCTGCCCAGCCATCGTCGAACTGCTCGTCGTCCGACGCGGCCTGCTTCTTGAACGTCACGCCGTCGCCCAGCAGCGGACAGAAGCGGTAATCGTTGCTGGGCGTTGACCAAACGAGGATGTATCGTCGATTCGGTTTGTCGAAAAGGATGTTGGGCGCGTCGATCTTGCACATGCCAGCGACGGTGGTAATGGACGTGCTGATCCGGCAGCGTGTCGTGCCCAGGGCATCTGCCGGACACGTGACGTCGGTGAACGGTCGGGCACGGTCCATCGGAACCGCGTCGACCAGGGGCCTCGCATCGCCCATCCTGTCACCGTCGCCGGCCTTCATGAGTGCCGGTCCGGCGTTCTGGCTGCCCGCGCACCCTGCGAACGAAAGTGCTGCGATGGTCGCGAAGAATAGAATGACCCGTGGCATCTTGCCCCCCGCTTGTTGTTGAGAACGCGATCCTGGTCCTCAGGAAGCGTGTCGACGGTCGAGGGCCGATCACCCGTTCCTGATGAACGGATCGATCCGGCACGTCTCCCCGGTGTTGGGATTGCGGAACCGGATCTCGTACGTGTAGACCGTTCCCGGCGACGCGTTGCCCCAACGCCAGCTCCAGAACGACTTGCACGCCGAGGTCTTGCCGAACTCCGCGCGCGTGCCGTCCTTGCCGTCCGAGCCGAAGGCCTCCCACGTCTGTCCGTTCGCAGACGACCATCCGGGCTTCAGCGCGACGCCGTCGCCGTCGCAGAACTTGAGCGGCGCCGGCACGTCCCACTGGATGTTTACGGGCTTGCCGCCGCGCAGCTCGAGGTAGTCCGGCTCGACGCTGAAGCGCCCGAGACCGCACGAGTAGTTGCCGTTCGGATCCGGTGCGATGCGCACGTCGCAGCGCGCGCCGGGGCGCGAGGTGTCGCACGGCGCCCACCGCGCTTCACGGGGCGCTTCGGGGGGCATCGAGGCGCACGCTGCCGCGAGTACGCCCGCACCGATCGCGATCGACAACGTCATCCTGGACATGTCCGGTTCTCCCCGGGGAACAGCCCTCGGCCGCGGGCCACGGAATCATTGCCCGTCGTACTGGGCAATCTGTAGCGGACAGGACGGCAGTCTGGTCCTGTTTCCGGCTGGCCGCAACCGCCTGAACGGGTGAATCTTCGCCAACGGGGCCGGGTGTCCGGCTGCCTGTCGGGGCAGGCGGGCCGCGATGCTGCAACGCGACATCGCTGGCCTGCGCCTTCGCAGGATTGACGCGGATCAAGCGGAAACGCGTTCCTCTGCCGCGCCCGTGCCGCCCGAATCCGTGGCGCTACACTCGCCGCTCGACCGCGCGTCGACCGCCCCGCTCCCCGCTCCCGAAGGATCCGCCATGACCGACACCGTCAAGTACGTCCTCGACGAATCGCGCATTCCGAAGGCCTGGTACAACCTGCAGGCCGACCTGCCCAAGCCGCTGCCGCCGGTGCTGCACCCGGGCACGAAGAAGCCGGTGGGGCCGGACGACCTCGCGCCGCTCTTCCCGATGGAACTGATCATGCAGGAGGTGACGCGCGAGCGCGACGTCCCGATCCCGGGCCCGGTGCGCGACGTCTACCGGCAGTGGCGGCCCTCGCCGCTCTACCGCGCGCGGCGGCTCGAGAGCGTGTTGCAGACGCCGGCGCACATCTACTACAAGTACGAGGGCGTCTCGCCGGCCGGGAGCCACAAGCCGAACACCGCGGTGCCGCAGGCGTTCTACAACCGCGAGGCGGGGATCCGGAAGCTCGTCACCGAGACCGGCGCAGGCCAGTGGGGCAGCTCGCTCTCGTTCGCGGGCGCGCTGTTCGGCATCGACGTGCAGGTGTTCATGGTGCGCGTCTCGTACGACCAGAAGCCGTACCGCCGCGCGCTGATGGAGACCTACGGCGCGAGGTGCGTCCCGTCGCCGTCGAACCTGACGAACGCGGGCCGCGCGATCCTCGCGCAGCGCCCCGACCATCCGGGCAGCCTCGGCATCGCGATCTCCGAGGCGGTCGAGATCGCCGCGCAGAACGACGACACCAAGTACGCGCTCGGCAGCGTGCTGAACCACGTGCTGCTGCACCAGACGATCATCGGGCAGGAGGCGATCGAGCAGCTCGAGATGGCGGGCGACTACCCGGACGTGATCGTCGGCTGCACGGGCGGCGGATCGAACTTCGCAGGCATCGCGTTCCCGTTCATCGGCGTGCAGCTGCGCGGCGGGAAGAAGGTCGACGTGGTCGCGGTCGAGCCGGCGGCGTGCCCGAGCCTGACGCGCGGGCGCTACGCGTACGACTTCGGCGACACCGCGCACCTGACGCCGCTCACGAAGATGCACACGCTGGGCTCGACGTTCACGCCGCCGGGCTTCCACGCGGGCGGCCTGCGCTACCACGGGATGGCGCCGATGGTGTCGCACCTGCAGGAGCTGGGGCTCATCCGCTCGGTGGCCTACCACCAGTCGAAGGTGTTCGACGCGGGCGTGCAGTTCGCGCGCGCCGAGGGCATCGTGCCCGCGCCCGAGGCGAACCACGCGGTGCGCGGCGCGATCGACGAGGCGATCCGCTGCCGAGAGGAGGGCGTCTCGCGCACGATCCTGTTCAACCTGTGCGGGCACGGCCACTTCGACATGCAGGCGTACATCGACTACTTCGGCGGCAAGCTCAAGGACCTCTCCTACGACGAGTCCGAGCTCGCGATGGCGCTCGCGGGACTGCCGAGCGTCGTCGAGGCCGCCTGACGCGTCACACCGGGGTCCGATTCGAATCGGACCCCGGTTTTCGGACGCCGCTCGTCGGCGGGAGCGTGCCGGTCGATCCGGAGGCCGGCGCCGTGGCATGGCCGTTGCATCGGGTCGGGAGACACGTTCGCCGGACATGCCGATGCGCCTCCCGTTCGCCGTTACATTCATCGTCGTCGTGACGCTCGCGAGCCCGCTCGCGCAGGCCGCGATGTTCAAGTGCACGTCGCCCGACGGCACCGTCGCGTTCCAGGCCGTCCCCTGCCAGGGGAGTGCGAAGGAAGAGCGCTCGGAGGCGCGGACGAATCCCGGCGCCGTGCGGCCCGCGGGCGTGACGGCCGCGTCCGACGGCGCGGGACGCGTGCAGATCGCGCAGGATGCCCAGGAGCGCGCGGTCGCCGACCGCGAGGAGACGCAGCGCCGCGACCGCTGCCGGAACTACCGCGAGGCGATCGACCGCCAGAGCGCGCAGCTCGCCTCCTCCTCCGAGAGCGCCAGGCAGAAGGCGACGCGCGAGATCAACATCCAGGAGCGCAAGGCGCAGCAGGACCGCTGCTGACAACCCCGGGAACCACGATCGATCCACGTTCCGGCCGCCGGAACGTGGATCGATCGTGGTTCCGGAGGTGCGGCCCGGAGCTGCGGCCCGGAGGTGCGGCTATGCTTGCCGGATGTCGCTCCTCACGATCCAGGACGCCGAGCTCGCCTACGGCCTCCATCCGCTGCTCGACCGCGCCGCCCTGACCGTCGCCGACGGCGAGCGGATCGGGCTCATCGGCCGCAACGGCACCGGCAAGTCGTCGCTGCTCGCGGCGATCGCCGGCACGATCGCGCTCGACGACGGCGAGATCCGGCGCCGCGACGGCCTGCGCATCGCGACGGTCGAGCAGGAGCCTTCGCTCCCCGTCGCATCGTCGCTGCGCGAGAGCCTCGTGCTGCGCGGGCATCTCGAGCGCATCGCCGACGAGCGCGAGCGCTGGCGCATCGAGGCGCGGCTCAACGAGTTCCTGCACCGCTTCGGGCTCGACGAGGCGGCCGACCCGTCGTCGGCGTCGGGCGGCGAGCGCAAGCGGGCGGCGCTCGCGCTGGCTTTCGCTCAGCAGCCGGACCTCCTGCTTCTCGACGAGCCGACCAACCACCTCGACATCGGCGCGATCGCGCAACTCGAGGAGCTTGTGCGCCGCGCGGGCGCGTCGATCGTGATCACGCACGACCGCGCGTTCCTCGATGCGGTCGCGACGCGCATCGTCGAGCTCGACCGCGGCCTGTTGCGCTCGTATCCGGGCAACTTCGCGGCCTACCAGTCGCGGAAGTCGGACCAGCTCGCGGCCGAGGAGGTCGTGCGCCGCAAGTTCGACAAGTTCTGGGCGCAGGAGGAAGTCTGGATCCGCAAGGGCGTCGAGGCGCGGCGCACGCGCAACGAGGGGCGCGTGAAGCGGCTCGAGCGGCTGCGCACCGAACGCGCCGCGCGCCGCGAGCGCCTCGGCAACGTCAAGCTCTCGCTCGACGCGGGCGCCCGCTCGGGCAAGCTCGTCGCCGACCTCGAACGCGTCACCAAGCGATTCGGCGACCGCACGATCGTGCGCGACCTGTCGATGGTGATCATGCGCGGCGACCGGCTCGGCCTGATTGGCCCGAACGGCGCGGGCAAGACGACGCTCATCCGGCTGATCCTCGGCGCGCTCGCGCCCGACGAAGGGCGCGTGCGGCTGGGCACCAACCTCGAGGTCGCCTACTTCGACCAGATGCGCGAGCAGCTCGACCCGGAGCGCACGCTCGCCGACACGATCAGCCCCGGCTCCGACTGGATCGAGATCGGCGGGCAGCGGCGGCACGTGCTCACGTACCTCGGCGAGTTCCTGTTCCCGCCGGAGCGCGTGAACGCGCCGGTGAAGACGCTCTCCGGCGGCGAGCGCAACCGCCTGCTGCTCGCGCGGCTGTTCGCGCGCCCCGCGAACCTGCTCGTCCTCGACGAGCCGACCAACGACCTCGACATCGAGTCGCTGGAGCTCCTCGAGGAGACGCTGCAGGGCTACGCGGGGACGCTATTGCTGGTGAGCCACGACCGCGCGTTCCTCGACAACGTCGTCACGCAGACGCTGGTCGCCGAGGGCGGCGGCAAGTGGCAGGAGTACGCGGGCGGGTACAGCGACTGGGTCGTGCAGCGGCCGGCGGAGTCCGGCGTCGGGGACGACGCTCGCACGACCCCCGTCGCCGAGTCACGCGGGTCCCGCGGAGCGCCGCCTCCGACGCCGCCCACTTCTGCGACACGCGTGAAACTTTCCTTCAAGGAGCAGCGCGAGCTCGAGTCGCTGCCCGCCGAGCTCGAAGCACTGGAGCGCGAGCAGCACGAGATCACCGCGCGCATGTGCGCGCCCGACTACCACCGCCAGGGACCGGATGCGCTCAAGCGGGACCGGGAGCGGGCGGCCGAGATCGAGCACCTGCTGGCGGAGAAGTTCGAGCGCTGGGCGGCGCTCGAGGACAGGGCGGCGGCGGCGAAAGCGCGGACCTGACCGCCGTGAGCTCCGGGCCGGCGGACCCGGCCGTAGGTGCGGCCCGGAAAAGCCGAAGGCCCGCGCTTGGGGCGGGCCTTCGTGGTTTGGTGGTGGCGAGCCAGGGACTCGAACCCCGGACCAAAGGATTATGATTCCTCTGCTCTAACCAGCTGAGCTAGCTCGCCAAAGCTTTCCATTATCCCAGCCGGCCCGGGCAGCGTCAAACAGATCGCAGCGCTGCGAACTCGATCGACCGGCATCGCCCCCGACAGTGCGCCGGCGGCTGGTCCGGGGCAATGGCTCAGCAGCCGTAGGGACCCGGCACGTATCCGCCGTCGTCCACGACCGTCGACGCATCGATGCGCTCGACCAGCGCGCGGGCGGTCGGCGACCCCGCCTTCGCGGCCTGAGACAGGTAGTGCCGGGAGCCCGCGAGATCGTGCGGAACCCGGGAGCCGTCGGGTGCCCGGCCTTCGTACAGCGCCCGTCCGGCCGTCTCGGCGGCCACGGCGTCGCCTTGCGCGGCGCGCCGCTCGACATCGGCGAGGGAGCCGAACGCGGGGCGGTTGGCGGAACGCGCTTGATCGGCGGAGGCCGTCACCTGGGCAGGGGACGGGCCGGCCAGCAGGAAACCCAGCACGGCAAGGGGGATTGCGAGGCGGCTGTCGAATCGGGTCATGGTCGCTGTCTCCGTCAAGGGTCGGTAACGCGCTCCGCGGTCGGGACGCGGGCGGGCGGACGTCGGCGACCCGCGGCCTTCGTCCGCCCGGGATGCCGGGGCACCTCGGCGCGGACGCCTCGACGGCCGGGTCGCGGGCAGCCCGGCCGGCCCGCCCAGGAGGTGCCCCCAGAGGCGATGCGGGCCACCGGGAGCGCGGGCGTGCCGACCGTAATGCGTGCTGCCGGCCTCGTTGTAGCCGTCGGGCCGTTAACGGAGCGTTAACAACCATGACGATCGGAGGGAAACTGCGTCCATTGCCAGACCCGCAGGTGGTCGACGAGATGGCCTTGCACCTGGATGGAGCATTGAGCTGGGCGCGCGCGGACGGCGACCCGCGATCGTTGCCCGTCACGCTTCCGGTCGCGCTGCTCCTCGTTCTCGCACGGCGCCGAGAGTGGATGCCGCGGTCGGCCCTGATGACGATGTTCTGGCCCGAAGCGGATGCCGAGAGGGCGCAACTCAACCTGCGGGTCAATCTGCACAAGGCGCGGGCCCTCCTGAAGGACCTCCGGATCGATGTGCCGATCGAGACCGACCGCCGAGGGTTGCGATGGGCGCCGCCGGTGCAGGTCGGCGTGAACGGAGCAGTCCGGGGTCCGTTGGCGTCGGGATTCGAGATTTCGGGATTCGAGCGTTTCGATCGGTGGCTGCGCGGGTGGCGTGAGGCGTGCGACGGGGCCGCCGGGCGCGTGGTCGCCGGGGATACGGACGACGAAGACGATCTGCTCCGCGGCGTCCCGTTGTCGCAACGCTTCTACGGCCGGCGCGCCGAGCGCGCGCGACTCCGCGCCTCGAAGTCGCCGGCCATGGTCGTCGTCGGCGAGCCGGGCGTGGGCAAGAGCCGCCTCGTCGCCGCGGCGCTCGAGCCGGAGACGTGGCTTCAATGCCGGGAGGGACTGTGTCAGGCGTCGTTCGGCGCGGTCGCCGACCTGTTCGCCGTCCATCCCGAGTGGCTGGAGGACCTGGGAGCCTACCGGCTCGACGTGGCGCGACTCCTGCCGGACGTCGCGCCCGACGAGCCCCTGCCTCCGCTCGACGCGCTGACCGCGCGCGTACGGCTGTTCGAGGCGCTCGCGAGAATCGTCGAGCGCCGCGCCGAGTTGATCGCCGTCGACGACCTGCAATGGGCCGATCCGGCGAGCGTCGAGTGGCTCGTGATGCTCGCTCACCGAGGGCGAGTGCGATGGGTCGCGACCGTTCGCGGCGAGGAAATGCCGGTGTCGACCCAATCCGCGCTCGACGCGCTGTCGTCGAGGGGGCTCCTCGAGCGGTTGCCGCTGCAGGGTCTGGATCGAAACGCCCTGAACGCACTGCTCCATGACCGACGGCCCGACCTCGCCGGCCGGCAGGGCTTTCCGCAGCCGCACCCGTGGGTCGAGGCGATCGGTGCCTACACGGACGGCAACGCGTTCTGCGTCATCGAACTGGCCGATGCGCTGACGGGCGGCGACCGGCCGGAACGGCTCGGCGGGATTCCGCTGCCCGAGCGCGTCTCGCTCATGGTGCGGCGCCGCTGGGAACGCCTCGACGCCGAGGCGCGCACGGTCGTCGACGCCTGCGCGCTCGCGATAGGCACGCCCACGCTCGCTCAGCTCGCGGCGATGACCGGACTCGCGCCGTCGGTGGCGCTCTCCTCGCTCGAGGCTTCGCAGCGACAGGGACTCACTCGCGACACCGCGTGCCGACACGACGTGGTTCGCGAGGCGGTCCGCGCCGCAATCCTGCCCTGCCGCGCTGCCGAGATGCACGCGCGCGCCGCCGACTACCTGGCCCGATCCGGCGCCGAGCCCGAGCACGTGGCGCACCACTGGCGGGCGAGCGGACGCCTCGAGGAGGCCTGGCCCTGGGTGCTGCAGGTCGCGCAACGGTTGAAACACCGCGGTGAGCGCGATGCGGCGGTGGAGGCGCTGCGCGAAGTGCGCGACTCGACGCACGACCCCGCATTGTCGCTGCGAGCCGAGATCATGCTCGCGCAGGAGCATCTGTTCGACGACCTGCCAGCGGGCCGGGCCGCGCTCGAGTCGGCGCTCGCTCGAGCCCACCGCCTGCTTCCGGGGGAGGCGCGGCGGACGATCGAGGCGCACGCGCTGGCCGGGCTCGTCGACAACGCCGTGTTCGCGGGCGATCTCGATCGCGCCCGCGAGCTCGCGCGAGCGCTGGGCGAGCGGCTGCCCTGCGCCGATCGCGACGTGCTGATCGAAGCGCACCAGGTGCTGATCGAGGCGACGATGCGCCTCGCCGACGGCGTGGGCGCGAGGTCGTCGCTCCAGGCGCTCGTGGACGCGCGGACTGCACCGGCGATCGTCCTTTCGTTCGAGGCCCAGATCCACTGGTTCTTCGGTGCGGTGCGCGAGGCGCGGCGCGCGTTCGAGGCGCTGCTCGCGCGGCATCCCGAGTATTGCCGCGGCCTCACGATCGAGAACGACCTCGCCGTCATGTGCCACGCGCTGGGCGACCTCGACACCGCCGAGACGATGGCGCGGCGCAGCCTGCGGAGCTGGGAGGGCAACGCGCACACCGAGGCGCTCTCCTCGCTCGTGCTCGGGTCGACGCTGACGAGCATGGGGCGTTTCGCGGAGGCGGTCCAGGCGCTCGAACGCGCGGAGGAACTCGGGCGACGTCAGGGCTCCGCGCTGTTCATCGGCGAGGCGCTGGCTCGCCGCTCGCGGACGCATTGGTGCGAGGGCGACGTCGGCGCGGCGGTCGAGTCGGCCTCCGCGGCGCGCGAGACGGCGGGTGCGCTCGACGAGCCGCTGCGCGGCAGCGGGCTCGCACTCGCGGAGGTGCTCGCGTGGACCGGTGCGAACGGTACGCTCCCGCAGCGATCGCTCGATCAGATCGAGGCGCTGGCCGCACGGAGCGACCATCCACTGGTCCACGCACGGAACTGTCGCGCGCGGATCGCGGCCGCCGAATGCCGCGGTCGGGCCGGCGAGGCGCTCGAGGCGGCCCGCCACCAGGTGGCGGTGGCGCGCAGCGCCGGGCTCCTCGAGTGGCTGTGCGAGGGGCTCGAGCAGGTGGCCCGGTGGACGGTTGGAACGGAGGCCGAGGCGGCACGCGCAGAGGCGGGGGCGCTCGCCGGCGCGCACCGCTACGGGTGGCTTGCCGCCCGGCTGGCCGGACCGGGCGCGCCGCCGACGATGACGGGCTGACGCCGGGCGCCGTCCGGCCCGCGACCGAGCTTCGTGGGGCCCGACGACGACCGGGACGGTTGGCCGGGAGGCGAACCTCCCGTTCCATCCGCGCCTCCGGCGGTTCGTCCGGGCGCGGGGCGGGTTCGTCGCGATCGTGTCGCCAACCGAATCCGAACCGCGGAGACTCAGCATCCAAGAGGCATCGCAAGCCCGCGCGAAGCCGACAACACGAAGGAGGCACCATGGTCCGCAATCATTCTCCGCTCGAGCGCCTCGCGCTGGCCGTCGCCGCGGTCGCGCTCTCGCTCGCCACGCTCTCGGTCCTCGTCGTCGCGCCGACCGCGGGGCAGGAGTCCGAGGTGCTCGCTTCGGCCGCGCCGTCGACCCGCGTCCAGGCGGTCGTCGACGTCAGGTACCTGTCGTACGAACCGGCCACCCGGCTCAACTGACAGGCCGGCGGGCGCTCCTTCTTTCCTCCACCGGGCCCCGGGCCTTCCGGGGCCCGCTTCTTTTCCGCCATGCCGCACCTGCGCGAACACGGTTTCGAGAACGGCAGCGACGACGAGCGCGTCGCCGCGCCGTCGTTCGCGCCTCTCGCATCCGCCGCGAGCGAGGGCGGGCGCACGTCGCCACGCGCGCACGACGCGGGCGCGGCGCAGGCGCGCCCCGCCGATCCGCCGCGCGAGCGCGCCTGCGAGCGCCCGCCGCGCGAGCCGGCCCGCGCCTGAACCGGCGCGCCATCCCGATCGCCTTCGGCTGCGCGCCGCGCGCGTGCGCGGCATCGGAGCAGCGCCGATCGTCGCCCGCGGCCGCGGGCATTCCGCGTTCCGCGGTATCGCAGCGCGGTCGCGCCGGGGTCGATCACCGGCCGGGCTGATCGGGGATCATGTCGGTGGGCGAAGCCGCGTGCCGGATGCACGTGGACGCCGCTTTCGGGTAGTGTCGAGGCCGTGTCTTGGACAACCGGCCACCACTGAAGCGAAATGTCGACCCCGAGCTACAACATCGGCGCGGTCGAGCGCGAGACCGGCCTCTCCAAGGACCTCCTGAGGATGTGGGAGCGGCGCTACGGCTTCCCGAGCCCCGCCCGGGACGCGGGCGGCGAGCGCGCCTATTCGCCGGCCGAGGTGTCCAAGCTTCGTGCGATCAAGCGCCTGATGGACGTCGGCCTGCGGCCGGGCAGGATCGTCCACCAGTCGCTCGAGGCCCTGAACGCGCTGGCCGACGCCCGGTCGGCGGCCCGCGGCGACGCGGCGCCTCCGCCGTTCGAGAAGGACGTCCTCGGACTCCTGCACCGCCACGACCACGCGTCGCTGCAGCACCTCCTCGCGCAGCTCGTGATGGGCCAGGGATTGCAGAAGTTCGTGCTCGAGTCGGCGACGCCGCTCAACCGCGCGATCGGCGACGCGTGGATGCGCGGCGAGCTGCAGGTCTTCGAGGAGCACCTGTACACCGAGCAGCTGCAGGTCGCGCTGCGCGCCGCGATCAACGCGTTTCCGCGCGCCGCGGCCGGCACGCCGCGCGTGCTCCTGACGACGTTCCCCGGCGAGTTGCACGGCCTCGGCCTCCTGATGGTCGAGGCGCTGCTCGTGCCGGAGGGCGCGCAGTGCGTCTCGCTCGGCACGCAGACGCCGGTCGAGGACATCCACCGGGCGGCGAACGCGCACCGCGCGGCCATCGTCGCGCTCTCGTTCTCCGCCGCCTTTCCGCTGCGCTCGGCGGTCGAGGGGCTGGAGACGCTGCGCGGCGTGCTGCCGCAGCACGTGACGATCTGGGCCGGCGGCGAGATGACGCGCCGCATGCGCAAGACGATGGCGGGGATCGTGCTGGTTCCCGATCTCGCGTCGGCGATCCCCGTGCTGCGGAGCTGGCGCGCGCACTGGGTGCCGCCGGCCGCGGCGTGAGCCGCGGCGGGACGCGACGTCGCGAATGACGCGCTCCGTTGACCAGCTTCGCGGCGACTCGCTCGCTCGCGGGATGATTCGCTGATGTGGTCCGCGACGACGGCCTGGCTCGCGTCCTTCGCGGGCATCGCGCTCTACGCGTGGTGGGCGTCCGGACGGGTCGCCGCGGGCGCTTCGCCGTGGCTGTGCGCGGCCGGGCTCGTGGTCGTGTACGCCGCGCTGGTGCTCGCGCTCACGCTCGCCGTGTTCGCGGTCGCGTGGATCTGGCGCAGCCCGCGTCCGCGCGACGTCCGCATCGGATTCGCGGCGACGTTGCGGCTCGTCGGGAACGAGTACGCGTCGCTGCTGGGCGCGTCGCCCCGCATGATGCTCTACCGGTGGCTCGTTCCCGACGATCCGCCGGCGCGCGCGGGCGCGCCCGTGCTGCTCGTCCATGGCGTGCTGTGCAACGCGGGCGTCTGGGCCTCGATGCGGCGCAGGCTCGCCGCGACAGGCGTGGGTCCGATCTACGCGATATCGTACGGGCCGCCGCTCGCCTCGATCGAGCTGTTCGCGGACCAGCTCGCCGCGAAGATCGACGCGATCCTCGCGAAGACCGGGGCGCGCGACGTCGCGCTCGTCACGCACAGCCTGGGAGGGCTCGTCGCGCGCGCCTACCTGCGCCGGCACGGTTCCGCGAAGGTGCGCCGCGCCGTGATGATCGGCGCGCCGCAGGCGGGAAGCGTGCACGCGCGATTGTTCCCGGGCGTCTCGCTCTCGCAGATCCGGCCGGGCAGCGCGTGGCTCGCCGGGCTCAACGCGGCGCCGCTGCCGCCCTCGCTCCCTGTCGTATCGATCTGGTCGTGGCACGACTCGATGGTCGCGCCGCAGCTCTCGGCGAGGCTCCCGGGCGTGCGCGACGTCGAGCTCGCCGGGGTGGGCCACAACGCGCTGCTGACCGACCCCGAGGTCGCGCGGCTCGTGGCGGAGGAACTCGGGAGCCGATCGTCCGTTGCTGAAGCCTGACCTGCACGACGTGGACGTCGTCAGGCCTGACCTGCATGGATTCGCGGCGCACCGGGCACTTCGCAGGTCCGGCTTCAGCCGGACGTCGTTCGCCACGATTGACAATGTAGCGTCATGAGGCCACAATGAGTGACATGCAAACCGTCGGCGTCCGCGAGCTCAAGAACAAGCTGAGCGAATACCTTCGCCGCGTACGGCTGGGAGAACGCGTCCTGGTCACCGATCGGGGCGAAGTCGTGGCGGAGTTTCTGCCTCCCGGGCAGGGAGACGCCGATCCGTCGGTGCCGGCGGGAATTCAGTCGCTCAACAGGCGCGGCCTTCTGACACTGGGTGCCCCCGGTGGAGCGAATCTGTACCCGGAACTGCGGCGCAAGGAAACGAAGCGTCGCCGGAGCGTCGCCCAACTGCTCGACGAGGAGCGTGGCCCGCGGTGAGTCTCTACGCGGAGTCGAGTGCGGTGCTGGCTTGGCTGCTCGACGAGCCGACGGCGCCCGCGGTGCGCCGCCTGCTCGCCGGGGCTGACGTCATCGTCGCGTCCGACCTTACCCTGATCGAATGCGACCGCGTGTTGCTGCGGGCCGTGGCGCTCGACGAACTGACGGAGGCCGACGCCGCCGACCGCCGGGCGCACCTCGTCGCGGCGGCGGCTCACTGGCAGATGTTGCGAATCGCGGCCGAGGTCGTCGACCGCGCGCGCCGTCCGTTCCCCGGCGATCCGATCCGCACGCTCGACGCCATCCATCTCGCATCGCTGCTCGTCGCGCGCTCCGCCGTCGCGGGGCTGCGGCTGCTCAGTCTCGATGCGCGCGTGCGGCAAGCCGCGAAGGGGCTCGGCGTCGAGGTCGTGCCTGCCTGAGCGGGCCTGCCGCGAGCCGGCGGGGAAATCGGTCGGCGGAGCCGTGACCTTTCGGGGCCGGCTTCAGCCGGATGTCTTTCAATGGCCTTCTCGTCGCGTGCTCGCGCCGACACGTACGTCGTCAGACTGAAGCCTGACCTGCAAGGAACCCGGCGACCGCGCCTCGCGCGCGGCCTCCGTGCGCCCTCGCGCGAGGCCGTGGCGTTGGCGCGTCGGCCGCGGGCCCCGACTCGGGTCGCATCCCCGCGAGCGGGGCCCCTGCTTCCCCGTCGTCAAGGCAGCGGCCTCCGTGCGCCCTCGCGCGAGGCCGTGGCGTTGGCGCGTCGGCCGCGGGCCCCGACTCGGGTCGCATCCCCGCGAGCGGGGCCCCTGCTTCCCCGTCGTCAAGGCCCTACCAGTGAATCCCCTGGGTGATCTGCGCGAAGGCGATCTGCTCGGCGGTGAGCGGCTGCGGCTCGCCGTCCTTCCTGCCCTGCGCGGCGGCGGAGTCGGGGAACATGTTGAACGCGGTGTTGAGCAGCACCTGCGTGAGTTTCGGCGCGACCGCGTGGCACACGGCGCCGAAGATGCCCAGCCGCGTCGCGATGCGCACCGGCTTGCGCACGATCGCCTCGACGACGAGCCCGGCCGCTTCCTCGGGCGAGAGCGTCGGGACGTTCTCGTAGATCCTGGTCGGCGCGATCATCGGCGTGCGGACCAGCGGCATGTTGATGTTCGTGAAGCTGACGCCCTTGTCGAGCAACTCGGAGGCCGCGCACTCGGCGAACGCGTCGAGCGCCGACTTCGACGCCACGTAGGCGGAGAAGCGCGGCGCGCGCGACAGCACGCCGATCGAGCTGATGTTGATGACCTGTCCCCGCTTCTTCGCCACCATCGCCGGGAGGAACGCGAGGATGAGCTTGACCGCGCCGAAGTAGTTGAGCTGCATCGTGCGCTCGAAGTCGTGGAAGCGGTCGAGCGAGTTGATGACGGCGCGCCGGATCGAGCGCCCGGCGTTGTTGATCAGGAAGTCGACGCCGCCGTGGTCGGCGAGGACCTTCTTCGCGAGCGCGTCGATCGCGGCCATGTCGGTGAGGTCGCACGAGTAGGTGAAGCACGTGCCCCCCTTCCCGGCGATCTCCTTCTTCGTCGCCTCGAGTTTCTCGGGGTCGCGCGCGACGATGATCACCTTCGCGCCGGCCTCCGCGAGCTTGTGCGCGGTCGCCTGGCCGATGCCGGACGAGCCGCCGGTCACGACGACGACCTTGCCCTTGACGCGTCCGGCCAGGCTGCGGTCGATGAAGAGGTCGGGATCGAGGTTGCGCTCCCAGTAGTCCCACAGCCGGTACGCGTAGGACTCGAGCGGCGGCACCGCGATGCCCGAGCCGCGCAGCGCTTTCGTCGCCTCGCGGTTGTCGTAGCGCGTCGGCCAGTTCACGAACCGGAACACGTCGCGCGGGATGCCGAGGTCGTTGAGCGTCACCCTGATCGCGCGCTTGACCGGCGCGAGCGACGCGATGCCGTAGACGACCGGCGCCGGGATGAAGCCGAACATCTTCGCGTTCACGCGCATCGTCATCTGCGGCGCGTGCGCGGCCTTCGCGAAGATGTTGAGCACCTCGCCGATCCGGTGCGGATGCGGGTCGGTCAGGTGGAAGCACCTGCCGTCCAGCCCCCGCTTGTGCGCGAGGTGGTCGAGCGCGTCGGCGACGAAGTCGACCGGCACGATGTTGATGCGGCCCCCTTCGATGCCGACCGTGGGCATCCACGGCGGCAGGTACTGGCGCAGCTTCTGGATCGTCTTGAAGAAGTAGTACGGGCCGTCGACCTTGTCGATCTCGCCGGTCTTCGAATGGCCGACGACGAAGCCGGGCCGGTAGACGCGCCAGGCGCCCTTGCGCTCCTTGCGCACGATGCCCTCGGACTCGTGCTTGGTGCTGAAGTACGGGTGGTCGAGCTCCTCGGCCTCCTCGAACATGTCCTCGCGGAACGTGCCTTCGTAGAGGCCCGCCGCGGCGATCGACGAAACGTGGTGGAAGCAGCCGGCGCCGACCGCCTCGGCGAAGCGCACCGCGTTGCGCGTGCCCTGGACGTTCGCGACCTTCTGGTCCTCGGCCGACGCGGCGAGGTCGTAGATCGCCGCGAGGTGGAACACGTGGTCGATCTTCCCCTTGAGCTTGCGCAGGTTGGCGGCGCTCACGCCGAGGTTCTTCTGCGCGAGGTCGCCCTCGACCGCGATCAGCGTCTTGTCGGTGGCCCCGAGCGCCGCACGCAGCGCTTCGAGCTTCTTCTGCGAGCCCTTGCGCACCAGCGCGTAGACCGGCTTGCCGCGCCGGAGCAGCCGCTCGACGAGATGGCGGCCGATGAAACCGGTCGCGCCGGTGACGAAGTAAGCCATGGTTTCTCCTTGCGCGATCGTCGGCGCTCCCTCGCGGCGCCGCTCCCGGGCTCCCCCACGGGGCCGCCGATTATACGGGGACGCCCCCCGGGGGGGCGCTCCTCCCCTTTAGTATGATTCCTCTATCGGGGATCCCTAGAATCCGATCGCAGGCCGCGCACGTCCGCGCCGGCCGCAGGTGCCGACCGGCGGGAGTGCGAGATGCTGAAGCAGGCGAAAGCGAAGGCGAAGGCCGAATCGAAGGCGAAGTCCGCGGGGACGTCCCGCAAGAAGGCTTCGGCCGGGCACGATGCCGTCGCGGACCTGTCGAAGGGGGTGCTCGACTCGTCGCGCCAGATCTGGCTCGCGGGGCTCGGCGCGTTCTCGAAGGCGCAGGCCGGCGGGATGAAGCTCTTCGACACGCTGGTCAACCAGGGCGAAGCCCTCGAGAAGCACACCCGCCACATGGCCGCCGAGACGGCGGCCGCGGCGCGCGGCGCGGCGAAGGCGAAGGCGAAGGAGGTCCAGAAGATGGCGGGCGGCACCTGGGACAAGCTGGAGCAGGTCTTCGAGGACCGCGTGGCGCGCGCGCTGTCGAAGCTCGGCGTCTACACGCAGAGCGACGTCGAGCGGCTCTCCGATCGCGTCGACGCGCTGTCCGAGGCGGTCAACGAGCTCATCAAGGCGACCGGCGTCACGCCGCCCAAGGCCCGCCGCAAGGCGTCGCCGGTGTCGAAGATCGTGAAGGGCGCCGTGTCGACCGCGGCGCGCACGGCGACGGGGGCGGTCGACGTCGCGACCAAGACCGCGAAGCGCACGGCGAAGACGGCGAGCGGCGCCGTCGACGTCGCGACCAAGACGGCGAAGCGCACGGTCCGCACCGCGCGCAAGGTCGTGAAGGGCGCGCTCGGATAGGCGCGCCGGCTTCCCGAAGCGACGAAGGCCCGCATTTGCGGGCCTTCGTCGCTTCGGGGCGATCGGAGATCGGGGGTAGGGGGTCGGAGAGCGCGGATCGGAGATCGGGGGTCGGGGATGGGCGGCGGGTGTCGCGCGAGGCCGCGATCACCCTCTCCCCGAGTGCGGGGTGAGGGCCGGGGGGAGGGGCCGGTCGCCTGACGCCGCCGGTCCGATCACTCCCGGTTGAGCTTCTCGACCTGCTTGATGTAGCTCGTCATCGCGTCGTCCGCGCTCGTGCCCTTGAGCTTCGCCCACGCGTCGTGCTTGGCTCCGCCGACGAAGTCGAAGCCGCCGGGCCGCTCGCCCTTCACGTCGCCCTCGGTCGCCTGCTTGTAGTACGAGTAGAGCTTGAGCAGCGTCGCGTTGTCGGGCTTCTTCTTCGTCTTCTTCGCCGCGGCGGCGGCGGCTTCGAACTTCGCCTTGAGGTCGTCCTTCTTGGCGGCGGCCATGGCGTCTCCTCCCTCCGGAAAATGCGGCCCCGGCGACGTGCGGGGTTTCGTGCTACTTTAGCGCGAACGCGAAAGCGCCCGCAACGAACGGGCGCACCTTCCGACCGATCCTCCACCCGCCTCCGGTCCTCGCCCGATGGCCGCGCCGCTCCTCCCGAAGAAGGTCTCCGCGGTCGACACCGCCTGGCTGCGGATGGACCGCCCGCAGAACCTGATGATGATCACCGGGGTGCTCATGTTCCGCGAGCGCCTGTCGATCGCGAAGGTGCGCCGCGTCGTCGAGGAGCGGTTCCTCGTGTTCAGGCGCTTCCGGCAGCGCCCGGCGGAGCTCGCCGGCGTCGCGGTCTGGGAGAACGACCGCGACTTCGACATCGAGCGCCACGTCGTGCACACGGCGCTGCCGCAGCCTGCGGGACGCAAGGAGCTGCAGACGCTCGTCTCGCGGCTCGCCACGACGCCTCTCGACCCGGCGCGTCCGCGCTGGCAGTTCCAGGTCGTCGACCACTACGACGGCGGCAGCGCCATCGTCGTGCGCATCCACCACTGCTACGCGGACGGCATCGCGCTCGTGCGCGTGCTGCTGTCGATGACCGACGCCTCGGCGAACGGGCCGCCGGCGATGCCGTTCGAGCCGCCGAAGCGCGAGCCGCGCGCGGCCCCCGACGACCCGGTCGCGCAGCTCATCCAGCCGTTCGCCGGCGTGATGAACGTCGCGATGAAGGTGGGCGGCACGCTGGTCGAGAAGGGCGCCGAGCTGTGGTCGGATCCCTCGAAGGCCGCGGCGCTCGCCAACCAGGGCGGCGCGCTCACCGCCGAGATCGCGAAGCTCGCGCTGATGGGGCAGGATTCGCCGACGCGGTTCAAGGGGCGGCCGGGCACCGTCAAGCGCGTGGCGTGGGCCGAAGCGCTCCCGCTCGACGAGGTGAAGGCGGTCGGCCGGGCGCTCGGCGCCTCGGTCAACGACGTCTTGCTCTCGTGCGTCGCCGGCGCGCTCGCGAGCTACCTCCGCGCGAAAGGCGACGACACCGACGGCGTGATGCTGCGTGCGCTGGTGCCCGTCAACCTGCGGCCGATCGAGAAGGCCTACCGGCTCGGCAACCAGTTCGGGCTCGTCTTCCTCGACCTGCCGATCGGCCTCGAGAACCCGGTCGCGCGCCTCTACGCGGTGCGCGAGAACATGCGGTCGCTGCGCGGCAGCTACCAGCCGGTGCTCGCGCTCGGCATCCTCGCGGCGATGGGGGCGGGGCCCAGGATCCTGCAGGACACGCTGCTCGCGATCCTCGCGCGGAACGCGAGCGCGGTGATGACCAACGTCCCCGGTCCGCAGCAGCCGCTCTGGCTCGCCGGGGCGCGCATCGACGGCCTCATGTTCTGGGTGCCGCAGTCGGGCGACATCGGCGTGGGCGTGTCGATCATCTCGTACGACGGCAAGGTCCAGTTCGGCCTCGTCACCGACAAGGGTTTCTGCCCGGACCCGGCGCACGTGATCGAGCGCTTCGGCGGCGAGTTCGAGAAGCTCGTGCTGACCGCGCTGATGTGTCCCTGGGGGCTCGCGGGCGACCTCGATCCGGAGCGGGCGGCGCGCGCGGTGGGCGTCGCCTGACCGCCGGGCGCGCGCCGTCAGTCGAGCTCGGACTTCGCGTGCTCGACGTCGAGGCGCTCCATCGCGTCGGCCGGCGCGATCTTCGCCGCGGCCTGGTAGAGCTTCTCGGCCTCGGCGATCTTCGCCTTGCCGAACATCATCAGGAGCCCGTTCGCGTACTCGATGCGCGCGATCGCGGAGTCGGGGTTCAGCTTGATCGCCTTCTCGAAGTGCTCGACCGCCGAGTCCTTCTTCGCGCCGTAGGTGACGCCGGCGACGATGCCGCCGACCTTGTCGATCACCTCGGCCTGGTAGGCGCCGTAGGCGATGTGCGCGTCCGCGTGCTTGGGCTCGAGCCGGATCGCGGTCGTGAGCGCGTCCTTGAGCTTGCCGCCGAACCCCTGCGCGAGCGCCTTCGCGACCGAGATCCCCTGGCTGTAGCGCCCGAGCGCGAACGCGTAGAGATAGTGCGCGTTCGCGTCCTTCGGCGCCGCCTCGCGGCGCTCGTCCGCCCACGCGGCGGCTTCCTCGAAGAGCGCGAGCTTCGTCTTCCCGTTGCGCTCGAGGTAATTCGCGTAGACCGACTGCGCCTTGACGGCGGCGTTGACGCCCGCGCCGCCGGCGGCGAGGCCGGCCTCGACGGCGTCCGCGAAGCGTCCCGCGTGGTAGGCGGTCCACGCGGAGAGCACCGCGACGTCCTTCGGCAACGGCTCCGCGTCGCCGCGGTGCAGCCGCGCCCAGGCCTTCTTCACCGCCGCATCGTCGCGGTCGGTCGCCTTGTCGGCGTAGGGGAACTTCGCCCACTTCCTCGCCATCGCGTCATCCTCCGTCAAGGTACTCGCCGCCCAGGCGGTCGATCAGCGCGCGCGCCTCGCCGACCATGAACGGCGCGACGAGCGCCATCACCTGGTAGGCGGCGTGGTCGAGCCGCGCGGACGGCGCCTCGACCGCGGCGGGTGTCCCGAGGCGCTGGAACGAGAGCCAGTAGGTCGACACGAGCGCGACGTTCCGGGCGAGCGCCGCGATCTCGCGCTCGCTCGCGTGCATCGTCCCGGCGGCGACCATGCCGCCGCACAACTCTATCACGGTGGTTTCCGCGCGCCGCACGAGGCCGGCGAAGCGCGCGGCGAGCTTCCGGTTGCGCGACGTGAGCTCGTCCAGGTCGCGGAACAGGAAGCGGTGCGCCCACATCCGCTCGAAGAGCAGGTGGAGCAGGAGCCACAGGTCCTCGACGCCCGCGGCGCGGTCGGGCGGCGCGACGAACAGCGGCGCGACGGCGGCCTCGTAGGCGCCGTAGAGCTCGCCGATGATCTCGTCCTTGTTGCGGAAGTGGTAGTACAGGTTGCCCGGGCTGATGTTCATCTCGTCGGCGATGTGCGCCGTCGTGACGGAGGGTTCGCCGTGGAGATTGAACAGCGCCAGCGCGGTCTCGAGGATCCGCTCGCGCGTGCGGCGCGGCCGCTTCTTGTCGGCCATCGGGCATCGACCGGGTCGGGGGACGCGGCCGAGTGTAGCGCAACCGCCCGAGAGGCGGCGCGGTCAGCGCGCGGGCGCGGCCCGGCCGCGCACCCAGCGCTCGAGCTGGTCGAGCGTGTGCTTGAGCTCGCGCGCGGTCGTGCGCACCGAGCGCTTCGCGCCCGGGTCGGAGCGGATCGGGCGCGGATCGACGAGCGCGGCCCGGACGTCCCGCGTCGAATCGGCGAGGCGGTCCTCGCGGATCGCGATCCCGTGGCGCGCGAGCCGCGGCGCGAGCGTCGGCGCGCGGACCCGCAGGTTGTGGCGCGTCGTCGCGAACGCCGTCGCGCACAGCCGCTTGCGCTGCGAGTAGCTGAAGATGTTCGCGAAGAACATGTCGGCGTCCTCGCGGTCGGGCTCGATCAGCACGACGTCGGCGTCCGGGTACTGGGTCCGGTACTTCTCCATGCCCACCTTCAGGCGCGAGTGGATGATCGCGCGGAAGGTCTGCGACAGCACCAGCGGCAGGCCGCCGTGGTTCAGCTTCTCCAGCGTGAGCCTGCCGCGCCGCGACGCGCTCGACGCGTCGAACGGGACGAGCGGGTTCACGCACAGCAGCAGCCCGACCCCCTGGTCGAGCGCCACCGACGCGTGCAGCGTCTTGTTGAGCGCCCCGTCCACGTAGTGCTCGCCGTCGATCGCGACCGGCGGAAACAGGCCCGGGAGCGCGCTCGACGCCTCGATCGCGCGCGAGATCGGCACGTGGTCGTGGCCGGGCGCGCCGAAGGTCACCGACAGGCCGGTGTCGAGGTTCGTCGCGACGAGGTACAGCTTGCGCTCGAGCTCGCGGAAGTCGTTCGTGCGTCCCGGCGCCGAGAAGAGCTTCGCGAGGAAGTCGTCGATCGCGCCGTTGTCGAACATCCCGGTCGGGATCGCGCGCGCGATCGTCGACAGCGAGCTCATCACGCCGCGGCGGAACGGGTCGCGCGCGTACTGCGCGAGCGCGTGCCACGCGAGCGCGGGGAGCGCGCCGGCCCGCCGCCGGAACTCGGCGAGCGCGGGGCGCAGGAAGATCTCGGGCTTGAGCGCCGCCTCGGCGCCGTCGTCGATGAACAGCCGGTACATCTGCGCCGGCGAGATGCCGTTGGCCAGCGCGGCCGCGACGAAGCCTCCCGACGAGACGCCGACGTAGGCGTCGAGGTCGTTGAGATCGAGGCCGTCGAGCGAATCCGTCAGCGCGAGCAGCGCGCCGACTTCGTAGATGCCGCCCAGCGGCCCGCCGCCGGCGAGGGCGAGCCCGATGCGCGGACGGGGACGCCGCGTGCGGGCGCGTCGCGTGCCCGCATTCGACTTGCGCGACATGTTCCTCCTGGCGGACAACCTGCTCGACGGGCGGCCGCCGCGCATCCTGATCGTCGCGGTCGGCCGTCCGTGCCCGGAGTGTAGCGTGTTACGCGCGCTTCGTCGTGCGCTTCGCGCCGCGCTTCACCGCACGCTTCGCGGGCTTCGCCGCGCGCGCCTTCCGCGCCTTCGCCGCACCGCGCTTCGCGCGCGCCGGTTTCTGGAACGCCGCGGGCAACTCGACCTTCGGCAGGTTGCGCGGCAGCGTCTGCCGCACGACCGCGGTCGCGGTCTCGGCGTACTCCCTGACCGTGTCCGTCACGGCGCTGCGCGCCTGATGCCAGAGCGAGTTCGCTTTCGTGAACGACGTCTCGACGCCTTCGCCGATGAGGCGGAACGTGCGCGACTCGATCGCCGTCCCTTCCCTGACCAGCGTCCGGAACACCGCACCCGCCTCGTTCTGCGCCCAGTCGCGCGCGACGACCGCCGCACCGAGGCTCGCGAGCCAGACTTGCCGCGACGCGGCGATGAGCGCTTCGCCGGCCGGGACCGCGCGGGCAGAGATCGTGTTTGCCATGGATGACTCCTGTCTGTCGGTGACCGCCGCGACGCCTCGTCGCGGCCATGATTCACTCTAGCCCGTCCCCCCTAGAGCAAACACCCTAAAGCGAACGCGAGGCTCAGGCCGCCGGCGCCGGCTGTCGGGCCAGCGACGCGGCGAGGCCGTCCGCGAGCTTCGCGACGATCCCGTAGATCGACAACTGCGGATTCGCGCCGATCGAGGTCGGGAACAGCGAGCCGTCGAGGACGTGCAGGTTGGCGATCTGGTGATGGCGCCCGTCGAGGTTCACGACGGCCCGCCGCGGGTCGGGGCCCAGCGGGCAGCCGCCCATCACGTGCGCCGACACGACCGGCGTGACGAGCGGCGCGAGCTCGAACGCCGCGATCGCGCTCCGTGCCGCGTCCGCGGTCGCGAACGCCGCGCCGCGTCCGTGCACCGGCATGACGGTCTCCGCGCCCGCCGCGAACTGGAGGTCGGCCATCGCGCGGAACGCGCGGCGCATGCCGTCGAACAGGTAGGGCGTGAGCGGATAGTCGAGCAGGGGCGTTCCGTCGTCGCGCAGCCTCACCGTCCCGCCGGGGCTGTCGGGATGGAAGCCGTCGCGGACGAGCGCGATCAGCACGTGCATCCGCGGCAGCTCGCGCATCCAGCGCGCGTGCGCGGCGCCGTGGCCGGGAAGCGTGATCGACGCGAGCACCGGATGGAGCGGGGGCGCCTCGAGCTTGAAGCCGGCCGGTCCGTTCAGCGGGAGCGAGTCGAGCCAGTGATCCGAATAGACGGTCTGCGGCGCGCCCGAGAAGCCGTCGATGCGCTCGGGCATCAGCGCGGCGGAGACCACGGTCGGATGCAGGAAGGTCCGCTTGCCGAGGAGCGCGTGCGGATCCGGCGCGCCGCTGCGCAGGAGGAGCGCCGGCGACCCGATCGCGCCGCCCGCCGCGACGTAGGAGCGCGCGCGCACGGTGACGCGGCGGTCGGTGGGCGTCGTGCCGGTCGCGTCGAGCGCGCGCGCCTCGAGGCGGTCGACGCGCTCGCCCACGATCGCGAAGCGCTCGGCGCGCACGCGCGTGACGAGCTTCGCGCCGCGGGCGAGCGCGGTCGGGAGCGTCGTCACGAGCATCGACTGCTTCGCGTTGGTCGGGCAGCCGACGCCGCAGTAGCCCAGGTTCCAGCAGCCGCGCACGTTCCGGCGGATCGCCGCGCTGGGGATGCCGAGCTTCGCGGCGCCGCGCGCGAGCGCCGCGTTGTTCGCGTTCGGCGGGACGTCCCAGGGCGCGATGCCGAGCCGCGCCTCCATCTTCGCGAACCAGGGCGCGAGCGCCTCGGCGGCAAGGCCCGGGATGCCGAGCGCGCGCGCCCAGTGGTCGAGCGTCGCCGGCGGCGTGCGGAACGAGCTCGTCCAGTTGACGGTCGTGCCGCCGCCGACGCAGCGGCCCTGCATCACGGTGATCGCCTTGTCGAGCGTCTTGCGGGCGGCCGACTCCTGGTAGAGCTCGGGGTAGGCATCCGCCTCGCGCATCCGGAAGTCCGAGGACGAGCGGAGCGGCCCTTCCTCGAGCACGACGACCTTCAGTCCCGCGAGCGCGAGCGCCTCCGCGGTCACGCCGCCGCCGGCGCCGCTGCCGACGATCGCGACGTCGGCGTCGATCGCGAGGTCGGCGTCGAGGCGCGACGCGTCGACGACGTCCCATCCGGCGGCGAGCCCTGCGCGGATCGGATCGGGAATGCGGGGAGAGGCCGGGTCGGACATCGGCGTCAGAAGGAGAGTGACGGCGGGCCCGGATAGCCGATCGCCGGCCACGAGCGGGGATTCGCGTACCACGCGGCGATCACGAGCTGGTGCAGCGCGTCGTACGCGGTGCGCTTGAGCGCCCACCCGCTCGACTGCCAGGCGCGCAGGAACGCGTCGACCTCGTCCGCGGAAGCCTCGTTCCACGGCGACGCGACGCCGGCGAACACGCGGCGTCCCGGCGCCAGCGCGAGGAGCGCGAACAGCTGCGCGATCTCAGCGCGCACGGCCGGAGGCAGGCCGGCGATCGCGTGGTCGACGCCGGCGACCGTCTCGTCGACCGCGGCCGCGAGCGAGGGCCCGTTTCCGGGCAGCGCGCCGGCGAGCATTGCCGGAACGATCGCGCGCACGATCGCCGCGGCGTCGCGGTCGAGCGCGCGCGGCGAACCCCTGTCCATCGCGCGGCGTGCGAACCACGCGGCGCCGCCCGCGATCGCGAGGAGGGCGCCGCCGGCAAGGCCGGCCTTCAGCAGTCGTCGGCGGGAGAGGTCGATCATCGAGGGGCGCGGCAATCGGCGCGGCCGCGCACGGCGCGGGAGCCGCCACGCTAGACGGCAGGGCTAGAGGAATCAACCTAATCCGCGGGCGCGGCGGGCCGGCCGCGCGCGCTAGACTTCGGCGAAGGCGCTACCGACCGCCGAAGCGCCGCAGCCATGCTCGCCGCCAGTCCACCCATCCTCTCCGCCGCAGCGGCGCTCGTGCGCGAGCTCGAGCGGAGCCATGCGTTGCACGAGGCCCGGACGTCGAACCCGATTCTCGCCGGGGCGCTCGAGCGGCTCGCGGACTGGCAGTCGCGCAGGCTCGCGGCGACCTACGCGGACCTCGCGCGCGACGCGCGCTACGCCGACGCGATCGCCTTCTTCCAGTCCGATCTCTACGGCCCGCAGGACTTCAGCCGGCGCGACGCGGACCTCGCGCGCATCGTGCCCGTGATGACGCGCCTCCTGCCGGACGGCGTGATCATGACCGTCGCCCGCGCCATGGAGCTGTCCGCGCTGTCGCACGAGCTCGACGCGAAGCTGCTCGAGCACCTCCCGCGCGCGGACGCGCGGTTCACCGTCGAGGACTACTGCCGCGCGTTCCGCCGGACCGGCCGCGAGCCGGACCGGCGGCGGCAGGTCGCGCTGATCGTCGAGGTCGGCGCGGCGCTCGACCGCTACGTGAAGCGGCCGATGATCCGCGGCGCGCTCGCGATGATGCGCAAGCCGGCGAAGCTCGCGGGCCTCGAGGAGCTGCAGACCTTCCTCGAGCGCGGGTTCGCCGCGTTCCATGGAATGAATGGCGCGGCGGAGTTCCTCGCGACGGTCCGCGATCGCGAGAGCGCGCTCGTCGACGCGATCTACGCGGGCGCGAAGGCTCCGTTTCCCGAGCCGGCCGAGCGGCCGCGGAAGGGCTAGGCCTTCTTCCTCGCGGCCGGCTTCGCCGCGCCCTTGCCGTCGGCCGGCTTGCCGACGAGCCCGTCGAGCTCCTCGTGGATCGCGCGCTCGATCGAGGGCGCGACCACCGACAGCAGGAACCCGAGCTTGACGTCGAGCGTGATGCGCTCCTTGCCGACGTGCATCCTGCCGGTCAGCCCGCTGCGCTCGAAGCGGCAGTCGTCGCCGTCCCAGGTGCAGGCGAGGTCGAACCTGCGGTGGAGGTCCTTCGCGACCTTCTCGGCGGCGGCCATCGCCTTCGCGTGCGTCAGGTGGTGCGTCTTCGAGACGGAGATCGTGGCCATGGAGGACGTCCTCGTTGCCGGGAGGTGGCCGCGAGTATAGCCACGGCCGCGCGGCGCGCCCAGTTCGGCGTCCGTCGCGTGGCGCCGCCTCCGGCGATGGGGCAGAATCGAATCGCCGCCGCCGCGCCGGCGGCGTAGCGCCGATGAACGCCAACCTCGCCCACCTCTTCGAGCGCGCGCTCGCCGCTCCCGGGCGCGCGCTCTACCGGCACTGGACCGGCGAGGGCTGGAAGGACGTGACGGCGGCGGAGGTCGCCGCGCTCGCCGCGCGCTGGCAGGCGGCGTTCCGCCGCGAGGGCTACGCACCGGGCGACCGCGTGGCGCTCGCGGTGCGCAACGGCGTGCAGTGGGTCGCGATCGACCAGGCGGCGCTCGGGCTGGGGCTCGTCGTCGTCCCGCTCTACGTCGACGACAACGCCGACAACCTCGCGTGGTGCGTCGCGCACGCCGAGGCGCGGCTCCTCGTCGTCGAGGGGACCCGGATGGCCGAGGCGCTGCGCGCGCTCGCGGGGCAGTACGCGCTGCCGCCGGTCGTCGTGCTGCGTCCCGACGCCAACGAGACGGGCACGACGGCCGATCGCTGGCTGCCGGAGGCCGACCGGCCGTTCGAGGCGCGCGCGGTCGAGCCCGGCGCGCTCGCGACGATCTGCTTCACGTCGGGCACCGCCGGGCGCCCGAAGGGCGTGATGCTGTCGCACCGGAACATCGGCGCCAACGTCGCGATGTGCGCGGCGACCGCGATGGCGAGCCCCGACGACCGGTTCCTGTCGATCCTGCCGCTCTCGCACATGTTCGAGCGCACCGGCGGCTACTACCTGCCGCTCTCGATCGGCGCGCAGGTCGCATTCTCGCGCGGCGTGATGCACCTCGCCGACGACCTGCTATCGCAGGCGCCCACCGTGATGTTCGCGGTGCCGCGCATCTTCGAGAAGTTCGCGGTGCGGATCCACGAGGCGCTCGCCGGCTCGCCGCGCAAGCGGCGGCTGTTCGAGACGTGCGTCGCGCGCGGCTGGACGGTCGAGCAGGGGCGCGCGCGCCTGCGAGACCGGCTGCTGGTCCGCGCGCTGCGGCGGCTCGTCGCGAAGCCGATCCTCGCGCGCCTCGGCGGGCGCTTGCGGCTCGTCGTGGTGGGCGGCGCGGCGCTCGACCCGGCGCTCGCGCGCACGTTCATCGGCTTGGGCCTCCCGATGCTGCAGGGCTACGGGATGACCGAGGCCGCGCCGGTGATCTCGGTCAACCGGCTCGCCGACAACGTGCCCGACACCGTGGGGCGCCCGCTCGACGGCGTCGAGGTGAGGCTCGCGGAGGGCGGCGAGCTCCTCGTGCGGGGCGAGAACGTGATGTCGGGCTACTGGCGCAACCCGGAGGCGACGCGCGCCGCCGTCGACGCCGAGGGCTGGCTCCACACCGGTGACCTCGCCGAGATCCGCGACGGGCGCATCGCGATCCGCGGGCGCGCGAAGGACATCCTCGTGCTGTCGAACGGCGAGAAGCTCCCGCCGCAGGACGTCGAGTTCGCGATCCTGCACGACCCGGTGTTCGAGCAGGCGATGCTCGTCGGCGAGGGGAGGCCCTACGTCGTGCTGCTCGCGGTGTCGCAGGAGGCCGACGAGCGCACGCTCGTCAGGCGCGCGAACGAGCAGCTGAAGGCGTTCCCGCGCTGGATGCGCGTGCGGCGCGTCGTCGCCACGAACGAGCCGTGGAGCGTCGAGAACGGGATGCTCACGCCGACGCTCAAGCTCAAGCGGCCGATGCTGGTCGCGCGCTACCGGGAGCGGATCGAGCGGGCGTACGAGTCGCAGGCCGTCGAGTGACCCTCGACGTCGCCGGCGCGGGGCCCCGCCGCTCGCCGGGGTTCCCCGCAGCGGGCATCGCGCGCCGGACGCGAGAACGCGCGCGTCAGCCGCGCCGGCCCATCGCGATCGAAGCGATGACGAGCCCCGCCGCGACGAAGGTCAGCGGATCGAGCGCCTCGCCCAGCAGCAGCGCCGCCGCCACGATCGTCAGGAACGGCTGCAGCAGCTGCACCTGCCCGACCGCCGCGATGCCTCCCTGCGCGAGGCCGCGGTACCACGCGAAGAAGCCCAGGTACATCGAGACGGCGGCGACGTAGGCGAAGCCGGCCCACGCGGTCCACGGCGCGCTCGCGACGCGCGCGTCGGCCGCGAGCCACGTCGGCACGGCGAGGAACGGCGCGGAGAGCACGAGCGCCCACGAGATGACCTGCCAGCCGGGAAGCGTGCGCGAGAGCGCCGCGCCCTTCGCATAGCCGATCGCCGCCGCCGCGACCGCGCCGACGAGGAGGAGGTCGGCGGCGTGCGGTGCGCCGCCGCCGCGCCACAGCGCGTAGGCGACGACGACCGCGCTTCCGAACGCGGCCCACCCCCAGAATCGCCTGCGGGGCCGCTCGTGCGCGAGCCAGGCCGCGGCGCCCGCGGTCGCGAGCGGCAGGAGACCGGTCAGCACCGCACCGTGCGAGGCGGGCACCTGCCGCATCGCGTAGGCGGAGAGCAGCGGGAAGCCGACGACGACGCCGAGCGCGACGACGGCGAGCTCGCGCATCTGCGCGATCGTCGGCCTGGGGCTGCGCGTCGCGGCGAGCGCGGTCGCGGCCAGGACCGCGGCGACGACCGCACGGCCCAGGCCCACGAAGACGGGATCGAGGTGCGCGACGGCGGCCCGGGTCGCGGGAAGCGTCACGCTGAAAGCCACGACGCCGACCAGTCCCCACGCCAGCCCGACGCGGCGGTCGCGCCTCGTGGGCGTGGAAGCCGGCCCCGGGCGGGGCGGCGCGGGTCGCGAATCGCCGGCAACCGACGTCTCGGCAGCCCCGCTCGATCGGGGGCTGGATCGGGGATCGGCTGGCATCGATCCGACTATGCCCGAAGGTTCGTCGGGCGGGAAGGTCGTGATGCCCATGTTTATTCAATGGGTTGTAGGAAAGCAAGCGCTCACATCGAAACGTGGGCTCCGCCATTCCGGCGAGCCGCCGGATTGCTGCACCGCAGCTTGACCTGTCGCTCGAACATACATAGGCTTAAAACAATCGTTTGAGCGAATTCGACTCCTTCGCGTGGGCCGGGCATGCCGCGCGCGGACGCGACGCCGCCGCCGGGGGCGGGATCGAGCACCCCGCCGATGGTCCAACCGCTGCACCGAAAGGACGCGCATGAGCAGTTCGGTGGTGTCCCTGAACGACGGACGCGGCCCCGCCGCGACGAAGGATCGCATCCTCGACGCGGCCGAGGCGCTGTTCATGGAGCACGGGTTCGAGGCGACGAGCCTCCGCGCGATCACCGCCGCGGCCGCGGTGAACCTCGCCGCCGTCAACTACCACTTCGGCAGCAAGGAAGAGCTGTTCCAGGCGGTGCTGACGCGCCGCCTCGACCCGATGAACCAGCGGCGGCTCGCGCTGCTCGACCGCTTCGAGCGCGACGCGGCGTCGGCGCCCCTGTCGTGCGAGCGGATCATCGTCGCGCTCTTCGTCCCCGCGCTCGAGCTCGCGCGCGATCCCGAGCGCGGCGGCAAGGACTTCCTGCGCCTGCTCGGGCGCGCCTACGCGGATCCCGCGCCTTTCATCCGCCAGCTCCTGTCCGAGCAGTACGCGCAGATGATCGCGCGCTTCAAGGCGGCGTTCGGCCGGGCGCTGCCGCATCTCCCCAGGAAGGAATTGTCCTGGCGGCTGCACTTCATCATGGGCGCGCTGTCGTACACCTTGGCGGGCACCGACGTGCTGAAGCTGATCGCCGAGCTGAACCCGACCGAGACCACGAACGACGAGGTACTGCTCCGCCGGCTCGCGCCGTTCCTGCTCGCGGGGCTCAAGGCCCCGTTGCCCGACCTGTCCGAGGTCATGCGCGAGATCGACGGCGCGCTCGAACCCTCGCCGCGGCGATGACCCGCGGGTCCACCGTCCCCGAACCCAGGAGACTCCGATGCTGACGATCCTCTGGCTCCTCCTCCTCGTCGTCGCGCTCGTCGCGCTCGCCTACACGCGGGCGCGCGGGGCCGCGTGGGCCGCGACCGTCGCGGCGTTCCTCGGCGCGTCGTGGGCCGCGGCGCTCCTGCCCGCGTGGCTCAATCTCGCCCTCACCGCCGGCGCGATCCTCCTCGGCCTCCCGCTCCTCGTGCCGCGGCTGCGCCGCGCGCTCGTCAGCGACGCGCTCCTCGCGGGCTTCCGCAAGGTGATGCCGTCGATGTCGCAGACCGAGCGCGAGGCGATCGAGGCCGGCACCGTCTGGTGGGACGGCGAGCTGTTCTCGGGCAAGCCCGACTGGAGGAAGCTCCTGTCGCTGCCGGCGCCGAAGCTCACCGCGGAGGAGCAGCGCTTCCTCGACCACGACGTCGACGAGCTGTGCGCGATGGTCACCGACTGGGAGACCACGAACGTCCACAAGGACCTGCCGCCGCGCGTCTGGCAGTTCGTGAAGGACAAGGGCTTCCTCGGGATGATCATCCCGAAGGAGTACGGCGGGCTCGGCTTCTCGGCCTACGCGCATTCGCAGGTGATCACCAAGCTGTCGACGCGCTCGGGCACCGTGGCCGTCACGGTGATGGTGCCCAACTCGCTGGGGCCCGGCGAACTGCTGCTGCACTACGGCACCGAGAAGCAGAAGCGCCACTACCTCCCGCGGCTCGCGAAGGGCCTCGAGATCCCGTGCTTCGCGCTGACCAGCCCCAACGCGGGCTCGGACGCGGCATCGATGCCCGACTACGCGTTCGTGCGCTGGGGCGAGCACGAGGGCAAGCGCGTGCTGGGCCTCTCGGTCACGTGGGACAAGCGCTACATCACGCTCGGTCCGGTCGCGACGCTGCTGGGCCTCGCGTTCCGGGTGTACGACCCCGAGAAGCTCATCGGCGACCGCGAGGACCTGGGCATCACGTGCGCGCTCATCCCCACGTCGCATCCGGGCGTGCAGATCGGCCGCCGCCACATGCCGCTCAACGCGGTGTTCCAGAACGGGCCGAATTCCGGCAAGGACGTGTTCATTCCGATGGACTGGGTGATCGGCGGGCAGCCGATGATCGGCAAGGGGTGGCGGATGCTGATGGAGTGCCTCGCGGCGGGCCGCGGCATCTCGCTGCCGTCGTCGAACACCGGCATGTCGATCCTGGCGGTGCGCGCCGTGGGCGGCTACGCGCGGGTGCGCACGCAGTTCAAGACGGCGATCGGCAAGTTCGAAGGGGTCGAGGAAGCGCTGACCCGCATGGGCGGCAACCTCTACATGATCGACGCGACGCGCACGCTCACCGCCGCCGCGATCGACCAGGGCGAGAAGCCGTCGGTGATCTCCGCCATCGCCAAGTACCACATCACCGAGCGCGCGCGGCAGACGATCAACGACGGCATGGACGTGATCGGCGGGAAGGGCATCTGCATGGGGCCGTCGAACTTCCTCGGCGGCGCGTACATGCAGCACCCCGTGGCGATCACCGTCGAGGGCGCGAACATCCTGACGCGCAGCCTCATCATCTACGGGCAGGGCGCGATCCGCTGCCACCCGTACGTGCTGAAGGAGATCGAGGCGACGCGCGAGAGCGACCCGGTGAAGGCGTCGGCCGCGTTCGACGCGGCGCTGTTCGGCCACGTCGGCTTCGTCGCCTCGAACCTCGCGCGGACGCTCGTCACGGGGCTCACCGGCTCGCACTTCGTGCGCATTCCCGCCGACGTCGCGCCGGAGATGCGGCGCTATTACCAGCAGCTGACGCGCTTCTCGGCCGCGCTCGCGTTCCTGTCGGACGTGTCGATGGGCACGCTGGGCGGCGCGCTCAAGCGCAAGGAGAAGCTCTCGGCGCGTCTGGGCGACGTCCTCTCGGCGCTCTACCTCTGCTCGGCGACGCTCGCCCGCTTCGAGCGCGACGGACGGCAGGCGGCGGACGCGCCGCTCGCGCACTGGGCGATCTGGGACTCGATGTTCCGGGCGCAAGGCGCGCTCGAGGGCATCATCTCGAATTTCCCGAACCGCGCGATCGCGGCGATCCTGCGGCGCGTCGTGTTCCCGCTCGGCAGGCCGTACGTCGTGCCGTCCGACAAGCTGGGCCACAAGGTGGCGAGGCTCCTGATCGAGCCGTCCGCCGCGCGCGACCGGCTGACGACGCCGATGTTCGCCGCGACCGCCGAGGACGACCCGGTCGCGCAGATCGAGCGGGCGCTCGCGGCGACCGTCGCCACCGAACCGATCGAGGCCAGACTCAAGGCGGCCGCGAAGGCAGGGAGGTTCGAGGTCGCGCTCGCGCCCGGAGAGACGGCCGAGTCGTTCGCCGCGCGAGCGGTGGCGGCCGGCGTGATCGACGCGGCCGAGGCGCGCACGTTCGCCGCGCAGCGCGCGCTCGTCGCGCAGGTGATCCGCGTCGACGACTTCGCCCCCGACCTCGGCACGAGCCTGCTCGCCGTCGCGCAGCCCGGCGAGCCGGGGAACGCGACGGCCTCCCCCACGCCCGCCCGCGTCCACAAGGCCGCGGCCTGACGAGGAAGTCCCATGAACCACGAACCGGTCTACATCGTCGACGGCGCCCGCACGCCGTTCCTCAAGGCCCGCAACCGTCCGGGTCCGTTCGCGGCTTCCGACCTCGCCGTCGCGGCGGGCCGCGCGCTGCTCCTGCGCCAGCCGTTCGCGCCGGCCGATCTCGACGAGGTCATCCTCGGCTGCGCCGCGCCCGCGCCCGACGAGGTCAACATCGGCCGCGTCGCCGCGCTGCGCATGGGCTGCGGCCAGAAGGTGCCGGCGTGGACGGTGATGCGCAACTGCGCGTCGGGCATGCAGGCGATCGACTCGGCGGTCGCGCAGATCCGCGCGGGCCGCTCGAACCTCGTGCTGGCCGGCGGCGTGGACGCGCTGTCGCGCGCGCCGCTCCTGTTCTCGGACGCGATGGTCGTGTGGCTCGCGAACTGGTACGCGGCGAAGACGGTGGGCCAGCGGGCGGCGCTCGTCGCGAAGTTCCGCCCGCAGTACCTCGCGCCGGTCATCGGGCTCATGAAGGGGCTGACCGACCCGATCGTGGGCCTCCTGATGGGGCAGACGGCGGAGAACCTCGCGTACCGCTTCGGCATCACGCGCGAGGAGATGGACGCGTACGCGGCCGAGAGCCACCGCAGGGTGCTCGCGGCGCAGCGCGACGGCCGCTTCGCGCGCGAGCTCGTGCCGCTCTACGACCGCGCCGGCAGGCTCCACGCGGCCGACGACGGCGTGCGCGAGGATTCGACGCCGGCGAACCTCGCGAAGCTCAGGCCCTTCTTCGACCGCAAGTACGGCAACGTGACGGCCGGCAACAGCTCGCAGGTCACCGACGGAGGCGCCTGGCTCGTCGTGGCCTCCGAGCGCGCGGTCGAGAAGCACGGGCTCGTGCCGCGCGGGCGGATCGTCGACGCCGAGTGGGCCGGTCTCGATCCCGCGCAGATGGGGCTCGGCCCCGTGCACGCGGCGACGCCGATCCTCGAGCGGCAGGGCCTGAAGCCCGACGACCTCGACGCGTGGGAGATCAACGAGGCGTTCGCCGCGCAGGTGCTCGCGTGCCTGCGCGCGTGGGAGAGCGACGAGTACTGCCGGACCGAGCTGGGCCTGCCCGGCGCGATGGGCTCGATCGACCCGGCGAAGCTCAACGCGGACGGCGGCGCGATCGCGCTGGGTCACCCGGTCGGCGCGTCCGGCGCGCGCATCGTGCTGCACGTGCTGGAGCGGCTCGAGCAGTCCGGCGGGAAGCGCGGCATGGCCGCGATCTGCATCGGCGGCGGGCTCGGCGGCGCCATGATGGTCGAAAGGACGACGCAATGAACGCGCGCGACGAAGCGACGATCCTCCGGCCGGCCGGCGTGCGGCCGGCCTTCCGCCACTGGCGGCTCGAGCGCGAGGCCGACGGCCTCGTGACGCTGGTGCTCGACCGCGAGGGTGCGAGCACGAACACGCTGTCGGCCGAGGTGCTCGTCGAGCTGAACGGCGCGCTCGACCACTTCGAGCGCGACCGGCCGCGCGCGCTGGTGATCCGGTCGGGCAAGTCGAACGGGTTCATCGCCGGCGCCGACGTCGGCGAGTTCGGCGCGATCGCCACCGAGGAGGGCGCGATCGCGCTGGTGCGCCGCGGCTGGGACACGTTCGAGCGGCTCGCCGCGGCGCCCTATCCGACGCTGGCGCTGATTCGCGGCTTCTGCCTGGGCGGCGGGCTCGAGCTCGCGCTCGCCTGCCGCTACCGCGTCGCCGTCGACGAGCCGGGCACGCGCATGGGGCTGCCCGAGGTGATGCTGGGCATCGTTCCCGGCTGGGGCGGGATCAAGCGGCTGCCGCGCCTCGTCGGCGGGCCCGCGGCGCTCGACCTGCTGCTGACCGGCAAGACGGTCGACGCGCGCAAGGCGAGCAAGCTCGGCATCGTCGACGAGACGGTGCCCGCGCGCATCATGGAGAACACGGTGCGCGGCGTGCTCAAGGCGCTGCCCGCACCCCGCACGCTGCCCGCCGCGCTCGCGCTCACGCTGAACCCGGTCGCGCGGCGCCTGATCGCCGCGCAGGCGGAGAAGGCGGTCGCGAAGCGCGCGCGCCGCGAGCACTACCCGGCGCCCTACGCGATCCTCGAGCTGTGGAAGCGCCACGACGGCAACGCGCTCGCGCCCGCGCCGTCGGATCCGGCGAGCATCGTGTCGCTCGTGCGCTCGCCGACCACGCGGAATCTCATCCGGGTGTTCCAGCTGCAGGAGCGCCTGAAGGCGCTCGGCAAGGAAGGCGAGGCGTCGTTCGCGCGCGTCCACGTCGTGGGCGCCGGCACGATGGGCGGCGACATCGCCGCGTGGTGCGCGCTGCGCGGCCTCGCCGTCACGCTGCAGGACCAGAGCGCCGAGCGCCTCGCTCCCGCGATGGCGCGCGCGGCGAAGCTGTTCGGCGAGCGGCTCAAGGATCCGCGCCGGGCGCGCGACGCGGCCGACCGGCTGATCCCGGACGTCGCCGGCGACGGCGTCGCGAAGGCCGACCTGATCATCGAGGCGATCTTCGAGAACGTCGAGGCGAAGCGCTCGCTCTTCGCCGCGGTCGAGAAGCGCGCGAAGCCGGACGCGATCCTCGCGACCAACACGTCGTCGATCCCGCTCGAGGAGATCGCCTCGGCGCTCGCCGACCCGTCGCGTCTCGTCGGCCTGCACTTCTTCAACCCGGTGCCGCGCATGATGCTCGTCGAGATCGTCGTCGGCGCGACGACGCGGCCGGCGCTGGTCGCGCCCGCCGCCGCGTTCGTGCGCCAGATCGACAAGCTGCCGCTGCCGGTGAAGAGCGCGCCCGGCTTCCTCGTCAATCGCGTGCTCGCCCCGTACCTGATGGCGGCGATGCGCGCCGTCGACGACGGCATCGCGCCGGAGACCGTCGACGAGGCGGCGCTCGCGTTCGGCATGCCGATGGGGCCGATCGAGCTCGCCGACACGGTCGGCCTCGACATCTGCGTCGCGGTCGGCAAGCTCCTCGGCGTGGACGTCGCGCCGCCGCGCGAGCTCTCGAAGCGCGTCGACGCGGGCGAGCTCGGGAAGAAGTCGGGCCGCGGCTTCTACAAGTGGGAGGCGGGCAAGCCGGTCAAGGGCGCGGCGGGCGTGGTGCCGGCCGGTCTCGCCGAGCGCCTGGTCGGACCCTACGTGGACGAGGCGAAGGCCGCGCTCGCCGAAGGCATCGTGGCGGACGCGGACCTGGTCGACGCCGGCGCGATCTTCGGCACCGGCTTCGCGCCGTTCCGCGGGGGCCCGCTGCACTACGCGGCGAGCCGCTGACGGCACGGCGCCGCCCGGGCCGGGGCGGCGGGGTTCCGGTGTAGGATCGTGCCGCGCGCGTCCCCGGGGGAAACCCCGGCGGCGCGCGCCGCTCGGCATGGAACCGGCGCCCGACCGGAAGGCCCGCCCCTGGGGAGGATGGACGTGGAAAAGATCTGGCTCAAGCAGTACCCGCCCGGCGTGCCGGCGGAGATCGACGTCAACGAGTACGCGTCGCTGCGCGACATCTTCGAGGAGAGCGCCTCGAAGTACGCGTCGCGCCCCTCGTTCACCTGCATGGGCAAGTCGATCACGTTCGCCGAGCTCGACACGCTGTCGGCCGCGTTCGGCGCGTGGCTGCAGGGCATCGGCGGCGGCAAGGGCGCCCGCGTCGCGCTGATGATGCCCAACGTCCTGCAGTACCCGGTCTGCCTGTTCGGGACGCTGCGCGCCGGCGCCACCGTCGTCAACGTCAACCCGCTCTACACGGCGCGCGAGCTCGAGCACCAGCTCGTCGACTCGGGCGCCGAGGTGATCGTCGTGCTCGAGAACTTCGCGCACACGCTCGCCGAGGTCCTCGGCAAGACGAAGGTGAAGCACGTGATCGTGACGTCGATGGGCGAGCTGCTCGGCGCGAAGGGCGTGCTCGTCAACTTCGTCGTGCGGCGCGTGAAGAAGATGGTGAAGCCCTGGTCGATCGCGAGGGCGGTCCACCTGTCCGACGTGCTCGCGGAAGGGCGCCGCCGCACGCTCGAGCGCGTCCCGCTGTCGCACGACGACATCGCGTTCCTGCAGTACACGGGCGGGACGACCGGCGTCGCGAAGGGCGCGATGCTGCTGCACCGGAACATCGTCGCGAACGTGCTGCAGGCGCGCGCCTGGGTGAACCCGGTGCTCGACCCGAACCACCGCGAGATCATCATCACGCCGCTGCCGCTCTACCACATCTTCTCGCTCACCGCGAACTGCCTCGTCTTCATGACGCTCGGCGCGGAGAACGTGCTGATCCCCAACCCGCGCGACATCCCCGGATTCGTCAAGACGCTGCGCAAGTACCCGTTCACCGCGATCACCGGCGTGAACACGCTGTTCAACGCGCTCGTGAACAACCCGAAGTTCGCGCAGGTCCCGTTCCGGTCGCTGCGCCTCGTGCTGGGCGGCGGCATGGCGGTCCAGGAGGCGGTGGCGAAGAAATGGAAGGCGGTCACCGGGGTCACGCTCGTCGAGGCGTACGGCCTTACCGAGACCTCGCCGGCCGCGACGATCAACCCGCTCAACCTCGCCGAGTACAACGGCTCGATCGGGCTGCCGATCTCGTCGACGCTGATCGCGCTGCGCGACGACGCCGGCAAGGACGTGCCGCTGGGCACGCCCGGCGAGATCTGCATCAAGGGCCCGCAGGTGATGGCGGGCTACTGGAACCGGCCCGACGAGACGGCGAAAGTGATGACCGCCGACGGCTACTTCATGAGCGGCGACATCGGCGTGATGGACGACAAGGGCTTCGTGCGGATCGTCGACCGCAAGAAGGACATGATCCTGGTCTCCGGCTTCAACGTGTATCCGAACGAGATCGAGGGCGTGGTCGCGACGCACCCGGGCGTGCTCGAGTGCGCGGCGGTCGGCGTGCCGGACCGGAAGTCCGGCGAGGCGGTGCGCCTCTACGTGGTCAAGAAGGACGACAGCGTGACCGCGGAGGACGTGATGAAGTTCTGCCGCGACCACCTGACCGGCTACAAGTGCCCGCGCGAGGTCGTGTTCCGCGGCGAGCTGCCGAAGTCGAACGTCGGCAAGATCCTGCGCCGCGAGCTGCGCGACATGGCGCGCAAGGAACAGGACGCGAAATAGGGCCGCGCGATGACGAAGCTCCCCGGGCGCGAGCCGGTGCTGCGCGTCGTGCCGATGCCGGCCGACGTCAACCAGAACGGCGACATCTTCGGCGGCTGGATCATGTCGCAGGTGGACGTCGCCGGCGGCATCCTGGCGGCGAGGCGCGCGCGCGGGCGCGTCGCGACGGTGGCGGTCAACGAGTTCACGTTCAAGCAGCCGGTGTCGGTCGGCGACATCGTGACCTTCTACGGCGAGATCGAACGGACCGGCCGGACGTCGATCACGATCGCGGTCGAGGTGTACGCGCAGCGCAATCCCGACGAACTCGTCACGGTCAAGGTGACCGAGGCCAGGCTGACCTACGTGGCGGTCGGCGCCGACGGGCGCCCCCGGCCGCTTCCATCCGCTTGATGCATCGCAATATTTCGGGCGGCCACCCCCGCGTATACTCGGAGCCGCACGAGCAGAGACGGCGCAGCGGCCCGGCATGGCGTAGCGTCGCCAGCCGTCCGACCAACCGAACGAGGCGTCGCCAGACACCCCTGTCAGAGAGGAGAGGAACGATCATGACCCCCCAGGATTTCCGTCCCCGCCGGATCGCCGTCGCCGTCGCCGCCGCGTGCGCGCTCGCCGCGGGCCAGGCGTACGGCGCGGGCTTCGCGCTGCAGGAGAACAGCGGCAGCGGGCTCGGCAACGCGTTCGCCGCAGGCGCCGCGGGCACCGAGGACGTGAGCACGATGTGGGCGAACCCCGCGTCGTTGTCGAAGCGCATGACGATGGAAGGCGCCGCGGCCGTCCACTTCATCACGCCGTCGATGAAGTTCCAGAACAGCTCGTCGCAGCCCGCGTTCAACCAGCCCCTCGGCGGCACGGGCGGCGACGCCGGCAGCCTGAACGTCGTCCCGAACCTCTACATCGCGGTGCCGATCAACAAGCAGTGGGTGTTCGGCCTCGGCATCAACGCGCCGTTCGGGCTCGTCACCGAGTACGACGACAACTGGATCGGCCGCTACCAGGCGGTGAAGTCGGACATCAAGACGATGAACATCAACCCGGCGATCTCGTTCAAGCCGACCGACAACATCGCGATCGGCGTGGGCGCGAACTGGCAGAAGATCGACGCGACGTTCACGAACATGGTGAACTACTCCGGCGCGATCGCGAACACCGCGCAGGGATTCGCCGCGCAGGGACTGATCCCGGCGGACCAGGTGCTGCCCATCATCGGCTCGACGGCCGGCCTCGACTCGAAGCTGTCCATCGACGGCGACGACGACGCCTGGGGCTGGAACATCGGCATCCTCGTCGACCTCAACAAGAACGCCCGGGTCGGCGCGTCGTATCGCTCGGAGATCAAGTACAAGGTCGACGGCACCGCGAGCTTCACGAATCCGGTGCCGGTGGTGCCCTCGCCGGTCGCGCCGTACGTTGGCGCGATCACGACCTACCTCAATGGCACGGTGCTGTACAACAGCGGCGTCACGGCGGACGTGAAGATGCCGGCGATCGCGAACGTCTCGCTGTTCTACCAGCTGAACGACCGCTGGGACGTGATGGCCGACGCGCAGTGGACCGGATGGTCGTCGATCAAGGAGCTCAAGTTCGTGCGCAGCAACGGCAACGTGCTCGGCAGCACGCCCGAGAACTTCGACGACGCGTGGCGCCTCGCAGTCGGCGCGAACTACCGGCACACCGACCGCTGGATGTTCCGCGGCGGCATTGCGTGGGACCAGTCGCCGGTCAACAGTACCGACCGCACGCCGCGCCTGCCCGACGACGACCGCTGGTGGTTCTCGGCGGGCGCCCAGTACAAGTACTCGAACAACCTGAAGTTCGACGCGGGCTTCACCTACATCTTCGTCGACAACGCGCCGATCAACCAGAACGCGGGCAGCACCGCGCAGAACGGGTTCATCAGCGGCGACTACAACAGCAACGTCGTGATCTTCTCTCTGCAGGGCACCTACACGTTCTGACGGCATGACCGCGGGCCGGCCCTCGCGCCGGCCCGCGCCTTCCCATTCCCACGGGGGCGCCCCGGGACTCCCCGCGCGCCGCCCGAAGCCGGCCCTCGGGCCGCCGGCGTTTCCGGAACACCGACCTTGACCGACCGACTCCTCGTCCGCCGCGCCGCGGTCCTCGGCGCCGGTGTCATGGGCGCCCAGATCGCCGCGCACCTCGTCAATGCCGGCATTCCGGCGGTGCTCTTCGACCTGCCGGCGAAGGAGGGCGATCCCCGGGGCATCGTCCGCAAGGGCATCGACGGCCTCGGGAGGCTCGAGCCGGCGCCGCTCGGCACGAAAGACCTCGCCGCGCAGATCGCGCCCGCGCACTACGGCGACGACCTCGCGCTCCTCGCCGGCTGCGACCTCGTGATCGAGGCGATCGCCGAGCGGCTCGACTGGAAGCGCGACCTCTACGCGAAGGTCGCGCCGCACCTCGCGCCGCACGCGATCCTGGCGTCGAACACCTCGGGCCTTTCGCTCGCGGCGCTCGCCGACGCGGTGCCCGCCGGGGTGCGCCCGCGCTTCTGCGGCATCCATTTCTTCAACCCGCCGCGCTACATGCACCTGTGCGAGCTCGTCGCCGCGCCCTCGTCCGACGGCGCGATGCTGGACGCGCTCGAGACGTTCCTGACGACGGCGCTGGGCAAGGGCGTGGTCCGGGCGAAGGACACGCCGAACTTCGTCGCGAACCGCATCGGCGTGTTCTCGGTGATCGCGACGATGCTGCACACCGGGCGCTTCGGCCTCGGCTTCGACGTCGTCGACGCGCTGACCGGGCCCGCGATCGGCCGCCCGAAGAGCGCGACGTTCCGCACGGTCGACGTCGTCGGGCTCGACACCACCGCGCACGTGATCGGCACGATGCGCGACACGCTGCCCGACGACCCGTGGCGGCCGCACTTCGAGGTGCCCGCGGTGCTCGCCGCGCTCGTCGCGAAGGGCGCGCTCGGCCAGAAGGCGAAGGCGGGCTTCTACCGCAAGCAGGGCCGGGACATCCAGGTGCTGGATCCGGCCGCCGGCGATTACCGGACGAGCGCGGGCGCCGTCGACGCCGAGGTCCAGGCGATCCTCGCCATCGCGCATCCCGGCGAGAAGCTCGGCAGGCTGCGCGCTCACCCGCACCCTCAGGCGCAGTTCCTGTGGGCGATCTTCCGCGACGTGTTCCACTACTGCGCGGTCCAGCTCGCCTCGATCGCGGACAACGCGCGCGACGTCGACCTCGCGATCCGCTGGGGATTCGGCTGGCAGCTGGGGCCGTTCGAGACCTGGCAAGCGGCCGGCTGGTCGGAGGTGGCCGGATGGATCGCCGAAGACATCGCGGCGAAGAAGGCGCTCGCCGACGTGCCGCTCCCGGCGTGGGTGCGCGGCGGCAAGGTGAGCGCCGCGAAGGGCGTCCACTCGGCCGGCGGCGCGTACTCGGCCGCCGGGGACGCGTTCGTGCCACGCTCGCCGCTGCCGGTCTACCGGCGCCAGCGCTATCCCGATCCGGTGCTCGGCGAGCGCTTCGACCGCGGCACGACGGTGTTCGAGACCGACGCGCTGCGCCTGTGGCACCTCGACCGCGACGTCGCGATCGTGTCGTTCAAGAGCAAGCAGAACACGATCGGCGAGGACGTGCTCGACGGGATGCTGCGCTCGCTCGACGAAGCGGAACGCGGCTTCGCCGGGCTCGTGATCTGGCAGACGAAGGAGCCGTTCTCGTTCGGCGCGAACCTCGCCACGCTCGCCCCGGCGGTCCAGTCGGGCCGCTGGGACCTGGTCGAGGCGGTCGTCGCCAAGTTCCAGCAGACCTCGCTCAGGCTCCGCTACAGCCTCGTTCCCGCCGTCGCGGCCGTGCGCGGGATGGCGCTCGGCGGATCCTGCGAGTTCATCATGCACTGCGACCGCGCGGTGGCCGCCTTCGAGTCGTACGTCGGGCTCGTCGAGGCCGGCGTCGGCCTGCTCCCGGGCGGCGGCGGCACCAAGGAGTTCGCGGTGCGCGCGGCCGAGGCCGTGAAGCAGGGGCCGACCGGCGGGCAGGCGGACCAGTTCCCGTTCCTGCGCGCCGCGTTCCAGACGATCGCGACGGCGACCGTCGCGAAGAGCGCGCTCGAGGCGCGGTCGCTCGGCTACCTGAAGCCCTCCGACGTCGTCGTCATGCACCCGCACGAGATCCTGCACGTGGCGATCGGCGAGGCGCGCGCCCTCGCCGACGCGGGCTACCGCCCGCCGCTGCCGCCGGTCGGCGTCCCGGTCGCCGGAAGGACCGGCATCGCGACGCTCGAGATGATGCTCGTCAACATGCGCGAGGGCGGCTTCATCACCGGCTACGACTTCGAGGTGGCGCTCGCGATCGCGCGCGTGCTGTGCGGCGGCGACGTCGACGCGGGCTCGACCGTCGACGAGCGCTGGTTGATCGACCTCGAGCGCGCCGAGTTCATGGCGCTCGCGCGGGACCCGCGCACGCAGGCGCGCATCGCGCACACGCTCGCGACCGGCAAGCCGCTGCGGAACTGAGGACCCGACGATGGCCCGCACGCCGAGAGACGCCTACATCGTCGCGACCGTTCGCGCGCCGGTCGGCAAGGCGCCGCGCGGCGCGTTCCGCACGACGCGGCCCGACTCGCTGCTCGCGCACGCGCTCTCGAGCGTGCTCGCGCGCGCGCCCTCGCTCGACCCCGCGGCGGTCGACGACGTGATCGTCGGCTGCGCGATGCCGGAGTACGAGCAGGGGATGAACGTCGCGCGGATCGGGCTCCTGCTCGCCGGCCTGCCGAACACGGTCGCGGGGATGACCGTCAATCGCTTCTGCTCGTCGGGGCTGAACGCGGTGTCGATCGCGGCGGACCGGGTCCGCACCGGCGAGGCCGACCTGCTGATCGCGGCCGGCACCGAGAGCATGAGCATGATCCCGATGCTGGGCCGCCTCTCGCTCAACGCCGAGGTGTTCGCGCGCGACGAGAACGTCGGGATCGCCTACGGGATGGGGCTCACGGCCGAGAAGGTGGCCGAGCGCTGGAAGGTGTCGCGCGAGGACCAGGACGCGTTCGCGCTCGAGTCGCACCGTCGCGCGCTCGCGGCGCAGGCCGCGGGCGAGTTCGACGCCGAGATCGCGCCGCTCGTCGTGAAGGAGCACGTCCCGGACGCGGCGGCGTCGCGTGTCGCGGTGCGCGAGAGGACGGTCGCGCGCGACGAGGGGCCGCGCGCCGACACGACGGCCGAGGGGCTCGCGAAGCTCCGTCCGGTGTTCGCCGCGAAGGGATCGGTGACCGCGGGCAACAGCTCGCAGATGTCCGACGGCGCCGGGGCGGTGATCGTCGCGTCGGACGAGGCGATCCGCGCCCACGGCCTGAAGCCGCTCGCGCGCTTCGCGGCGTTCGCCGTGGCGGGCGTCGCGCCCGAGATCATGGGCGTGGGGCCGATCGCGGCGATCCCGAAGGCGCTGAAGGCCGCGGGCCTGAAGCAGCAGGACCTCGACTGGATCGAGTTGAACGAGGCGTTCGCGGCGCAGAGCCTCGCGGTCGTGCGCGACCTGGGCCTCGACCCCGCGAAGGTCAATCCGCTGGGCGGCGCGATCGCGCTGGGGCACCCGCTCGGGGCGACCGGCGCGATTCGTACGGCGACGATCGTGCACGGGCTCGAGCGCCGCGGCGGCCGCTACGGAATGGTTACGATGTGCGTGGGCACCGGCATGGGTGCCGCGGGCATCTTCGAACGGGTGTGAACCGAGGGAGGGCGTGACGATGCGCGCGATGACGACGTGGGTGGTGGCGGCGGCGCTCGCCTGGAGCGCGGCGGCGGCGGCGGTCGAGGTGGCCGGCGTCCGGGTGGACGACAAGGCGAGCGTGGGCGGGCAGGAGCTCGTGCTGAACGGCGCGGGCCTCCGCACGAAGGTGTTCTTCAAGGTCTACGTCGCGGGACTGTACGTTCCCGCGAAGGCCGGCAGCCTGGCGGCGGTGCTGGAGAAGGCGCCGCGGCGGGTCCAGCTCACGCTGATGCGGGACGTGTCGGCGGAAGAGTTCGTCGAAGCGCTCGTCGACGGCATCAAGGCGAACACGACGGCCGCGGAGCTCGCCGCGGCCAGGGCCGGGATCGACCAGCTGAGCGCGATCGGCAAGGCGCTCGGCCAGGTGAAGGAGAAGGAGGTCGTGACGCTCGACTTCGTCGACGGCGGCACGAAGATGGCGGTCAACGGCGCGGCGAAGGGCACGATTCCGGGCGAGGCGTTCAACCAGGCGCTGCTCAAGATCTGGCTGGGCGACAATCCGGTGCAGGCGGACCTCAAGAAGGCGCTGCTGGGCGGCTGAGCCCGCGCGGCGGCGGCTCCCGGTCGGCATGGGCGATCCCGCGGGCGCGGCGCCGCACGACTTCTGGCCGGGCTGCGGCTACCGGCACCTGACGGTCGGCGCGGACGGCCGGCTCACGGTCACCGACGCGTTCCTGCGCGGCTACCTGCTGCGCCCGGAGCTCGCGCCGGTGCCGGAGTCCTGCAACGCCGAGCTCGCGCTGCACGACGCGCTGGTGGCCTCGCCGCGGCGCGCGGTGGCCGAGCGCGAGCTCACGGCGATCCGCGACGAGGACGCCCGCGAGAACCACCGGATCTGGCTGCGCTTCCGCGACCGGCTCGCGGCCGCGCCGTCGCTCGAGGCCGCCTACCTGCGACTCTTCCAGGGCGAAGGCGTCGACGTGCCGCCGGCGTTCGTGCACGAGCTCACGCAGGTGCTGCTGCGCCACATCCTCGGCGACCGCGCGGACCCGTTCGAGGCCCGGGCGGCCGAGATGCTGTTCCGGCCCCAGACGATCGCGGTGCTGGAGGACGGCGCGGTCATGGCGGCCGACGAGGCCACGGTGGAGCTCTACGCGACGACCGGCGGCTTCGGGAACTTGGGCGAGTTGCTCGCGTCGAACCGGACCCCGGTCCGATCGATCGACCTCGACGTGATGACGCGCGACAACGCGGACGAGTACTGGCGGCGCGACGAGCGCCACGACCTCTCCGTCAGCCTCAACCGGGGGGAGCCCGCGCTCGACGCGCTCTGCCGCGTGCTCGGGCGCTGGGTGCGCCACTTCCTCGGCGCCGAGGTGAGGATCGGCCCGCAGCGGCGCATCGACGACGACCGGTGGGTGTGGCACGTGGGCCTGGACGCCGAGGCGTCGTCGATCCTGAACGACCTGTACAATCGCGTCGACGTCGACGACGCCCGCATGGGGCGGCTCGTCGCGCTGTTCGAGCTCGCCTTCGCGAATCCGGCCGACATGCGGCCCGCGATCGCCGGCCGGCCGGTCTACCTCGCGATGGCGTTCGACGAGCGCCGCCGCCTGCGGCTCAAGCCCCAGAACCTCCTCCTGAACCTTCCGCTCGCGCGGATGCAATGACCATGACCTTCGATCGAACCCTCATCGCGGCGTGCCTGCTGACCGCCGCGCTTCCGGCCCTGCCTGCGGCGCACGCGCAGGCTCCCGCGGCGCCGGACGCGAAGCCCGCTCCCGCGGCGGATGCGAAGGATGCCGCGAAGGACGCGGCGCCGGCGGTCAAGGACGCGCCGTCGAAGGACGATGCCAAGGCCGCGGTGAAGGACGAGGCGAAGGGCGGGCCGAAGGAAGACGCGAAGGCCGCGGCGAAGGACGAGGCGAAGGGCGCGCCGAAGGACGCGGCCGCCGAGCCCGCGGCCGGGCCGCTCGCGATGATGTCGTGGCTCGCGGGCTGCTGGAAGGGCGAGGTCAACAAGCGCGAGTTCCGCGAGTTCTGGCACCCGCCGCGCGGCAACATCATGGTCGGCGTGAGCCGCACCGCGTTGCCCGAGCGCACGATCAGCTTCGAGTACCTGCGCCTCGAGCCTCGCGCGGACGGCATCCATTACGTGTCGGGTTCGCCGGGAAAGCCCGAGTCCGCGTTCAAGCTCGCGCAGGGCGCGCGCGACGGGAGCGACGAGATCTACACGTTCAAGCGCGCCGGCGGCGACTTCCCCTCGACGATCGTCTACCGGCGCGCCGGCGGCGGGTGGCTCTACGTCGAAGTCGCGGGCCAGGTGAAGGGGCGCGACGACAAGGTGACCTACCCGTTCCGCCGCGTCGACTGCGAGACCGGCGAATTCATCCGGAAGTAGCGCGGGAGCGCCGTCGCGCCGGCCGGTCAGCGCGCAGGCACGCCGCGGTTCGCGAGGGCGTCGGCGCGGTGGTTGCCCTCGCTGTCCGCGTGGCCGCGCACCCAGTGCCATCGGATCGAGTGACGGCTCGCGACAGCGTCGAGCTCGCGCCACAGCTCGGCGTTCTTGACCGGCTTGCGGTCGGCGGTCTTCCAGCCGTTGCGCTTCCATCCGTGGATCCACGTCTCGATCCCGTTCTTCACGTACTGGGAATCGGTGTGGATCTCGACCTCGCTGGGCGACTTCAGCGCCTCGAGCGCGCGGATCACGGCGGTCAGCTCCATCCGGTTGTTCGTGGTCGCGGACTCGCCGCCGAAGAGCTCCTTCTCGCGGCCTCCCGCACGGAGCAGCGCGCCCCAGCCGCCGGGGCCGGGGTTCCCCTTGCACGCGCCATCGGTAAACACCACCACCGTGCTCAACGCCCGCTCTCCTCGCCACGATGACCGCGCCGGCGCCGTGCGCCGCGCGCGGCCGGGTTCGTCCTCACTCGCCGTGCCGCCCGGAGGCGGTCAGGCCTTCCTTGGCGCGCGCGGCCGGGGCCAGCGCCTTCTTGCGGCGCTCGCGGCGCTCCCACGCCGGCGCGATGACGCGCATCCCGGCGACCTTCTTCGTCGCGCGCAGGAAGTAGACGCCGCCGGCGATCGGCCACCAGCGGTCGCCGGCCTTCTCGAAGAACGCGAACCGCCTGAGCCACCGCTCGCTCGCGAACGGCGGCGCGTAGGCGTCGAGTCGCCCGCCGATCACGTCGAAGCCGAGCAGCGAGAGCCAGTCCTTGAGGCGCCACAGCCCGATGAAGCTCCCGTTCCACGGCGGCGCCTGCTCGCGCCCGAAGTAGCGCTTGACGCCCCACAGCGAGAACGGGTTGAAGCCCGCGATGATGATCTGGCCTTCGGGGCGAAGCACGCGGTACGCCTCGCGCAGCATCTGGTGAGGGTCGTCGGTGAACTCGAGCGCGTGCTGCATCACGACGAGGTCGATCGCGTTCTCGGCGAACGGCAGCGCGTGCGGGTCGGCGACGAGCTCGGCCGGTGGGTCGTAGTCGAGCGTCCAGCGCGACGGGATCCGGCACTGCGCCAGCGCCGGGTGCCCGGACATCCCGATCTGGAGTGCGTAGTAGCCGAAGATGTCGGCGACGGTCTGGTCGAAGTACGCCTGCTCGCGCCCGGCGAGGTAGCGCCCCAGCGGCGTCGCGAACCACTCGGCGAGCGTCGTTGACATGCCCGGCGCGCCCTCCGAAGATGCGTCCATGCCGGAGATTATCCCGTTGCCCGCGTTCAGCGACAACTACGTGTGGGCGATTCGCGCGGGCGACCGCGTCGCGGTCGTCGATCCGGGCGACGACGAGCCGGTCGCCGCGTACCTGGAGCGCGAGCGCGCGTCGCTGACGGCGATCCTCGTCACGCACCGCCATCCCGACCACGTCGGGGGCATCGCCGACCTCCTGCGCCGGTGGCCCGTGCCGGTGATCGGCCCGGCGCGCGAGGCGATTCCCGGGCGCACGCTCGCCGTGGGCGACGGCGATCGCGTCGACGTTCCGGGCATCGGGCTCGAGCTCGAGGTCCTCGACGTTCCCGGGCACACGGCGGGCCACGTCGCCTACGTCGGGCGCGGTGCGGACTGGGGCCCGCCCGTCCTGTTCTGCGGCGACACGCTGTTCGCGGCGGGCTGCGGCCGCCTGTTCGAGGGTACGGCCGACCAGATGTGGTCGTCGCTCTCCGCGCTGGCCGCGCTGCCCGGCGAGACCCGCGTGTACTGCGCGCACGAGTACACGCTCGCGAACCTGCGTTTCGCCGCCGCGGTCGAGCCCGCGAATCCGGCGATTGCCGGGCGCCTCGCCCGCGAGCGGGCGAAGCGCGATCGTGGCCTCCCGACCGTGCCCTCGACGATCGCCGAGGAGCGGTCGACCAATCCGTTCCTGCGCGTCGGCGAGGCGCCGGTGCGCGCGATCGCCGAGGCGCACGCGGGTCGCAGGCTCGACAGCGACGCCGCGGTCTTCGGCGCGCTGCGCGACTGGAAGAACGCGTTCTGATGTCGGACGCCGTCGGGTTGCGGCGGCCCGACCCGCCGCCTACCATGCCGGGCACGCCGGTCCGCCCGCGCTCGTCGAAGGCGCCCCGGCGGCCATCGGCATCGACGGAGAGGACATTGCGACGAGGATTGGCCGTGGCGCTCATCGGCATCGCGATCGGCGGGTGCGCGACCCCGGCCGAGCGGCCGGACGAGGCGCTGCCGCCGCTCCTGCCGCCCCCGCGCCCGGCGCCCGTCGTCGCCAAGGCTCCCGCGCCATCGCCCCGCGCAGCGGATCCGTTCCCGTCGGCGGCGGGCGCGGAGCTCGAGCCGCTGCCGGCGCCCGCGACGAGCCTCTGGGCGCGCATCGTCAAGGGCTACGAGATCCCCGATCTCGTCGACGATCCGCTCGTCGCGAAGTGGGAGCAGTACTACGCGGACCGGCCGGACTACGTCGCGCGCATCGTCGACCGCAGCCGCCGCTACCTCTACCACATCGTCGGCGAGCTCGACGACCGGCGCATGCCGCTCGACCTCGCGCTGCTGCCGATGATCGAGAGCGCGATGAACCCGAACGCGCTGTCGAGCGCGCGGGCCGCCGGCATCTGGCAGTTCATGCCGTCGACCGGCAAGCACTACGGGCTCGCGCAGACGTTCTGGCTCGACTCGCGACGCGACGTCGTGGCGGCGACCGATTCCGCGCTCGATTACCTGCAGAAGCTCCACGGCGACTTCGACGACTGGCAACTCGCGCTCGCCGGCTACAACTGGGGCGAGGGCAACGTCGCGCGCGCGATCGCGAAGAACCGCGCGCGGGGCAAGTCCGCCGACTACGCGGGGCTGCCGATGCCCGCCGAGACGCGCAACTACGTGCCCAAGCTGCAGGCGGTCAAGAACATCGTGCGCGACCCGGAGAAATACGGCCTCGTGCTCGCCGACATCCCCGACTCGCCGTACTTCACGGTGGTCAAGACGACGCGCAGGATGGACGTGAAGGTGGCGGCCGACCTGGCCGAGCTGTCGGTCGACGAGTTCCTGACGCTCAATCCGCAGCACAACCGTCCGGTGATCGCGGGCGCCGACGAGCAGACGATCCTGCTGCCGATCGACCGGGCCGAGATGTTCGCGGCCAAGCTCGAGCTCTCCGAGCAGCCGCTCGTCACCTGGCAGGCGTATCGCGTGAAGCCCGGCGAGACCGTCGCCCAGGTGGCGGCCAAGTTCGGGCTGCCGGTCGAGACGCTGCGCGCGGTGAACGGGCTGGGCACGCGCAGCGCGCTTCCGGCCGGCCACGCGCTGCTCGTGCCCGCGCAACAGCCTTCCGATGCGACGGCGGACTCGGTGGTCAACACCGTGTTCACGACGGTGCCGTCGGGCCGGACCTTCTACCACACGGTTCGCCACGGCGAGACGATCTCGGTGATCGCACGGCGCTACGGCGTCTCCGCCGAGGACCTCAAGCGCTGGAACGGGATGACGCAGAACGTCGTCAAGGTGGGCCAGCGGCTGCGCGTGACCACCGACGTCGTCACCGGCGGCAAGAGCCCGAGGAAGGCGCAGGCGGCGCCCAGGCGCGTCTCCGGCTCGCTCCCGCCGGCGGGGCAGGCGCCGGGCGGATCCTCGTCGGGTCGGGCCGCGGCGATGGCGCGCACGCCCCGTCGCTGATCGGGCCCGCCACGACCGGCCTCCCGGAAACGAAACGGGCGACGCATCCGCGTCGCCCGTTTACCGTCCGCTGCACGCTTGCGGCGGACTCGAGGCCGCTCGCGCGTTTACTTCTTGGCGGCCTTGCGCTTGGTGGCCTTGCGGGCCTTGCGCTTCGGGGCGGCCTTCTTCCTGGTCGCCTTCTTCGCGGCCTTGCGCTTGGTGGTCTTCTTGGCGGCCTTCTTCCTGGTCGCCTTCTTGGCGGCCTTGCGCTTGGTGGTCTTCTTGGCGGCCTTCTTCTTGGTCGCCTTCTTGGCGGCCTTGCGCTTGGTGGTCTTCTTGGCGGCCTTCTTCTTGGTCGCCTTCTTGGCGGCCTTGCGCTTCGGGGCGGCCTTCTTCTTGGTCGCCTTCTTCGCGGCCTTGCGCTTCGTCGCCTTGCGTTTCTTCGGCGCGGGGGCCGCAGCCGCCGGCGCCATCATCGACATCATGTCAGCCAACATCGTTTTCTCCTGTCTGAGTTGCTGGATGTTATGTGGTGCTTCTCGGCAGGCGTCGTCCGATTCACGGACCCCTTGACAAAACCGCTGGCACCTGCTGCCTGCATTCTAGCCAAGTTTCAACGATTTGCAAGATTCGAGGCGACCGGAAAAGTCGCGGGCGCGCGAGTGTTGCGTATTCGCACACGCGAAACGGCGCGCCCGGAAGCGGATTCAGCGTGGCAGCGTCGCTTCGGCGGCGTAGAGATCGGGCACCGTCTCGCGCCGGCGCACGAGGTGCGCGCGTTCGCCGTCGACCATGACCTCGGCCGCCCGCGGGCGGGCGTTGTAGTTCGAGCTCATCGCCATCGCGTACGCGCCGGCGGCGCGCACCGCGAGCAGGTCGCCCGGCGCGAGGTCGAGGTCGCGCTCGCGCGCGAGGAAGTCGGCGCTCTCGCAGACCGGGCCCACGATCTCCCAGCGCTCCGCCCGGCCCGCCCGCGGCCGCACCGGATCGACGCCGTGCCACGCATCGTAGAGCGCGGGCCGCAGCAGGTCGTTCATCGCGGCGTCGACGATCGCGAAGTGTTTCGCGGGGCCCGGCTTCAGGTACTCGACCCGCGTGAGCAGGACGCCGGCCTCCGCGACGAGCCAGCGGCCCGGCTCGATCAGGAGCTTCTCGCGGCGGCCGGCGAAGAGCGCGCGCAGCATCGCGGCGTAGCCCGCGACCGGCAACGGCGTCTCGTCGCGGTAACGGATGCCGAGCCCGCCGCCCAGGTCGACGTGCTCGAGGCGTAGGCCCTCCGCCGCGAGCCGGTCGGCGAGGTCGAGCACCTTGCTCGCGGCCTCGCGGTACGGCGCGAGGTCGGTGATCTGCGAGCCGATGTGGATGTCGATGCCGCGGATCGCGATCCCCCGCATCCGGCGCGCCTGCCGGTAGAGCGGCAGCGCGTCGTCGTAGGCGATCCCGAACTTGCTCTCCTTGAGACCGGTCGAGATGTACGGGTGCGTCCTCGGGTCGACGTCCGGGTTCACGCGGAAGCTCACCGGCGCGACGCGCCCCCCCTCGCGGGCGACCGCGTCCAGCCGCTCGAGCTCGGCGGCGGACTCGACGTTGAAGCACAGGATGCCGGCGGCGAGCGCCTGGCGCATCTCGGCGGCGGACTTGCCGACGCCGGAGAAGACGGTGCGGCCGGGGTCGCCGCCCGCCGCGACGACGCGCGCGAGCTCGCCGCCGGAGACGATGTCGAAGCCGCTGCCCAGGCGCGCGAGCACGTCGAGCACCGCGAGGTTCGCGTTCGCCTTCGTCGCGTAGCAGACGAGGTGCGGGACGTCCGCCAGCGCGGCGTCGAGCGTGCGCCACGCGCCTTCCAGCGCCGCGCGCGAATAGACGTAGCAGGGGGTGCCGTGGCGCTCGGCGATCGTCGCGAGCGGGACGTCCTCGGCGTACAGCTCGCCGCCGCGCAGCGCGAAGGCCGGGCGCAGTGCCGGAGGCGGCGCCGCGACGCTCATCTGCCCTTCGGCGGGGCCGCGTCCGCGTCGCCCGGGGGCTGCGTCGCGGGTGCGGCAGGGGCGGGCGCGGCGGGGCTCGCCGCAGGGGCGGCCTCCGGCCGCTTGAGCGGGCCCTTGATGCCGCAGCCGGCGATCGCGGCGGCGACGATCATCGCGATCGGCGCCGCGAGGCGGCGCGTCGTGCGCGAGGCGCGTCGGAAATCACGTAACATCGGCGGCGATGGTAGCACGCACCCCCCGCGCCGTTCCCCGCCTCCCGTGAGCGCCGAATCCGACTTCCTCGCCGCGGCGGACGTCACGCTCGCCGCGATCGGCGCCGCGATCGACCGCGCGCTCGAGGACTCCGACGCCGACCTCGACTGGAGCCTCGTCGACGGCATCGTCGAGATCGCCTGCGAGGACGGCAGCAAGGTGATCGTCAATCGCCACGCGCCGAACCGCGAGATCTGGGTCGCGGCGCGGCGCGGCGGCTACCACTTCCGCCCCGAAGGGGGGCGCTGGCGCGACACGCGCGGCGGCGGCGAATTGGGCGAGGCGCTCGCGTCGATCCTGCGCGAGCAGGCGGGGCTGGCGGTGGAGCTGGGGAACCTGAAGGCGGAAAGCGGGACGGGGAACTAGGAACGCTTCCCTCTCCGTGGGTCACACGAAGTCAATGGCGAAGTCAATGGGGTCAGACTCGATTAAGTCAATGGGGTCAGACTCGATTGACCCAATCGAGGGAGCTCAAAGGAGTCAATGGGGTCAGACTCGATTCGAAGTCAATGGGGTCAAGTCAATGGCAAGTCAATGGGGTCAGACTCGATTGATCCAATCGCGCCGTAGGAGCAAAGCCGCGCCCAGTGCAAGTCAATGGGGTCAGACTCGATTGATCCAATCGCGCCGTAGGAGCAAAGCCGCGCCCAGTGCCAGATCGATCGAGTCTGACCCCATTGATCGTTTGACCCCATTGATCGTTGACCCCATTGATCGTTGATCACCCCGATCGATCGAGTCTGACCCCATTGATCTGACCCCATTGATCAGGCGCACCGGAAGCTCGTGACGACGTAAGCGCTTCGAACCCCGTCGCGCTTTCAGTAACCGACGAAGGCCCCGCCACGGAACGCCGCCCCGTCGGACTGAAGTCCGACCCACAGCGCTCTCGTTGCCCGCTCCCCGCTCCCTCACGCCGCGAGCAGCGCCGTCCACTCCTCGAGCGCCCGGCGGTGCGCGTCGTGGCCGGGCATCAGCGTCTCGACGAGCGCCCAGAACCGGCGCGAGTGGTTGAGCTCGACCAGGTGCGCGACCTCGTGCGCGACCACGTAGTCGGCGAGCGACGGCGGCAGCTGGATCAGCCGCCAGTTGAGGCGGATCTCGCCCCGGTGGTTGCAGCTGCCCCATTCGCTGCGCGCGTTCGACAGGCGCACCGGCGGAACGGCGTCGGTCACCCGCCGCGCGTAGCGCTCGACGCGCGGCAGGATGCGCTGCGCCGCCTGGTCGCGCAGCCACCGGGCGACCGTGTCGGCCACCGCGCGCTCGTCCTGCGCGGACGGGTGCAGCACCGTGAGGTCGAACAGGTCGGCGCGCACGTTCATCGACCGCGACGGGAACACCGCGAGCCTGAGCTCGTCGCCCAGGTAGAGGATGGGAGCGCCGGTGCGCCACTCGCGCGGCAGCACGTCGCGCCGCCGCGAGCGCCACTCGGCGAGCGTGCGCAGGATCCAGGCGGCGCGCTCGGAGAGCGCCTCCTCGATCTCGCGCAGCGTCACCCAGCGCGGCGCGCGGACCGTGAGGCCGTCGAGGTCGACCGCCATGCCGATCGTGCGGCGGCGGGCGCGGACGAGCCGGTAGTCGACGGCCTCGCCGGCGAGCACGATGCGCCGCGCCGACGACGCGCGGTCGCCGCGGCCTCCCGGGCGGCCGGTCAGCCCGGCGCGCCCAGCCTCGCGACCTCGCCCTCGATCCATCGCTCGACTTCGGCGGTGAGCTCGCCCGGGTGCCGGCCGGCGGACGAGATCGGCTTGCCGAACACCATCGTGATCTCGCCGGGGCGCTTGCCGCGGATGCCCTTCGGCCACAGCCAGCCGGCGTTGTGCGCGACCGGCAGGATCGGCACGCCCATCTCGATCGCGAGCCTCGCGCCGCCGGTCTTGTACTTGGCGCGCGTCCCCGCGCGGATGCGCGTGCCCTCCGGGTAGACGACGATCCAGAAGCCCTGCGCGAAGCGCTCGCGCCCCTGCTCGGCGATCTGCTCCATCGCGTCGCGACCGGCCTTGCGGTCGATCGTGATCGGCGAGGCGAGCGCGAAGCCCCAGCCGAAGAACGGGACCTTGAGCAGCTCCTTCTTCGCGACGAACGCGATCGGCGGCAGATAGATGCCGAGCGTCAGCGTCTCCCAGGTCGAGCTGTGCTTCGCCATCACGATGTGCGGCGTCGTCGGAATGTTCTCCAGGCCCTCGACGCGCCAGCGGATGCCGCAGATCCAGCGGGCGCCGTACGCGACGGTGCGGCACCAGTGCGCGGCGATCCGGTAACGGGCGAGGCGCGGCAGCCAGAACGTCGCGAGCATCAGCGCCGCGTAGAACGCCGTGACGGCCGCCTGCCAGGCGAGGAACAGGAGCGACCGGACCGTCGACACGGGTCAGTCGCGCGCGAGCAGCGCCGACGCGGCGAAGGCGAGGTCGGGAAAGATCGCGGTGCTCGCCGGGAAGCCGCCCTCGCGCAGCGTCTTCTCGCCCTTGCCGGTCAGCACCAGCATCGGCTGGCCGCCCGCCGCCTCGGCCGCCTCGAGGTCGCGCAGGCTGTCGCCGATGCACGGCACGGTCGCGAGGTCGGCGCCGAAGCGGCGCCCCGCCTCGAGCAGCATCGCGGGCTGGGGCTTCCGGCACTCGCACTTCGCGTCGGCCGTGTGCGGACAGAAGAACACCGCGTCGATGCGTCCGCCCGCCAGCGCGAGCGCGCGGTGCATCCGGTTGTGGATCGCGTTCAGCGTCGCCATGTCGAACAGCCCCCGGCCGATGCCGGACTGGTTCGTGCAGACGACGACGCGATAGCCCGCGTGCGAGAGCCGGGCGATCGCCTCGAGGCTGCCCGGGATCGGGCGCCACTCGTCCGGCGACTTGATGAACAGGTCGCTGTCGTGATTGATGACGCCGTCGCGGTCGAGGATGATGAGCCGCGCGGCGCGTGTCTGGGCGACGGTTTCGTTGGCGAACTGGACCACGGGCGTAACTGTAGCGATAAACCGACCCCAGGTGTCGGGCGCGTGCCTGCCGCCGGGGGTCGGCCGGTCAGAGCTTCGAGATGTCGGCGACCCGGTTCATCGTCGCCGCGACGCCCGACAGGAGCGCCAGCCGGTTCGCCCGGACCGCCGGATCGTCGGCCATCACCATCACGTCGTCGAAGTAGCGGTCGACGGCCGGCTTCGCGGTCGCGAGCGCCTCCAGCGCGGCGGCGTAGTCGCCCGCGTCGCAGCTCGCGTCGACGGCCGGGACGAGCGTCTGGAACGCGAGATACAGGTCGTGCTCGGCGCCCTCCGCGAGCAGCGAGCGGTCGACGGCGGCGGCGGCCTCGGCGCCGGACTTCCGCAGGATGTTGACGATGCGCTTGTTCGCGGCGGCGAGCGCGGCGGCCTCGGGCAGCGCCTCGAACGCCTGCACGGCGGCGAGACGCTCGGGCAGCGAGGCGAGCGTGGCGGGCGCGCGCGCGATCAGCGCCTCGACCTGGTTCGCCGTGCCGCCCTGCTCGCGCAGGTAGCCGCGCAGCCGGTCGAGCACGAACGCCTCGAGCTCGGCGGCCGCGGGCTTCACGGCGGGGACGCCACGGAAGGCCGCGAACGCCACGCCGATCGCGTCGGCGAGCGGGAGCGCCGGCTTCCGCTCGACGAGGATGCGCACGACGCCCAGCGCCGCGCGGCGCAGGCCGAACGGGTCCTTGTCGCCGGTCGGCGTCTGGCCCACGCCGAACAGCCCGGCGAGCGCCTCGAGCTTGTCGGCTAGCGCGACCGCCTGCGCGACCGGGCCCTCGGGCAGCGCGTCGCCCGCGTAGCGCGGCCAGTAGTGCTGGGCGATCGCGTCGCCGACCTCGGGAAGCTCGCCGTCGTGCCGCGCGTAGTAGCGGCCCATCGTGCCCTGCAGCTCGGGGAACTCGCCCACCATGTCGGTCACGAGGTCCGCCTTGGCGAGCATCGCCGCGCGCCCGGCGATCGCCGGGTCGGCGCCGACGGCCGGCGCGATCGCCTGCGCGATCGCGGCGAGGCGCATCACGCGCTCGCCCTGCGAGCCGAGCTTGTGGTGGTAGACCACCGACGCGAGCTTCGGCAGCCGCGCGTCGAGCCGCTGGCGGCGGTCCTGGTCGTAGAAGAACCGGGCGTCGGCGAGCCGCGCGCGGAGCACGCGCTCGTTGCCGGCGACGATCGCGGCGGGGTCGGCGCTCGCGAGGTTCGAGACGAGCAGGAACCGCGCGCGCATCCGGCCCTCGCCGTCGGTCAGCGCGAAGTACTTCTGGTTCTGCTGCATCGTCAGGATCAGGCACTCCTGCGGCACCGCGAGGAACGCCGGGTCGAACGTGCCCGCGTAGACGACCGGCCACTCGACGAGCGAGGCGACCTCGTCCAGCAGCGCGTCGGGCGCGATCGCGACGTCGCCCTGCGCGGCCTTCGCGAGCCCCGCCTCGATCGCCGCGCGGCGCGCGTCGAACGACGGGATCACCTTGCCCTCGGCCTCGAGCGTCGGCGCGTACGCGTCCGCGGTCGCGATCTCGACGTCGCGGCGGCCGAGGAAGCGGTGCCCGCCGGTCGTGCGGCCGGCCTTCAGCCCCAGGGCCTCGACCGGGACCACGTCCGCGCCGTGCAGCGCGACGAGTCGATGCGCCGGGCGCACGAATTTCTCGGCGTTCCAGTACGCCCCCGGGCCCGGGTAGCTCATCACCTTCGGGATCGGCAGCTTCGCGATCGCGTCGTCGAGCGCGGCCTGCAGGCCTTCGGCGAGCGCCACGCCCGGCTTCACGCCCGCGTGGAACAGCGCCTCGGCCTTGCCGTCCGGCTCGCGCGTCATCGTCGCGACGGCCGATTCGGGAAGGCCCAGCGCGGCGAGCTTCTTCTGAAGCGCCGCCGTGGGCTTGCCGTCGGCGCCGAACGCGACCGGCACCGGCAGCACCTTCTGCCTGAACGGCTGGTCCGGCGAGCGCGCGAGCACGTGCGTGATCGACACCGCGAGCCGCCGCGGCGTCGCGTACGGCGTCACGGCCGACGCGCCGGTCAGGAACCCCCGATCGCGCAAGCCGCCCGAGAGCGACTCCGCGAACGCGTCGCCCAGCCGCCGCAGCGCCCTGGGGGGAAGCTCTTCGGTGCAGAGCTCGACCAGCAGCGTCCGGTCCGCGCTCATGCCGTCGCCTTCGCGTACTGCGCCGGCAGGCCCGCCCGCTCGCGCTCGGCGAGCATCGGGTAGCCGGCCGCCTCGCGCGACTCGACGTAGGCGGTCGCGACGAGCCTCGACAGCGCCCGGATGCGGCCGATGTAGCCCGCGCGCTCGGTGACCGAGATCGCGCCGCGCGCGTCGAGCAGGTTGAACGTGTGCGCGGCCTTGAGGATCATCTCGTAGCCGGGCAGCGGCAGCTTCGCTTCGAGCAGGCGCCTCGCCTCGCCCTCGAACGCGCCGAACTGCTCGAAGAGCTTCGCCGGGTCGGCCTCGTCGAGCGCGTAGCGCGACTGCTCGACCTCGTTCTGCAGGAAGACGTCGCCGTAGCGCATCGTGTCGGTGTAGGCGAGATCGAACACCGACTCGACGTCCTGCAGGTACATCGACATGCGCTCGAGGCCGTAGGTGATCTCGCCGGTGATCGGGTTGCAGTCGAGGCTGCCGACCTGCTGGAAGTAGGTGAACTGCGTGATCTCCATGCCGTTCAGCCACACCTCCCAGCCGAGCCCCCACGCGCCGAGCGTCGGGTTCTCCCAGTCGTCCTCGACGAAGCGCACGTCGTTCGCCTTCAGGTCGAAACCGAGCGCCGCGAGCGATCCCAGGTAGAGGTCGAGGATGTCGGCGGGCGCGGGCTTCAGCACGACCTGGAACTGGTGGTGCTGGAACAGCCGGTTCGGATTCTCGCCGTAACGGCCGTCCTTCGGGCGGCGCGAGGGCTGCACGTACGCGGCACGCCACGGCTCGGGGCCGAGCGCGCGCAGGAACGTCGCCGTGTGCGAGGTGCCGGCGCCCACCTCCATGTCGTAGGGCTGCAGGAGCGCGCATCCGCGGGAGCCCCAGTACTCCTGGAGGCGCAGGATCACTTGCTGGAACGTGAGCATCGGCGGGGTGGCCGGCGCACGGGCGCCGGTCGGCCTTGATCGAGCCCGCCATTCTACCGGCAGGGGGCGCGCACCCGCGGCGACGGGAAACGGGTGCGGCGGACCGATCAGCCCGTGACCCCGACGGCCGCGGGCGGCGGCGCGGGGTCCGCGCGGGGCCGCATCGCCACGCGCTTCGCGGGGCTCGGCCCCCAGTGGTCGCGGTGGCGGCTCCCCCGCTCGTAAGGCCCGTCGCGGACCACGGTCCAGTCGTAGCCGATCGCGAGCTCCTCGACGAAGACGCGGCCGAGGAAGTGCGCGCGATCGCGCTGACGATCCAGCGCTCGAAAGCGACGCGCGCAGCGGCGCCTCGGCGCCGGCGACGTCCGTATTCGCGAACGCGAGAGCCGCGGCGAGGTGCCGCAGGAGCGACCGGGCCACCATCGCCCAGACGACGAGCGCCCCGCCGGCGAACCCGGCGGGCGGCAGCAGCGTGTCGATGGTTCGATCCCCCGTGCGGCGAGCGGACGAGCCGCCGCGCCCCGCGGCCGGGCGAGCCTCCCGCCGGGTGCAGTAGGATGCCCGGATGCGCGCGGTGATCACCTTCCACCACCTGGGCGACGCGCCGGGGCCGCTCGCCTACCCGGTCGCAGCGTTCGACGACCTGCTGCGCTCGCTCGCGCGGCGAGGGCTCCCGGTCGTCGACATCGACGCGCTGCTCGCGCCGGGCGCGGGACCGGGCGTCGCGCTCGCGTTCGACGACGGATGCCGCAGCCTCCTGACCGCGGCGCTGCCCTTGCTCGCGGGCGCGCCCGCGCACCTGTTCCTCTGCACCGGCTGGGTGGACGGCGACCTCGCGCCCGGCGCGCGCTTGCCGCCGTACGCGCACCTCGGCTGGGACGACGTGCTGCGGCTCGCGCGCCACGGCGTCGCCGTCGAGGCGCACACGCACGGCCACCCGGACCTGCGCGGCCTCGATCCGGCCCGGATCGACGACGAGTGCGCGCGCGCCGACGAGGCGATCGAGCGGCGCGTCGGCCGGCGCCCGCGCTACTTCGCCTACCCGTACGGGCGCTGCGACGACGCGTCGCGTCGGGTCGCGGCGGCCCGCTACGCCGCGGCGTTCACGACGCGCCTCGCGCCGCTCGCCCACGGGGACGACCGCCACCGCCTGCCGCGCATCGACGCCCACTTCCTGCGGAGCCGCGCGATCCGCGCCCGCCCGGACGGAGGCGGCGCGCGCGCGTGGCTCGCGCTGCGCGGCGCGCTGCGCACGCTCGCGGGGCGCCAGTGAGCCGGGACGCGCGCGCGGCCCCCGCCGCGATCAGCGTCGTCGTCCCCGTCTACAACGGCGAGGCCACGCTCGCGCGCTGCCTCGCGCCGCTCGTCGCGTTCGCGGTCGACGGCGAGATCGCCGAGCTGATCGTCGTCGACGACGGCTCGACCGACGCTTCGGCGTGGATCGCCGCCGAGGCGGGCGCGCGCGTCGTGCCCTCGGGGGGCCGCGTCGGGCCCGGCGGCGCGCGCAACCGCGGCGCCGAGGTCGCGAAGGGCGACGTGCTCTGGTTCGTCGACGCGGACGTCGTCGTCCACGCGGATGCGGCGCGCGTGCTGACGGATGCGCTCGCGCGCACCGGCGCGGCGGCGGTGTTCGGCACCTACGACGAGTTCCCGGCCGCGACGAACTTCCTGTCGCAGTACAAGAACCTCGCGCACCGGCACCACCACGTGCGGTCCGAGCGCGCCGCCGAGACGTTCTGGGCCGGCTGCGGGGCGGTCCGGGCCGACGCGTTCTGGAGCGTCGGCGGCTTCGACGCCGAGCGCTACCCGCTGCCCTCGATCGAGGACATCGAGCTCGGCGTGCGCCTGCGCGAGCGCGGCCATGCGATCCTGATCGAGCCCGGGCTGCAGGGCCGGCACCTGAAGGCGTGGCACTTCGCGAGCCTGCTGCGCACCGACATCGTCCAGCGGGCGGTCCCGTGGACGCGCCTGATGCGCGAGCGCCCGTCGCGCGCCACGCTCAACGTGAGCTTCCGCGAGCGCCTCCGCGCGCTGCTCGCGTGGGTGCTGGCGGCCGCGCTCGTCGTGGCGCTCGCGGGCAAGGGCTCGTTCGCGCTCGTGCTCGCGCTCGTCGTCGCGGCGATCGCGGCCAACGCGCACCTCTTCGGGCTGTTCGCGCGCACGAACGGCGTCCCGTTCGCGCTGGGCGCGATCCTCTTCCACCAGTTCGCCTACCTCTACGCGTCGGCGGCGTACGTCGCCTGCCGGCTCGGCTGGTCGCCCGACCGCCCGCGGCCCTCGAGGAGCACGACGAGCGCGTAGAAGGCGAGCGCGGGCGCCGCGTGCAGCAGGAAGCGGTTGACCAGCGTCTCGTCCGCGACCCCGCCCGCCGCGGACGTGAAGAAGTAGACGACGACGACGAGCGCGGTCGCCGCGGCGACCGTCATCGTCATCGGCGCGAGGCGCGGCGAGAGCAGGATCCGCCAGCGCCAGGCGACGATCGCGACGAGCGCGTAGGCCGCGAGGTGCCAGTTGTCGTACGCGAACACGTGGTCGACCACGCTCGACAGCACGTTGACCGGCCGCGAGAGCAGAACGTATCCCGCCAGCGGGAGGCGCTCGGGTCCGAGCGCGAGGTAGCCCGCGAACGCGAGGATCGCCGCGCCCGCCAGCGCGTAGCCCGCGCGGCGGTTCCACGCGGTGACGACGCCGGGCACGAGGGTCGCCATCCAGAGGGCGCCCTCGTTCTTCACCCCGAGGCCGAAGAGGGCCGCCGCGAGCGCGAGCCACGCCATCGGCGCCTCGCGCGTCGCCGACCAGCGCCACAGCGCCATCGCGGCCAGACCGTAGGTCGCCGCCAGGAAGAGGTCGGCGGCGCCGGCGATCGCGATGTGCCCGTCGAGGATCGGCAGCGACATCAGGAGCCACGCGGCCGTCATCGCGAGCGGCGGCCGCGCCCCGGCGAGCCGCGCCTGCCCGTAGAAGGCGAGCGGCAGCGCGATCGAGACCGCGATCCACGGGACGGAGACGAGCGAGTCGTTCCACCCGGTCAGGAACGTCGCGGTCCACGCGTGCATCAGCGGGATCGCGCCCGGATGGCCGGGATTCGCGTCGGTGTAGAGCGAGGGGTCGCCGCGCGCGAGCCAGACGTCGGGCGGGACGAACGGCATCATCCGTCCGTGCTCGAACCAGACGCGCCCCTTGGTCGCCCAGTGCGCCCACGGATCGTAGCCGCGCATCGGCGCGACGAGGGCGTCGATCGCCAGGCCGGCGAGCCGCAGCGCGACGAGCGCGAGCGCGGCGGCGAACAGCCAGCGCAGGAGCGGCGTCTCGGCCGCGAGCGATGCGCGCAGGCCCGGCGAAGGCGCGCGGGCCGGACCGGCCCGGCGGGCGAGCCACCAGGCGGCCGCGCCGAGCGCGACGATCGTGCCGGCGAGGAGCGGGAGGGTCCAGCGGACGCCGGCGAGCGAATACGCGCGCATGGCCAGCGTCGCGGTGAACATGCCGACGAGATAGCCGTAGCCGATCGCGAGCACCCCCGGATCCGCGGGGCTTCGCCGCCACAGCGCGCGGACCGCGTACGTGCCGGCGATCCAGGGCAGCGCGACGCTCGCGAGCGCGCCGATCGCGTCAGCCACCGTCGATCTCCACCAGCGCGAAGGCCGGCCCGTCGGCGAGGATCTCGCGCGCGCCGCGCGTGCGGCCGTCCGGCCAGACGAGCATCCGGCGCTCCGGATCCCAGCGGATCGCGCCGTAGAGCAGGAGCAGCACCTGGTCGCCCGGCCGCAGCTCCCCGGGCGCGGGCGGCGTCGCGAGGCGCTGCGGGCGCGTGTCGTAGAAGACGTTGCGCGGATACAGGAACCAGCCGACGCGCGTCCGCAGGTGCAGGTTGTCGGAGAGCACGAGGATGCGCCCGTCCGCGGGGTGGGGCGCGTCGCGCACGCGCCGCGCGAGGTCGAAGATCGGCGCGTCGACGTCGGCGGCGCGCTTCTCGTCGATCGACTTGCCGGCGAACTGCGCGATCGTCGCCCGGTGCTGTCCCCACAGGATCGCCTGCCAGCGCAGGTCGAGCAGCAGCCAGCCCGCCAGGAAGAGCGCGGCGATCGCGCCCGCCGGCACCGGCTCGCGCCGCCGGCGCGCGCGGAACGCGACGAAGCCGATCCCGAGCGCGACCGCGCCCGCGACCACCGGGAGGATCGGCACGACGTGCCGGCTCTCGGTGCCGTACTGCGCGACGAACCCCCGCCCGCTGGCGCGCGACGTCGCGAACCACTGGCGCAGCACGTCGCCCAGCGTGACGTCCCAGGCATTCGAGCGAGCCGAGAACCCGGCGACCGTCAGCGGCGCGGTCAGCTGGCCGCGCACGGCGAGCGCCACGCCCTCGATCGTGCCGGACCACTCGCGCTGGCGCGCCAGCTCGATCGCGGCGGGGCCGCGCGACCACTCGATCGGCGCCGTGAACGTCCGGCCGCGCGCCTCGCGCGTGCGCCACACCATGACGAGGTCGACGCCGCCGGCCGCTCCGGAGACGATCCGCCAGGTGATCCGGGGGTATTCGTCCGCGGCGAACGGCGGCGTCGCGGCGGAGATCACGCCGACGCCGTCGGCGTCGAGCGCCTCGAGCACCAGGGCCTCGCCGTCGTGGCGCGCGCGGCCCTTCGCCGCGCTCATCGACGTCGCCGGCACGTCGATCGACGGAGGATCGCCGACGAGCTGCGGGCCCGCGTTGAGCGTGACCGCGACCGCGAGCGCGACCGCGAGCGAGAGCGCGAACACCAGGGCGACGCCGACCCATCGGGCGCCGGTCGGCGCGGCGTTCGAGACGCTGGCGGTGCTCAAGCGGACGGGACCTGTGCGGGGTGGGGCGACGCTGCGCCGCGAGACTAACACCGCCTCCCCGCGCACGCCATGCGCCGGCCGCGCGCCGGCATCGCGGCCCGCGGGCGGCGCGCCGCCCGCCGCCGATATACTGCGCGACGTCGCGGCTTCCCATGGACACTCCTTCCCAGACCGCAGTCGTCGTCGGCGCGGGCCCCGCGGGGCTCACCGCGGCGCTCGAGCTCCTGCGTCACACGTCGGTGACGCCGATCGTCGTCGAGGCGACCGACACGGTCGGCGGACTCTCCCGCACCGTGAACTACCGCGGTTACCGCATGGACCTGGGCGGCCACCGGTTCTTCTCGCGCTCGGACTGGGTGATGGACTGGTGGCAGGAGATCCTGCCGATCGATCCGGCCGCTTCGGGGGAGGGCGAGCGCATCCGGCTCGCGTACCGCGCGCGTCACCGGGAGATCGCGGCGCCGGCCGGGCCCGGGGACGGCGGCGCCGATCCGGATCGCCTGCTGCTCGTGCGCAACCGCCTGTCGCGCATCTATCACCGCCGCCGGTTCTTCGACTACCCGATCCGGCTCGACGTCCGCACGATCGTCAACCTCGGCGTGCTCCGCTCGGTGCGCGCGGGCCTGAGCTACCTCGCGGCGCAGGCGTTCCCGCGGCGTCCCGAGCGCAACCTCGAGGATTTCCTGATCAACCGCTTCGGCCGGCAGCTCTACGAGACGTTCTTCAAGTCGTACACCGAGAAGGTGTGGGGCGTCCCGTGCACCGGCATCAGCGCGGCCTGGGGCGCGCAGCGCATCAAGGGCCTGTCGCTCACGCGCGCGCTCGTCCACGCGGCGAGCCGCGCGGTCGGCCTCGCGCCGAAAGCCGCGCACACGAGCCTGATCGAGCGCTTCCTCTACCCGGTGTACGGCCCCGGACAGCTTTGGGAGGAGGTCGCCCGGCAGGTGCGCGAGCGCGGCGGGACGATCGCGATGAGCCGCCGCGTCGAGCGCATCGAGCTGTCGGGCGGCCGCGTCGTCGCGGTGGACGTGAGCGTCGGCGACTCCGACGCGATCGAAACGATCCGCTGCGACTATGCGATCTCGTCGATGCCGGTGAAGGACCTCGTCGAGTGCCTCGACCCGCCAGCGCCGCCGGAGGTGCGCGAGGTCGCGCGACGCCTGCCGTACCGGGACTTCATCGTCGTCGGCCTCATCGCCCGCAGGACGTCGATCGCCGCGAGCGGCGCGGGCGGCCGCGACGGAGCCATGCCACCCGACAACTGGATCTACATCCAGGAGCCCGACGTCCGGATCGGCCGGCTGCAGGTGTTCAACAACTGGAGCCCGGGACTCGTCCCGGATCCGTTGACCGTGTGGCTGGGCCTCGAGTATTTCTGCGCGGAGGGCGACGACCTGTGGTCGCTCTCCGACGCGGCGCTGCTCGCACTGGCGAAGCGCGAGCTGCAGCAGATCGGCATCGTCTACGCGGCCGACGTGCTCGACGGCGTCGTCGTCCGCGTGCCGAAGGCCTATCCGGCCTACGTCGGCGCCTACGAGCAGTTCGGCGTCGTGCGCGAGTGGCTCGACGCGATCCCGAACCTGTTCTGCGTCGGCCGCAACGGCATGCACCGCTACAACAACCAGGACCACTCGATGCTGACCGCGAAGGCAGCGGTCGACAACATCGCGTCCGGGCGCACCGACAAGGCGAGCCTCTGGGACGTCAACGTCGACGACGACTATCTCG